>JACCDN010497948.1_pt1 | contig 33219 bp, 30 predicted proteins | sample 7441691 | NCBI WGS metagenome assembly JACCDN01 (sample SAMN15323439, study PRJNA562643) | freshwater metagenome | isolation source: river surface water | place: USA:Blue River Watershed | collected 2017-08-16
CTTCCCATCCCGAACAGGACCGTGAAACGACTTTGCGCCGATGATAGTGCTGCAACCAGTGTGAAAGTAGGTCATCGTCAGGCTTCTATTCCGAAAAACCCCCGCCTCATCGAGGTGGGGGTTTTTTTATTTGGCGCGGATTCAACGAGCGCAGCGTCGCGGAAAGCCGGATCACCGAATCCCGAAGGCCGGCCTCCGGCATTCGGGTGGCAAGCCATAGCCGCTTGAGCGTACCCTCGCTTCTTTCGTGAACTCGATCTGAAACCATTGGCAGAGCGGCGTGATGTAACGGTAGTTCCACACGAAGCCGCGCTCGCGTCCCAGCAAGAAGGTGTCGCGCGACACCCCGATCACTTCACGTACTTCCGAGACATCCATGCCCGGCTTGATGCGGGCGAAATTCTCTTCTTTTAATACCTGCTCGAAGCGCTCAGCCTTGCCGTCCTGACCGAAGTGCACCACATAGGTGTGCCGACCGAAGGGGCCGCGCGGGAAGTCCAGGCGACGCACACCCTCCAGCGAATCCGGTGCCGGCATCGGAGATCCGAGCTTTGCCATCACCTCGGTCGGCGATTTGCCGACGATGTCCGGCGAAGGTGAATAAGACGTTGCGCAGGCCGACAGCATGACGGCGGTCGCAATACACGTCGCCGTAGCGACCGTGGTGCGGGCAGCCGGACAAAACGCTGCCTTAAAGGGATTCATGGGTTCCATCGCTTGCACTCCCTGCATGACTTGCGCGAAGATCACGGCGCGACCCGTGCGACCTGAGCCTGAAACGCGCGAATCCATTCTAGCAAGTGAATCCACATGGCGCGTCAATCAAGCTGAGCGCAGTACAAAACAGGAGCGAGACATGACAGAGCAGGCAGGAAAACCAAGGATCAGTTTTTTCGGCATCGGTCTGATGGGCAAACCGATGGCCACAAATCTGTTGAAAGCCGGCTACCCTGTCCTTGCGTGGAATCGTACCGCGGCAAAGGCCGAGGCCTTGCAGCCGGCAGGCGCGTCCGTGGCGGCCACGCTGGCTGATGCTGCTGACGCCGATATCCTGATCACGATGCTGGCGGCAGGGCCGGAAGTCAGGCAGGTGCTGGAAGCCATCGCGGACAAGATTCCGAAGGGCAGCCTCGTGATCGACATGAGCTCGACACGCCAGTCCGAAGCCGAGGAAATCAGCGCGATGCTGGAAGCCAGGGGCGTGCATTTCATCGACGCTCCGGTGTCCGGTGGTGTGGTTGGCGCCGAAGCTGCGACACTGGCCATCATGGCCGGCGGCGATCCGCAACAGTTCGAGCGTGCAAAGCCGGTGTTGTCAGTGATGGGTCGTGCGACGCTGGTCGGCCCGGCAGGTTGCGGACAACTATCGAAGCTGTGCAATCAGTTGATCGTGGGTGCCACCCTGAACATCGTCGCCGAAGCGCTACTGCTGGCAGAGGCGGGCGGCGCCGATCCGACGGCCGTTCGTGCCGCAATACGGGGCGGCTTCGCCGAGAGCAAGATCCTCGAGGTGCATGGACAGCGGATGCTGGACCGAAATTTCATGCCGGGCGGGCAAGTGAAGACGCAGCTGAAAGACCTCGACAATATTCTCGATGCAGCCCGCACTGCGGGCATCAGCTTGCCTGTGACGGCGCTGGTGACTGCCCATTACCGCGAGCTCGTCAAAGCGACGCCGCATGCAGATCAGTCAGCCGTCTTGCTGGAAGTCGAGCGCATCAATCCCGGCAAGCGCGTGGGGCATGCACCTGACAAGCTGCCGCAATAAAACACCACGTTCTGGCCAGATGCCGCACCGTATGCTCAGTCGTGAATGAACAGTGCTTGAAACTCAGGGGTCGAGCAAGCGGAGCCAGGATCGCATCCCTGCGGCACGGTCGCGCTTCCAGCGCAGGGAGGCTCTTCAGCGCAACGGCGGTTGCGCAAGGAATTGCTCTGCCAGTCTGACCCAATAGCTCGCGCCGATCGGCAGCAAATCGTCGTTGAAATCATAGCTGGGGTTGTGCAGGTTGCACGGGCCGAGTCCGTGCCCGTGCTCGCGGTGTGCGCCATCGCCATTGCCGATGAAGACATAACAGCCCGGCTTTTGCTGCAGCATGAACGCGAAATCTTCCGAGCCCATAGTCGGCTCGACATCCACCAGCACACCATCATCGCCGACCACATCCTTCATCACGCCGATCGCAAACGCGGTTTCCGGCTTGTGATTGATGAGCGGCGGGTAATTACGCACGAACTTGAACTTGACCGATGCGCCAAAGGCAGCGGCGGTGTGTTCAGCGATTTCGCGCATGCGGCGCTCGACCATGTCCAGCACCGGCATCGTGAACGTGCGCACCGTGCCTATCATGCAGGCCGAATCAGGCACGATATTGGTCGCGCTGCCGGTATGGATCTGCGTGATGGACAGCACTGCCGAATCCAGCGGGCTGGTGTTGCGCGACACAATGGTCTGCCAGCTTTGCGCGATCTGTACCGCGACCATCACCGGATCGATCGACAGATGGGGCTGCGCGGCATGCGAGCCCTTGCCGTCGATCGTGAGCTCGAACTCGTTGGACGAGGCCATCATCGGGCCGGGCACGACACCGAGGCAACCTGACCGCGCATTCGGCCAGTTGTGCATGCCGAACACGGCCTCCATTGGGCATTGCTCAAACAGGCCATCTTCCATCATCGCTTTCGCGCCGCCGCCGCCTTCCTCGGCCGGCTGAAAAATCACATACACCGTGCCGTCGAACGTGCCGTGCTGTGCAAGGTAGTGGGCGGCACCCAGCAGCATTGCTGTGTGGCCGTCATGGCCGCAGGCGTGCATCTTGCCCTCGTTACGGGACTTGTGCGGGAAGCTGTTGTGCTCCTGCAGGGGCAGCGCATCCATGTCTGCGCGCAGGCCGACGGAACGCGGGCTGTCGCCGCGCCGGATCACACCGACCACGCCGGTCTTGCCCATGCCGCGTATGACCGGTATGCCCCAGTCGGTCAGCTTCTGCGCGACCAGATCGGCGGTCTGCACCTCTTCATAAGACAGCTCCGGGTTCGCGTGTATTGCGCGACGAATCACTTTCAGTTCTTCGTGAAATTCGAGAATCGGATCGATCAGTTTCATGAGGGTCTCTTCCCAGTGGGATGGCGTGCATGGCGCCAGTCTGTTCTGTGGCTGGCCAACGAGCCAAGCCTCTGTGTAATATTAACCGTAGCTGCGCGTGCATGGGAACGTCGCCCGCAGGTTGCCGGCTTGGCAAATCGCAGGGCGGCGCAGGCGCAGGGAGCTGATCGGAGATGGCATGAATACCCGCGTTGTGCGTGCGGCTTGTCCGCATGATTGTCCCGATACCTGCGCGATGCTGGTGACGGTCACCGATGGCGTCGCGACCGCGATACGCGGCGATCCCGATCATCCGAATACCGCCGGGGTGTTGTGCACCAAGGTCTCGCGCTATCTGGAGCGCACCTACCATCCGGATCGCATTCTGCACCCGTTGAAGCGAATCGGCCCCAAGGGGCGCGGCCAGTTCGCACAGATCAGCTGGGATGAGGCGCTGGACACGATTGCCGACCGCCTGCAATCGATCGCAAAGCGCGACGCACGCGCGATCCTCCCCTACAGTTTTGCCGGCACCATGGGCGCAGTGCAGGGGGAGTCGATGGCGATGCGTTTCTTCAATCGCATCGGTGCATCGCAGCTGGATCGCACTATTTGCTCGTCTGCCGGTGGCGCTGGCATACGGTACTCGATCGGCGCCAAGATGGGCACCGACACCGAGCAATTCGAGCATGCCCGTTTGATCCTGATCTGGGGCGGCAATCCGATCGCATCCAATCTGCATTTCTGGATGCGAGCGCAAGAGGCGCGTCGCAAGGGAGCGGTGCTGGTTGCCATCGACCCCTATCGGTCCTTAACCGCCGAGAAGTGCCAGCACCATATTGCGCCGTTGCCCGGTACCGATGCCGCGCTGGCGCTCGGCATCATGCATGTGCTGGTGCGCGACGACTTGCTCGACCATGACTACATCGATCGTTACACGTTGGGTTTCGCGCAGCTGAGCGAACGTGTTGCCGACTGGACCCCGGCCCGGACTGCCGCTACCTGCGGCATCGAGGCGGAACTGGTTGAATGGTTGGCCCGACTGTATGGCGAGACCGCCGGGCGCGGCGAAGCGGTCGCGATCCGCGTCAATTACGGATTGCAGCGCGTGCGTGGCGGTGGCATGGCGGTGCGCAATATCGCCTGCCTGCCAGCGCTGGTTGGCGCGTGGCGGCACGCTGCGGGCGGTGTGCTGCTGTCCTCGGGCGACAGCTTCCCGAGGCGTGGCGACTGGCTGGAACGCCCGGACCTCTATCGCGCCGATGCGATGCGACCCCCGCGTACCATCAACATGAGCACTATCGGCGATGACTTGGTGCGCGCGGCATCGCATGACTTCGGGCCGGCGATCGAAGCCGTCGTCGTGTACAACGCCAACCCGGTGGCTGTTGCTCCCGAATCTGCCAGAGTGGCGCAGGGCTTTGCGCGCGATGACTTGTTTACCGTGGTGCTCGAGCATTTCAGGACCGATACCGTGGACTATGCGGACATCGTGCTGCCGGCGACGACGCAGCTTGAGCATATCGATGTGCATGCGACCTATGGCCATCAATACATCGTTGCCAACAATCCGGCCATTGCACCCCTCGGCGAAGCCAAGCCCAACAGCGAGATTTTCCGGCTGCTGGCGCAGCGCATGGGCTTCGATGAGCCATGCTTTGCGGACAGCGATGATGAGCTCGCTGCGCAAGCGTTCGAGGCCGGGCACGCACACACGAAAAACTACGACTGGTCCGCCGTCAGGCAACAGGGCTGGTACAAGCTGGACGTGCCGCCGGCGCCGTTTGCGGCAGGCGGCTTTCCCACGCCGTCCGGCAAATGCGAGTTCTACAGCGAACGCATGCTGCAGGACGGGCTGGACCCGCTGCCGTCTTACATCCCGCCGTACGAGTCCGTCGTATCTGCACCGGCGCTCGCGCGCCAGTATCCGCTGGCCATGATTTCTCCACCGCAAAGGAACTTTCTGAACACCACCTTCGTCAATGTGCAGAGCTTGCGCGATACCGAAGGCGAACCCCATCTGGAACTGCATAGCGAGGATGCCGCCGCACGTGGCATCGTCGATGGTGACCGGGTGCGTGCATGGAATGCGCGCGGCGAGATGCTTGCACGGGCGCGCGTCACCGACCGGCCGCGCCCGGGCCTGGTGGTTGCGCTGTCGATCTGGTGGAAGAAGCTGGCAGCGGATCGCAAGAATGCCAACGAGCTCACGCACCAGCGCCTGACGGACATGGGTCGCGCACCTGCTTTCTACGATGTGCTGGTGCAGGTCGAGAAAGTTTCCGATCCCTGACGATGGATGCAGGCGCCGGCCAATACCGGCGCCGTGATGAAGGACACACCGAAACGATGAAGAAGTCCCCGATGTTGTCCCTGTCCCTGTGCCTGCTGTTGTCACTGTCAGGATGTGCCCAGATGGGTTATTACGCGCAGGCGGTGCAAGGGCAGGTCAGCCTGCTGTCACGCGCGAAGCCCATCGACCAGTGGTTGGCAGACCCGGCCGTGGCCGACGATCTGAAGTCGCGGCTGCGACGCACGCAGCAGATCCGTGCATTTGCCGCGCATGAGCTCGGGCTGCCGGACAATGGCAGCTACAAGAACTATGCTGACCTGAAGCGCAAGTATGTGATGTGGAACGTGGTCGCAACGCCCGAGCTGTCGATGAAGCCACAGCAGTGGTGCTTCCCGGTGGCCGGCTGTGTTGACTATCGCGGCTACTACAGCCGCGACGCTGCCGATGCCTTTGCCGATGGCCTGCGCCGGCAAGGCTATGACGTGCGCATCTCCGGCGTGCCGGCCTATTCGACGTTGGGCTGGTTCAATGATCCGGTGCTGTCGACCTTCATCGAATATCCGGAAGCCGAGGTCGCGCGCATGGTCTTCCATGAGCTCGCCCACCAGGTCGCATATGCGCCCGGCGATTCACAGTTCAATGAATCCTTCGCGACGGCGGTCGAAGATATCGGCGTCGCGCGCTGGCTCGATGCGCATGGCAGCGATCAGGTGCGTGATGAGTACCGCATCTACCGGCAGCGCAAGGAAGACTTCCTGGCTTTGCTCGATGTCTATCGCGGCCAGCTGGAAGCCAACTATGCGCGTACCGTATCGGATGAGGCCAAGCGTCTGCGCAAGGCCGAGCTGATCGAGGCGCTGCGACAAGACTATGCGACGATGAAGGCCGAGCGCTGGTCTGGCTATGCCGGGTATGACCGCTGGTTCGATGGCCCGGTGACGAATGCACATTTCGTGTTGATCGCGACTTATCACGAGCTGGTGCCGGCGTTTCGCGGGCTGCATGCCGGCCATGCCGATGTCCGCCAGTTCTATCGCGAGGTGCAGCAGCTGGCCCGCCTGCCCAAGCCTGAGCGTCGCCTGCGGCTCGCGCAATTTCTGTCACCGCCACCCGCCACGACGCCAGTAATGTTTACGCCATCAGCGTCCGATACGCCTTTACCGACAACGACTGCTGCGTCGCAATAAACAGACAAGCTGGCGGAATTCCGCTAGCATCTTGCAAAGGAGATAGTTGTACGCACAGCCGTTCGCTCCCCCGCGGACGATCCCTCGCCATAGCGTTCGGAGCGGCGCATATCAATGCCCGCCCACGGACCATAAAATCAAGAGAGGTGCTGCATGGACAAGTTCTGGATTCCATCGTATCCGCCCGGCGTGCCGGCCGAGATTGACTACACCCGCTACCGTTCACTGGTGCACCTGATGGATGAAGCGTTCGCCAAATATGCGACACGCGATGCCTATGTGTGCATGGACAAGTTCATTACCTATGCCGATGTTGATCGCATGTCACGTCAGCTCGGTGCATGGCTGCAGGCGCAGGGCTTGCAACGCGGCGCGCGCGTCGCGCTGATGATGCCCAATGTGCTGCAATATCCGGTCGCGATCGCGGCCGTGCTGCGTGCCGGTTTCGTGGTCGTCAATGTCAATCCGCTGTACACGCCGCGCGAGCTGGAGCACCAGCTGAACGATTCCGGCGCAGAAGCCATCATCATCCTCGAAAACTTCGCGGCGACACTGGAGAAAGTGATCGCGCGAACCCAGGTCAAGGTGGCCGTGGTCGCCAGCATGGGCGAGATGCTGGGCGGGCTGAAAGGCACCATCGTCAACTTCGTCGTCCGCAACGTGAAGAAGATGGTGCCGGCGTTCTCTTTGCCGAATGCGGTGCGTTTCAAGACCGCGCTGCGCGAGGGTGCGGCACTGCGGCTGCAGCCGGTTGAGCTCGGCCATGACGACATCGCCTTCCTGCAGTACACCGGCGGCACTACCGGTTTGTCCAAGGGCGCGATGCTCAGCCACCGGAATGTGATCGCGAACCTGATGCAGAACGAAGCCTGGCTGCAGCCGGCGATCGACCTGCCGCCCAAAGTGGAGTCGCTGACCTTTGTGTGCGCGCTGCCGCTATATCACATCTTCGCGCTGACGGTTTGCTGTCTGATGGGCACGCGCTTGGGTGGTTTGAACATCCTGATCCCGAACCCGCGCGACATCCCGGGCCTGGTGAAGGAACTGGGCAAGTACAAGTTCAACATGCTGCCGGCCGTGAATACGCTGTACAACGGCCTGCTGAACAACCCGGATTTCGCGAAGCTTGATTTCTCCGGGCTCAAGCTCTGCAATGGCGGCGGTATGGCGGTGCAGAAGGCTGTCAATGATCGCTGGCGCGCGGTCACTGGCAAGAGCATCATCGAAGGCTATGGCTTGTCCGAGACGGCGCCGGTGGCCACAGCCAATCCGGCCAATGCCGACGAATTCTCCGGCACCATCGGCTTGCCGATTCCATCGACCGATATCGCGATCCTCGACGATGCAGGCCATGCATTGCCGCCGGGAGAAGTGGGCGAGATCGCGATTCGTGGTCCGCAGGTGATGGAGGGCTATTGGCAAAAACCGGAAGAGACCGCGCGCGTGATGACGGCCGAAGGCTATTTCCGTTCCGGCGATATCGGCTTCATGGATCAGCGGGGCTATGTCACCATCGTCGATCGCAAAAAAGACATGGTGCTGGTATCCGGCTTCAATGTCTACCCGAATGAAGTCGAAGGGGTGGTCGCCACCCATCCGGGTGTGCTCGAATGCGCGGTGGTCGGCGTACCCGATGCGAACACGGGCGAAGCCGTGAAGTTGTTCGTCGTACGCCGTGATCCGTCACTGACGGCCGAGCAGCTGCAAGACTATTGCCAGCAACAGCTCACCGGCTACAAGCGACCCAGGCACATCGAATTCCGTAACGAATTGCCGAAGACGAATGTCGGCAAGATCCTGCGCCGCGAACTACGGGATACGAAGGCGGCCTGAGGTGGCGTCAGCTGCCGGGCAGCGGCGGCAGCGGCGGCAGGGCGCGCGGGCGGCGGTCGTCGCCGACGGCGACGTAGGTTAGCGTGGCTTCGGTGACTTTCACGGTCTCGGCCTGCAAGCGGCTGCGCTCTGCATACACTTCCACATTCACCGTGATCGATGATGTGCCGGTCTTCACGATCCTGGCATAAAACGACAGCAAGTCGCCCACGAACACCGGTTGCTTGAACACGAAGGAATTCACCGCCACCGTGCCGACCCGCCCATTCGCACGGCGCACGGCCGGCAGCGCACCGGCAATGTCCACCTGTGCCATGATCCAGCCACCAAACACATCGCCATGCACATTCGCATCGGCCGGCATCGGCATCACGCGCAAGGTGGGCATACCTTCCGGAAGGCTGGTGGATTCCTGACTGCTCATCACTGCTCCTGAACGGGGTTTCTGAAGCGACTCGCGTGAGTCGTTAAAATCGGGTGCTTGCACGAACTTGCCCTGCACGGGCAAAGTCTCGCAAGGATAAACCATACTTGCCCGATCGCCTTTCCTGCGAGAACGCAGAATTTCTGAAGCCCGTCCATGCGCCATCACTCACGCCCTGCCCACGATGCCCCTGCCAATCAGGGCACGCGCAATGACTGGGCGACGCTGACAACCCTGTTCCCCTATCTGTGGCAATGGAAGTGGCGTGTGCTGTTGGCGCTCGGCTGTCTGGTGCTGGCGAAGGTGGCTAACGTTGGGGTGCCGTTGGTACTGAAGCACCTGATCGATGGCATCACCATCAGCCCCGAGCGACCGGCGACGCTCTTGGTGCTGCCGGCCGGCTTACTGATCGCCTACGGCTTGTTGCGGCTGTCAACCACGGCCTTTACCGAGTTGCGCGAATTCTTTTTCGCGAAAGTGACGCAACGCGCGGTGCGTACCGTCGCGCTTAAGGTATTCCGCCACTTGCATGCACTGTCGCTGCGCTTTCACCTAAACCGCCAGACCGGGGGCGTGACGCGTGACATCGAGCGCGGCACCCGCGGCATATCGTCGCTGGTGTCCTACACGCTGTTCTCCATTCTGCCCACGCTGGTGGAGATCACGCTGGTGCTGGTTTACCTCGGAACGCAGTACGACATCTGGTTCTCGCTGATCACGATTGTTGCGCTGTTGGTGTATATCGCATTCTCCGTGGTGGTCACCGAGTGGCGCACGCATTTCCGCCGCACCATGAACGATCTTGATTCGAAGGCCAATGTACGGGCCATCGATTCGCTGCTCAACTACGAGACCGTCAAGTATTTCGGCAATGAAGAATACGAGGCAAAGCGCTATGACGAAGGCTTGCAGCGCTATGAGCGGGCGGCAGTCCGTTCGCAGACCTCGCTCACGCTGCTCAATACCGGTCAGTCCCTGATCATTGCGACGGCCGTCACGCTGATGCTGTGGCGCGCAACACTGGGCGTGATTGGCGGCACCATGTCGCTGGGCGACCTGGTGCTGGTGAATGCGTTCATGATCCAGCTGTACATTCCCTTGAACTTCCTCGGCGTGATCTATCGTGAGCTCAAACAAAGCCTGGCCGACATGGAAAAGATGTTCGGCTTGCTGGACCAGCACCGCGAAGTGGCCGATGCCGCAGACGCCCGGCCCTTGCAGGTGGCGCGCGCCGAGCTGCGTTTTTCGCATGTCGATTTCAGCTACGAAGCCAAGCGGCAGATCCTGTTCGATGTCGATTTCACGGTGGCCGCCGGCACCACGACTGCGGTGGTGGGCCACAGCGGTTCCGGCAAATCGACGCTGGCGCGCCTGCTGTTCCGCTTCTATGACGTCGATGGCGGTGCCGTGCTGGTCGACGGGCAGGATATTCGCAGCATCACCCAGACCTCGCTGCGGCAGGCGATCGGCATCGTGCCGCAAGATACCGTGCTGTTCAATGACAGCATTGCGTACAACATCGCTTACGGACGGCCGGGCGCCAGCCACGAAGAGATCGTCGCCGCCGCAAAAGCCGCTTTCATCCATGATTTCATCCTGTCACTGCCCGATGGGTACGAGACCACCGTGGGCGAGCGCGGCCTGAAGCTGTCCGGCGGCGAAAAGCAGCGTGTCGCGATTGCGCGTACATTGCTGAAAAATCCTGCCATCCTGGTGTTTGATGAAGCGACCTCAGCGCTGGATTCCCACGCCGAGCAGGCGATACAGGCGCAGTTGAAAGAAATCGCGCGCGACCGGACTACGTTGGTGATTGCGCATCGCCTGTCGACCGTGGTCGATGCCCACCAGATCCTGGTGATGGCCAAGGGGCGCATCGTCGAGCGCGGCACGCATGCAGTATTGCTGGCGCGGCAGGGGCTGTATGCGCAGATGTGGCAGCGCCAGCAGGCACACCGTGACGAGGCCGAGCCTGACCAGGATGAGGCGGCACTGGCCTGAGCAGGCCGGACGCCGAAGGTGACGGTTTCGGGGCGGGCGTGGTGCCGCAGCCGGCTTGAAGGATTTTCACGGCAGCCGCGACCGGCTTCTCTTACAATCATCGACATTGTTACGCCGTAGCAACCTGGTGGGCGCTGCATTGCAGCTGCCTTGACCGCAGCCGTCGTTGTTGACCCCGTAACCAGACGCTTTTGCCAGACAACTTTGCCCGACACCCTAACGCCTCAGGCCCTTCATGGATACTCGTACCCTGCTCATCGATAGCTTCCGTGCCGCCGTCGGCGCCGCTGACCCGCTGAAGATCGTTGCTTCGCACCTGCCGGCGCCGCCGCGCGGACGCACCCGGGTGGTGGGCGCCGGCAAGGCCGCAGCCAGTATGGCGCGCGCCGTTGAACTGGCGTGGCCGGCAGACGCGCCGCTCGATGGCCTGGTGGTCACGCGTTATGCGCATGGCATGCCGACCGATCGTATTCGCGTGGTCGAGGCCGGTCATCCGGTGCCCGATGGCGCCGGCGAGGCGGCAGCGGCAGAGATACTGCGCATGGCATCCGAGCTGGGTGAAGACGATTTGCTGATCGCGGTTGTGTCCGGCGGCGGCTCCAGCCTGCTGGCGCTGCCGGTCGAGACCGTATCGATGGCGGACCTGAAAGTGGTGACCAACAGCCTGCTGCGCTCGGGCGCACCAATCACCGAGATGAACATCGTGCGCAAGCATTTGTCGCGCGTGCAGGGTGGCCGACTCGCGGCTGCCTGCAAGGCGACGATCGTGACCCTGATCATCAGTGACGTGACCGGGGATGATCCGAGCGCAATCGCATCCGGCCCAACCTGCGCCGACCCCAGCACTTACCAGGATGCGCTCGATATCATCCACCGCTTTTCGGTCGAAGCGCCGGCGTCGGTGCTGGCCCATCTGCAGGCAGGCGCGGCGGGCAAGATCGACGAAACGCCGAAACCAGGTGGCCCCGAGCTTGCGCATGCCAGCAATACCGTTATCGCCACCGCACATCAGAGCTTGCAGGCGGCGGCCGATTTCTTCCGCGCGCAGGGCATCACACCGGTGGTGCTGGGCGATACCGTCACCGGCGAAGCGTCGGAAGTGGCCAAAGTCTATGCGGCCTTGGTGCGTGAAATCCGCACCCATGCGCAGCCTTTCCGTCCACCGGTGGCACTGATCTCGGGCGGTGAGTGCACGGTGACCGTGCGCGGCAGTGGTCGCGGTGGACGCTGCGCGGAGTTCCTGACCTCGCTCGCAGTCGAGCTCGATGGCATGCCGGATGTGTATGCCGTAGCGGCCGATACCGACGGCATCGACGGTACCGAAGACAATGCCGGCGCGCTGCTGTTCCCGGACAGCCCGGCGCGCGCGGCCGCCAAAGGCGTCAGCGCGCAAAAGATGTTGGCCAATAATGACGGCTACAGCTACTTCGAAGCGCTGGGCGACCTGCTGGTCACTGGACCGACACGCACCAACATCAACGACTACCGGGCCATACTCGTCCTGTAAAATCCAGAATGTCCCCGAAGTTCTCGGGCTGCTGCGTCGCATCGCATCGCTGCGCTGCTGCACCGCCGACACGATTTGCGCAGGCGGTGCTTGCGGCGTGTGTGCGGCATCTGCCGTGTCATGTGCGCATGACCTGATTCACGCGCACGGTGCGCCAGTGTGTGCGAGTCTGTTTCGCATGCCGTCTGCGAGTCCATGCCGGTGACGCCACGACCACGATCATCCTGAGGTTTTCATGTCTAGCACTGCCGTTCCCGCTACGCTCACCCTTACCCGACCTGACGACTGGCATGTCCATCTGCGCGATGGTGCGGTACTGGCCGATGTGGTGCCGCATACGGCACGCCAGTTTGCACGCGCCATCGTGATGCCGAACCTGAAGCCGCCGGTCACGACCACAGCGATGGCGACTGCGTACCGCGAGCGCATCCTTGCAGCGGTACCGCCGGGCGTCGCTTTCGAGCCGCTGATGGTGCTCTACCTGACGGACAACACCAGCGCCGACGAAATCAAACGTGCGGTCGACAGTGGTGTTGTGCATGCCGTAAAGCTGTACCCGGCCGGTGCCACCACCAATTCCGACGCCGGCGTCACCGATCTCAAGCGTTGCATGGGCGCGCTGGAAGCGATGCAGGCGCTGGGCTTGCCACTGCTGATTCACGGTGAAGTGACCGATGCCGATATTGATCTGTTCGATCGCGAAGCTGTCTTCATCGACAAGATCCTGCAGCCGCTGCGTCGCCACCTGCCTGCGCTGCGCGTGGTGTTCGAGCACATCACCACACGCGATGCAGCCGACTATGTGCGCGATGCGGAGGGCGACATCGCCGCCACCATCACTGCGCATCATTTGCTATACAACCGCAATGCCATCTTCAAGGGCGGCATTCGTCCGCACTATTACTGCCTGCCAGTACTCAAGCGCGAAACGCATCGTCAGGCGCTGGTCGCTGTGGCGACCTCGGGCAATCCGCGTTTCTTCCTGGGCACCGATTCTGCGCCGCACCCAAAGGGACTGAAGGAACATGCCTGCGGTTGTGCCGGTTGCTATACCGCGCTGCATGCGATGGAGTTATATGCACAAGCCTTCGAACAGGCGGGTGCGCTGGACAAGCTCGAAGGTTTTGCGAGCTTCCATGGCCCCGACTTCTATCGTTTGCCGCGCAACAGCGGCAGCCTGACGCTCAAGCGCGAGCGTTGGGATATCCCTGACGAAATGAAGATGGGCGACACCACACTGGTCCCGCTGGATGCGGGCCAGTCGCTGCTGTGGAAGTGCGTCTGAATCCTTTTCGGCCTTTGATGCCTAGCCGCGATGGTCTTTGAGGGCATTCACTGGCAGGCCCCATGGTTTGCACCCATCAGTGGGTCCGGCGCGATGCTCGCGACATCGCGCCACTGGATTGCGGAAGCCAATCACCTCGCAGCCAGTCTCCGGTTGACCAACCACCGCGGCTTGCCCGTTCGGTTCATCGCACAGTCCGCATTGCCGGATGGTGCCGGCTATGAAGCGCATATCTCGGCGACCGGCGAAGTGCCGACGCGCGACAATCTGCATGATTTTTTCAACACCCTTGCGTGGTTGCATTTCCCGCACATCAAGCAAGCGCTCAATGCTTTGCATGCGCGTGCGTTCGATCAGCCGGTGAGGGCCGGTACGCGCGGCCGCCAGCGTGATGCGGCAACCTTGTTCGACGAAAATACTGCGCTCTTCATCACAGATGACGCGCAAAAGCTGGCTGCCTTGCGTGAGCATCGTTGGGCCGAGATCTTGCATCGCGATGCGCCGGCATTCGCGAAGGATTGCCAGGTGATGTTGTTTGGCCATGCGCTGCTTGAAAAGCTGGTCACCCCCTACAAGTCACTCACGGCCCATGTCTGGACCGTGCTGGTCGATGCCGACTGGTGGCAACAGGATGAGGCGTCGCGGCGCGCCGACATCGACGACCGGGTAAGCCAGGCAATATCCGGCGGCTTCACGACCGCAGATTTCTGTCACCTGCCGGTGCTGGGCGTACCCGGCTGGTGGCCGGGACAGGATGCCGACTTCTATGCTGACAGCGCGGTATTCCGTCCCGGGCGTGGCGTCAAAAACCCTTCTGAATCCCCACCATGACAGCATTCGAGGTGCCGGACTGCGCAAGTGAGGGTGTTGCGGCGGCATCGATATTGCCCGAGTAGGATGACGGTACGCCATCGGTGGCGCGATTGAACACGGCATACAAGTTGGTCGTTTTCGAAAGCGAATACACCGCCGATACATTCCACAGATTCGGACTGCCGACCACGTCATTGTGCGCATAGTTGATACCGACGCTAGCCGCAGGCATCACCTTCATCTCTGCGCCAGCGATCCAGGTATTGCTGGTCTCACCCGTCTCGGGATCAAAACGCACCACATTCGCTGCAACCTTCAACGGACCCACCGGCGCACTGGCGCCGACCAGGTACTGCCGGTACTGCGCGTCACGATCCGAGGCGGCTACCACCAGATTCAGCGCGCCGAATGCATAGCCCGCATTCGCCGACACAAAGCGATTGCGGCGCTGGTCGCCGGGCACCCCGCCGGGCGAGTACATCACACTCGCGGTGACCCCTGCCAGCATTGCTGAAGGCAAGCTGTACGTGATCGAGTTCGGTATGAAGAAGCCACCGGTGGTGCCGAGCGCGGGATCGGCATCGGTGCCGCCCGGATAGACCGGCACCGGTGCGCCCAAGGCATTGAGCACCGTGCCGCTGCGGTGCATCAGCCGCGCTGGCACATAAAAACTTTGACCCGCCAGCCCCAGCGTTGATGTATACGCCGCGAGGAAAGGACTCAGGTTCAGGCCTGCTGTCAGCGAACCCATCGGGCCGCTTAAACCCACATTGGCCATGCGACTGAACACACCCGTCGTACCGCCATTCGCGATCGAGCCGGTACCGGCGTTGATGCCACCTTCGAGCCGGAAGTGTGCCTTCATGCCGCCACCCAAATCTTCCGTGCCCTTCATCCCCCAGATCGACGGTGCCCAGTTGCCTTCGCCAAAGCTGGTACGACGCTCGGCGGTCGCGCCGATGTTCGATGCGCTCACGATCGATGCATCGACGTTGCCATACAAGGTCAGGCCGGATTCAGCCCGTGCGGGGGTCATTGCCGTTGCGCCGGCCAGCAATCCGGACAGCGCTGCTGCAAGCATCATTTTTTTCATTCCAAACTCTCCAGTGGTTGACAACGACTGACAAGTTTGGACAGCTGTGCGTGCAACAAATCCCGGTCGATCAATCGTAGCCCGCAGCGCGTTTGTTGCCCCGCAATCGGATGAACTTTTGCGTCGGGGCGTGGATCGTGTTCGGAGGCATCGTGATGATCAAATACGGATGCAGAAATGAAAAAGCCGCCCCGGAGGGCGGCTTCCACAGCAAGTTCAATCTCCTGCGGCGCTTAGCCGCGGGTGATTAGAACGAGTGAGTCAGACCAACAGCGGTCAGCGACTTGCTAGCCGCCGTGATGGTTGCCGGGTCGTTGGCGATAGCACCACCGAGACCGTCTTTGCTGAACTGGGTGTAGCCGAAGTAAGCCGAGGTCGACTTGCTCAGCGCGTAGTTCAGCGAGAAGGTGGTCTGGTTGCCCAGCGAGGTCGGGCCCTTGGCATAAGTCAGGCCGCCCGAGAGAGCGCCAACCAGCGGCATCGACGCACCCAGCAGATAGGTGCTGGAGTCAGCAGCGCCGCTGTTCGAGCTGTAAGCACCATTCACACGAACGTCGCCGAAGCTGGTGTTGCCGGCGATGAAAGTGCTCTTGTAGCTGTTGGCAGCGGTATCGTAAGTCGCGGTCTGGTGACCAACAGCGACGTTGATGCCAGCCAGCGAGGTGCCGACGGTAACTGCCGAGTAATCGCTGTTGGCAGCGTTACGGGTCGGGTTCACACGGGTCTGGGCCTTGATGGTGAAGCCAGCGCCCGAAGCCGACAGGATGACCGACTCAGGAATGAAGAAGCCAGTGCCGCCGGTGCCAGCTGTGTTGTCATTAGCGCCCGGGTGGTTCACGCTACCCGGCTTGCCGCCCAGCAGGCGGACGACGCCAGGAACATTGGCCAGATCGCCGCCGACGCCGGTGCCGCCGTATACCAGTGCGTCGAGAACGACGATGGAGATGTGGTTGCCCAGGGTGATGCCAACGTTCTCGGTCGAAAGACCGACGTTAGCAGCACGGTTGAACAGTTGCTTGGAGCCGCCCGACGGTGCGCCGGTGAACGAACCCGAAGCCAGGTCGAGGCCGGTCTCGAGGTTGAAGCTGGCCTTCAGGCCATTGCCCAGGTCTTCCGAGCCTTTGAAGCCCATCAGGGTGGTGGCGTTGTTACCGCCGCCGAAGAATACGGTCTTGCCGCCAGTCGACAGAACGCCGGCATCGACGTTACCGTAGACCTTCACGTCAGCCATAGCTGCAGTCGAAGCCACCAGTGCCAGTGCTGCCAGAGCAACTTGAGTCTTTTTCATCGAATAATCTCCAAAATGTTGTGATGCTAAAGTTTCGCTTCCGCTGTCTGGCCGTTAAACGGCTCTTTCAACGAAAATGACGCTCCAAGACCAGTGGATCTCAAAGTCAGCGTGCATTGAAGCAAAACCTAGAGATGGCCGCAAAGTTAATTTTTTATTCGTAGAAAAATTGCTAAGATTTCGTCGCTTGGATACAACACTTTTGCTATTTTGATTCCAAAATAATAATTTTATGCACATCGACACACTTATAAGCGCATTCGATCGCACGTTGCGTGTGGTGACCGGTGTCACGGCCGCTCATCGCAAAAATCCTGCGGACAAACTCGTTGAGAATTCGTTAACGGATGAAGAAAAGCGCCACAGCGCGGGTCTGATGCGGGTCAATCATGTGGGCGAGGTATGCGCACAAGCCTTGTACGAGGCCCAGGCGGCGTTTGCGAACAACGATGAGACCCGAGAGCAGTTCCTGAAGTCTGGGCAAGAGGAGATGGACCACCTGGCGTGGACCGCCGAGCGCTTGCGCGAGTTGGGTTCGCGGCCCAGCCTGCTCAATCCCGTCTGGTATGCAGGCGCCTACGCACTTGGTGCTGTGGCCGCCAAAGTGGGCGATGCGATTAGTCTCGGCTTTGTTGTCGAGACCGAGAAGCAGGTCGAGGCACATCTGAACAGCCACCTCGACAGCTTGCCCCAGCAGGACCAGCGCTCACGTGCGATCGTTACGCAGATGCGCGATGACGAGATTGCGCATGGTGCCGCTGCGCAGCAGCTGGGTGCGGCGACCTTGCCGGTACCGATCAGCTATGCGATGCGCGGCATGGCCAAGGTGATGACCACGACCGCTTATTACATTTGAAGAGGTTTGTGGTTACGGCGGGTTTACGCGATGCAAATCTGCAGCACAGTCCTGAATTGGCGGCGCAGAGCGTAAAGTGACGTACGCAGTCACGCACCATAAAAACCGATGCAGAACGCAGCGTCAAGCCGCCGTGTTGATACACCGATGCGCCGCCGCGCCAACGAAGGCGGCGGCTCCGCGGGGTCAGATGGCGGGCGGTGCTTCGCTCAGGTCGTCAATGATCTCGAACGAATGCGTGAGCTCTGCGGTTTTTTCCAGCATGATCGATGCCGAGCAATACTTCTCATGCGACAGCTTGATCGCGCGTTCGACCACGTTCGGTTTCAGGTTGCGGCCACGCACGGTGAAGTGGAAGTGCACCTTGGTGAAAACCTTCGGGTCTTTATCGGCGCGCTCCGAGCTCAGCTTTACATCGCAGCCACGGATGTCCTGACCACTTTTTCTCAAAATGACAACGACATCATAGGCGGTGCAGCCGCCGGTGCCGGCCAGTACCACTTCCATCGGACGCGGCGCCAGGTTGCGGCCGCCGCCTTCCGGCGCGCCATCCATCGTGACCAGGTGGCCGGAGCCGGTCTCGGCGGTGAAGGTCATGCCGGACAGGCCGGTCCAGCGAACTGTGCATTCCATGGGAAATCCTGCGGGGAAAAAAGGCCGCCATTGTAGCCCCGTCAGGGTGCGCTTGCGGGTCCGCCGGCCATCGGCTACGCGGAGGTCGGGCGCGGCGGCGGAGGGCGTCAGCCGCGTTCGGCGGTGGGATTTGGCGGGGCGGATGCTGATGGCAAGCCGGTATTTGACGCCAAGTCCTTGAAAACACTATAATTGCCGGTTCCCCGGTTTGCTCTCGGGGAAAACATAACAAGGCTGCGTCCGCGGCCGGCAACATGGGCAGTCGACATGGCGCGCGGAACCACCTCAGAGCATTCACCCTTTACCAGGATTTTTTGACATGAAAACCTTTTCCGCCAAAGGACATGAAGTCCAGCGCGACTGGTTTGTGATTGACGCCACCGACAAGGTGCTCGGACGTGTCGCCAGCGAAGTGGCACGCCGTCTGCGCGGTAAGCACAAGCCTGAATTCACCCCGCACGTCGATACCGGCGACTACATCATCGTCGTCAACGCAGCCAAGCTGCGCGTGACCGGTGCGAAGACGCTCGACAAGAAGTATTTCCGCCATTCGGGCTACCCGGGCGGCATCTACGAGACCAATTTCCGCGACATGCAGAGCAAGCATCCGGGCCGTGCGCTCGAGAAGGCTGTGAAGGGCATGCTGCCGAAGGGCCCGCTGGGTTACGCGATGCACAAGAAGCTGAAGGTTTACGCTGATGGCTCGCACCCGCACAGCGCTCAGCAACCCAAGCCTCTCGAACTCTAAGGAACAGCCATGATCGGTAACTACAACTACGGAACCGGCCGTCGCAAGAGTGCAGTGGCCCGCGTGTTCATCAAGGCCGGCAGCGGCAAGATCGTCGTCAACGGCAAGGCCGCGGACGAATATTTTTCGCGCGAGACTGGCCTGATGGTCATCCGCCAGCCGCTGGAACTCACCAACAATGTCGAGCGTTTCGACATCATGGTCAACGTGCATGGCGGCGGCGAGTCCGGCCAGGCTGGTGCTGTGCGTCACGGCATCACCCGCGCCCTGATCGACTACGATGCAGCGTTGAAGCCCGAGCTGTCGAAGGCTGGTTTCGTAACCCGCGACGCACGTGAGGTCGAGCGTAAAAAAGTCGGTCTGCGCAAGGCACGTCGCGCAAAGCAGTTCTCGAAGCGTTAATCCGAAGCTTCTGCAAGATCAAAGCCGTCGGGTTGCTCCGACGGCTTTTTTTCTTCTGGCAGGTTTTCAACTGCCGTACACATGTGCATGGTTCATGGCGCGGTCTCATGATCGCTCACCAAGGCCAATGCCAACCGCTTGCGGCAAGGGAGTCACACATGATCAAGGTAGGCATCGTCGGCGGTACCGGTTACACCGGCGTGGAGCTGCTGCGCATACTCGCCGCACACCCCGGAGTCGAACTCACCGCGATCACGTCGCGCAAGGAAGATGGCATGCCGGTGGCCGACATGTTCCCGTCGCTGCGTGGCCATGTATCGCTGGCCTTTTCCGCGCCCGAGAAAGCGCGCCTTGATCAGTGCGACGTGGTGTTCTTTGCCACGCCGCATGGCGTGGCAATGGCGCAGGCAAAAGCGCTGCTCGCCGCCGGCGTCAAGGTGATCGACCTCGCTGCGGATTTCCGCATCAAGGACACCGCCGTCTTCGAGCAGTGGTACGGCATGCCGCATGCCTGTCCGGATATCCTCGATGAAGCCGTATACGGCCTCGCGGAAGTGAACCGTGACGCGATCCGCGCTGCGCGCGTGATCGGCTTGCCGGGTTGCTACCCGACGTCGATGCAGCTGGGTTTTGCGCCGCTGCTGTCGCAAGGCAAGCCGCTGGTGAATGAATCCGCGCTGATCGCCGACTGCAAGTCCGGCGTGTCGGGCGCTGGCCGCAAGGCCGAGGTGCACACGCTGCTGGCCGAGGCGGCCGACAATTTCAAGGCCTATGGCGTCAAAGGTCACCGCCATCTGCCCGAGACCGTGCAGGGTCTGGAAGCGATCGCCGGTCGCAAGATCGGACTGACCTTTGTGCCGCATCTGGTGCCGATGATTCGCGGCATCCACTCGACGCTGTATGCGAGCTTGCTGCCGGATGCGCGCGATATCGATTTCCAGGCGCTGTATGAACAGCATTTCGCAAACGACCCGTTTGTCGATGTGCTGCCGGCCGGCAGCCATCCGGAAACCCGCTCGGTGCGGGCGTCCAACATGCTGCGCATCGCGATTCACCGCCCCGGCGGCGGCGACCTGCTGGTGATCCTGGTGGTCGAAGACAATCTGGTGAAGGGGGCCGCAGGTCAGGGCGTGCAGTGCATGAACCTGATGTTCGGGCTGGATGAGACCACGGGCCTGAAACACGTGCCCATCCTGCCCTGAGTGCGTTCTGCGGCGTTCCCCTGACCGGCGCCGGCCGCGGTGGGCCAATTCCCTGCATGGGGCAGGGTTGAATTGGCCGCCTGAGGCCGCATAATCCCCCGCGTGCTGCCCAGCGCCGCACCGAGTCCCAGCGACGCAGCACTGAAGTCGTACCGAGGCAGCACCGAAGCAGCGCCGCACAGCAGCAGCAGCCCCGACGCCATTCCGGTGGCAGGGCTATAATCAAGAACCACAGGTTCACAGCAGGAGTTTCACATGAATGCACCCACCGAGATGCCGGCACCCATCATCTTCACCGACAGCGCCGCGAACAAAGTCGCGCAGCTGATCGACGAAGAGGGCAACCCGGACCTGAAGTTGCGCGTTTTCGTGCAGGGTGGCGGCTGCTCAGGCTTCCAGTATGGCTTCACCTTCGACGAGATCGTGAACGAAGACGACACCACGATGGACAAGAATGGTGTGAAGCTGCTGATCGACTCGATGAGCTACCAGTACCTGGTTGGCGCAGAGATCGATTACAAGGATGACCTCGAAGGCGCGCAGTTCGTGATCAAGAACCCGAACGCGACGACCACCTGCGGCTGCGGCTCGTCGTTCTCGGCCTGATTCAGCGCGGGTACAGCGCCCCCAGTACCCGCGACCCCGCTGCACCCGTGACTGCCGGCAAGTTGCCCGGCAGTCGCTCACAAAAGCGCATCGCCAGCCACGCAAACGCGATCGCTTCCACATGCATGGGCGACGTGCCCAACGCCTCCGTACTCAACACCGGCATGGCCAGCTGCTGCTGCAGCAAGCGCATCAGATAATGGTTGTACGCACCGCCGCCGCACACGTACACAGCCTCTGCGTCCGGTGCATCGCGGCGTATGCCCTCGGCCAGCGTGCGTGCGGTGAATGCTGCCAGCGTCGCCTGCACATCGGCCGCTGACAGCGGTGCCTGGTTTTGCAGCTGCGCCGCCAGCCAGCCGACATGGAACAGATCGCGGCCCGTGCTTTTCGGTGCCGGCAAGGCCAGATAGGGCTCGCGCATCAGCGCGTCCAGCAGGGCCGGCACCGGCGCGCCGGATGCTGCCCAGTCACCGTTCGCGTCATACGCTACGCCCCGCTGTTGCTGTATCCATCCATCCATCAGCACGTTGCCCGGGCCGGTGTCATAGCCACTGATTGCACCACCGGGCCGCAGGATGCTGATATTCGCAATGCCGCCGATGTTGGCCACCACACGCACCGTCTGTTCGCTGCCAAACACTGCGTGGTGAAAGGCCGGCACCAGCGGTGCGCCCTGGCCGCCGGCCGCAATATCGCGGCTGCGGAATTCGGCGATCACATCGATGCCGCTCAGTTCTGCCAGCAAGGCCGGGTTGTTGATCTGGCGCGTATAGCCTTGTGCGGGCAGGTGGCGAATCGTTTGTCCGTGTGCGCCGATCGCCGTCACGGCAGAAGGAGCAACCCCCGCCTGCTTCAGCAATTGCTGCACGCAATCCGCATACAGCGTCGCGATGCGGTTGGCTGCCAGTGCTTCGCGGTGGATCTCGTTGTCCGATGCCGCCTGCAACGCGAGCAGCTCGCGCTTGAGCGCATCCGGAAAGGGAATGTATGCCGCGACCGGTGTGCTGCGGGCTGCGGTATCTGCTGCGGGGAAGCCGGGGGCAGTGTCATCGAAGTGCGTCAGCACCCCATCGACACCATCAAGGCTGGTGCCGGACATCAGTCCGATATAAAGCGCAGGGGAAGTCATCGCCGGAGTGTAGCCGAAGCCGGCGATGCAAAGATCAGCGAGATGCCAGTTGCAGTGTGTTTGGCAGCAGCAGTGCGAAGCGGTGGCGCATGTCACCGGCCACACTGCGGAATTGCTGCAGCTCGGCACCGGCCAGTGCCGGTGCATTCGGCACCACGATGGTGTTCGGATCGCGTGCGTCATTATTGACGCGGAATTCATAGTGCAGGTGCGGTCCGGTCGACCAGCCGCTGGTGCCGACATAGCCGATCACCTGGCCTTGCGTCACGCGCGTGCCGCGCTTCGCAGTGATGCGGCTCATGTGGGCATAAGCGGTCGAATAGACGGCGCCATGACGTACCACGACCACATTGCCATAGCCGCCCTGCATGCCCGCAAATTCCACGATGCCGTCGCCGGTGGCGCGAATCGGTGTGCCGATCGCTGCGGCAAAGTCGATGCCCTTGTGCTGTTTCCACTGGCCCGAGATCGGATGCACGCGCATCGCGAAGCCCGAGGTCACGCGCGAAAATTCGAGCGGCGATTTCAGGAAGGCCTTCTTCAGCGATTTGCCATCCAGGTCGTAATAGGCGCCATCGCTGCTGCCCGCCCTGCCGAACCAGACTGCGGAATAGGTCTTGCTCCCATTCTGGAACGCGGCAGCCAGCACGCGGCCGGTACGCACCGGCTCGCCATCCTGCCATTGTGTTTCATAGACCACCTGGAAGCGGTCACCCTTGCGCAGGTCCGACGCAAAGTCGATGTCCGACGAAAAAATGTCCACCAGTTGCATCGCGACCGCATCCGGCACCTGCGCCGCATCGGTGGCAGCGAACAGCGATGAGCGGATCTCGCCTCCGCGCATCTCCATGCGCGTCTCGATCGCCGCGGGTGTTTCGCGCGCGGCGAAGCCGTCGGCCTGACGCTCGATCAGCAGCCGTCGCACATCGTCCTTGCCTTCCAGCAGGGTAGACGCGGACAACAGGCGGCCATCGGCATCCACCGTCGCCTGCACGCGGCGACCCGGACGCAGGTTCAACAGCGCACGCGCGGCCGCATCATTGCGGATGAAACCGGCAGCCTGCGCATCGCGCACGCCGAGCCGGTCCAGCAATGCCGCGAGGTTGTCGCCGGGGCGCACGCGCTCTTCGGTGACGTAGCGTTCAACACGGTCGGCCGGGCGCAGCGCGTCGATCTGGGCGGCCAGCTCGGGCAGCGCGAGTTCTTCGACCACCAGCGTCACCGGCAGGTCGGACGCATCCGGCGCCATGGGCGCCACGCCGGCCGCGCCAAAGGCGACCAGCGACAGGCCGGCAGCCAGGCCCGAGAACGCGCGTGTCTTGCGGGAAGCGCGCAGTGCCGGCCACAGCGCGGCGGCGGCTTCCAGGAATTTGGCTCTCAGACTCATGCAATCAGATAAAATTTGGGGTTTTTCGGCGCGGCCAGTGCTGAAAGCAGTCCGCCCGGAAACTCGACACAAAGCGCGCATTATAGCAAAGGCGAAACGCCTTTTTTTGAGCAGATACAAGTACTTATGGACGCCAATTCCCCGCTCCCCCAAACCGTGCCCGGCGCAGCGCCGGCCGGTGCAAGCCAGCCCCTGCTGCCCCTGTCCGATGCAGTGAAAGCGCAGCTGGCCATCGTCAAGCGCGGCGTCGAAGAACTGCTGATCGAGGCGGAATTTGCGCAGAAACTCGCGCTGTCCGAGAAAAACGGCAAGCCGCTGCGCATCAAGCTCGGCCTCGACCCGACCGCCCCGGACCTGCACCTCGGGCATACGGTGGTGCTCAACAAAATGCGCCAGTTGCAAGACCTGGGCCACACGGTGATCTTCCTGATCGGCGATTTCACATCGATGATCGGTGACCCCTCGGGCCGCAATGTCACCCGCCCACCGCTGACCCGCGAGCAGATCGAACAGAACGCGAAGACCTATTTTGCGCAAGCCAGCCTGGTGCTGGACCCGGCGCGCACCGAAATCCGTTACAACTCCGAATGGTGCGACCCGCTCGGCGCACGCGGCATGATCCAGCTGTCGGCACGTTACACGGTCGCGCGTATCCTCGAGCGCGAGGATTTCACCAAGCGTTTCAAGGCCGGCACCCCGATCTCGGTGCATGAATTGCTGTACCCGCTGATGCAGGGCTATGACTCGGTCGCGCTGCAGTCTGACCTCGAGATCGGCGGCACCGACCAGAAATTCAACCTGCTGGTTGGCCGCGAATTGCAAAAGGATTATGGCCAGCCGCAGCAATGCATCCTGACCATGCCGCTGCTCGAAGGCCTGGATGGCGTCGAGAAGATGTCCAAGTCCAAGAACAATTATGTCGGCATCACCGAGCCGGGCAACACCATGTTCGCGAAGGTGATGAGCATTTCCGATGTCGCGATGTGGCGCTGGTATGAATTGCTGTCCTTCCGCTCGCTGGCCGAGATCGCTCAATTCAAGGCCGAGGTCGAAGGCGGACGCAATCCGCGCGATATCAAGGTGCTGCTGGCGCAGGAAATCGTCGAGCGCTTCCATTCACGCCAGGCGGCCGAGGATGCGCTGGCCGATTTCAACAACCGTGCACGCGGCGGTATCCCGGACGAGGTGCCGGAAGTGGCGCTGTCCGGCGCGCCGCTCGGCATCGGCCAGTTGCTCAAGCAAGTCCAGCTGTGTGCATCGTCATCCGAGGCCTTGCGCATGGTCGAGCAGGGCGGTGTGCGTATCGATGGCGCAGCCGTCAGCGACAAGGGCCTGAAGGTCGAGGCCGGCACCTTCGTGGTGCAGGTCGGCAAGCGCAAGTTCGCGCGCGTCACCCTGTCCTGATCCGAGCTGCATGATCGGCTTGTTGCAGCGGGTGTCGGAGGCCAGCGTCACCGTTGACGCTGAGGTCGTTGGCAAGATCGGCCCCGGCCTGATGGTGTTGGTTTGTGCCGAGCGCGGCGATACGCGCAAAGAAGCCGATGCGTTGCTCGCCAAGCTGCTGTCTTACCGCGTGTTCTACGACGGCGCTGGCAAGATGAACCTGAATGTCGCGCAAGTCGGCGGCGGCTTGCTGCTGGTGCCGCAGTTTACGCTCGCGGCCGACACGCGCTCGGGTACCCGACCTTCATTCACGCCGGCTGCGCCGCCGGCGATCGCGCGCGAGCTTTTTGATTACACCGTCGAACGCGCGCGTGCCGCACATCCTTTGGTGGAAACCGGCCGTTTCGGCGCCGACATGAAAGTGGCGCTGGTCAATGACGGCCCCGTCACGTTTTGGCTGCAGGTCGCGCCGGCCGCACAAGCAGCGGCGCCAAGCGACGCTAGCGACACATCTTCTGTACCGCAGGCTGCTGCATGACCGAGCTGCTGCTGATCCGTCACGGCGAGACCGCATGGAATCGCGAACGCCGTATGCAGGGCCATATCGATATCCCGCTCAGTGATGCCGGTGTCAGGCAGGCACAGGCGCTGGGCCGGGCACTGGCCGCCGAACGACCCGATGCGATTTATGCCAGCGATCTCGGTCGCGCACGTGCCACGGCACAACCTGTGGCCGACGCGCATGCGCTGCCGTTGATACTGCGCGCGGCCTTGCGCGAGCGTTGCTACGGCGCGTTCGAAGGGCTGCTGTATGACGAGATCAGCCAGCGCTATCCGGAAGCCTTTGCGGCCTGGCGTGCGCGCGAATTGCATGCACGTTTCCCGGCGGGCGAGCGCGCAGCCGAAACCCAGCAGGAATTCCATGATCGCGCGGTGAAAGCCGTCACCGACATTGTCACAGCCCATCCGTCCGGCAAGCTCGTGGTGGTCACGCACGGCGGTGTACTCGACTGTATCTATCGCGACGCGACCGGCATGCGTATCGACGCCGAGCGCAATTTCGGCATTGTCAATGCAGCGATCAACCGGCTGCAATGGGATGGTCGCCATTTCCGGGTCTTGCAGTGGTCCGATGTCAGCCATCTGGAAGCCGCCGGTCTCGACGAAATCGATCGCTCCCACCCGGCCGCCTGAGCATCGCAACACTATCCCGGCCGTCTCATGCGGCCTGATGAAAAATTAGGCAGCAAAGCGTATACAATACGCACCCTCCGCCGTTTCTCCGGCGTGCTCCGCCCCGCGATATCCATGCAGCTCGGCCCCTATCAACTTCGCAACAACGTGTTCGTCGCGCCGATGGCGGGTGTGACCGATCGGCCATTCCGTCAGTTGTGCAAGGAACTGGGGGCGGGCTATGCGGTGTCCGAGATGGCGGCGTCAAACCCGCGCGTATGGGCCAGTGAAAAGACCGCGCGCCGCATCAACCATGATGGCGAAATGGCGCCCAAGGCGGTGCAGATTGCCGGCGCCGATCCGCAGCTGCTGGCCGAGGCGGCGCGCTTCAATGTCGCGCGCGGTGCGCAGATCATCGACATCAACATGGGTTGCCCGGTCAAGAAGGTGTGCAACAACTGGTGCGGCTCTGCGCTGTTGCGCGATGAAGCGCTGGTGGCTTCGCTGGTAAAGGCGGTCGTCACTGCCGTCGATGTGCCGGTCACACTGAAATTCCGCACCGGCTGGGACCGGAACCACAAAAATGCATTGACCATCGCGCGCATTGCCGAAGACGCAGGCATTGCGATGTTGACGCTGCACGGCCGCACGCGCGCCGATGGCTACACCGGCGAAGCCGAGTACGACACCATCGCCGCAGTGAAGGCACAGGCGACGATACCGGTGGTCGCGAACGGCGACATCGACAGCCCGCAAAAGGCGAAATTCGTGTTGCAGAAAACCGGTGCCGATGCCGTGATGGTGGGTCGCGCCGCGCAAGGCCGCCCATGGATTTTCCGCGAGATCGATCACTACCTGCGTACCGGCGCGCTGCTGCCGGCGCCCCTGATCAGTGAAGTGCGCGCATTGATGGACCAGCACCTGCGCGCACATTATGCGTTCTATGGCGACTACCTCGGTGTACGTACCGCGCGCAAACACATCGGATGGTATGTGCGCGATCTCGCAGGTGGTGAAGCCTTCCGTCAGCAGATGAACCGTATCGAAGATTGCGCGACTCAGCTTGCCGCCGTCGATGCTTTTTTCGAATCGCAATTGGCCTGCGGCGACCGGTTACAATATGCGCCCGCCGCGCAACTGCTGGCGGCGTAATTCCGCCCTATTTCCCCCGACGAGATTCAATGAGCAAAGACAACATCCAGGACGTGGTGCGCAAAAGTCTTGAAAAATACTTTCGCGACCTGGGGGAGCAGGAGCCGACCAATGTGTACGACATGGTGGTGTTCACCGTCGAAAAGCCTATCCTTGAAGCGGTGATGGCGCGTGCCGCCGGCAACCAGTCGCATGCGGCAGAGATGCTGGGCATCAATCGAAACACACTGCGCAAGAAATTGCAGCAACACGGTCTGCTCTGAGTACTGGCCTCCTTTTCTTTTTCTGACTAGCCATGATTAAACAAGCGCTGATCTCGGTCTCCGACAAGACCGGTGTGCTCGAATTTGCCCGCGCGCTCGCGGCGATGAACGTGAAACTGCTGTCCACCGGCGGCACTGCCAAACTGCTGGCCGACAACGGACTCGCGGTGACCGAAGTCGCTGACTACACCGGTTTCCCCGAAATGCTCGACGGCCGCGTGAAGACCCTGCACCCGAAAGTCCATGGCGGCATCCTTGCACGCCGCGATTTTCCGGAACACATGGCCGCGCTGGGCCAGCACCAGATCCCGACCATCGACATGGTCGTGGTCAACCTGTATCCGTTCCAGCAAACCGTCGCGAAAGAGCAGTGCTCGCTGGAAGATGCGATCGAGAACATCGACATCGGCGGTCCGGCGATGCTGCGTTCGTCCGCGAAGAACCACAAGGACGTGGTCGTCATTTGTGACCCGGCCGACTATGTGTGCGTGCTGGATGAAATGCGCGCAAAGAACGGCGATGTGTCCTATGACACCCGCTTCGCGCTGGCCAAGAAAGTGTTCGCGTATACGGCCCAATATGATGGCGCGATCACCAATTACTTCACGTCGCTGGGTGCAGACCGCCAGCATGCAACACGTTCTGCCTATCCGGACACCCTGAATCTGCACTACGCGAAAGTGCAGGACATGCGCTACGGCGAAAACCCGCACCAGTCAGCGGCCTTCTATCGCGATGTGACGGCCGTCGATGGTGCGCTCGCCAGTTACCGTCAGCTGCAAGGCAAGGAACTTTCCTACAACAACATTGCCGATGCTGACGCTGCATGGGAGTGCGTGAAAACCTTTGACGGTGCCGCCTGCGTGATCATCAAGCATGCGAACCCCTGCGGGGTTGCGGTCGGCGCCGATGCGGCCGAAGCGTATGCGAAGGCGTTCCAGACTGATCCGACCTCGGCGTTCGGCGGCATCATCGCGTTCAACTGCGAGCTTGACGGCAAGGCGGCAGAGGCGGTCGCGAAGCAATTCGTTGAAGTGCTGATCGCGCCATCCTTCACCGCCGACGCACGCCAGGTGTTCGAATCCAAGCAGAACGTGCGCCTGCTCGAAATTCCGCTCGGCAGAGCCGCGAATGCGTACGACATGAAGCGTGTCGGTGGCGGCCTGCTGCTGCAATCGCCGGATGCGAAGAATGTGCAGCTTCCTGAACTGAAGATCGTCAGCAAGAAGCAGCCGACGCCGAAGGAACTCGAGGACATGATGTTCGCCTGGCGCGTTGCGAAGTTCGTGAAGTCGAATGCGATCGTCTTCTGTGCCAACGGTATGACGCTGGGTGTCGGCGCCGGCCAGATGAGTCGTGTTGATTCCGCACGCATTGCCTCCATCAAGGCACAGAACGCGGGCCTGCAGCTGGTGGGTTCGGCGGTGGCATCGGATGCGTTCTTCCCGTTCCGCGATGGGCTGGATGTTGTCGTCGCCGCCGGTGCGACCGCCGTGATCCAGCCGGGTGGCTCGATGCGCGACCAGGAAGTGATTGATGCGGCCGATGAGCATGGCATTGTGATGGCGCTGACTGGCACCCGTCATTTCCGCCACTGATGCACATAATTTCAACGACACTGGGCCCCGGCATTCGCCGGGGCGACGTTACCGAAAGATTGACCGCTCGTCCCGTCATCCCGGCGAACGCCGGGATCCAGCGTCGTTAAGACCTTCGTGTCGTACGTCTACATGATGGCTAGTAGGCGTAACGGCACGCTGTACATCGGCGTAACGAATGACTTGCTTCGTCGAGTTCACGAACACAAATCTCATGCAGTGCCGGGTTTCACTGCACGGCATCAAATCCACTGCTTGGTCTGGTACGAAGCGACCGATTCGATTAGCACAGCCATCCAGCGTGAAAAGCAGCTGAAAAACTGGCAGCGTTCCTGGAAGATTCAGCTCATCGAATCTGCAAATCCGTACTGGAACGATCTCTATCCGGCGCTGCTGTCATAATGCGCGCATGAAAATCCTCGGTATCGACCCCGGCTTGCGGATCACCGGTTTTGGCGTGATCCACAAAGAGGGCAATCGCCTGCAATATGTCGCGTCGGGCACGATACGCATTCCCGATGGCGATCTGCCGTCGCGGCTGAAGGTCATCCTCGATGGCGTTGGCGAGATTGCGCGGACTTACCAGCCCGATTGCGCGGCCATCGAGATCGTGTTTTCCAACGTGAACCCGCAATCGACGCTGCTGCTCGGGCAGGCACGCGGTGCGGCCATTTGCGGATTGGTGAATGCCAGCTTGCCGGTCGCCGAATACACCGCATTGCAAATGAAGAAGGCCGTCGCCGGGCACGGCAAGGCGCAGAAAGCGCAGGTGCAGGCAATGGTGCAGCGCCTGCTGAAGCTTGACGGCCTGCCCGGCACCGACGCCGCCGATGCGCTCGGCGTCGCGATTTGCCACGCCAATGCCGGCGTCGGGCGCGAAATGCTCGGCGGCCTGGCGCCGGAACTCGCACGCAAAGGCCTGCGAGTCCGCGGCGGCCGGCTTGTGGGGTGAGGCAAGGGTTTCGGCGCGCATGCGCGCCGCTTGCCGAAGCGGTTTCGCTTGCAAGCGAAACCGTGGGGAGAGGTCAAAGACGGTGAGTTTTGTCCGCCGAAGCGGTTTCGCTTGCAAGCGAAACCGTGGGAAGAGGTCAAAGACGGTGAGTTTCGTCTGCCGAAGCGGTTCCGCTGGCAAGCGAAACCGTGGGGAGAGGTCAAAGACGGTGAGTCTTCGTGGCTAGCTGCGTTATCATCGCGCCATCATTTTCCTGAGGCCTCGCCATGATCGGTCGCCTGTCCGGCATCCTGTTCGACAAGAATCCTGCGCAATTGCTGGTCGACTGCAACGGCGTCGGCTATGAAGTCAGCGTGCCGATGAGCACCTTCTACAACCTGCCCCACACCGGCGACAAGGTGACGCTACTCACGCATATGGTCGTGCGCGAAGATGCGCAATTGCTGTACGGCTTTGGTACCGCGCAGGAACGCGAGCTGTTCCGCGAGCTGATCAAGATCAGCGGCGTCGGCGCGCGCACCGCGCTGGCGATCTTGTCAGGCATGTCCGTCACCGACCTCGCGCAAGCGGTCACCTTGCAGGAAGCGGGCCGCCTGACCAAGGTGCCTGGCATCGGCAAGAAGACTGCCGAGCGCCTGCTGCTGGAACTCAAGGGCAAGCTCGGCGCCGACATCGGCAATGTGCCGGGGGCCGCGCAAGACAGCAGCAATGACGTACTGAATGCCTTGCTCGCGCTCGGTTACTCGGACAAGGAAGCGACACTCGCGATCAAGCAAGTGCCGGCCGGCAGTTCGGTGTCCGATGGCATCCGTCACGCACTGAAGGCCTTGTCCAAGTCCTGATGGACGTGTGCCGGTGCTTGTTTCCCCATGACGTGAGTTGGATGGCGGCTGTGGGTGAGCATTGCCCGAGTCCGGCAGACGGACGTTCATTCCGTCCTTTATTCATGGCTGTGCAGGATAAAATGCGGCCATGAGCATCCAGACCGACGATTTCAGCGAACAACGCATCATTGCGGCCACGCCCGCGTCGCCGAACGAAGAGGCGATCGAGCGAGCGCTGCGCCCGCACAAGCTCGATGAATACATCGGCCAGGAAAAGGCGCGCGGCCAGCTGGAAATCTTCATTCAGGCAGCCCGCCAGCGCGGCGAGGCGCTCGATCACACCTTGTTGTTCGGCCCGCCCGGACTGGGCAAGACCACGCTGGCGCACATCATCGCGCGCGAGATGGGCGTCAACCTGCGCCAGACTTCGGGCCCGGTGCTGGAGCGCGCCGGTGACCTGGCGGCGCTGCTGACCAATCTCGAAGCCAATGATGTGCTGTTCATCGACGAGATCCATCGGCTGTCACCGGTGGTCGAGGAAATCCTGTACCCGGCGCTCGAGGATTACCAGATCGATATCATGATCGGCGAAGGCCCGGCCGCGCGCTCGGTGCGCCTCGACCTGCAGCCGTTCACGCTGGTCGGCGCGACCACCCGTGCTGGCATGCTGACCAACCCGCTGCGCGACCGTTTCGGTATCGTTGCGCGGCTCGAGTTCTACACACCCGAAGAACTGGCGCGCATCGTCACTCGCAGCGCTGCGCTATTGCATGCACCTATCGTCGATGAGGGCGCGCTGGAGATCGCGCGCCGCAGCCGCGGCACGCCGCGTATCGCGAACCGCTTGCTGCGTCGCGTGCGCGATTATGCAGAAGTGAAGGGCAGTGGCCAGATTACGAAAGACATTGCCGATGCGGCGCTGAAGATGCTGGATGTCGACCCGGTCGGCTTCGATCTGATGGACCGGAAACTGCTGGAAGCCGTGCTGTTCAAGTTCAGCGGTGGCCCGGTCGGCCTCGACAACCTCGCGGCCGCGATTGGTGAAGAGCGCGACACCATCGAAGACGTGCTCGAGCCTTACCTGATACAACAAGGCTACCTGCAGCGCACGCCGCGCGGCCGTATTGCAACCCCGCTGGCCTATCGTCACTTCGGCGTAGCCGTACCGCGTACCAGCCCCACGGGGGATTTGTGGGACGCGTCAGCGGGCGACGCCGGCTGACCATCACCTTGTCTGACAGCGTTTATTCCTCGCGCAGCCACGTCTGCGTGCGACCCAGCAGCGACACGCCGATGAAGCCGCGCACGTTCAGCTTCTTGCCGCCATCGTCGAGCGACATCTTGCACTTGTAGGTCTTGCCGTTGTTGGGGTCGAGGATCTCGCCGCCTTTCCATTCATCGCCGTCGCGCTTGAGGCCGGTCAGGATCATCATGCCGAGCACGGGCTTGTTCTTCTTGTCGCCGCTGCACTTGTCGCACATCGGGTTCGGGTCTTCATTCGGTTCGCGCACCAGCTTCTCGATCGTGCCGCGCAATTCGCCGTTGACTTCGGTGATGCGTACCAGCGATTTCTCCTTGCCGGTCTTGTCGTCAATCGTGCGCCACAGACCGACAGGTGTCGCGTCGCTGGCGGTGGCCGTAAAGCTGATCAGGGTCAGGCAGGCCAGCAGCAGGCTGCCGAGCAAGTTGCGGAACATGGATCTCCTCCGGTCGTCGTCATGGTTCTCGTGGACCGGTGCCGCGCGTGCGTGCACCGGTACGGCCAGCGGGAAGGTGGCGGCCGTAGCGGCAAATCTTACTTCAGCTTGGCCAACTGTTCCTTCACCTTCGCCAGCGTGGCGCTGAAGTTCGCGACGCGCTCTTGTTCCTGCGCGACGACCTGCGCCGGCGCACGCGCGACAAAGCTTTCATTCGACAACTTCGCATGCGCTTTCGCGATCTCGCCTTCGAGACGAGCTGCTTCCTTGCCCAGGCGTTCGCGCTCTGCAGCGACATCGACCTCCACCTTCAGCATCAGTCGCGTGCTGCCCACCACCGACACCGGGGCCGGCGATTCCGGCAAGGCCTCGACCACGACCACTTCAGACAGCTTGGCCAGCGAC
>JACCDN010781865.1_pt1 | contig 33213 bp, 31 predicted proteins | sample 7441691 | NCBI WGS metagenome assembly JACCDN01 (sample SAMN15323439, study PRJNA562643) | freshwater metagenome | isolation source: river surface water | place: USA:Blue River Watershed | collected 2017-08-16
CCAGCCTCAACGCGTTTGACGGCGTCCAAAATCTGGCTGTCACTGAATTTCGATCTCTTCATATAGAACCTCTTCCATTGGAAAAAATTCTACTTCTCACGCCTTTGGTTCTAGGGGACGATTACCGTATCAAATCTTCGACCATCCGCAGAAAGGTCTCATCCATCAGTGCCATCCATCGCTTATCTTCTTTGGATGACCCAACAAAACATTCCGAGGTCAGAATCACTCAGAGAAAAATCTACAGACAACTGGGTACCCGGTTTAATCAGGCCTACCCCATCACAAGAACATTGCTTAATAGATTGCTTGCCACTTGCGGTAATGATCTTCACGGATTGCGCGATCGCGCATTGCTGCTGGTTGCATACGACTCGATGAGAAGACGTTCAGAGCTGACTTCTTTGCGTGTTGAAGATATTGAATGGCTCGCGGACGATGGGGCAACAATACTGCTTCGCAAAAGCAAAACCGATCAACATGGAAGTGGAAAGTGGATACACCTGTCAGCCGAGACAACACATGCGCTGCATCAATGGTTATCAACTACAAAAATCAACGAAGGCTTGATTTTTAGAGGGGTGAGGTCATCTGGAACAATTACCGATGGCTTATGCGAAAGCCGGATTTCCCGGATCTACAAAGCCCTGGCTAGGAAAGCCGGGCTCAGTGAAAAATTGGTGCGGGGCATCAGCGGCCACTCCATGCGCGTAGGTGGCGCACAAGACCTACTAAATGTCGGTGCAAGTTTGCCACAAATCATGGTCAAAGGCGGATGGGCGAAAACCGAGACAGTGATGAGATATGTTGAAAAATCTCGTTTACCAGCTTTAAATCTGTATGAAGCAAGGTGAAATCAGTAACTATGAGCCATGCCGCCGTCTAGATTCGTGATTTGGCAAAACCTGGCAAAAGTATCTCACCAGCCGCCACTTTAACCCCATACCCCAGAGCGGCCCCAGCCTGCATCCAGCCGCCACGCCCCAGCAACGTCCCGCTGGCCATGCTAGCGTTCACGCCTAGGTGACCATAGTCTTCAACGATAGCATGATGGTCCACCACGGCGCCGCAATTCACAATCGAACCCACACCCAGGCGAGCTTCGGTACCCACGATAGCGCCGGCCATGACAGCAGACCCAGCACCCAACAGGGCACTAGGCGATACGATGGCCCGAGGGTGGACCACTGTCGCAAAACCCCAGTCCGCTACACCCAATTGATGCATCAAATTCTCGCGCACGGCGTTATTGCCAATGGCCACGATAACTTGGTCAGCAGCGGCCCGATGTTTAGACAAGCTGGCTAAGGACCCTAACACGGGTACGCCCAGCATGGTGTCCCCGACAGGTAGCGCATCGTCCAGAAAACCCACCACATCGAAATGACAAGACATTTCTGCAGCCTCTGCAACAGAGCGGCCATGCCCACCTGCCCCCACAACCAGCAATCGCGTCATAGCCATCAGTGCGAGACACCATCGCGTTTAAGCACCTTCAAAAAGGTGAGCCACAAGATCTTGATGTCGAACCAGAATCCCTGGGTCCGCAGGTACTCCGCATCCAGTTCCACCTTCTGAGGAATGGGCAGTTCGTCACGACCGTTCACCTGGGCCCAGCCGGTGAGGCCGGGCACTAAGGTGTCCACACCTTTCTGGGTGCGCAGCTCAATCAGGTCATGCTGGTTGAACAAGGCGGGCCGGGGGCCAACAAAGCTCATATCTCCCACCAGAATGCTCCAGAGCTGGGGCAGTTCGTCCAGGCTGCTCTTGCGAATAAATGCGCCGATAGGGGTTAGCACCGATTTCGGGTCAGCCAGCAAGTGCGTGGCAACGGCAGGTGTGCCCACTCGCATGCTGCGGAATTTGGGCATTTTGAAGATCCTGTTGTGCCGACCCACCCTGTCCGACCAATACAGGGCCGGCCCTTTGGACGTGAGCCGCACCAACACCGCCACCACGGCAATTGGCACCAGCAACACAGTGGCCGCAAACAGTCCCAAAGCCAAATCGAACAACCTTTTCACAGTTTCATGCCCTCCACGGCCTTCTTCAACCCTTGGTCCAGGGTCAAGGGCGGGTTCCAGCCCAGCAGACGACGGGTTTTTTCTATGTCTACCTGCAATGATCCACACAGGCGCTGCGCCACCGCGCGCTTGCCCAGTAAGACAGCGCCTGACTCCAGCAGATAGGCTGGTACCGGCAACAGCAACGCCTTCTTGCCCATGGCCTGGGCTGTGCGACGCAACAGTTCGGTGGTGGACACGTCTTCCTCGTCTGACACCAAAAAGGTCTGCCCCGCTGCTGCTGGGTGCTTTAGGCAAGTGACCAGCAAGTCCACCAGATTGGACAGCGCCACCATGCTGCGGGCGTTGTGTATTGCCCCCAGAGGAAGGGGCACGCCCCGCTCCAGCCAGCGCATCATGGACGCGAAGTTGGCCTTTACCCCCGGGCCATAAACCAAAGGTGGGCGAACAATCACCACGCCCATGCCGGTCTGGGCTTCAAGCTCTCGCAGCCCTTGCTCGGCCTCCATCTTGGACACGCCGTAGGGGTCCAGAGGCGCCGGTACATCATCAGCAGTAAACGGTCGACCAGAGAGGGTAGCCTCTCCATTTACCTTGATGGAGCTGACAAACACAAAACGACGTACTCCGGCAGCCGCTGCCTGCCGTGCCAGGTTGAGTGTGCCTTTCACGTTCACCAACCGGTAAGCCTCCAGCGGGTCGATTGCATCGTCCTGCATCACGTGGACTCGAGCGGCGCAATGCACCAACGCATCCAGCCCCTGCAAGGCAGAGCTCCAGTCTGTGGTGGATAGGAGATCCCCCACCAGAAGTTGCTTCACCCCTTCTGGCCAAGAAGCGCCCCTTTGGCGAACCACTGCCACCACGCCATCGAATGCAGGGTCAGCACACAATCGCCTGATCAATTCACCGCCCACAAAGCCCGTCGCACCCGTCACCAAAATCATCTTCTTTTCTTTCAAGTCCTGGCTTTATTAATTTGCACAGCCTCTTCCAACATCGTCTCCAGACGGTCAATCAATTGGGTACGACCAAATTCATGCTCCGCATATCTGCGACCATTCATACCCAGTTGTCGCCTTTCCTCAAGCGTCATGGCGGCCAACGCCTGTACTGCTTCGGCCAATCCCTCGCTATCGCCTGCATCGCAAGTCAGGCCAGCTTTCGCATCCCGGATCACGGCCGCACCCTCTCCATCCAGCATGCCCAGCAACGGTATACCCGCCATCAGGTAAGACTGCACCTTACCCGGAATGGTCATGCTGAATACAGGGTCTCGCTTCAAGGACACCAGCAGCGCATCTGCATGGGCGTAAAACGAAGGCATGCGTTCAACGGGAAAACGCTCCACCAACAAGACCTGTTTGTCAAGGCCGCGTCGAACCACTTCAGACCGCAACCACTCTGACTTGCGCCCATCACCCACAATCACCCAACGAATACCGGCGTTTTCTTTCATACGATCTGCGGCATCTAGCACCGCCGGCATGTCCTGCGCTTCACCAATGTTGCCTGCAAACACCACCGAAAACATATCTGGAAGATCAGGCACTTCAGGCGCAACCTGAACGCTGCTATCAGTGAATACGTCCTCGGCCCAACTCGGAAAGTAACGAATCTTTGCTTTGTCGTCGCAGTATTTGGCAATGCTGCCCAAAAAACCGCGCGATTGACCTAACACCAGAGTGCAGCGGTTGTATATGAAGCGTACCAAGTTGCCCACCCAGGCCAACACACGTGGGGAGCGCACCACGCCAATGGCCGCCAAGGTCTCCGGCCACAGATCCAGCGCCCAGAACACCACGGGCGCCTTTTTGATCTTGCCCAACCAGACCGCGGGCAACCCAACAGTCACGGGCGAAGGCTCGAAAACAAAAATCGCATCGACTTGTACGCCGCGCAAACGCAAAGGGCCCCAAAGTACCCCACCCAATACGAAACTCAGGTAGTTCAGCATTAGCCGCAAGCCACCAGTTCCACGGGGCGACATTGGCACACGGAACACCTTGACACCTTCGTATTCGTCAAACGAATTGGGCTGCAGACGGTAGGCATCGAAAACTTTCCCCGCTGGGTAATTGGGAATGCCCGTGAGCACAGTCACTTCGTGCCCACGCTGGACCAACTCCTTTACGAGGTCATTGATCCGAAAGTTTTCTGGCCAGAAGTACTGGCTAACGATAAGTATCCGCAATGGCGTATCAGTACTTCTTCCACACCACTCGATTCACGTAGTCGGTGTAACTGTGGATGATGCGCACAACCTTTTCGCTGACGTTTGGCATGCTGTAATCGGCCACCAGGCGCAGGTTGCGCTCGGCACCACTGAGTTGCGTGCTTAGAATGGTTAGGCCCTGCCGCACTCGCTCCACTTCTAGGCCGACCATCATCACAGCTGCCTCTTCCATGCCTTCGGGGCGTTCGTGCGCTTCGCGCAAATTTAGAGCAGGGAAGTTGAGGATCGAAGATTCTTCATTGATGGTTCCACTGTCGGAGAGCACTGCCTTAGCTTGCATTTGCAGGTTCACATAGTCGTGAAAACCCAGAGGCTTCATCAGACGAACCAGTGAGTGAAACTTTGCACCCGTGACATCTACACGCTTTTGTGTGCGTGGATGGGTAGAGACAACGACTGGCATGCCATGGTCTTCGGCAACGGTGTTCAGCACCGCGACCAACTTAGCAAATGATATTTCAGACTCAATATTCTCTTCACGGTGAGCACTGACCAAAAAATATTTTTTAGGAGTTAGGCCCAGCCGCAATAGAGAATTAGACGCATTGATATGAGGCAGATAATGGTGAAGTACCTCATACATCGGGCTGCCGGTTTTGATGACCTGATCTGGCGGTAGTCCCTCACGCAGCAGGTAGTCGCGGGCAATGGTGCTGTATGTGAGGTTAATGTCCGCAGTGTGATCAACGATGCGGCGGTTAGTCTCCTCAGGCACGCGCTGGTCAAAGCAGCGGTTTCCTGCTTCCATGTGGAAGATAGGCACTTTACGCCGTTTGGCAGGAATTACCGACAGGCAGCTATTGGTATCACCCAGCACCAACATGGCTTCAGGTTGCACCTGAGCCAGAACGCCGTCCACAGCGGTGATAAGGTTGCCAATTGTGTTAGCAGCCCCGGTACTACCGTCGGCACTTTTCAAGAAGAAGTCCGGCTTGCGCACCCCAAGGTCATCAAAAAACACTTGGTTGAGTTCGTAATCGTAGTTTTGTCCAGTGTGCACCAGTACATGGTCGCAATGCACATCCAAGGCAGCCAGCACGCGAGACAAGCGAATGATTTCTGGTCGTGTGCCAACGACCGACATGACATTTAGTTTTTTCATTGTTCAAACCTCACTGGCAACAGTGTCGGGGTTCTCACGGTCAAAATTCTCGTTGGCCCACAGCATCACCACCATCTCATCATTGCCCACATTGGTAATGTCATGCGTCCAGCCGGGGATAGTGTCAACCACTTGTGGCGTAAACCCACTGGTGCGAAATTCCACCAACTCATCGGTCAACAGGTGTCTGAAGCGGAAAAGCGCCTCCCCTTTGATCACCAGAAACTTCTCAGTCTTGGTGTGGTGGTAATGGCCGCCTCGGGTGATCCCTGGGTGCGCGGTAAAGTAGCTGAACTGTCCACTGTCTAGGGTCTTGAGCATCTCTACAAACACGCCGCGCGAGTCGACATGTTGTTGAACTGTATACGAAAATTTTTCATTGGGCAGATAGCTAACGTATGTGGCGTACAGTGCACGCGCCAACCCCGTCCCCACTCGCTCACTAATAAAAGTGGTGCGGCAGTTGGCAAACGCACGGATTTGTGCTGCCAGTTCGCCCAACGTGATGGTGTAATCTGGCGTCACAGTAGACTGTGTGTAACCAGGCAATGGAGCTTCCAATGTGTTCAAAAGAGCATTCACAACATCATCGACGTACACCAACCTCACTAAGGCATCCAAGTTGTTAATCTGTATAGGTAAGTCCCGCGCCAAATTATGGCAAAACGTTGCAACCACCGAGTTGTAATTGGGCTTACACCACTTACCAAACACGCCCGGCAATCGAAATACAACACATGGGTTATCGGTGGCTTGCGTCAACGCATTTAATGCCTTCTCAGCTGCTAACTTGCTGCGCCCATAAGGGTTATCACATTCGGCCTGGGTTGATGAAGCCAGCACCAAAGGCACATGACGCCCAGTGGCTGCATACTCCTGCTGGATGGAGTCGCACAGCGTCAAGGTCAGGCCACCATTAACTTGTGAAAAGGCAGATTCATCAGCCGGGCGGTTTTCACCAGCCAAATGCACCACCGCATCAGCCTGTGCCACAAGCTGACGCAAGCGAGCCGTCTCATCACCACGCACAAAAGTGCTTACAGTAACATTAGTCAGCTCCTTCAAACGCACAAGCACATTTTTGCCTATAAAACCATTGGCTCCAGTGACCAGAATGCGGCAGTTAGACAGCGCCATTCAGATTACTCCTCAGCCTCGACCAACTCTCCACGTATGGTAGCCTGCATAAAACGCAGCTTCATGAGTAGTGCCTGCATGCCAGACACGTCAAGCCGTTTGGTGTTATGCGAGTTGTAGTCGGTAGCTTCAGATATCTTCACCTCACCTTGTTCGACAAATTTACCGTAGTTGAGGTCGCGCAAATCTGGCGGCACACGATAGTAGCCACCCAAATCCTCAGCTGCCACCATTTCCTCACGGCTCAACAAGGCCTCATACAGCTTTTCGCCATGACGCGTACCAATCACCCGTATCTCGTGCTCGGGCTGCCCCAGCAAACCGGTCAGCGCATTCGCCAAGACCTCAATGGTCGCTGCCGGTGCCTTTTGCACAAATATCTCACCCGAATTGCCGTTCTCAAAGGCGTACAACACCAAGTCGACAGCATCATCAAGCGTCATCATAAAGCGAGTCATCGCCGGATCAGTAATTGTAATAGGTTGACCCGCACGAATTTGATTGGTGAAAAGAGGGATGACTGAACCGCGAGAACACATCACATTTCCATAGCGAGTAACGTTGATCACAGTCGCATTACTATTACGTGACTTGGCGACAGCCACTTTTTCCATCATAGCCTTGCTGATACCCATTGCATTTATGGGGTAAACAGCTTTATCGGTGCTGAGCACCACCACGCGTTTGACATTACATGCGATAGCAGCTTCAAGTACATTCTCAGTACCCAAAACATTTGTTTTTACAGCTTCAAGGGGATGAAACTCACAAGATGGCACCTGTTTAAGCGCAGCAGCGTGATAAATAAAATCGACACCTCTTACTACATTCAAAACTGACTGGTAGTCGCGAATATCACCAACGTAAAACTTAAGCTTGGGACTTTTATACTTCTTGCGCATGTCATCTTGTTTTTTTTCATCACGACTGAAAATGCGAATTTCCTTCAAATTAGAGTCGATAAAACGCCGCAAAACCGCATTACCGAAAGAACCAGTTCCCCCGGTAATTAATAATGTAGAATTAGAAAACATATATTATTATCAAATAAAAATAAAAAGACCAACATTCCGCACAACTGAATTTAGAAAAAAACAATGTTTTAGGAGTAACAACCTTCGAGAAATCCAGTTCCTTTTGGGGAAATTGGCCAGTGTATCAAGCATATCTTTATATTCTGGATCTAAGCGACTGCCATACCTATCAAGAAACAATTGTGCGAATACGTATTTTTGTTCAATTCGTTGCTTTATCAATGAAATATGAGAGATTTTTTTTATTATACTTAATATGTGAAGAGACTCTCCACCACAAGCGTTAGTTTGATGTTGCCTGTACAGAATCGTACCTCTATTCACTGTAGCGATGTGACCAAATGCTGCAGCAACGGTCGTTGTCCAATAATCATGCATGATACAACCAGAAGGAATCGGTAAAACTAGGTCTCTAAGTTCGGCATTAAACATGAAAGTGTTTCCACATGCGTTACTATGCATGATTACCTGATTGAGCCTCTTCCGCTCAGGATCCAGTGCCTGTGACCTCCACATAGAATCACTTAACACGTTCAAATTACTATCAACCAAGACCAAATCGGTATGCACCAGCAGAGGCACGCCATTCTTATATTTTGCCTTCAATTTGAGCATGGCATCCAACGTTACTGCGATCTTGTCATCCATCCATACATCATCTCCATCAGCAAACATAACGTATGGAGCAGTCGAACGTAAAAGTGCATCTCCAAAACTTAATGGTATAAAATGTTCTGTTACGACCGCATCAATAATCTCAATCTTGTCTGGATATTTCTTAGAAAAAGACTGAAATATTTCCGCAGTGCGATCATTGGAGCCATTGTTCCGAACTATCAGTTTCCAGTCTTTGAATGTTTGGTTTGCGATTGAATCTAATTGTTTCTGCAAAAATCTCTCGCCATTAAATACTGACATAACAATGTCGACTGTGTGCATCATTTTCCCTCAACAAAAATCTTAATTTGAGCCATTGAATTAGCCCAACTAGCCGCTGCTATAGCGGCATTTCTTATATTTAAGCGTGGACTTTCTTGGCGATAGCAACCATCTACAAATGAAACAACTTTATTTATGTCGATGACACTATCGTCTGAAGGCAGTGCTAATCTGTATGGGAACTTTTCATCAAAGCTAAAATCAGCAGAAGAAGAAATGATTGGCATGCCAAAAGACAGATACTCCCGTTCCTTTAGGGCAGAGGTGTGAGTTACAGAAATTCTATGAAATCCAAGACATCCAACACCTAAATGCATTTTTCTGTACAAGGCTTTAAGCTCATCGAAACTTTTACGCCCATGAAAAACCAATAAATTATTGCCCAAGACTTTTTGATATGGTTCAAAGATTTTGTCCCGACATGTTACATCACCTACAATATTGAGCCTAACCAATTGATGATTATTCTTATTATTGCAATACAGCCGCAGACCTTCTAGAAGTCTATCAAGTCCATGACGATAATTATTGGCAGAAAAATTAGCCACAAAAACCATTTCAATCGATTTTTCTGGATGAGAATAAAGGAGCTCATCAAAATCAATTTCATCAACACCATTTTCAATTCGAATTGATCTTACACCAAATGCATTATCAGCATATGCAACAACTGAATAGGCTGAAGTTGCCAAGTTTACGATTGGTCTAAATAATAATTCGTTTAAACGAATTATTACAGACTTTAATTTATAAATTTTTGGTAACTCAAATTTAAATGGATAAGTTGGTATTTCGCTTATTAGTTTAGCAGATGGAATACGCAATCGAATATACAATAAGAATAAGGCAAATAAAAAATCGGCCCTTGGATAACGAATATAAACTAAATTATTTGGATTTTTAACTATGTAGCTTGCCGCATACAAAAATAGAAAAATCCGTCGAATAACTATATTTGAAAATTTCTTAGATTGAAATAACCATGAAATTATACCATTTTCAAATATTCCACAAGCGATTGAATTGTTTCGATAACATATAATATGCAAATCCCATCCGAAATTTTTTAATGCTGCTATTTGACCAAGAGTCTTTCTATTGTAACCATCGTCTAACTCATAGTTAATCAACGATAAATATATACAACGCATTGTTAACTCCTAACGCTAGTCCGACCTGTTTATATGTCTTGATTTTTTAAAAGAGCTGGTGTCATCGTACTTAGTTAACTGCGTTGACGCGACAACAAGCAGAAGAAAAAGTATAATCGCCCCACGAGAGTTACCAAGCATTGTTTCTTTTAAATTACCAACCATTAACAAACCAAGAAATAGATATACATATTTTTGAAATATTTTAGATTTCTTCCAATGCAGCAAGACAACAAACATTAATATTGTCATTACAAATCCGACAAAGCCAACCGAATGTATCAATTTTATAAATAACGAGTCAGAAGGAATATCATAGCGCTCGCCACCGAACAAAAAACCAATTGCATTATCTGGCAACACATATTGGTCGGAAAGATATCTTCCAGACGCGGAATCGAATTGTCCACTTTCAATGTAAGAATAGATAAATTCGAATGCCCATGGAGCTATATTATCTAGAAATTGATCTATCAACTCATTGTTTGTGAAATAATGAAGCCATATAATTGTTATTGTCACACATATAGAGAATACCCCAAAACCTGTAATAAATGTGAGTGGTTGTTTAATGATTATATTAATTACCCAGACAATGACGATTGCGAATAATATGATAAATCCCGTCCGACCTGTAAGCAATGTCGCCAATAAAATAGTTATAAAATAGAATAACGACAAGTACTTAAACACCTTATTCCATTGCCAAATTTTACTATCCACCGAAAGCATAGCACCGAAAACAAAAACTAGTGAAACCGTGGACCCTCCAATGCTTAGATCTGTAATACGGTTGGTAATGGCCTCTGGAGCTCGACCATGAAACATATATACATCAACCAATGAATATGAATAATATCTAAAATCTGGAAGAACAAAAAATAAAATGACGATAATAGCAGTAAAAAGAATTGATATAAATATATCTTGAAGCAATGGAATTGAATATTTATTTGCATAACGAATTTTATATAACTCCACAATCCCCGATGCACTAGCTATATAAAGATTTAGCTTACCAAATTCCATTGCCAATAGATAGGGATCATTGTCTGTAGCTAATGATATTATTGAAAAATAAGATATGATTGTACTAATGTAAATCCATGAGTACATGACATTCTTAGGAATTTGTCCATCCACCACTATTTTAATTAGATAAAATATTGCTAGCCCAATGGCGACACTAACCGTCATGTCTATCGCGTAAAACTTCGGTCCAAAAATTAGGAGATATGTAACCAGAAGAAGTGATAGGCTCCGTCTTGACTTTTTTTGTTGATATTCTAAAGCACGATAAGCAAGCAATTCTATGTCCTTATTCCCACAACACATTTTGGATTAAATCCATCCATTGTGTCTTCATGAAAGGTTATTAGTTCACGCTTACCAAATTCGTCTGCAATCTTTTCAGCAATTTGCCTTATGCTAATTGGCTTACCCGAACAGATATTGAAACCGCCAGAGCTCTTCCCAAGAGAAATCTCGACGATTTCTCTACCTACTTCAACTACATCCATGTAGTCTCTAACATAATCACCATTAGCTATCTCAACCGGATTACCTTTCGAAAGATTTTCTCGAAGATATGGGATCAATCGTCTACAGTCATCCCCTTCACCATAAAGATAAAAAAGACGACACCATGCAAACTCAACCGAAAACATAGGAAGCATTTGAGATAATGCAAGATAAACTGCAGCCTTTGCAGCCGCGTAGGGTGTAGTTGGACTGAGTGGCGTACTGGTAGAAAGGAATCCGTAGTTAGTGTCATATTCAGCGCAAGTTCCCACACCAACGAACCTCCTAACCCCTGCTTTTGCAGCTCCTTGGGCAAGCGACAGCGTTCCGACAAGACAGTCAAGATTCTTCGGTGAATCTAGATATTTTCCCGGTTCAGCATACCAAGCAAGATGTATTACAGTATCAACGTCCTTACATACGTTCTGCCACCAGCCGACTGTTTCTCTAAACAAATCAACCGACTTTATAGTTTCGTGAATATACGTGTTTTCAAACTGTTGTACCGTTTTCCCTTCACGCACAATTGCACGAATCTGAATGCCCTTGGTATTGAGGAGTTCACGCATCACATGCTTCCCCACAAATCCACTCGCACCAGTGACAAGAATTCGTCGCATACTACACAATCTTAATTGTGGGCACTGCTGTTACAAACTTAACACCCTTTTCTCTTAAGTGCGCAAACTGATTCTTCACCTCATCAATAATGTTCCAAGGAAGAACTAATAGATAATCAGGTGGGTCGTTCTCAATAACTTCAGGATGAAGAATGGGAATGTGACTTCCTGGCATAAACTTTCCTTGCTTTGCAATTGCGGCATCACATACAAATGGAAGTAAATCTGACTTCAGTCCAGCGTAGTTTAATAATGTGTTGCCTTTTGCTGCAGCACCGTATGCCGCTACAGTTTTACCTGCCTTCTTAGTTTCAAGAAGGAATGCCAAAAGCTCATCTTTAACTAAGTTTGCTCTAAGCTGAAACCCACGATATGCATCGATACCCAAAAGCCCTGCCTGAGACTCACTCTCAAGCAGCTTCTTTAATTTTGCAGTGGCTTGCCGATTATCTTCCTTGTGACAGCCAAATACCCTCAGACTCCCTCCGTGTGTAGGCAGCTCCTCAACATCCCAAACACGAAGCCCTGCATACTCAAACGCACGACTTACGAACGACAGGGACAAATAAGAAAAATGCTCATGATAGACAGTATCGAACTGCGTCTGTTCAATCATACGAAGCAAATGAGGGAACTCGAGAGTGATCGTTCCGGTAGGTTTTAAAATTTGCTTCAACCCCACAGTAAAATCGTTAATATCAGGTACATGAGCATATACATTGTTACCAACAATTAAGTCAGCCAACTTTCCTTCATCAGCAAGTCTTTTCGCTAAAGTCTCTCCAAAAAACTCGCGAACAACAGGAATTGATTGCTTTTCGGCTACATCCGCTGTACTTGAAGTCGGCTCAATTCCGAGACAAGGAATGCCTGTTTCCACGAAATTTCGCAGCAAATATCCGTCGTTAGATGCAACCTCTACTACAAGACTGTCTTTAGTAAGGGCCAAGCGCTCGATCATGTAATTCGCGTATCGATTTGCATGCGCAACCCAACTCAAAGATGTGCTCGAAAAATATGCGTAATTCTCGTCAAATAATTCGTCTGCTTGAGCGTAATCTTCAGTTTGAACCAGCCAGCATTCATGACAAACCTTCACTTTTAGGGGAAAGTATTTCTCAGGACGAACTAGGTCGCTTTCTGTTAGGTAGGCATTTGATGGCGGCGCGAAGCCTAAGTCCAGAAAAGTGTTCTTCAAAATACTGCCGCAATGACGACATTTCATATTCCAACCTCTTTGTAAATTTGGTTCAACATTGGGTGCTCTCTATCTCTAGTTGATATGCTAGTGACCATAAGTGGCCATTTAATTGCCAATCGCGGGTCTTGCGCATTTAATCCCCTTTCAGCTTCACGTCGATAGAAGTTCGTGTGGAAGTAAAGCATTTCACAATCGCCCGTCAACGTTTGAAATCCGTGAGCAAAGCCTTCCGGAATTAAAAGCATCCTGTGATTTTTTTCACTCAGGACTTCGGCATGCCATTGGAGAAATGATTTTGAGTTTTTTCTTAGGTCAATAGCAACATCAAACACTTCCCCCCTAATGCAGCTAACAACCTTCGTTTCCGAATTCGGAGGGAGTTGGAAATGCATGCCCCTCACTGTCCCCGGTGAAGCGGTGTAAGTGTGATTAATCTGAACAATATCTTGGCTACCTAATACTTCGCGCAACTCATCTTTGCAATACATTCGCTCAAAATAACCACGTTCATCACCCAACACACGACGTTGAACTAATTGCAATCCACTAATTGATGTAGGACTAATGCAAAACCGATCATTCACGCCAGTCCAATCCTTTCGTACTCACGAATCTGCTCTACGCTGACGCGAGCCATATCCTCGCCAGCTCGCCAAGCCTCATACCACTCAATAGTCTTCTCAAGTGCTGCGCTCAAATCCCAGCGAGGTTGCCACCCCAGATTGCATTTTGCCTTGGAAATATCAAGCTTAAGCGTTTGCGCTTCATGTGGCTGTATGGAACTTTCGTAACTCCATGAAGCGCCCGGCAGCATTGAGCACAATTCATTTACAACCCATTCTACAGATTTTGTATCAGATTGCTCAGGGCCAAAATTCCATGCAGTCGCAAAACTATCGCCCCGCTCGGCCAAGGCTTGCGCAAGCAATAAATAGCCACTCAACGGCTCAAGAACGTGTTGCCATGGTCGAATTGCCAACGGGGAGCGAATCACTAAAGATCTCCCGTCATCTACTGCCCGTAAAAAGTCAGGAACCAAGCGATCCTTAGCCCAATCTCCGCCCCCGATCACATTCCCAGCTCGAGCACTTGCCAAGTGAATTTTCTCTGAAGCCAGATAAGATCTTCGATATGCAGCTGTTACTAATTCAGCACACGCCTTACTGCTCGAATAAGGATCATATCCTCCAAGCGGTTCAGACTCTCTATAAGGCCAAACCCACTCTTGGTTCTCGTAACATTTGTCTGTTGTAACAATCACAACGGCGGAAATACCAGAACGAAAGCGACAAGACTCCAATAAATTAGCAGTCCCCAATACATTTGTGGCGAATGTCTCGAGTGGTTCACTATACGAGTGCCTCACCAAAGACTGAGCCGCCAAATGGAAGACAATTTGCGGGTTAGCCTTTACTAATGCATCGGCCAACCCACTCTTATTACAAATATTGCCGATGGTATGACTTGCTAGGTATTTTTCAATTTTCCCAACAGCAAAGAGACTGGGTTCAGTCGGTGGTTCGAGAGAAAACCCGTGTACTTCGGCCCCCATGTCCGCCAGCCAGAGCGAGAGCCACCCACCTTTGAATCCGGTATGGCCTGTCAAAAATACCCTCTTACCTCTCCAAAAATTACGATTCACTTCCAAACCCTCCACGGGGCGCCGCCCGATTCCCACAATTCTTCAAGGAGGTTTTTTTCTCGTAAAGTGTCCATAGGCTGCCAAAATCCGTTATGTTCATATGCCACCAGCTGACCCAACTGGCTTAGCCTATTCAAAGGCTCTTCCTCCCAGCTCACATGATCATCTTGAATTAAATCGATGCACTTTGGAGAAAGCACAAAAAAACCACCGTTTATTAAACCGCCATCACCTCGTGGTTTTTCAGTAAACCCTGTAACCATTTTTCCATCTAGCCTGAGTGCCCCATATCGACCTGGCGGCCGTACTGCTGCAACCGTCGCTAGCTTTCCGTGGTCTTTGTGAAATCGAATCTCATCAGAAATATTGATATCGGAGAGTCCATCACCATAGGTAAAACAAAACGCATCTTCTTCCTTAAGATAATCTACAACACGCTTCAACCGCCCCCCAGTTAACGTAGCTTCTCCTGTATCAACCAACGTTACACGCCATGGGTCTGCATATCGCTGATGCACTTCCATTTGATTTTCTTGCATATCAAAGGTTACATCTGACATATGCAGAAAGTAATTCGCAAAATACTCCTTTATGACATATCCTTTATATCCGCAACAAATCACGAACTCATTAATCCCGTGAAATGAATACATCTTCATGATGTGCCATAGAATAGGCTTACCTCCAACTTCTATCATTGGCTTAGGCTTTAAATGAGTCTCTTCTGAGATTCTGGTTCCTAACCCGCCAGCGAGAATAACAGCTTTCATTGTTGTCCTTTTTGTTCAATATTTTTTAATTGCAAACCCACGGCCATACTTATATAAAGCAACAATCGATAGAACTTCGGCGGCGAAAGATATATAGATACCGAGAGGAATTAATGATTTGTTCATTTTCAACTAAATACCAATTCTTACTCATTAATTCTTCGAATAGCTCACGACTCAATCCACGATAGAGATCCATATTGGGGCCTGCTAGCACGCCGAACATCGGGTCATTCGGACTTATCCACTCGACTACAATCTCCTTGGAATTCAAGGATGTCAATAGATCAATAATTTCATTAATGGGAACGCGAGCAGTGACAAGCAGATGATGGAGAAGGCCAACGCATATAATTGTTTCAAAATTATCCGCAAGGCGGGTAAGAATGTCCGCAACTTCGCGATTGCGCCAGCCCAGCCCAGGACTAGGGTTTGCCAGATCTAACATCACGGCGCTGATAGGCAAATCCTCTTTAGCGCAGTGCAGCAACTGCAACGACCGTTCATCGACATCAGCAGCGACGACCTCCCGGCCAAAACGGGCAGCAACCAGCGCATATTCGCCAGTGTTGCAGCCCAGGTCCAGCACTTTACCTTTTCCTGATTCAAGCGCACGGACAATGAAACTATGCTTTTGTAAAACTGCTTCGGCACTATAATGATCGCGTGAAATGGTGTAGTTTGACCATAGTGTATTTTGACGATTAACCCTTGAGGGATTAAGCCCCTTCACGTAATGGCGCAGTCTTGCGATTAGAGTAGCATGAGATCGTTTGACTGAATCAGCATTGTTAATTTCTTGCTTGGGTTGTGATCCGTTTGCCTTTGTCACAAATTTGCCCACTATCATTGGTAGTAATATAAACTCCAACGCAACAAGGGATGAAGCGCTCCCAAGTTTGCCCAATAACGAAAAAGCTCTTTCGGGAGAAACACCCTCACGGTTCAAAACAAAGATTTCACTGGTATTCATTCGCAAGTGTCGTGCAAGCAGTAGAGGGATTATGAAATGACGTCCGAATTGTGCATACGCTACCCATAGCGGGTTTCCATCGTTGGGAACGAAAGAAGTTAGATCAACAAAAACCGGCCGTCCGGCCTCATGGAGAACATTCCAAGCAGATGCGTCCTTCATCAGGTAGCCCGCATTTAGGGCGTCCTCTGCCAAATCGAGCGTTAACAGCGCACTCTCATAGAGTTGCTGCATAGTGATCTCGTGTGGATAAAGGGGAAGTTCAAGCGTATGGTGTTGAAGCCAACTCCACTCTTCACCCCACATCTCGCAACCCTGTGGGCGCGGACACCAAACTGTTCCCGGTAAATGACCACGTTCGATTCGAATTTTTATCCACGGTAGCTCTAACATTAAAGATACCTGTTCTTGAAATGATGCATGAATCGCACGGTAAATTTCACCGTTAACGATTACAACGTGACCCGCCGGATCACGAAAAGACAATGTTTTTGGATTATCTGGCATCAGGTATCCAAGATGGACTAAATGGCAAAGTGGAATACCAATTTTTTATTTCTTGGTGCGACTGTAAATGTCCATCTAAGTATTCGATTACAAGATTTGCAAGATGATATGTTGAAACCGGAGTTTCCATGGTCATATGCTGTTGATCATTACTTAATTTAATGATTAGCAATGTAGGGTGTGGCGTCTGCGCTCTATTCATTCGATACCAATGATCTGAGCTAAGAATCAGCAATTGCTGTTGCCTTGCAGACGATCGTTCAAGCTCTCTAAGAATACGTCCTACAACTATATCTACCATCTGAAGATTGAGTTGATATGCGTCTGCACTTTCTAAACCAAAGTATTGCTTTGCATAATGCGCAGGAAGGTGCGGAATATTCAAGTGAAGTAGGGTTAATGCTTTACTGTCGTCAGCCAGGTATCCTGGAAGTAAGTTGATCTGCTTGGTAGTGATCTCGGTCATAGCATCAAGGATCCCGCTAAGGCGCTTTGGCACAAGGTTGGCTAGCCCATCAAACCATCGGGTACCCATATTTGCGCTAAAACTATCACAGCGACCAACAGAAAGCACTTGGCAATAGGGGTGATAGAAACCGAGAATTGCCCCCTCCCCCGCCCCCCCCGGCAATCGACCAAACACGGTATTCTCCGTAATGAACCGAAAACTTCGACCATCTACCGAGGATAAGGCTGCTTCTCCAGGGCCACTAAAATTTATCCCGGCGACGGCCGGTACCCCCATCAGCATTGCTGGCAAAGAAACATCAGTTGAATTTGAGGGAGAAGCGGCTTGAGTCATAGTTAAGGATTCAGCTCGTAGCCTCGTCAATTCAGGCAATAACGACACAATTTGCCCCGCAGGGTCAAATGCAATCTCAGGATCAAATTCATCGAACACCACCCATACAACACGACGAACAGCGGGCGGTTGTGCCAATTCTGCACCGCTTAAAGAACGAACTTTTGAAATAACGTCATTATGATGGGCGCGGCCAATTGGGGTCTCCCACATTCGCATGGCGCCAATTGGAATAGATACAAATCCAGCCACCGCCAAAAAACTTAGTGAAGCAGAAACCATTGTGGGTTTCTTATAGAAAAATGGGAGTATTAGCAATATAGGCAATATCAGCAGCCATTGAGGATATGGTAGCCCGTCCATCATTCCGGCAGCTGTGAGTATTTGGTCGCTGAACGCATAACCCGCTAGCTTCATATAGCAACGCAGAAACATCGCCAGCATTAATACGGCAAATAACGCCTGAGCAGCGCGCCTAAGTGCTAAAGTGGATATTTTGCTAATGAACCAAAGTGCAAACCAGCAGATGAGTGAAGTGGTGAGCCAAAGAACCACAGTAGCAATGAGTAAATCTGAACGAGCAAAACTAGCCGACAAGTATACTTCTCCACTATCGCTGGTGCCCATAAAAAAATTAAAGTAATAACTACCTGCGGCTAAACAAGCCAAGCCACAACTTAGTTTTAATTTTGTGAGCACTTCGCTTATTATTTTCTTCGCGTAATTCTTTTCCACAAGTTCTTAAGTACCCGAATCGGATTTCGAAGAAAAAAGAGGCCAGATGCAATAACTGCAATAATCGCCTGGACTATGTAGGCACCAGTACCAGGATCGACATAGGCATAAGCTACTGTGGGGACCATACCGAGTAAAAAAACTGTTATTAAATTTAAAATCACAATGTTCTTGCTTCTTTCTTAAAAGTTTTATAAATTTTAGCCATCGTCTTCCAAAGACCCAGCTCTGAGCCATAAACCGAGTGTTTCACTTCTGGACGATTCAGATAGCCAGACAGCTGATCGTCCGACCAGTTCATCTTCTTAAGAAAATACTGGCGATCACTGTCAAGGTCTGCCTGCGAAGGATACGGTATCTCAGCCAGCATCCGGATTGCCTCTTCACGTGACATCTGTCCTGTGGCTATTAAAGTGGAAAGATGTAACTTGCGCTTGTCTATGCCGAATTTGCGCGGAAGGATAAAACCCTGATAGAAGCGTGTGAAGATAGACTCATAGTGCTTATATGGGTATCTCCGATAACCACATTCGCGCTCTAGAACCTGCAAAGCATCTTCCTTACAGTAATCAATAAGGTCTAGGAATGATATCCACTTGACGCTACGGAAGTACTCTTGCCAAGTGTAACGTATAACACCAATAGCGGGGAAAGTCTTAAGCCGCTTCACGCCCCCTCGCGCACCGATTTTACGGATATTGTGGGCATCAAATTTGAACCAGTTCCACCCATGCGGCATGCGCATACCCTCAGTGGAGTTGTTGGTCCCAGCCAAGATCCATTTAACACCATATTTTGACGCCAGGCGATAGTTCACAGCGAACATTGCATTGTCATAAAGCAGTTCTACATCTACAACGTCAGCGTCAAAGAAAGCTTGCATCAGTTGACGGTACTCATCCCAGTCAATTACATGTGTGTACAAATCAACATCTAGCGTTCGCACCAAACCCTCGATGTTACTTTGTGCCAGTTCTGAGTTCCAACCGTTATCCATGTGGACTGCGAGCGGCCGCAAGCCCATCTTTATTGCTTGGTATAGTACCCAGGCACTGTCTACACCACCAGACACGCCAATGATACAGTCGTACTGTTTTCCCTCGCCATCACGTTTGACTTTTTCAACAAAGCGTTCGAATTCGATTTGACGATTGGTAGCATCCGGTTGAACCGTGCGAGCCATCATCTCCAGAAAGTCTTCGCAATAATTGCAATTACCTTCCTTATTAAAATTAATATAAGGTATCTCCGAATCCATTACACAGCGATTACAAATTATTTTCATACAAAATTCTCAACTAAAGAGGTCGCAAAGTGTACGATACTGCGGATAATTTATTAGTACCGCACGGTGGGGCCCGTAGAATACAAACATACTCCCCGCAGAAACAGCCGAGGCATTCCCTTCGCGAACAGCAGCTCGGAAATCTTCAAGCTTTCCCGCTCCACCCGAAGCGATGACGGGAACATTAACGGATTGGCTCACTTTGGCTAATAAATTCAGGTCATAGCCATTCATCGACCCTTCTAGATCAATGGATGTAAGTAAAATTTCACCCACACCAAGCTCCTCTGCCTTAATAGCCACCGAAACCGGGTCCAGGCCTGTTGCCTCGGTTCCCGCCAAGGTCATAACTTCAAGTCGGCCGAACATCTTTCGTCGCACATCGATCGATGCGGTGATGGCCTGGCTACCGAATTTAGTAACGGCCTCCCGAACAAAGCTGGGGTCTCGAGTTAAGATGGTGTTTAGAACAACTTTCTCGATTCCGAGGCGAAGCAACGTCTTGATATCATCAATAGATGTGATACCACCGCCGTACGCAAGTGGAATAAAGCATTCGCTTGCTATTTCTTTAAGCAGCTCGAAATTTGGTCCGCGATTTTCTAAACTTGCACGTATATCAAGCAATACAAGTTCATCCACCTCTTTTTCATTAAAAATTCGAACCGCGTTAATGGGGTCACCGACATAAACGCCATTTTTGAATTTTTTCGTCTTTACCAAACCACCATTGCTGAGCAATAGGCAAGGAATCACACGATGGCTTAGCATGTCAATAACGCTCCAAGAAAGCCTTAAACAAGGTCATGCCAAATCTATGGCTTTTTTCTGGGTGAAATTGAAATCCAAGTATATTTTCTCTTTCAAATGCAGCATCGAACTTCATCGAGCCATACTGCGCAGAGAAAAGAACATCCTTCGCATCATTACACTTAACATGATAGGAATGCACAAAATAGAAACGCGCATCTTCATCTAATAAATCAGAAATTTTGCTTTCCTTAACTGTAGAGACAGTACTCCATCCCATATGGGGTATTTTCATAATCTCTTCATGCGTCGGGACAAATCTGACAGTATTAGCTGGTATCCAGCCTAAGCCAGGCAATGTACCCTCTTCACTTCCACAAGTCATCATTTGCATACCAAGGCAAATTCCAATAATGGGAATACGCCTTTGCAATACAGCAAAATCAAGCGCATCGCGAAGTCCAGACTGATTTAACTGGCTCATGCCAAAGTCAAATGAACCAACACCAGGTAATATTAACTTCGCGGCCGTTTTAATTTCGTTTGGATTCGATGTAATGACAGTGTCAGCCCCAAGTTTTTTGAACATATTTTGAATCGAACCCAGATTACCAACACCGAAATCAACAATTGTTATTTTCATAAATATGGCTAAATATTTGAGGGGCTATACGACAAAATAATTATTTAATTTTATACAAACACAAAAGAATCCAAATACTTTTAATATGATTAATCACTCGTATGATATTTACGTTTTATTACTGCGGGTGATCCAGCTAAAAGAACGTTACCTTCTTTATACGTTTGAGTAACCACAGATCCAGCAGCTACAACTGTGTTCGGACCTAACTCAACACCTGGCAAAATCACTGAATTCATACCAATCCAACAATTATCATGCAAAACTATATCCTTACCCGGCAAATGATTTTCAGGATGTTCTGGATCATGATTTGCAGTGATCAGGCCTACATTGGGGGCAATCAAAACGTTTTTTCCAATAAAAATCCTCGCATCAAAGTTTTGGAAATAACAACCAGGTGAAGTCAAAGCATCTATTGAATCCAAATGAAGAATTAGGTTCTTCTCCGAGGAGACCGATGAAGTATGATGAACAATATACCGTGAAAACCTATTAAAACCTAGAATTCTTTGAAACCAAAATGACCTTAAAAGCCATATATAACCGGTATTAGATTCGATAAACCACTTTGACTTAAATATCTCTCTCCTGTAAAAAAGAAGAATAGCCGTGAAATATATAATTTTTTTTGTAATTACAGAATTAAAAACCACCTTAAGTAACTTTTTTAACACACACATTCCCCCCCATTGAGAATATATAACATATATATATTACATACAAATAAACAAATGAATAAAATACGGAATAGCCAATAATTGCAAAATCAACGCTTTCACTAATAGAAAAAATAAAAAATATAGTTGACACCATTATGATCTGCAGGATCAGCTCATGTTTTTGCTTCTCAGCAATTATGAACATGTTTGAAAGGGGATTTGCAATGAACTGTAGCAAAAACATTGGTGTTAATGCTTGCGCATACTCACCGGCGACACGCCACGATTCCCCAAAAATTAATGCAAATAAATCAGGCGCTATAAAGATAAATACAATAAATGGTGGAGCTGAAATCAAAGTTAATCTTTTTATTGTGCGTAAAAACTCATTTTTGCACTCTCCTCGATCAACGAAGGCGTTACTGGCTTGCTGTCTAAACACATCCCCATACGCACCGCCAATAATCGTTAGTGGGCCTCCAACAACACGCTGCACAAGCATGTAAAATCCTGCAGAGGTAGCAGTAAAAAATATATTTAAAAATACAGTTAGAATTTGCCTGGATGTTGCATCAATCAAATGCGCAGGCAAGAATAGTTTAGGAAAGTTTCTGAAACGGATGGCAAGAGCGTATTGTTTGATTATACTACCTTTGTATGCGCCTCTTGTACTTTTAATAAAAACTTTTGCCAGGTATAGAGTCGACAAAAGTTGTCCAATAAATTGTCCGAGTATCAAACCAAAGGATGTTAAAAAGCCTAAAGTGCCCACGCTAATCTGTGAAATTACCATCGTAGAACTTTGTATAATTCGGCTACCTGCAATCTCTTTGTAACTTTTTTTTCTGTTAAACCAGTAATATAAAGATTGATATATGCCTGTAATTAATATACTAAATGGGATCCAACATAAAAAACTTTCTATTTTTGGCGCATTAAAAAAAGCGGCAATTGTTCCACCGAATAGCAATACAATCACCAGCGCAAGTGCGGCCACCATAATCGATATAACACAGGACAACAACACAATTTGAAAAGCATCTGCGTTTTTTTTAGGTAAAACTATTGCCAATTCATATCGCGCAGTACCAAAGACGACGAGTATATTCACAATAGCAAAATACAAAGAATAAATCCCAAAGTCTTCAGGCGCAAAGATCCTTGTCAATATTGGTGCGGAGGCTATTGGAAATGCTTGGGCAATAGCAGTACCAGTTATTAACGTAAGTACATTTCTATCAAGTTCTGATTTTTTACCTAGACCATTTACCACTTCAGTATTTTTTATAAAATTATTTATATCAATGCATTGTTACAATGAATTATATTCCAATTTATTCACTTCATGATACATACGAATTGTTTTAATCACTTTATCCATTTGAGCGTTGCTTAGTTCTGGATAGATTGGCAGGGACAAGATTTCGGCTTGATTTCTAAAAGCATTGGGAAAATCTGAATCTTTGTGATTCATCCGACTGTAAGCGGGAAGAAATGGCAAAGAGATAGGATAATTTATGACAGTTTGTACACCATTATCAGCAAGATATTTAGCCAATTTATCTCTTATCGCGGTCTTAATTACATATAGATGCCATGCATGTGTACGACCATCAAAAACTTTTGGCGTTGTGACTCCATCGATTTCTGATAGATAGCTTGAGTAGCGTGCAGCACGCTCCTGACGTCGCTCAGTCCATTTTGGCAAATGTGGCAATTTGACTGAGAGGATAGCCGCTTGGATGCCATCCATTCGACTATTAATACCCTCAATTTTGTGATCACCCTTTTGCAAGCCGCCGTGACGAGCAAACATAGTCATTTTCTCTGCAAGAGCTTGATCGTTGGTAACAACTGCGCCAGCATCACCCATTGCACCCAAATTTTTACCGGGGTAGAAAGAAAATGATGCAACGTCGCCAAAGGTCCCTACTAATTGGCCCTTGTAACGTGCCAAATGAGCCTGGGCACAGTCTTCCAGCACCCAAAGATTATGTTTTTTTGCTATGGCCATAATAGCATCCATATCGGCTGGTTGTCCGTAAAGATGCACAGGAATGATGCCTACCGTATTTGGTGTTATTTTTTCCTCAATACATTTAGGATCGATTGTGAAGGTGTGTTCATCTGTGTCACAAAAAACCACCTTACCGCCAGCCTGAGTTATGGTTTCCGTTGTTGATATCCATGAATGCGCTGGTGCGATTACTTCATCACCATGTTTCACGCCCAGCGCAACCATCGCAATGTATAGAGAGTCAGTTCCGTTTGCGCATGAGACACAATACTTGCGCTCCATCATATCGGCGAACATATCCTCAAACTTTTCAACATACGGGCCACGTATGTATAAAGATTTTTGAATAACATCGCGAATCACAAAATCAATATCTTCTTTTATCGTTTTGTATTGAGCGTGAAGATCTACAAATGGAACTTTAATATTCATGGATAACTTCTCAGTTTGATGATGACTTAAGGAGGCGAGCAGGGTTGCCAGCGTAAACCCCAGATTCATTGATGTCCTTTGTCACCACAGAGCCAGCCCCAATAACTACGTGATCACATATTTGAACGGGAAGAATAGTAGCATTACTTCCAATCGATACGTAGTTGCCGATTTTAGTTCGCCGCCAGAGTGATTTGTCACCCCTCGCAGGGCCTCCATTTGCGAAGAGGTCGTTTATAAACATTACGCCATGTCCAACGAAACAATTTTTTCCAATCTCAACCATCTCGCAAATAAACGAGTGTGACTGAACTTTCGTGCCATTACCTATATTCACATCTTTTTGTATTTCAACATAAGGGCCAATAAAAGCTTTACTACCAATCACACATCCATACAGGTTAACTGGATTAACAACTGTAACGTCTTTGCCAAAAATAACATTGTCTATTCCTATCTCTTTGATTTTCGGTTGATTCAAAATGTACCTCCCAACCTGCAATACTTCGGACGAAACCTTAAGAAAACTTCTTTGCCTGTTTCTATTGACTCGTATATAGCATTAATAAGCTCCAGACTCTTTCTACCAACAAGTCCATCGACAAGATGTGGGCCATTGTTGCTGATACAGTCCACTACATAATCGTAATAGGCTTGATGCCCGAAGCCGTAGACATTTGGCGGGTTCACTGAATATTTTTCCATTACGTCTTCATCATCAGGAATCGTTTCTGCAAAATTCCAAATCTTCATCTTGTTAACGGCAAACCCTGCAACTTCAACCGTTCCGCCCTCACCTAGAATCGAAATAGATCCCTCCAAATCTTTGGGTCGGGTTGCCGTAGTTGCCTCAATTACTCCGAGAGCACCATTGCGAAATCTAAGTGTTACCACAGCGGTATCCTCCGCTTCAATCTTCGCAAGGGCCGTTGTGCTTCGGGCAAATACACTTTCAACATCACCCATCATCCACTCCAGCATGTCGACATGATGACTTGCCTGATTTGTCAATACACCACCGTCCATGGCCCATGTACCGCGCCATGATGCCTGATCGTAATACGACTGAGGACGGCACCAGCGAACACGTACAGTACCCAGGACCAACTTGCCAAACCGGCCCTGCTCTAGCGCTTCGCGTAACTTGACTACTGGGACGTTGAATCGATTTTGTTTAACTACGAAAAGTTTAGCTCCGCTCTGGTCGCATGCGTGAATCATGGCGTCTGCGTCGTCTAACGTTAGCGCCATTGGCTTTTCTACGACGATGTGCTTCCCGTACTTTGCGAGGTCCACAACATTCTTTGCATGATTCCCGCTTTCTGTTAGTACAACGACTACGTCGACATTTTCACTCTCCATCATTTGATGCATGTCTGTGTAAAACGGGACAGTAAACTGCTCACCGATTTTTCTGGCTTTCTCTTCTACCAGATCGCAGGCCGCCACTAAACGTGCCCCATTAATTTGATTAAGACCAAGCAGTTCAGAGTGACGTTTCGCGATTCGACCGCAGCCAACCAGGGCGAAATTCAACATGATTTTCTTTCCTTTGTCTTTAAAAGTTGATCTGACACTTTTTGACCTAGACGCATTGCGGAGGTCCACTTTCCACCGAAGACGTTGGTCAGGTTTCCGATCGTCTCGATCGCAGATTCACGGGTTGCTTTGCTGAGAGCGTCTAAGCTTGTTTTAGAACTGACAATTGGCCTTACACCTGCATAAGATTGCCTTACCTCAATAGTCGATATTTTTCTGTTAAAAACAGAGTTAGCAACATTAATTAGGTAACTCAACTCATGATCACTACAATCAATTTGATCCGTAATTTTATGTGTTACCTCGGTGGTGCCGATTAATGTATTGCCCCCCAAAGGTAGTGCAAATACGATTCGACCATCACTGGGCACTTGAATGACTATCGGATTAGCCAGTAATCCATCGACAATTAAATGACTCCCCTTCACCAACGCCAAATTGTAGGCGCTATCAATGCTGCTACGGTCGTTTAATTCTTTTATCCAAGGACCGCACGTATTTATAATTTTTATGTGTCGGATTACCTCACCATTTATCAGCTCAACAGACCCGTCAGTCTCGATTCGATGCACTGGCGTGCTATTTCTAATTATTACCCCTAGAGACTCTGCTTTTCTAATAAGCCACTTTGACAAATTACGATCATCCATTTGGACATCAATGTAACTCACTGCACCCAATAGTCCCTCAGGCACTAGAGCCGGGTTATGCTCTAGGGTCTCCTTGGAACTGTGGTACTGACTTCTTCCAAGTGAATATTGACCTGCAAGCCACTCATAGACCTTGACACCAAGATAAAGCTTGAGTCGGCTCCTTGATTTATTTTTATAAATTGGAATAAAAAATCTGTTAATCTTGGTGTACTGCTCGGCATTTTCTATCCACCACGCCCTATCTGCCAAGGCCTCCCGAACAAGCTTAAACTGATATGTTTCAAGGTAACGTATTCCACCATGCAGCAATTTAGATGATTTAGAACTTGTTTCAGTGAAAGGTGTTTTACGTTCGTACACAGTTACTTTGCAGCCTTTTTCAGCAAGGGCTATGGCGCAGCAAATTCCATTTACACCAGCACCAATGACTGCTATGTCCATGGCTATTCAGTCGCTACCAAAAAGGTCGCGGGTGTAGACCTTATCAGCCACGTCAGCAAGTACCTCAGTGTTGCGGTTTGCAATGATCACATCAGCATCCCGCTTGAATGCCGCCAAGTCATTGATAACTTTTGAATTATAGAATTCATCATCCTTAAGAGTCGGCTCATAGACGATCACTGGAATACCCTTTCCCTTAATTCGCTTCATGATGCCTTGGATGCTCGATGCACGGAAGTTATCCGAACCGGCCTTCATGATCAGTCTATACACCCCAACTACCTTAGGTTTCCTAGCAACTATCTCTTCTGCGATGAAATCTTTACGAGTAGTATTGGATTCAACAATGGCGTGGATCAGGTTCTGAGGCACTTCGCGGTAGTTGGCAAGAAGCTGTTTAGTGTCCTTGGGCAGGCAATAGCCGCCATAGCCAAAACTGGGATTGTTATAGTGCGCCCCAATACGCGGGTCTAAACATACGCCATTGATGATCTGGCGCGTGTCCAAGTCATGGCGAGCTGCATAGGTGTCAAGCTCGTTGAAATATGCAACTCGCATTGCCAGAAACGTGTTAGCAAAAAGTTTGATCGCTTCAGCTTCGGTGCTGCCGGTAAAGAGGGTCGGAATGTCTTGTTTGATCGCACCTTGCTTTAGCAGATTGGCGAAGGTTTCGGCGCGTTCGGATTGCTCTCCGACCACGATACGACTAGGATTCAAATTGTCATAAAGCGCACGGCCTTCGCGCAGAAACTCCGGTGAAAAAATGAGGTTCCGCGTGCCCAGTGTTTCACTCGTGCGAAAGGTGTACCCAACTGGGATCGTTGATTTGATGACCATCACCGCTTTAGGGTTGATAGCCTTAACGTCACGAATTACTTTTTCTATTGACTTAGTGTTAAAGTAGTTGGTCGCTGAGTCGTAATCCGTAGGAGTAGCGATGATGACGAAATCTGAGTCTGCGTAGGCATCCGCTACATCAAGGGTAGCGCGGAAGTTAAGGGGTTTGTTTGCGAAGAACTCCTCAATCTCTTTGTCGTCGATCGGGGATTTTTTCTGGTTTAGCAGCTCTACCTTTTCGGGGACGATGTCTAGGCAAACGACTTCGTTGTGTTGGGCAAGTAATACTCCGTTGGACAACCCGACATAGCCGGTACCAGCAATAGCTATTTTCATGTGTTTTTTTGTGTTGAGAGGTGCAGGTCAGATATCTACAATCCTGCTAGACCCCAATATCGAGACTAGATCGACTCAAACTGTTGATTCCCCAGCTTGACTTGAGCCATTCACATGAGGCAATGGAGCATTTTTGGTCAATGCCTCAATCTCCGCCTTGATCGCTTCATACTCTTGCATTTTTCTCTGCAAGAAACCTGCCGTTAACCTTGCCTTTTCACTTACACCAGCAGGTGTGAGCAAATAGACATATCCAAACTTGTTTTTACTTTGTCTAAAGTTGTTTACTTTCACGAAGCCCTTTTGGATAAGCGCTTTTAGGCAATAGTTCAGCCCACCTACACTCACTCCCAGAGCCTCTGCCAGCTGTCGCTGAGTTAGGTCAGGGTTACCCTCAAGTAGTCGCATGACCCTGAAGTAGGTGTCTTCTTGCAGATTTGATTGCCGACTTGTCACTAGATTTTCTTGGGCACGCTACCGCCACACCGAGATCATTGAAATGACTCAGATGGCCAACATCAAACATCGTTCAAACTTGAACAATTATAGAGGGTCAGACCGTAAAAAATCAAATTGATGAGAAATTTTGATGCCTGACGGGATTAGGCCCGCTTGATGCGCCAAGCCTCTTTGAGCTTTGCCATTTGCGCCCCACCTTCTGGGGACGAAGCGGCATTCCTAATCGCTCTTCTCACAAAAGCCACCAAAACGCCCAAGAACAACCCAGCAAACGCAGCCACCAACACAATCATGGCTCGCTTGGGCTTGGATTTGCGCTCAGGTGCAACAGCCACATCAACCTGCTGAATCAGTGGCCCCTCTTTGGCTTCGTCCACCCTAGCTGACTCATACTGCGCCACGAGCACGCCCATCATGGCTTCGCGGGCTTTGATGTCTCTAAAGGCTTTGACAGCAAGCTGTTGAATGGGTGAAGACTTTTCATCGCCACCCGAACCCTGTTCAATTTTGCCGAGCTGTGAACGAAGCGCGGCAAGCTCGCTGCCCAAGCGTTGAACGTCTGGATTTTGCGGGGTGGCAAAGCGGCTCATGGCTTGCATTTGCACTTCTTTCGCCGCAATTTGGCCGCGCAACTCGGCACTGGCCCGCACACCACTCTCAGCAATAACAGCTGTGACCTGCAAACCTGACTTTTCTTTGGCAGCCCTAAAGTTGGCCTCAGCATCTGCCAACTCAGCCTGCGTTTTGCTGATGGCTTGCTCGAAAAACACGCGGCGCTGCTGCGCATCAGTGACCGCCAGGCGGCCCATGAGGTTGCGCAACTCATCTACATGGATGTTGGCCAGCTTGGCAGCAAACTCGGGGTCTTTGTCGTCAGCCTCAATGGTGATGAGGCCGGCTTTTTTGTCGGCGGCAATTTTGACGCTTTGCTTAAGCGCTTCGCGAGTTTCAAAAAGTGTTTTCTTGTCGTACCGCTCTTGCAGCTGAAGCTTTTCTATCACGGACTTTTGCAAGCCTTCGCTTTGCATGAAGGCAATGTACATTTCGTCAGGACTTTTGATACCTGCTGCCGCACCCGCCAACCCAGCTAAACCACCCAAGCTAGCCAGCGCTGAAGCAGCACCGCTTTGCTGTTGCTGAGGCGGCATCATGACAGTTTTGGCGGTGTAGATGGGCGTCATCAGCAGGCTGACCACAATGGCAAGCGTGGTGGTAAGAGCAGGGACGGCGAAAAGCGTTTTCTTTTCTTCGCCCAGGGCAATTGCGAGGTCTATCAGGCTGATGTCGTCTTCGTCTGTTTCAACGTTTGACGCTTGGGTGTTTTGCTCAGTCATGCATTCAACCTCAATAGCCCAGAGACTTCAAACCAGCAGCGCCTAAACCCAACTGATAGAAAATTTGTGTGAAGTCTTTGGTGTTGCGGATAAACGCACTCCAAGAGGCCTCCATATTGACTTTGTCAGGCACAACAATGGCGTCGCCTGGCATCAGCTTGACACTGTTGATAGAACCAAACCACGAGCCATTGCTGGTCAAGGCGGAGCCGTCAGCACGCACCACAATGACAGCGTCTTTGTCTGCCGCCAAGCTCATGCCAGCTGCACCCAAGTAGTCTTTGACCGTTTGGCCGTCTTTGTATATCAAGGCCGACTCGGTGTTGACTGCACCATACACATACACAAAGTCTGGGCGGCTTGGCACCACAAATCGGTCGCCATTTTGCAAGCGGATGTCGGGCAACTTGTTGAGGTAGTTGAACAACGCTGGCTCGAGGCCCATGGCAATGCGGCCTTCGGGCCTGACAGAGCGTATACGCTCGAGCGCTTGTCGCTGGGCTTGTTGCGCCGCCAACATGCGGGTTTGCGCCAAATTGGCGTCAGAGCTGGCACCCATGCTTTGGCTGAGCTGGGCAATTTGAGCCGATGACTCAGATTCTAAGCGGCGCATGAGTTTTTGCAGGTTTTCAATTTGGCTTTTGCGCACATCTTCTCGGTACAGGGCAGAACCATACAAATAGGCGTCGTGCGTGAGGCCGCCTGCGCGCTGCAGCACGGTGGCCAACGTTTCACCTGGCTTGGCTTGGTAAACGCCAGGCTGCATGACTTCGCCCTCGACGCGCACCATGATGCGGCGCTTCGCAATGGGCACCCGCATGTCGGTGGCTGAAAATACGGTCACCACATCGCCCGGTTGCAAGAGGTGGTTGTCGGGGTCTTTGGCATCGTTGAGCACACGGGCCAAATTGAAGGTGTGCAAACTGACGCTCAGGTCTTTGCGGTTGATGCGCTCAATGACCGCATAGTCCCAGTTGATTTCATCGTAAAGGTTGCCAATGAGTTCAGCCACAGAGGGAACTTCGTTTCGGTCTTTGACCTGAATGGGCGCTTGCTGAGAGAACAAGCGCGTTTGGCGGCGGTCGCGATAGCTTTCGAGATCGTTGATGTCTGGCAAGGCTTGCTGCTGGTTGACATTCACGTTGCCCGAGGGCAGATTGATACCCGTACTTGGCATACCGGGTGTTGGCTGCATAGTGGCTGTAGCTTTGCCGGTTGTTGCCAAGCCAGGCACAAAGCGAGAAGCGTAGCGTGGGTCTTTGAGCAAGCGGTCATTGACCTCTTTGTCGTCTAGCAAGTCGTCAGCCACCATTTCACGGTCACGCTGGGTGCGCTCACGCTGAGCGGCATCAAACAACACTTCGTTTTGGCGACGCACAGAGTCGCGGCTGATGAGTGTTTCGCGGTTGGGAATGAGGTCGCGCACGCGAATGCCTTCGCGCCACGCCAAACGTATGGGCTGGGCCACATTGCCGCGCAAGGTGACCGCATTGCCCAGCTCTGGCGAAATAGACTGCACCGTGAGCAAGTCGCCATTTTTGAGGGGGGTTTTGAGGCCATTTGCGTCGAGCGCAAAGTCTTGCACGCTGCGGGGTTGGCTTTGGCTGGGGGACAGGCGCTCTAAGCTGGCTCGGCGGGGGTCAGCGGTAATGGGCAAGCCGCCAGCCACTGCAAACAATTGGTCGAGGGTTTCGCCCTCGCTTTTGAGCTCATACACCGCAGGCGTGTTGACTTTGCCCACCAAGGCGATGTGGCCAACTGCGGGCGGAATGAAAATGACATCACCATCGACCAACTTGGCGTCTTTGGCATTGGTGCCCTGGGACAAAAACTCATACAGGTCAAACTCTGTGACCACTTGGCCCGCACGCTTGAGTTGCACCTTACGCATAGAGCCGTTGGCGTTGGGACCGCCCGAGGCAAACAAACCGCTGGCCAAGGTGGACACATTGCTGAGGTTGTAGCTGCCAGGGCGGCGGGCTTGGCCCACCACATAAACGGTGATGGAGCGCAACTGGCCCAAAGTGACGCTGAGCTGAAAGTCTTTGTAGTACTTGCCAATGGCGTTACGCAACACTCCTTCTGCCTGACCGGCCTTGACCCCGGCCAATGGCACTGAGCCGACGCGAGGGATAGACACCATGCCGTTGCGGTCGATGACCACACGTGCATCGATATCAACCGACCCCCAGCCGCGAACGACCAACTGGTCACCCGCGCCCAGTGGGTAGTCGGGACTGACCGGGGCGCTGTCGATGGGTGCAAAAGGGTTGGAGCCACCAGCAGCTGCTGGGTTTTGTGGGGCTTGCGCGTTTTGTAATTGTTGTTGTCGCTGGCTTTGCTGAACATTGTCAAAAAAACTTTGGCCATAAAGCGGTAACTGTTGGCCCGAGGTTTCAAGCACAAACTTTTGAAAAGCGTTGGGCTTGAGGGGCTCAAAAACTGGCAACTGACCAGCGGTGTTGCCAGATGCTGCAGGCACCAAAGGGTCAGCTGTGCGAATGGAGGGCACGCCGCCAACCGACATGGCGCCCAAGCCAGCACCACCGGTGCTGAAGCCTGTTGTACCACCCCCACCTGCCGGCAGTTGTGGCACCTGTTGGGCCAACGCAGCAGCGCACATCAAGCTGGCAAACGATGCCAACAGCACATTCAAACGGTAAGCACGCACAGGGTGAGACATCAGCAAAGCATTCCTTCAAAAAACACAAGCCACACTCACAAAACATGTGGCAGGTGTTTTTGTTAAATTAGCCGTCAATTGTAGCCCTGCATCAGCCCATGCCCTGCACAGCGCCAAAGCGGCGCTCGCGTTGGGCATACCAATTGAGCGCCAGCTGAAATTGCGCCACATCGAAGTCGGGCCAGAGCACGGGAGTGAAATACAACTCAGCGTAGGCGAGTTGCCACAGCATGAAGTTGCTGATGCGCGATTCGCCCCCGGTGCGAATCAACAAATCGGGCTGAGGCTGGTCAGCCAAACACAGGTGAGCGCTCAAAGTTTCTGCGTTGAGTGCTTGCAAAGGCTGGGTTGGGTTGGCCACTTGCCAGGCTTGCACGGCTTGCACGATGTCCCACTGGCCACCATAGTTGGCCGCAATGTTGAGGGTGATGCCGGTGTTGTGCGCAGTGTCTGACTCGGCGGCTTTGATTTTGTCTTGCAAGGCCAATGGAAACGCAGACATGTCGCCCACCACTTTCAGGCGTACACCCTCGGTTTTCATGTCTTTGATTTCTTTTTCAAGATACTGAATGAATAAGCCCATGAGGGTGGAGACCTCGTCAGCTGGGCGTTTCCAGTTTTCGGTGCTGAAGGCAAACAGGGTGAGGTGCTTGATGTGCAGGTCTACACAGGCAGTGACCAGGCTGCGCACAATGGAGGCCCCTTTGGCATGACCCACAGTACGCGGCATGTGCCGCTGCTTGGCCCA
>JACCDN010328801.1_pt1 | contig 33175 bp, 19 predicted proteins | sample 7441691 | NCBI WGS metagenome assembly JACCDN01 (sample SAMN15323439, study PRJNA562643) | freshwater metagenome | isolation source: river surface water | place: USA:Blue River Watershed | collected 2017-08-16
CTATTGGAGCCTTGTTAGTCAATTAAAACAAGTCTTTGATCCTGAACACATTATTTCGCCCGGGAGATATTGTCCACTTCCAATTTTATAATAGGGTTCTGTGCGCAGTCTCCGCCAATGTGATATTATTGGTATACTTTATGCGCAGTTAGATAAAATATTAACAGCAACATGAAGGCAAACAGTGACGCCTTATGGTTGGCTGAAAATTAATCAGAAAAAGCATTTGCCTTGATAGTTCATGTTTTTATGGTCAATTTAGGGGCTTACAGCGGGTTGACTTATCAATATATTTTATTAATAATCGCACACATATTAGTTCTCGAATATGTTGTAGAAAAGCCGCCGAATATTTTTTTGCAACATGTTCGTATTCTCTCCATATTACAATAGTGGTTAGATTATTTGAAAAAAAATGCATCCTCTGGATAAAAAGGTTTCAATTGATCGAACCACGTGGCTTTGTCGTTAAAATGAGCAAAAAAAGGTCTTTGAACCCACTCCGGATTTCTAGCTTGAATATAACGCAATACAAATACTTTCTTATTTTGTATTTGTGTAATTCCCTGGATTTCCACTTTACCATTTGTAGTGCTCATAGACGGACCTCGCACAGTACGAACCAAACCTGAGGTTTGGCATAAGGCATTTCGATATACTTCATAGGCTTTTTGAAGTGGTACTTCATAATAACGGTATGAACCAGTTTGACGTTCAACAAACATATAGTAGGGGATGATTCCCAGTCGTTCTTGCTTATTCCATAAATCAAGCCAAATATCACTTGAGTTATTAACATGATTTAAGATTGGTCCTTGAGAGCGAATAATAACACCAGTATTTTGTAGTCGTTTAATTGCTAAAAGAGCCACATCTGTTTGTAGTTCATTCACATGGTTGTAGTGCGCCATTATAGTGATATGTTTACCAGATGAAATCAACTTTTCAAATAAACGAAGTAAATTATCAGCATCTGAATCATGCGTGAATCGATAAGGCCAATACGTTAATGATTTGGTGCCAATACGAATAGTTTGTAGATGGTTATATTTCGATTGGCTTAGAGCGTCAAGATAATATTCAAAATGAGATGATTTCATGACCATAGGATCGCCACCAGTCAGAATTAAATTAGAAACTGATTTATTATCAAGCAAATATTGATGTAAAATATCTCTATTTGGATCGGAGAATCTTAAGTTCTTATTGTCAGTAAACTGTGCCCATCTGAAGCAAAATGCACAGTATGTATGACAAGTTTGTCCTTGCGCTGGAAAAAACAATGCTGTTTCTTTATATTTATGCTGAATTCCTTTATAGCCATCATTACCAACATCAGGAATATTAAGTTGCATCTGATCGGAGGGATGCGGATTCAGCTTGTTTCTAATCTCATTTGCAAGGAGTTTAATTTTTTCTTTGTTGGATGGGTCAAGGATAATAGCATTTTTAATTTTGTTAGTATCTTCTTCGGTCAACATACCCGGTTGAGGAAAAACGATTTGGTATACAGGATCATTTGGCACGTTATCCCAATCAATAAGATGATCGAGAACATACGTATTGACTCTAAAAGGTAAAACAGTGGCTATAGCCTTCGTCTCGAGTAACTGAGAGGGTGATAAATGATAAGCGAGATAGGGTATTTTTTCGATGTTTGCACTGGTATAAACAATAAATTTTATATTTGCATCTTGCAATACGGTACTTCCATCATCCAAAGTTAGTACTCCTATCCATGTTCCTCTCGTTAAAGTCTTATATTAACGTGGGAAGGTACTTTTCAAATATTTCCAAACCTTATAAACTTTGCCCAAATAAACAGCAAGATCGATACAATTGTATGGTAAAATATCCTGGATATTTAGCAATCCGTTGTGTAAAGCTACTAAAACCAAATGTACCTAACTAAAAAACTCAGAACGAGAATATCACACAAACATCTTCTATTTTCAACTTTATTTTTCAAGTTGCTTTTTGATGAGGCATCAAATTGAGTAATTGATATGATAGTGAGTTATCATTAGGACGGGTGTTAGCGGACTAAAGTTCATCATTGTTGTTTACCATAACACTGTCAGTTGTTTGCTCTATTAGCGAAATGATATTAGTTTTTATACATTGAATAAATAAATTACAGGAGATCTTTTCATAAAGCAGAGCTGCTGTTTCCTCTTTTTCAATTTCATCAAAGACGATGTATCTTCTGGTTATTGACATAATAAATCTCAGCTATAGGCGCAATAGTAAATAATATTTTTATTGCGTTTGTCCATAGAAAATATCAATTATCATTCATTTAAATAAAAATCCCTTGCTGTAGATCTGATTTATAGAACTTGAAAATTATTCGGAATTTTGATACAAACCAGCTTGCATTTGCGATGGATATGCGGTATCGGTTTAAATGGAGTTTGAGTGAGCTATATATTTACAAAAAAGTTTGTGATCTATGCAATTATTATAGCACTATCTTTTGTGACAATTTTTGCGTATTTTCTTTTTAAGAATACGCAAACGCATGCAACAGGAACCTACGTTGTAACGGGTCTAAAAAATACTGTTACGATATCCAGGGATAGATATGGTGTGCCTCATATTGTTTCACGAGAGTCTGATTTAGATGTATTTTATGCGCTTGGCTTTGTTCACGCACAAGATAGATTGTGGCAAATGGAATTTCAGAGACATGTTGCTTCTGGAACATTAAGTGAATTATTTGGTAAGACTACAATTAGTAAAGATAAATACCTCAGAAGTTGGGGTTTTTATTATTTTGCGAAACAAGCGTGGGCATCATATGACGATGCTACTAAAAAAGTCATTGAACGTTATACGCAAGGTATCAACGAGTTTATTGCTTTAAACCATCTGCCAATTCAATTTAAAATTCTTGGATATAAGCCTAAGCCCTGGACTGTAATTGATAGTATTTGTTGGCAGAAAATGATGGCTTGGAGCCTAGAGAATAGCTGGAAAAAAAAATTAGTTAACTTCAATATTATACAAAAGCAGGGTTTTTCATCTGTCGATGTTTTGCAACCTCCTTATCCAATTTCTGCACCTGTTACAATGGCGGAATCCGCGGTTTCTTTTCAACCACAAGAAAAAGCAATCATAAATCAAACGGCACCAATAGGTAGTAAAATACTTCCACCAAAATTAATGGGGGAAAGTATTAGAGAAGCTTTGGGTTTTAATGATATGCCAGGAAAAGGTTCGAATGCTTGGGTGGTTTCTGGGAAATGGACAGCAAGTCGCAAACCAATTGTGTCAAATGATATTCATTTAGAGTTAACTTCCCCTGCTTTATGGTACTTGGTTGAGCTAGAGGGGCCTCATTTACATGTAAGTGGCGCCACTATTCCAGGGTTACCTGCGGTTATTATAGGGCACAATAATTTTATTGCATGGGGCATGACTAATGTTAATGCAAATACAGGAGATTTATATATAGAGGCTGTGAATGCGCAAATAATGAAAAGAACAGAGCGAATTTTGGTAAAAAATAGCACACCCGTTAAGCACGTCGTCAGGTGGAGTAAACATGGCCCGATTTTGAGTGATGTCGAGCCGGAAATGACATTTTTTGGAAAAAATGTTGCATTCAAATGGACTGCTTTTATGGCAAATGATACAACTCTGGAAAGTTTTATTAAGATGGATTACGCACATAATTGGAACGAATTTAAAGATGCTTTAAAATACTATATTGCGCCTGTTCAAAATTTTGTTTATGCAGACCAAGAAGGAAATATAGGATATTTTATGCCAGGCTCAATTCCTATTCGACATGGCTGGGATGGTAGTCTTCCCGTGGAAGAAAATGAAAACAAGGAGTGGAATGGATTTATTCCTTTTGAAGAGCTACCACAAATGTTCAATCCAAAATCCGGTTTGATTGTTACAGCAAATAATAAGTCTACTTCAAATGACTATCGATATCCAATAACGTTTAGATGGGAAACACCACCTTACCGAGCAAAAAGAATAGCTGAACTTTTATATAGGGACACAAACAAGCACTTACTAACACAAAAAGATATGGCATCAATACAATTGGATGTAATGAGTGTTTTATGGCTTGATTTGAAACCAATACTATCAAAAACCACCCCAAATGATAGTCGATCACGTATGGCATTGAAAATATTGGATCAATGGGATGGTCGAATGACAACTGATAGCAATGCAGCAACTATTTTTTCATTTTGGATGGCTGAGCTCAATACACTTATGCCACAAGCCATATATCGAATAAATCATCGACCAGAGCCACTTTTTGTTAAACAACAATTAGAAGCAAATGGGACATATTGTAAAGACTTAGCATTTCATGATTGTTCAGAGTTTCTTAGCGTAAGTTTACAGAAAGCATTAAGTAAGCTTGCGAGCACTTATGGAGACAATTTAAATCATTGGCAATGGGGTAGAGTACATCTTGCACATTTTAAAGCGCTTGGTTTTGGAGATATATCAATCGTGAATAGATTAGTAAATAAAAGCATCCCCACTCCTGGTGGATATCACACAGTAAATGTTGGAACATATAATGATGCGTTTCAACAGGTCGATGGAGCTGTATATCGAGAAATAATGGATTTGTCTGATTTATCTGCAAGTGAATTTATAATTCCCTTGGGGCAAGTTGATGCTCTATTTGGCGATCATCAATATGATTTGTTACCCATTTGGGCTCAAGGAAGATACATAAGATTGGCGGGAGTTCCTTATCGCCAGGTACTTAAGTTGAAACCACACTGAATTAATATTTTTTGAATGCTATTGCTACTTTAGTCTGAAATGGAGACGGATTTTGAAATATTTTCCTCTTACGGAAATGCAACAAGGTATGTTGTTTGATAGCGAACTGATGCAGGGCAGAAGCTTTTTAAGTCAAGCAATTTTATTGTTAGCACACCAATTGGATATTGAGAAGCTTACCAAAGCGATCAACGAAGTATTAAATTCTTATGAAATAATGCGCTGCAGTTTGGTTCCCGTGGATGCACAATACCGGTTGGCTCGTCACTCCAAAGTCAAATTTCCTGTGATAACTTTTGATTTGAAAAATGACTTTATGTCTGTCGAGGAGATTGCTTATCAACAACGCAGCTTGAGTTTTAAGGTGGATGAAGTCCCACTTATACGAGTTGCATTGATTCGAGAAGCTCAAGACAAGCATCATTTAATTTTTACTTATCCGCATTATTTGTTGTGCGCATCGTCGGCCTTTAAAATTTTAAATGATATTTTCAGATACTACGATTCTGGTTTAGACATACCTACAAACTATTATCAACATTTCTTAGATAGATTTAATGGATATGACAAGCCACAAGAGCGTGCGTATTGGGAGGCTCTGTTAGCGCGTTACCAAAGCAGCATATTATCAAAATATACTGATCCTGCGAACAATGAAGGTTTATTCGAATGCTCATTGCTCTTTCCTCATAAAATTAGTGAGCAATTAAAACAAACATGTCGAAAATATGTGATAACTCCCAATCTGTTTTTTCAAAGCATTATTTCAATTTTATTAAGCAAATATTGCGATCAACAACAGGTTTGCTTTGGTGTTATTCGCGCTTTTCCAAGCCATATTGCGGTAGATTCAGTTGGCTTATTGATTAATATGCTTCCAGTATTGGTTGATGTGGGTAATTTGACGCATTATGGTGATATCTATGCTCAATTAAAGCAACAGGGAAAGGGGCTGAAAGAGTATAGCTTAATAAGTTTGATGCAATTACATAAGTTGGCTAGAGTAAAAACGGGGCAACCTATGTTTAATGTGGTTTTTGATTTTAAACCAAAAACTCTTATAGAAACATTGAAAGCGACTAATCTATTTTGGAAGAATCGCGATATTTATTTTAACACGGAAACCAATCATGCATTGCTCATAGAGGTAGTTGATACATTACAGGGGTACTCAGTTCGATTTAACGGGTTAAGGTCTTGGTTCAGCGAACAGTATATTCAAACGCTTTTAAGCTATTTTGAAACGCTTGTCGTGGACTGTCTTAAGGGAGAGCCGCCATCGTTATGTGGTGACACGGATCATCTTGAGTATTTCTCTGTTCCAGAATTTATGAGTCATTCATTGCAACGAATATTAAGAGGAAATTATCAAAATTATGCTGATAAAGTGGCCATTATTGACAACGACAAAAGTTACTCTTATAAAGAACTGGGAAAATTGGTTTTAAATTTATCTCATTGTTTGACCACTACGCTTTCCCCAAGAGAGCTAGTACCTGTTTGCCTTGATCGCGGTATAGAAAGTGTTGTTTCAGTTTTGGCGATTATTAATAGCGGTTGTGTCTATGTACCACTTGATCCTAACTTTCCGACACAACGAATTCAGCTAATACTAGCGGATCTTCAAGCAAAAATATGTCTGACATCTGAAAAGTATATAGAGCAGTTACCCAAAGACCATGGATTAAATGCCGTTATAGTTGACATAGAGTCACTTTTTTTTCAACCATTGAAGACTCAGGAGCCAATATATTATCGAGAAGATAGTTTGGTCTATGTTATTTTTACATCTGGAACTACTGGTCAACCCAAAGGAGCAATGAATCATCATCTTGGTGTGTTAAATCGTTTATTATGGATGCAAAATCAATTAAATATCAGTAGTAAAGATGTTATTTTGCATAAAACGCCCCTTTCTTTTGATGTTTCAATATGGGAGCTTTTCCTGCCTTTCTTAACTGGGGCGACAATGTCGATTGTAGCGCCCAAAGAACATATTAACCCACATTATTTATTAGAGCGCTTGAAGAAGGATTCAGTAACGGTTCTGCATTTTGTGCCATCGATGTTAGCAGTGGCGCTCCCTGTTTTACAACAGCATGACCTTAAAAGCCTGAGAATGATAATTTGTAGCGGAGAAGCTTTACCTTTTTATCTGCAAGAGAGAATTGCAGATATTTTACCGAATCTTAAATTATATAATCTGTACGGACCAAGCGAAGCAGCCATTGATGTTACTTATTATGATGCATCAATGCTTCGAGCTGATAAACGCGTCCCCATCGGTAAAGCAATTGCAAATACCAAACTTTATGTGTTGGATCGTCATTTGAAGATGATGCCACGCTACGCTATAGGTGAGTTAATGATTGGTCAAGTGGCTGCAGGGTTGGGCTATTGGTCGCGACCGGAATTAACGACGCAAAGCTTTATTCAAGATCCTTTTGATGAACGAGAGCAATTATTATATAAAACTGGCGATTTGGTTAGACTCATTGATGATAATTTAATCGAATATATTGGAAGAAGAGATAACCAAGTTAAAGTAAATGGCATGCGTATCGAATTGGATGAGATCAATCAATTGTTGTGTCAGTATGACGGGGTTGAGGGTGCGTATACTACCTTTTATAAAAATGAACACGCTAGTGAGCGCTTTCTTTTATCTTATATTACTGGAGATGCATGGATTGGAAAAGATATCAGTAGTTTGAAGGGGTATTTAGCGATGTATTTACCTAAACAATTAGTCCCCAAAATTATTATTCATGTTGATACATTTTTTGTAACACATAATGGAAAAATAGATACAAAATCTTTGCCTGAGCCAAGAAATCTGGGGGATAATTCATTTAATACTTGGCGCAATATTGTTGATGTAGAGTGTTTGAAAAAACTTCTTTCTATAGTTAAGAGTGTATTAAAAATCGAAGAACAGGTAAATGATTCTCACTCATTTGTTGGTTTGGGTGGGGATTCATTAGCAGCTATGTCATTGGCTATCGGTATTCAGGAACAGTTTAAAGTTATTATTGATGTGAATTTTATTTTAGCAAGTGATTCATTAGTTCATCTAGCCAATGAAATCACCCAGGCGAAGCCTGTAAGTTGTGATGCGCAAGAGTTTTCAGATCATTTATCAATAGCAAATTTGTCTCTTGAGCAGAAAGGTGTTTATTTTGAGCAAATTAAAAATCATCTGTCGTCGCATGCTTATAAAATGAACGCTTATTTTATGATAGAGACTGAAGGTTTTACCAAAGCACGTATAATAGATGGGGTTCGTGATTTATTAAATAATCATCGAGCACTAAGAGTAAGATTAATTCATACAAATGAAGGTGTTAGGCAGAAATATGAAGAGGACGATTCAGTTCTTTTATTTGTTCATCAAGAGATTATGTCGGTTGAATCAATCTTCAATGAGCTGAGCCTAATATCACAGGAAAAAACAGATCTTTTTTCATCTCCTTTGTGTCAATTGAGATTGTTTTCTGTAGATAGTGGGTCATATGTTTTATATGTGAGTTTACATCATATGGTTTGTGACGGTATCTCCATAAAAATTTTAAAAGAAAATTTAAAGCGATTTTTTAATAACCAAGAAATGTTAAAAGAATCCATGTCGTATTTTGACTATGTTTGCCGACAAGAGTCAGTTATATCAGACAGTGGTAATGAAATAGTTATTTCTGAAGTTAATTATAGATTATTGGATGTAAATTTTTCGCCATTACCTATTGATTTCCTAGATACTAAGACAGCGCATTCAAAACGAATTATGCTGAGCATTAATGGAGAAACCCTTTGTTTGTTAAAACATCAATGTCAATTATTACAGTGTACACCATTTGTTTATTTTTTAGCTTGTTACGCTTGGACTATTTATGTTTTCTCTGGTGTAGAAAAATTTGCAATCGGAGTTCCTGTTGCGGAACGTAGCTTACCAGGGCTCGAATCAACTGTAGGGTTGTTTGTAAATCTAGTCCCTTGCATTATTGAAATAAACACGAAACATACGTTTAGGAGCTTTATACATAATATCAAGTTTCAGCTTTCTGAAACCCAGCGGCATGCTCATTTGCCGGATGTTGCTATGCAATCGTTGGCAAATAGAGATGGTGCGTTACAAATTATTTTTAATTACTCTCCTGACTCCTTAATTGAAAGTAAAGATGACATGCTCGAAGGTATAAGCTACAATCCCCTTCGCACAAATCTGGCTAAACATCCTTTAAAGCTGGAGCTTTTTACATTGGATGACAGTCAGTGCTGTTATTTTGAGTATGCTGATTTATTTTTTTCTTTTGAAACCATAGAATCGCTTTCGACATACTTTTTAGGACTATTAACAAACACACTTAAGCAGCTTGAAACACGGCTTGACGAATTGGAATTCGAAGATAAGGTGGTAATTCAATGATGAAGTTTTCTTTAAACGAACCCTTCGATTACGAGGGTGTTTCTCCTCTTAACCAATTGATACTAGATGCACTTTTAAAATATTCGACAGATATTGCTATCAACAGTGCGCATGGGAACTTAAGTTATCAAGAATTATTTGCACAAATCAACGAATTTTTAAAACAATTAGAACGTGGTCATATTGTTGCAGGTCAATCTGTGGTCATTCCTGCAGAGAAAACCCCACGAGCAATTGCTGCAATGTTGGCTTGTATTCTGCGTGGCGTTGTCTTTGTGTTTGTGAATTTAAACGCTGATCCTATTGAGCGAGTCAAAAAAATTAATAAAGAAGCTAAGATTGTCGGATGCATAAATCTTAATGAAGAGTCTGCTTTTGATGAGCCAATTGATAGTAATGCTTTCGAATATTTTACAGGAGATGAAAGACTATCTCCTTGCTGTGTTTTTTTTACATCAGGAACCACTTCAACACCCAAAGGCATACTAAGCTCTAGAGAAGCTTTAGCTCACTACGCCGTAAGTCATAAAAATATATTACAAATAACACAAAAAGATAGGGTCGCGCAATGTGCGCAATTAACTTTTGATGCATGTTTAAAAGATATAGTACCGACACTATTGTCAGGTGGAGTCATATGCTTACCAACGCAAAATCCGTATACAGATATTCCAGAACTAATTAAATGGTTAAATAAAAGCCGTGTTTCTGTCTTGCAGACGGTTCCTAGTGTTTTGTCGACTATTGAAAAGTTTTTAAAGAAAGAGAGTAGAAATTTAAATCTTTTGAGATTAGTCGTTCTTGCCGGTGAATCATTAAGTGGAAAATTACTTCAAAATATTCAACAACATTTAGCAGAAAACTGTGAAATATATAATTTTTATGGTCCTACTGAAACAACCATTCTAAAAGCGTATTCAAAAGTAACTAATTACGATAGAGTGCTGTGTCCGGTAGGGAAAGCATTACCTGGCACAAAAATTCACGTATTAATGGAAAATGGGCGCTTATGCCCTCGAGGTGCGGTAGGTCATGTCGTGTTGCATGCGCCGTATCCGTTTCTAGGATATATCAATGCAGATAACCAACCATTTCAATCGATCAATGGTGAAGATTATCCCACGCTATATTTCACAGGAGATCAAGGGAGATTTGAACCAGATGGTCAGTTGCTTATTTTAGGTCGAAAAGACAATGAAGTTAAGATTGATGGGGTGAGAATTAATCCAGCCGAAGTGGCAGCGACATTAAATCTGCATCCTGATATAAGTGATAGTTTTATCCTGCCTTATAAACTGTCGAGTGAACAACTTGTTTTGGTTGCTTATGTTATTCTCAGAAAGCCAATTATTGAAAAAGAAGTGAGGGAATTTCTTGCTGAGCATCTGCTTGAGTCTATGATCCCAGGTATTTTCATCGAAGTCCTTCATTTCCCATTAACGCAAAATGGAAAAATTGATGTTGCAAAGTTACCTCCGCCAGAGCGTTTGATAATGAAACCTGAAATAACTCCTGAGTCAGATTATGAAATAAAACTGATGGAGCTCTGGAAAGATAATCTTAAAATAGACATACCATTTGGTGTTGAAACTCATTATTACCAACTGGGTGGGCATTCATTAAAATTATTAGCCTTGGCAAAAACCATAAACGATCATTTTGATATAACAATAGACTTACCTGATTTGTTCTCTAATTTAACAATTAGAGAACAAGCAAAGCTACTGTTAGAAGATAAAAAGGTCAACGATTTGGAAGTCAGTGATAATGGTATCGTTCCACTGAGTATTAATCAGAGTCGCTTATATTATCTCGAAAAGACGAATGATTCCTCTACTGAATATGTTATGACTACAGTCTTGAATGTCAAAGGCTTGTTTGATATCGAAAAATTTCAACGTTGTATTGATACCATAGTTGAAAATCATCGGTTATTGCAAAGTTATATTGAGGAGCATAATGGAATACCTCATTTGATTTTTCACAAGGGTACAAAATGTGTCATTAAGAAACTAAAGACGTCGCGTGTTTTACTCGAAGAGGCTATTGATTTAGAGGCCAAATCAGTAATAAATATAAATCAAGCGCCATTAATGCAAGTGATTCTGCTTGAACTGAGCTCCATTGAACATGTTATCTTATTTAAAATACATCATATTATTGGTGATGCTTGGTCTTCGAACCTACTGTTATTAGAATGGGAAAATTTGTGGAATGAGGGTATTGTTGTAGAAGAAAAAACAGATTATTTCCAATATGCTATGTTGCAGCAGAGTGAAGCATATCAGGCAATGCTAAAAAATAACCTAGATCTATGGCTGAGAAAACTTGAAGCTTCTAATTTTAAAGCGATGCTTCCTAAAGATCAGTATGTTGTACCTTCTAATAAAAAAGGGAGTTTATACTGCTTTGATTTTAATTCTGATTTAACGCAAAGAATTCGATATTTTTGTCAACAGAATCATTGCTCCACATATGAATTTTTTATGACTGTTTTTAGTGTGTTTTTATTAAAATTGACAGGGCAACATTCTTTCACAATAGGCACAGATCATGCTGGGCGCAACGATACTAGATTTCATAATACCTTGGGTTTTTTTGTAAATACACTGGTTTTGCCGTTTCATTATAGTGAGCATTCTTCTTTCTTAATGTGTTTGGAAGTGGTTAAAAAGAATATTAGTTTCTGTAAAGTACATGGTGATGTTCCTTATGATCAGCTCGTCACAAAAATTTCAGATGCTAATGGAAAAATTTCAAGTTTATTTCAACATATGTTTCGTTTGTGGAACTTCAAAAATCATTTTAAACTATCAGATATAGAAGTATCCAAACTGCCAAGGCATATTTCTCAAAGCAAATTTGAGCTGACCCTGACAGTGTATGATGATGGACATTTGTTAGCAGGGGAGTTTGAGTATGTAGATGCTTTCTCCAAAGCAAAAATATTAGAGTTCTCTGATAAATTTATTCAACTGACTTCTTTTTTCTTGGATGAACCCAGGGAGATACTGGAAAACTCTCATAAATATATGAGTGGATATACCGATTTTTTAAGGAGGTTTTCGATACAACAAAAATGTATCGTTTTTCCATCCTTATTAGACTTATTAGTGAAAACAACAAAAACTTATTCAGAAAACGTAGCTTTGGTTGATCAAACCCGTTCTTTCACTTACTCCGAACTATTAAAAAATATAACAAAAATCAGTCAAGAACTCTCTAAAGCAGGGCTAAAAAAGGGCGATGTTTTAGCTATATTAGGTAAAAAATCTGTTGAAACCTATCTATTGTTTTTGGCTGGATTTTATTTGAAATTAGTTGTAGTACCTATCGATCTTGCTTTGCCAATAAAACGAATCAAATTAATTTTGGCTGAACTACCTGTTGCGGCGGTCATTTATGCTGGCAATGGTCACGAACTTAGTGAGCTATCTGTCACTTTGTTGGTTCTAAGATTAACTAATGATCAAATTTTTGTGATGCAAAAACCACAACAAAAAAAACCACTTAGCCAATTACCCAGTGATGCGGTTTGTGTGTTTTTTACTTCAGGAACAACTGGGCTACCTAAAGGGATTATAGGGAAAGAAAACTCTATTGCTCATTTTGTTCAGTGGCAAATTAATGAATTCAAGTTTGATTCTACTGTGAGAGTTGCACAGCTAACCAGTATATCTTTTGATGCTGTGCTACGTGATTTATTTGTTCCTTTGTTAGTAGGGGGATGTCTATGCATCCCGAATGAAACTGTTCTAGAAGATACCGAGCGACTTTTGCAGTGGATTGAGTCTGAAGAAATAAATGTGATTCATACCGTCCCATCTGTTGCTTCGTCGTTTTTGTTGATTGATAATTCGGTTTCTTTGAAAGCCTTGAAGTTCTTATTTTTATCTGGAGAGGCTCTGTATGGTCATTTGATTCGACAATTTAGACAAAAATTCGCTCACTGTAGTGCCGAAATAGTTAACTTTTATGGCCCATCAGAGACGACGATGATCAAGTCTTTTTATAGGACCAACAATGATTGCGATCTTGGCATACAATCCCTTGGAAAGCCAATTGAAGGGGCTGATATTGTGATTTTGGATCGTTCACAACAATTTATTGATACAGATGAAGTCGGTGAAATTGTTATTCGTACGCCTTATGCGACGTTAGGTTATGTCAATCAATCTCAAAATGCAGATAAATTTGTACAGAATCAGTATTGCGAGATATCAGAGCATTTGTATAGAACGGGAGATTTAGGGCGGATTGATTCAAAAGGAAATTTACATTATTTAGGAAGAAAAGATGATCAAATAAAGCTTCGGGGTATTCGAATTGAGTTGGGTGAAGTTAAAACAGCAATTCTTACATTGAAAGAGGTCGAAGATTGTCACATTTTGGTAGATCATGAAGGAACATCAATACATCTTATTGCATTTGTCATAACAACATTTTCTACAGAACACTTACGTACAATATTTGAAGATATTTTGCCTAAATATGCTGTCCCAGAACTTGTCCAGGTAGATTATTTTCCATTACTTACGAATGGAAAAATTGATAGATCTGCACTGATCAAATTGCATAATAGAGTGGTTGATATCGACCACAATGAATGCAGTGAGAATGAGCAATTTGTAAAAAAAATATGGGAAGAATTATTGCCTAATAAGATTTTTGATTTAGCGGATAATTTTTTTAATGTAGGCGGTCATTCTTTGCTCGCAACTCTGCTGACTACTAAGATCAGACAAAAGTTTGATATAGAGTTCAGTCTACGTGAGCTATTGGTCAATCCTACTATTAAAGCGATAGCAGAAAAAGTAGAAGAAAAACTAAAGGAGTTGGTTGATGTATGAGGATATAACACTTCAAAGAGAGCGGCTTGTGCCACTGAGTTTTGGTGATGAAGATCGTAGTAGTTGGCTCACTTCAGAATTGAAAAAACTTGCTCCTGGAAAACGGATATTGGATGCAGGTGCTGGTCCTTGTAAATATAAAGAATTATGTGCGCATTTAGATTATGTATCACAAGACTTCTCTGAATACGATGGTAGAGGCGATGGTCATGGGATACAGCGGGGGTCTTGGGATATATCAGAAATAAACATTATTTCTGATATTACTCGTATTCCAGAGCCCGATGACTCATTTGATGCTATTTTATGTACAGCGGTTTTAGAACATCTGCCTGATCCAATATTAGCGATGAAGGAATTTTTTCGTTTGTTAGCTCCTAACGGAACTTTGTTACTCACAGCGCCATTTTCTAGCTCAACGCATTTTTCTCCTTTTCATTATTATTCAGGATTTACACGTTATTTTTATGAAACACATTTGATTAATATTGGTTTTCGTATTGAAAATATGCATCCAAATGGTGATTTTTTTCAATTTATTCGTTCACTACTATCCAATCTTCCTCAATTTGTGGAAGGTTTCTCATCGACATCTTTAACAGATAATGATATGACGGCGATTTCTACACTGATGTTGAGTATGGAAAGAGCCTCAGGCAAACAAAGGAAAGCAGATGAATTGCTCAACTTTGGATACGAGGTTGTTGCTAAAAAGGACATTTGTTTATGAAATATGGAGTGATATACTTTTCAAGTGACAGTAATGAAAGTCATTTTTCAGACTACCAATTTTTAATTCAAACAGCAAAGCTTGCTGATAAATTAGGCTTTCACCGACTTTGGGTTCCTGAGCGTCATTTTCATTCTTTTGGCGGTATATTTCCTAACCCAACAATGGTTCTTGCGGCTTTGGCTATGGTAACAAAAAAAATCAGACTTAGTGCTGGAAGCTTAATATCACCACTTCATCATGTGATTCGAATGACTGAAAATTTATCAGTTGTAGATAATCTATCAAATGGGCGTTTGGATGTATCATTTGGTTCCGGATGGAACGTAAATGATTTTGTTTTTTTCCCAGAGCGCTATGAAGACAGAAAACAAGTGATGTATAACCAAATTCAAGATTTAAAAACGTTGTGGGAAGGTGCCCCTCTGAATTTTTTGAATACGTATAATAAAGATGTTGAGATAACCCTATATCCAAAACCTAGGCAAATTTCTTTACCAATATGGATAACTATCTCTGGTAATGAACAATCTTATATCCAGGCTGGTACAGTAGGCGCGAATATACTAACTCATATGATAGGTCAAGATTTAGAAACCTTAAAATATAGAATTCAGCTTTATTATGACGCATTGGAGAACGCAGGTTTTGATAAAACAAATTATCAAGTGAGCTTGATGCTACATACGTTCGTTGGTAACTCTGAAGAGGATGTTTTAAATAAAGCCAGAATTCCACTGCGAGAGTACTTAAGAAACGCTGTAAATCTTGAAAATAAAGCTGCAGATGGTGGAGGGGCTATTAGCGGAGGGCATCGTGTGCCAACTCAAAAGGTTCCAGAAGATATTTTAGAGGAATTATTAGATATTACTTTTGAGCGCTATTACCATCATGCTTCTTTGCTTGGTACTCCAGAGAAATGCAAAACTTTTATTAGAAAAATTGAAGAGGCTGGTGTTACAGAGGTGGCCTGTTTGATGGATTTTGGTGTAAAGCCACAGTTTGTCAAAGAAAGCATGAAGAAGTTTATGGCTGAGGTTGTTTAAATATGTCGAAGCCATAAGCAATGAATATATAGGAGTGTGTATGCTCATTGAACATTTTAGAGTTATTACCGAAGAAAGTCATATTAGAGTGGCAGAACTCAATGATATTCCTAGTATTATTGCTTTTTATTATAGTAATCAGGAGCATTTTGCAACGTTTTCTGATTTAAAGCCTACTGAGTTTTATACCGAAGAATATTGGACACAAGAAATAAAAAAAAGAGATGCGCAGTTAAAGTTGGGTAGCGAATGTAAACTTTTTATATTTAGCTTGGATCAGAAGAAAATAATGGGTTTTTGTAATTTTTTTAATATTATGAGAGGTGCTTTTGATGCATGCTTTTTGGGATACGGTCTTTCAGAAGCAGCAGTTGGAAGAGGCTTGATGCAAAAAAGTTTAATTGTGTCTTGCGAGGCTATATTTAGGAATTGGAATTTACACCGCATTATGGCTAATTATGACCCTGAAAATAAAAAAAGCGAAAGCACTTTAGGTGCTGTTGGTTTTGTGAAAGAAGGATATGCTCGTGATTATTTATATTACCATGGAAAATGGCATGATCATGTTATGACATCTTTGATTAATAAAAATTGGAAAATTAATAGTTAGGGAGAAGTGGCATGCAAAATTCAGAAAACTGGAAAAATTACGTTAATAAAATTGTTGACAACTATTTAATTGAAACAGGAACAAATGCTATTGATGTAGAAAGGATAATCAATGGTTTTAATATGGGTCAACGATTTGAACGAGTTCCAGAAAATCCTTTGCAGCAGCCTGATTTTTATTGTCCAGGGCTCCGTGCCCAGCCTTGGCATAGTCCTGATGACTGCGCGTGGATAAAAATTTTGGAGAAAAATGCTGATATTATCATTGATACTTATCAGCAGGTTGAAAGAGATATGTCTGAGTTGCATCCGGAAAATAATAAGCTTGCTGATGGGGGTAGTTGGAACTCATTATTTTTCTATAGGGCAGGGCAATGTTTTCAAGATAGCTTTATTAAGTACCCAAAGTTAGGAGAACTCATAAATAGTATAAAAGGTACGGATACAGCAGGTTCTGTGTATTATGCTCGTTTAACACCGGGTGCTAAAATAATTCCTCATTATGGACCACATAATTATCGATTAAGAGCACATATGGGTGTTAGGGTTCCCAAAAATACATTTATAGAAGTTGGTAATGTAAGAGAAACATGGGAAGTTGGAAAGTGTATCGTGTTTGATGATTCATTCTTGCATTATGTTGAAAATAATAGCAACGAAGAGCGAATTGTATTCATTTTAGATGTATGGCATCCAGATTTGACTATCCCTGAAATAAATCTGATCCAGAATGTCATGAAAAATCTGATCACCACTATAAAGAGTGGTAGTGTGATTGAGGGTGCGCCTTCGTCCGTTTTGGATTTTGTGTGAATACAGATAAGCGTTTAGGGGTGGTGATAACCCAATTTATTGTTGGGTTTGTTAGCTCTTTTAGTGTGTATGTATTTTTACCCTTGTATTTGCAGATGGCGAAGTCCTTAAGTGTAACGAGTGGTGATATTGAGGCTTCATTATCTTTGTATTATTGGGGATTAACCTCCACACGGTTGTTGTATGGTTCCTTAGCACATTATTTTTCGGCTAAAAAAATGTTGGTTTTTGGTTTGTCCCTGTTTGTTCTTGGGGGAATTATTTGCGCTGTCTCAGAATCTCTATCAGTCTTATTGATAGGCCGGTTCATTGAAGGGATGGGTATGAGTGCGCCCGGTGTATTAGGTGTTCCGTTGATTTATCATCTATATGAAAATGAAACCACGAAAAAAATAAAATATGTTTCATATTTAACTGCTTTAAATATTCTTGGGCCTATGCTTGCGCCTATAGCTGGGGAGTTTTTTTCTCTTGTTATGAGTTGGAGAGTTGCCTTCTTGTTTACGGCAGGAGCGGTCCTTATGTGTTTATTTGTGTATGTTCGTTGCGTTCCTAAGGATTGTGATAAGGCTATTCTAAGTTTTACTGATTTTTCAGGTTTATTAGCAGCATTTAAAAAATGTTTAGTAAGAGTTGATTTTATTTATTATGCAACGCCTGCTGGGCTATTATATGGCGTGTCATTATCTTTGTTAAACAAATTACCAACTTTATTATCTGCTGGGGGCTACTTTGATCAGTCGCATTTTTTTTATATTGCCAGTTTTTTATTTTTCATGGCATTTTTGGGTGGCATCCTTACGAGTAAATTATTAAAAAATAATTCTTATAAATTCTATTTTTATTCATGTATTGGATTTGCTTTTTTAACTATTTTAATAGCAAAATATTGTTGTGATTTTGATGGATTACTCGGGATTATTTTTCCTTTAGCAGTGTTTTCATTGATAGTTGGAGCAACTGCTTCAAGTAATCTTTTAGCAATTATGTCTATTTTTAGCGAAGAAAAATTTCTTGCTTCTGGATTATACAGTTTTATTCTCAATGGCATTATCGCGTTAATAACATTATGCTTTTCTTTTAAGATTCTACATATTAATGAATTCTCGGAGGTAATATTACTTTTACTTTTGGGAATACTGGTATTTATGGTAACACTAGATACACTTCCAAAATTTAAGTTTATTTTAAAGAGGTCGTAGATGAATATTATCGGTATTTCTGCTTATTATCATGATGCTGCTTGTGCATTGTTACAGGATGGTAATTTGATTTTTGCAGCTGAGGAAGAGAGATTTACCAGAGTAAAACATGATAAAAGGATACCAATCCATGCATTTCAAAGCTGTTTGAAAAGTGGAGGTATTAGCATCGCTGAGCTTGACTGTATTGCCTACTATGAAAATCCTACCATGAAAATATCACGGCAGCTTTGGTCAATGCTGCAGGATAGATCTAGAGCTGATTTATCTACTTGTATTGGTTTTGATAAGACTCAAGTTGAGCGAGACATCCGAACGTTGTTGGGTTTTGAAGGCGAGATTCGTTATTACAGTCATCATCTGAGTCATGCTGCAAGTTCTTATTATTTTTCTGGGTTTGAGGATGCGGCTATATTAATTGCGGATGGTGTAGGCGAGTGGGCAACTACCAGTTATGGATATGGTTTTGGCAATCATATCGATTTATTTGAACAGGTTAATTTTCCTCATTCTATTGGTTTGTTATATAGCACGATTACGGGATACTTAGGATTTAAGGTTAATGACGGTGAATACAAAGTAATGGGGTTAGCGCCTTATGGAGAACCTAAATATCTTAAAGAGCTTAGGGAGCTTATTACATTACATACAGATGGTCAGTTTGTGCTTAATTTGAAATATTTCGATTTTATTCAGGGCGACAAAATGTTTTCGCCATTGCTCTGCGATCTTCTAAAACATCCAGCAAGAGTACCTGAATCAGATTTGACACAATTTGTGAAAGATGTGGCTAAGAGTTTGCAGGTACTGTTAGAAGAGATATTACTAACCAAACTCACTTATCTACATGGACAAAGACCTTCGGAAAATTTGTGTATGGCAGGGGGGGTTGCTTTAAATTGTGTTGCTAATGGTGTCATTTTACAACAAGGTCCATTTAAAAATTTATTTATACAGCCGGCTGCTGGAGATTCTGGTAATGCACTTGGTGCGGCTGCATTGGCTCATCATGATTTAACCGAAGGGCAAAGTAAGCTGGCTAAATTAGAACATGTTTACTTGGGGCCTGAGTATGAAGATCAAGAGATAGGAGATTTGCTTAGAGATACTGAGTGTGAATACCAATCTTTTCATAATGAAGCCTATATGATTAATTATGTGGCTCAACAATTGAATGATGGGAAAGTGATTGGGTGGTTTCAAGGCAGAATGGAGTTTGGGCCTCGTTCTTTGGGTTCACGTTCGATTTTAGCGGATCCTCGTGGCCTTCATATGCGGGAGCATATCAATGCATTAATTAAGATGCGAGAGGGTTTTAGACCATTTGCACCGGCGGTTTTGTACTCAGAAATGAATAAGCATTTTTCGCTTGATCATGAATCTCCTTATATGTTAGAGACGTGCCAGGTAATTTCTTCACTGGATTTACCTGCAATTACGCATGTTGATGGTTCTGCTAGGGTACAAACGGTTTCTGAACAGTCAAATATACGGTTTTTTAAATTGCTGACAGAGTTTAATAAGATGACTGGATGTCCAATCCTTTTGAATACGTCATTTAATATTCGTAGTGAACCCATAGTGAATAATCCTATTGATGCGATGTTGTGCTTTATCCGGTCAAATTTAGATATCTTAGTGCTTGGAACAATGGTTATTCATAGGAAAAATTTGCCTCAAAAGTGGATTGAGTGGTTTGCCAAAACATCAGTTAAAAAAAGTCTGATTTCACATGATGTTTATTCATTTATATAGCAAAAGGTGTCAAAAATGCATGATAAAACAAAGTTTTTAACTGACAATATAGCGGATTATTGTGTGCCTGGTGGGGCTTTATCATATTTAGGGATGGTTGATAATCTGAGTAAAGATAAAAAAACTCATCTTAATGATGAAGTATTTACCCATAATAAGTTTGGAGTGTGGGAAAATCTAGATGGAGAATGGGTCCGAGATTCTCAAAGGTATGACTCCTGGTATTTCTGGGCAGATAGAAACTCAATTCCAAAAAAAAGATTAGAAACAAAGCGGGTCGTCCTGTTGGGTGAGTCTGTTGCCCGAGGTTATCTGTTTGATCCGGTGATTAATCTTGCCAAAATAATGGAATCTCATTTTGAGCAGTCTGCAAACGAGATAGAGGTTATTGACCTTGCTCGTATTGATATGACAGCACTTGGACTCAGAGATGCTATTAAGGCTGTAGGGGTTTTTGAGCCTGATTATCTTATTTGCTTCGCTGGTAATAATTGGCATCAAATGGAAATGCTCTCAAGAGCCGATCTCGTTATATTATCTGATATTTTTAAAAAAGCAGGATTGTCTGCTGTTAGAGAATATATAAAAAATAGCATTATGTATCCTGAAATTGATAAAATCTTGGCCGAATTTTCTGACTTACGTGAATCATGTAAATTGATCTTTGTGATTCCTGGCTTCAACGAAACAGGATGGGTACATGATCAGACTTGTCCCAAAAGTATGTTGTGGGAAGATCAAAATGATTCGGATTTCAATGCGGTTTTTGGACTACCAGTAAGGCATACGCCACGTTGTTTTACTTTTATTAGAACCTATTTAAAAGAATATTTTAATAAACACAATATTGATTTTATTGATGTTACAGACGTACTACTGCATGTTTCTTCACAAGAACCTATAGGGGCTAGATATTATATTGATTATTGTCATCTGAACTTTGATGGTTTATCTCTTGTCGCCACGGAAGTATCGAAACGTATTACTCACAGTTTGGTAGGGAGAGTAGATTTTTCTTTGCATAGCACATTTGATTTTTCAGCTTATAAACATGATCTTGCTGCGAGTTATTTTTTAGCCGCAGTTCATAATGCGCATTATGGTCAGCCAATGAAAACAATTATGTGCCTATTGGAACGATCAGTTTCTTATGCTCCAGAAGTAAAAGAATTATTCAAAAACTTTATATTTCTCTCTACATCAAGCCAAGAAGGTAAGCCTGATTGGACAAGTCAATCTTATGAGCAATGTGTCAATTTTTCTGCGGTTATTAGAAAGTATTTCATGCTCCGTCGCTCAAATAATGAGAGTGCTATGTATAACAAGCTTCTAATTGGAGCTATGACCACTATTTTGGGAGAAGATCATTGTATAAGAGACAAACAGGTGTTTCCCATAAATTTGCTGAGAGGTAGGTATTGGTGTGAAACTTTTGGAGCTAATTATAACTACGATCTGAGAAGTAAAAAAGCGTATCAGGAATCACTTTTCCCTGATTCCATTTTCAGATTATTTTTAGTAAAAGGGGCCTATCAATTAAACCTATGCTGTCGCCGCTCAGTCCTAAGTGATTTGTCTTTGAAAATTTATGTCCAAGATATATGTGTTTTCGAAGGTTTTATGAGTGATAAATGGACAAATATGACTATAAAATTCAAACACAGCAATGATGCTGATTGTATGATTCGGATTCATTGGGGACAAGCTGCGCCATCGTTTACTGAACATAAAAATCAGTTTCTAGAACATCTTTCTCAAGGAATGGTTCCCAACTTATTTGTAAAATATGGAGATATATATTTGTGTGAGATAAATAAACAAATATAAGTTATGAGTATAGAGCCTTAATTCTTTAGAGAGATGATTTAACATGTGCGGACTAGTTGGTTTTTTAGATTTTAAGAAAAATCGTGCAATATCGCGTGATGTTCTTGAGAAAATGACAGGGACGATTCATCATCGTGGGCCAGATGATCGCTCTATGTACTTTGATCAGGGTTTTGCGTTGGGATTTGTGCGATTGAGCATTTTGGATCTTAGTTCGGGTATGCAACCTCATTACAATGAGCGTAAAGATGTGATGACTGCTTGTAATGGTGAAATATATAATTATCAAAGATTGAAAGATGGGTTGCTGAAGCGAGAGCATAGTTTTTATTCTAGAAATGACACAGAAGTTTTGCCTCACTTATATGAAGAGTACGGTATTGATTTTGTAAAAAAACTGAATGGTCAATTTGCATTTTCTTTATATGACAAGAAAAATCATCTCTTTTTTTTGGCGCGTGATCATTTTGGAATATGCCCATTATTTTATACTATAGTCGAAGATTGCCTAATTTTTTCTTCCGAAATCAAAGCTATACTTGCTCACCCCTATGTGAAACCAGCGGTAGATTTTAAATCGTTAGATCAAATTTTGAGTTTTCCTGGTATTGTCAGTCCCAGAACTATGTTTGAAGGAATAAAAAGCCTTAAACCAGGAGAATATATCGGGTTTAATACAGAAACAGGCACATATAAACAATCAATATATTGGGATTTTGAATATCCAAGTGAAAATGATGTTGTTATGAGTGAAGAGTCTTATCTAGAGGGATTGAAGTATCATTTAGATAAGGCGATACAATATCGGTTACAATCAGATGTGCCATTGGGATTTTATTTGAGTGGAGGGTTGGACTCATCATTAATTGCTAGTATGGCTCGTTTAAACATGACAGACAAAATGAACACTTTTTCGGTTGTGTTCCCAGATGATAAATTAATTTGTGAAAAAAAATATCAAGATATGATGGTAAGTCATTTGGATGCTTCTCATCATGAAGTTCAATTTAATAAACAACATTTGATAGAGCGGTTAAAAACGGTTATCTATCACACTGAGTGTCCTATTAAAGAGACTTTTAACGTGGCTGCGATGGCACTATCTGAGAATGTCCGAGAAAATAATATTAAGGTTATTTTAGGTGGGCAAGGTGCTGATGAGTTGTTTGCTGGTTATCCTAGTTATAAATTTGACTCTATGCGCGCACATTCTGATGATTCTATCAGTGATACCGAGAAATCCATTAGAACTCTACTTTGGGGGGATGCTGATTATTTTTATGAGAACCAGCAGAGTGAGTTTTGGAAAACAAAATTACAGCTTTATTGCGAGGCGCGTCGAGAAGAGTTTCTTGATGTGAATAATGCATTTGAGGCCATCATTGATCATAGTAAATTAAAGGGTATTAGTCTTTTAAAACGTAGATCTTACATTGATTTTAAGGGTCGACTTGCTGATCATTTGCTTTCAGATCACGGTGATAGAATGTTAATGTCAAATTCTATTGAGGGCAGGTATCCGTTTCTCGATCAAGACTTGGTTAATTATGTGACTAAGATGCCTGATGATTTAAAGTTTAGAGATTTTGATGAAAAGTACATTTTAAAGAAATTTTCTCAAAGTTACTTACCAAAGCGCATTATTCAACGAGAAAAATTTGGTTTTACGGCGCCAGGTAGTCCTTATATTCTCGGTCAAAATGACGATTATATTAATCATTTGCTATCTTATGAAGTAATAAAAAATCAAGGATATTTTGATCCCGATGAAATTGAACGATTAAAAAAACAATATAGCGATCCAGGATTTCGTATTAATGTGCCATTTGATACAGATTTATTAATGGTTGTAATCACCTTTGGAATTTTTTTGGACCAATTTAATTTATGAAAAACAATAAACTGACATTTTCTTAGGAAAAGCAGTTAAAGCCTACTACGCAGGGTTATTCAAATTGTAAATTATAGAAAAAATAGTTTTTTATATTGAGAGTGTTTCTAATGACCAAATATGCTGTTTTTATTAAAACAAATCATGATGGACGAGTGATTTCAGCAAGGTGCCCTGATCTTAATATTACTGTTGATATTGTCCTAAATGATAGAACGCCTTTTCAACAGTGCCAAGAAATGTTGCTAAATCATTTTGCACAGCTAGAGCAGGAGAATGCTGTTATTGCTGCCGCTTCAGATCCTACAGAGTTATTGCAAAAACCCGATGAATTCTTGTGTCTAGTTTCTGTTGATTATTCTTTGAAAAAATTTATCTTTGAACGCAATGCTCCATGGTTTGGATACGGTGCACGTATAGTCACAGCAATTAGTTTTTCATTAACAACTTTTCTTGCAGTATCTATTATCAATGAATCAAAAGAATCCAGAGATCTTGCATATGCTGCTGCTATTCTTGGTTTTGTGATGACAATTGTTATTTATACTTTCTCACAAGCACCAGAATTTTTGTCTGGGTCTTTTCGAAAAATAGATGATTCCCTGTTCAGAAAGGCAATCAACAAAGATGTTAGATATTCAACTATAAGCCGAAAAGATGTTTTGAAATGTCTTGTTTATGGGCTTTCTATTGCCATCGGTTTGGGGGATGTTACGGCAACCAGTATTGTTAGGTTTCAATCAACTGTTTCCTTGGGAAATGAGAGCACTAACAAACCAGAATGGTTATCAGAAAAATTTATATATTTTGTTGCCATACTATTAGCTGTTTCTCATTTTTCAACAGATGTGGTGTTTGAGTCAGCATTTACTGTTTCTGCTGCTAAAAGTTTATTTAGGTTGTTTTCTGTTAAAGACCAGAAAAACCTTGAGAACAAGGGACAATATGTATTAGTAGATAATGAAGCAAATCCATTAACAGATGATCAGGTTTCATTAGAAAAAAAATAGGCTACTTATAATCAAATCCCATCTTTTTTTATCTGAAGATCATTAAAATTATTTAAATGAGAGTGTGTATATTATGCAATTATCAATTTTTACTCATATGTTTTTGATGGGGACTCATTTGACGCAGACTAGAGCTAATTTTGGATCTTCATCCAGTACAGTTAATAATAAAATTTCTCGATTTGGTCTAAATAGTTTCAGTGATCTTCCGGTTACTAGTCCTACTATCGGTGAGTTGCATGTACATAGAAGTACTGCTCTTGTCGCAAGTGCACAAAATCAGAAATTAACTAGGTCACAGATTGCAAAAGAATTGGGCAAGTATATTTTTTTGCCAGATAATAAAATACTGATAATATTTGCTTCGCTTCTCACCGCCACACAACTCGGATTAAATATTTTAGCGCCCTATTTATTAAGTCGAACGCTTCAACTTTTGGGTGGATCAAATCAAGTCACTGAGATTGCTGGGATAAAAATAAATCGTATCTCACTTATTATCACTTGTATGTCTATGTACGCTGCATCTCGTATTGTATTAAATACTAGGGATCAGATCATGGTATATACAGCAACTAAGACAACGGAAAAATTGCTGAGAGATATTGTATTACACTTGCTTAAAAAGGATCTACATTATCATGTTACTCATTCTCAATTTGATAAGGTTCAATTAATTCAGAAAGGGTTCTTTCTGGGAAATATTGGGACAAGAATATTTGCGCATTTTCTACCAGTGATTTTAGAAATGTCTATTACTTGTATGTGGCTATCGAAAAAATATGGTAAGGAGATAAGTTTATTGATGCTATTGCTAATAACCTCTCATTTTTTATGTGCTATTTTTTCCGCCAACAATACTATCTTAGTACGTGATCAAAATATCAAAACTACCGCTCGAATGTGGGAAGAGTTTGGTAGTGTTATATCAAAACATAAAATCATGTGCGATTATGGACAGTTGGACATGGCTATGTCTGGTGTTGATCTGGAACAACAAAAAATGACCAAAACAGATACAAATGTCCAGATAAATAGTTTGAGAGTTGCGCTTTGGCAGCAGGTCGCTTCATCTCTTTGTATCATATTGGTTGCCATTTTCGTTGGACAACAAACTGGAGTAAATAGAAAATATACCAGTAGCGATTTTATATTTATTATTAATTATTTTTTTCAGTTTACTAACTTACTGCCAGTATTTGGTTTAGCGCTAAATCATATCATTGCTGTTTACCCGGATGCTAAGTTTGTATTTGAAAAGTTATCTCAACGCGATCAGTTTCGTGATCTATACCAGAATACATCATTGATCATGCCTCCTGATGGGTGTGGGCCGAGCATTGAATTTATTGATGTAAGCTATAGTTATCCTTCAAACCAATATAACACCAGCTCAATGTCTGTACTAAATGGATTATCTTTTAAAGTTTCAGCAAATCAAAAAATAGCCTTTGTTTCTGAAAGCGGTGCTGGAAAAACAACGATTTTTAATTTATTAATGCGATATTTAATCCCCACAAGTGGTGTTATAAAAATAAACGATCAAGATATATCCTTGATTGGTATTGATAGTGTTAGAGATAATATTAATTTATTTGGACAGAACCCAAATTTATTCAAAGGAACTGTGCGTCAAAATATTTGTTATGGGGCAAAAAATAAAAAATTTATTTTAGATGAAGAAATATGGAGGGTAGCTGAATCTGTAGGTTTAAGTGATTTTTTGAGAAGTTTGCCCGAGCATTTAGACACTAACGTAGGAGATGCCGGAAAGGCGTTATCTGGTGGGCAACAACAAAAGGTTGCCATTTTGAGAGGATTGTTTAAACCAAGCGCTATTCGCTTACTTGATGAAGTCACAGCTTCTTTGGATAGCCAGTCCGCTGCGCAAACACTACGGAAAGTTAATTATGAGTTAAGAAACATGACCACATTAATGATTTCGCATAAACTATCTGAACTAGAATTTGTGGATCAAATTATTGTTTTAGATCAAGGAAGAGTCAGTGCTCAAGGAACACATAATCAATTAATGAGTACTTGTGGGCTTTATCAAAAACTATGGTATGCCAGTCTTAAAAAAGATTCTCAGCAAAAAGTGCAAAAAGGATTTTCTATGAATAGTATTTTTAAAGGTAGTAATAACATTAATAATATAGATAGCATAGACGAATCAGACGAGACTAAATTTACTTTTTAAGTATGAATGTAATAGTTTGATAGGTATATTGATATGCAGTTCTTGACAATGTGCAATAGGTGTTTATGATGCGAGAAAATATTTTGTTAAGTGAGCTATAATGCACTCCATCATTCATCAAAATTTATTTACTACCATTGAAGCTAATAATATTCCGATCAAGTCAGCGGCTATTAGTTACTTACCAGATCGACTTTTAACTAACGAAGAATATAGTAAACAACTATTTTGTGATAATTTTTGTCAAAATAAACCGTATGCATTGGCTTTGCTTAAAACTCATATAGGCAATATATTGAATATTTCCATTCCAATGTTTGAGAGCGACCTATATTTAAACCCAAAAAGCACGATTAAACATATTGAAGCGGCAATTTTAAAAGCATCTGAGATGGATGCAAAAGCTGTAACTTTAACTGGATTGTTGCCGTCAGCTAGTAATCATGGAAAAGAACTATTTAAAAACGATATCGAGCCATCATCAAAAATCATGACTGGTCATGATATTACGCATGTAGCAATATTGTTAACACTGGAAAAATGTTTGAATATTACACATAGAAATCTTGCTCAAGAAACGGTTGGTTTCTTAGGTTTGGGAGCAATTGGCACACAGATATTGCAGATTATAATGCGGCATTATCAGCATCCTAAAAAAGTCATTCTCTGTGACCTTTATATAAATAAAGAAAAGATGCAGATATTAGCTATATCTTTGCGAGAGCATTATAACTTTACCGGTGAAATTTTAATTGTGGATAGCCATGGTATAATACCCGAAGCATTTTACTCCTCTACGCTTATTATAGGCGCATCAAATGTCCCTGATGTTATTGACGTACAGAAATTGCAATTTGGAACAATCATAATCGACGATTCTGCTCCTCCAGCACTTTCATTAGAAGATGCTCGATGCCGTTTTGAAAAACAACATGACATTTTATATATTGAAGCTGGATTATTAAGAGCCCCTTATCCTATTCAACAAATAATTTCGTTACCAAAAGGACTTGACGTGCCATTATTTAAGAATGACGATGAATCTTGTTTTGAAATTGCTGGTTGCATTCTATCTGGTTTGGTTACTGATTTAAAACAAAATCAACAGTCATTTAAAGAAAATTATGACCATTTACAGAAACTAGGTTTTAGTTCTCCTAGATTTCAGTTTCATGGTTATTTTCATGAGAAAAAACCAGCTTTTCATGCTTTTGTTAAAGATCATCAACATCGTACATTTTCTTCAGATCTAAATGAGTTCTGTCAAAAATAAGGAATAATAAGCTTAAAATGCCGTTGTTACCGCATAACAGATTTGATCATAGTTCTAGTATTGCAGACTTAATAAGAGCTTACGAGGAGTTGCATGCGAATCTAAGAACTGAAAATCAGTTACATATTGAAATGGAAAAACTACACATTATTCTTTGTGTAGAGTCAAAATTAAAAAGAGAGATACTTCAACCAGAAATGCTTGGTCGTATTGAAGCTCCGCAACAGCAAACTTTTTTTGAAAAAGCACTGTATTATATTTTGATGAGTTTAGGCATTCTTCATAGTGCGATTAAAAGCTACATGTTTGGGAGTGGGTTGGTTGCGTTGATTCCGGCTCTTAGCTCTCCCATTCGTATTCTGTTATCTTTGTTTTATGTTTGTTTACAAACGATACTATTTTATGGATTTGATATTTCTTTATTAAAAAATAGATATGGCTTTTCGGGAAGCAATACAAATTTATATCGGTTCATCAACACACTTATAGAGCAAGTAAGTACGATTAATACTATTAATCGATTATTATCTACTGTATTGGTGTTTACAATAAATGACGAATCAAAAGCAGATTACGTGCGTATTATTAAGTTATTTAATCAAGATTTTCAAAGAAAGTATCAGGTCTTACAAGCTAACGATAGTTCCATCTATAGAAAAATAGCGGTTGTTGGTATGGTTGGTTTTGGTATTATTTCTACTATAGCAGGTAGTTATTTTATGACGAACTCTCTTTTAACGTTTTACGCTGCAAATTTGATAGGAACTCCATGGGGATGGGCTATAATCGCACTTTTTGTCTCAATAGAGCTTGGGTTTTATTATGCAATGGGTGCGACAGGGATAATAAATCTTATAAACAAGGATTATAAAAATATTAATAAATTGCATAGAGAGTTTTCTATCTTTCAAAATGAGCAAAACAGTGCTCATTTAAGACAAATAAAAAATTTAAATGAACGTTTTGGCCCAAAAAAACAAAAAGAAGCTGCAACTCAGACCGATCAGGAGCTATTAGGTTTTTCAATGAGCTTTATTTGATTCGCAAATACAATCGTGCCATTTGTAAAAAAATGAACATTACATATTAAAATATTACTCACTTATAGATATGGTTTTTTTTGAAAAAGCTGGTGTTTGGTACTGACATGCCATGTCAATCATTTTTTCAGCTAAAAAATGATTTGGGTCATGAAATTGTATTTCTACAAAATCATCATAAAATTTGTTCAGCAAAGGTAGTTCCGTACACCCTAATACCACATCTTTGCAGCCTGATTGGTATATCTCATTAATGACACTTTGAAAGAGTTGGCTTGGTGGTATAAGTGGTGCATTTTCAAAGATATGAAGATCTTCACTGAGTAACGTATTGACGTATGCATAAACTGAATTTATTTTATTAGTATCTTGGGTATAGAAACAACCTGCTTTTATTGCGTATATTATTTTAGCTAATTTTAATTGTTGGTTTTTATTGGCAATATGCGTGATGATCTCGCGTTTTTTTAACGCATTTGCATAAAGTTGGTTCTTATAGCTTGAAGCAGTGCATAATAATACCACTTCTTTTATGTTATTTTTATGTAATTTATCGGCAGTTACTTCGATCATATTTACTAAACTTATGCGAGTATTTTTTTGTAATGCGGAAAAATGAATATGAGCTGAATTACAGGCAATAGCAGCTATGTTCACTCCGAATTGTTCTAATTTATTTATGGATTCTTGTAATTGCTGCAAAAGCGTATTGTCTTTTTTTTGAGAGCTAAGGTCACGATTTTGCAATGTGGTGTTGTTATCAACAAAAACTCTGAAGTGCTCTTGATCTGTTAGTGCATTACATTGTTTTTTCATTAACTTAGATAGTTTTTTTTGTATATCAATACAGGCATCTGGGCCAGCTCCTCCAATAATTCCTAATATTGGAAGATATTTGTCTTTTGTGTTTAACTCGTCCATGTGCTCTCTGTTATAGCTTTTTATTTAATATAGGTAATGAAGTTCTAGTGTTTTTACATTGTTATGAAATTTTGATGAATTGTATAACGAAACAACATAAGAATCATAGTTGAAATTCCATAAATATAAATCAGAAAACAAATTCTCTTGTTTATAAACTGATAAAAATACTTAACACTTGATGGAAAGAACCCTCAAAATTTATTATATCAACCAAGGTTTATTCAGAGGTAATTGATATGTTATCTATTACTTATCAGGATCTATTTCAGTATACCAAGCTCTCAATAAATCATACTTACTAAAGTAATTAGGCCTCGCATTTTTTGATTTAAAGCAGTCAATAATAACTGACGTTAAATCCTTTCGTAAATAATATAATTTACACATCATTTTTTAACTTCGTAAAGTATAGTATACTGATAGTTGTTGAATGTTAATACCGTACCATGACTCAAAAAATAAATATTTTGATGGCACAGATGAATCCTATTCTAGGTGCTGTAGAGCGCAATACAGATTGCATCGTGCAAATCATTGTAGCACACCAATCTACACATGATGTGATTGTCTTTCCAGAATTTGCCATTTGTGGCTACCCACCCGAAGATTTATTACTCCAGCCTGATTTTTTAGCACGTATTGACACTGCACTACAAACTATCCGTTCTGCCACAGAACTTTGTTATGTGATTCTTGGTCATCCGCAAATGGCCAATGGTGTATGCTTCAATGCTGCTAGTATTTTCTATGATGCACAAACGCAATTTCAGTATTTTAAACAACAATTGCCTAATTACAGCGTGTTTGACGAAAAACGATATTTTACCGCTGGACCAATGGCGCAGCCCTGTATCTTTACTTGCCACAACTATCGTATTGGTCTCTGTATTTGCGAAGATCTGTGGCAGGGTAACACTGTTGATATATTGATCCAAGCCAGCATTGATATCTTGATTGTTATCAATGCTTCCCCTTTTGACTATACCAAACTACCCCAAAGAGAGAAGCTCGTTAAGAATAAAGCCTGCCACGCTGTAACGGTAATTTATGTTAATTTGGTAGGAGGGCAAGACGAATTAGTTTTCGATGGTCAATCATTTGTGGTTGATACTAAAGGACAGATTGCTGCACGAGCCCCCGCTTTTACAGAAGCTTGCCATAGTGTTTTTATTAAAGACCAACATGTTACCAGTCAAATTACGCCTGCTTTAGATAAAGCGACTATGGTGTACCAAGCGCTGGTATTAGGTCTGCGCGATTATGTTTATAAAAACAATATTCCTGGTGTATTATTGGGATTATCTGGCGGAGTAGACTCTGCATTGACGCTTGCAATTGCCGTTGATGCACTGGGCCCTGAGCGAGTTTTGGCCGTATTGCTGCCTTCACGCTACTCCGCAGAGATGAGCTCTGAAGATGCACAAACGCAAGCCACCGCACTCGAAGTCGCCACCAAGAATATCTCCATAGAGCCAGGTTTTCAAGCGATTCTAGCCAGTCTTGCCCCGGTTTTATCACAGTCTGATAAAGGAATTACTGCAGAAAATATTCAAGCACGTGTTCGCGCTATTCTTTTGATGGCGATTTCTAATCAAAGTGGTTGGATGCTAATTTCCACTAGCAATAAAAGTGAAACAGCTGTTGGGTATACGACACTATATGGCGATATGTGCGGTGGATTTGCAGTGTTGAAAGATGTGCTAAAGACATTAGTGTATGAATTAGCTTATTACCGCAATACATTGTCGCCAGTGATACCGGTGCGTGTATTAACGCGAGCACCGAGTGCTGAATTAGCACCTAATCAAACAGACCAAGATCGCTTACCGGACTATGATATACTAGATAAAATCATTACGGGATATATGGAACTAAATCTCAGTCAAATACAGTTATTAGCTATGGGATATCCTGAAACAGCAGTCATTCAAACTATTCGGCTTATAGTTTATAACGAATATAAACGTCAACAAGCACCTCCTGGCACAAAGATATCCCCACGTGCCTTCGGTAGGGATTGGCGTTATCCCATAACACAACAGGTTTGAACGGCGTTTTTTTGGAAAAACTGAATGTGTTTATCTGTTTTACTCTTGAAGCAGATACTGTGATTTGAGTTTCTTTTTTCCTAACGCTTGCTTTAATAGTCATAGACGCATGTGATATTGCAGAAAATAATTTCATACTTACGTGATCTAATGTATGAATACACCTAATTTCGAAGCTGGATTAGTAAAAATTCCCTATTATATATAACAAGCTATTTCGTTGCCCAAAGAGATTGAAGTAACCCTATTTAAAAAGGATAATAAATTTTGTTTTGAAATTTTTGGTTTTATTCTATTAGGATCAGAGAACCACTTAGAAGCAAGTGAGTGAAAGTGCATTTATAGAAAATTATTTTTATTTACAGCAGAGGGGATATTGATCTTCGAGATTACAATTTAAAGTTCATTATTGTTTTTATTAAATATACTTAAGACTGAGAGAGGGTAATGGTGTATAGTTTCGGAGATGTTATCTGGTTTATGTTTAAACTCAACGCCCACAAGGATTAAAAATGAACAAAAAGGAATTTATTGATTTGATAAGTGATAAAGGAAGTCTAAATAAGAAAGATGCTGAAATTGCATTGCATGCGGTACTTGATTCATTGACAGAATTATTGGCGAAAGGTGACTCAATTGCATTACCAGGATTTGCAAGCTTCTCTGTAAAAAAACGCGCAGCTCGCAAAGGCCGCAATCCAGCAACAGGTAAAGTTATCGACATTCCTGCAAGCAATGCAATAAGCTTCAAGGCTGGTCAAAAATTAAAA
>JACCDN010123394.1_pt1 | contig 33151 bp, 30 predicted proteins | sample 7441691 | NCBI WGS metagenome assembly JACCDN01 (sample SAMN15323439, study PRJNA562643) | freshwater metagenome | isolation source: river surface water | place: USA:Blue River Watershed | collected 2017-08-16
CTTTTTAATCCATCTTGAGAGCCACAAAGTTTGCATGGTATAACTGGAAAGGCCCAATCATCACGAAGTTGAATTAGATCTTTCTCTGCCACGTAGGCCATAGGACGTAGAAGGATATTTCTGCCATCATCACTTTTAAGTTTTGCTGGCATACTGGCAAGCTTGCCCGAATAGAATAAATTCATCATTAAAGTTTCTAACAAGTCATCGCGATGATGACCTAAAATAACTTTAGTAAAATTATTTTCATAAGCATAATTGTAAATTATCCCACGACGAAGACGAGAACATAGTGAACAATAAGTATTTCCTTCAGGAATTTTTTCTTTAACAATTGAGTAAGTATCTTTTTCTAAAATCAAAAAATCAATTTCATGAAATTTCATAAAACGCGTGAAGCGCTCTCCATCAAATCCCGGTTGCTTCTGATCTAAAAGAACTGCTTTAAAAGTAAAAGGAATGGGGCTTCTTCTTTGAATGTCTTTTAAAAGAAGAGTTAGGATTGTGCTATCTTTTCCACCTGAGACACAAACCATAAGCTTGTCATTTGCCTCAATCATCGAAAAATCATTGAGCGCCTTAGTCATTTGTTTTCTGATCTTCACCGCTAATGGGTGCTCTAAATCGACGGCGAAGTTTTCAGAAATAGCGTAAGTATCAATATTCATACCAGCTAATTAGCAGATTTCTCAAAGCTTTTAAAGATTTTTGTGCTAGTTAAAAAACTTCTAAAATGTTATAGAATCATTATGACTGATAACTCTACTGAATATTCACTCTACGATAGCAAATTTAGCGGAATCTCCCGTCTTTACGGCAAAGCTGGACTAAATAATATCAAAAATGCTCACGTTTTAATCGCGGGCCTGGGTGGCGTTGGTTCTTGGGCCACTGAGGCCATCGTACGTTCTGGTGTTGGAAAAATTACCATTGTTGACCCGGACGATATTTGCGTGACCAATGCTAATCGACAATTGCACGCAGTAGAAGGCACATACGGAAAATTTAAAGCGGATGTTTTAAAAGAGCGCATGCTTTTAATTAATCCTGAACTAAAAATTGAAGTGGTTAAAGAATTTCTCGGCGAAAAAAATATTGCCGACATTTTTACTAAAAATAATCTGGGTGTTCCTCATCATGTAATTGATGGAATCGATTCTATGAAACATAAAATCGCGATCATTATTTATTGTCGTGACCACAAAATTCCCATGGTCACAGTGGGAGCAACTGCGGGAAAATGGGACCCTACAAAACTTAAAGCTGGCGACCTTGGAGATAGCTTTAATGACAAATTAGTTATGCGAGTGAGAAAAAAACTTCGCGCGTACTACGACTATCCTCCAACCGAAAAAATTCATTACGGAATCGATTGCGTCTTCTCAATTGAGCAAGCAGTTTTTCCCGATGGCCAGGGGGGAATTTGCCACTTAACTCCGGAAGTAGAATCAAAACGTTTAGACTGTTTTACCGGAATGGGGTCTGCAACTTTTGTAACCGGAAGCGCTGGTTTTATAGCAGCATCAATAGTAATTAAAAATTTATCTCAGACAATTATTCAAACCTCATCTAAAGTTTGATTAAAACCGAGTAATATAGCGGCCCAAAACCGGCCTGATCAGGAAGAAAAATTCTCCCATACTTTGTTTTTTCACCTAAATCGATGAGATGATTTTCTTCTAATTTTACGCTCTCTCCTTTGCGATTCATAAAGCGTTCAATAACTCCGTCATTTTCAAGTGGTGAGATTGAGCACGTCGAATATACTAAACGCCCACCAGGTTTAAGTGCTAAAACCGCCGAACATAAAAGTCCATACTGCCTGGCCGCTAGTTTTTCTGTGCGTTTAATACTCCATTCTTTGAGTTCTTTTGGAGTTTGAAGTAAGTGCTTTTCTCCTGAGCAAGGAGCATCTAGAAGAATTTTGTCAAAATGATTTGGCATTTTCATGCCATAGTTTATTCCATCTGATCCCTTTACCCACAGACGTTCTCTTTTATTTCTTGGAATATAATCTTGAACTACGCGCTTTAGCCTACTTCTTCTATTTTCTGAAATTTCATTGGCGAAAAGTTCACCTGATTCTTTTAAGCTTTCGAATAAGAGTAGTGCTTTTCCACCAGGAGCCGCACACATATCAAGTACTAAATCGCCATCAGTGACTTTTAATTCCTGGGCGACAAAAATGCTTCCGGGGTCCATAAAATAAACATCAAATAAATCTTGAGCGGTTTTTAAAGGCCTAAATTTTTCACGATCAGAAATCTTATACGCATTTTCTAAAAAGGGAAATTTTTCTTCAAGCGTGATAGGGTTCGAATTTTCTGGTGGTGACCAAGCATTGATTCTTGCCACATGAGTGTCAGAGAAAAGAAGGGCTTCCTTTAAGGAAGCCCAACGATTACCGTAAACGGTTGTAAAATATTCTTCAAATGCTAAATTTTCCACTACTGTAATTTTTGAAATTTACCTGCCCCATCAACATAGAAAAGATTTGTTCCTTGGACTTCTTTCAGCATGCTTTTCCCTTTATAAGTTACTTGGAAAACTGCTGAGCCAATTGGATTGGCCTTTGTACCTGCATTAGCGATACTTACTAATTCTGATTTTGCATCAAATGTAAAACCCCATGATACTGCAACTTCACTACCTACGATCTTAACCGAATGAAGGTATTGCCCTACACCATTATAATTTCCACTGTGTTGGAATAATAAGCTGTACGTAAATGAGATTACTTCTGATCCGTAAAGATTTTTTAAAGTTAAACGATATGATTTAACAACTGGAATCGACCATCCTCCCATTTCATCCATTTCAATGCGATCACCTTGAAGTCTTGGAAGAACTGAAATTGTACTTTTGAAATCTGTTGTTGCCACCGGTTTGTTAGCTTGAATAATATCCCAAATCTTTTTTCCAACAGCGATGATGTCGTCTATCTTAGCAATGACATCAATTGGAGTCGGTGTTGTGCCTTTTTCGAATTCACGCGAGATCATGTCGCTGTAAACTGTGTTCATCACCGATAGTGGAGTCTCTACTTCAGTTACTTCGACTGAAGCTGAATCGATTGTGAAGTGTCTCTCATCAGGTTTTTTGTCTGGAGATGCTGGCGTCAATGCATAAGAATTAAGAGATAAAGCTGTAAAACTAAGTAGCATGGTGAGGGTCATTTTTTTCATAAAACCTCCAAGAATGAAGAAGAAACTCTATGGGCGTCATAAAATCAATTTCACCGTTATTTGTCTATGAAAATTCGAAGGTTTTTTTCTTAAAAAAGATCGCACTCTTTGCTAGTATAAACTTTCATGAATAATCTAAACAGAATTTCACTGCCAATAGACGCTCACCTTCCTAAGATTCTGGAAACAGTAGAGGAAAACCAAATTACTTTTTTAAAGGCCAGTCCCGGATCGGGCAAGACCACCAGAGTACCTCCTTATCTCTTGGGAAATTTTCCTAACAAAACCCTAATCCTTGAGCCAAGACGCTTGGCGGCAAAAACTCAGGCCACGCGAATGGCCCAAGAGCTTGGTGAAAAAGCGGGACTTACCATCGGCTATATGTTTAAAGGTGCCAGGCACTTTTCTGCACAGACCAAAGTTCTCTTTGTTACTGAAGGAACAATGCTAAGACTGTTGAAAGATGATCCACTTTTAAGTGAATTTTCAGTCATCATTTTGGATGAATTTCATGAAAGGCATTTAGAAACTGATATGGCCTACTATTTTTTATGCGATATCATCAAAAAACGCACAGACTTAAAGCTTATTTTCATGTCTGCAACACTTGAACTAAGTGAACTCGCTAAAAAACATTCTCAAGTTGGGATGATTGAAATCGAAATCCCTCCTCATCCCATTTCGATTTCTTATTTGCCGAACACACCCTCTGTCTTAAAAAAAGATCTAAGTATTCTTATCCGTGATGCAATTTTGGAATATATACAAAGTGGCCAGCGCGAAGATGTTGGGATTTTAGTTTTTCTGCCCGGTAGAAGAGAAATTGAAAATGCTTATGAATTTTTGAGCACCTCTAAAGAAATAGCAAATTTGAATTTTGAAATCGAAAAGCTATACGGCGATCTCACTTCCAATGAGCAAAGTTCTGCCTTAGAAAAATCAAATCGCCCAAAGATCATCCTCTCGACAAACATTGCCGAATCATCGCTTACAATTCCCTACGTAAATTGCGTAATTGATTCTGGACTTTATCGCGAGATGAATAGTAATCCGATTATTGGTTTTGGCCATTTACAGACCAAAAAAATTTCTAAAGCGAGCGCCATTCAACGTGCGGGACGAAGCAATCGTACAGGCCCGGGTTTTGTTTATCGCCTTTTTAGTGAACTCGATTTAAATAGTCGACCGGAGTTTTCAACTCCTGAAATTCTGCGCGCCCCCCTTCACCAATTTATTATGGAAATGATTTATCATCACGGAGAAATTCATCATCATTATTTTTTAACTACGCCCCCTGATTTTCATTTGAACTCGGCCTTTTTAAAATTAAAAACATTGGACTTGATCCATGAAGAGCATGAAAAATTTGCACTTTCAAATCTCGCCAACACGATTCTAAATTATCCCCTAACACTTAGAATGTCTTTAATCGCTCATTTTGGAAATCTTTTAAACTCTCATGACCAAAAGGAACTCCTTCGAATTTTTTCTTTTTTAGATTACGAAGAAATGCAAGATCTAAAGAAAGTTCTTAAAACAGGAAACAGTTCAAATCTAGACGAAGTGATTCTTCGAGGCTTCTTAGATACCATTGGTCGCGTATCTAACGGCAGACTCATTTTACATAATGGGGAAACCTTTGAGTTATCACTTGCGCTTAAAAATGAAATTCGACCTAGTTCGCAATTTTATCTTTTACTAGATTTAGGATTTCATAATGAAGTGACCACGCTCTATCCGATTGAACTGGATACTTTAAAAACGTTTCTAGCGGGAAGTAATAAAACTAGATCGGTTGAAAATTTTGAAATTCAAGCAGGTAAAAAGAAGATTACTAAAAATACCTACTTTGGAAACTTATTACTAGATTCAGTGATTAGCTATCAAAATCTAGATAATGCAGACATAAAAAATTCCACCGAGGAAAAACTTCGATCTCTCATTGAAAAATTTAAGGCAAGCGATGATTTTATCCGAGTTCGCTTTTTTGAACATTTTTTTGGGCAGCAAAAAATAGCAGACTTTGACGAAGAAATTTTTGTTCAGGTTCTAACTTTAGAATTAGAAGGTGTTGAATTAACTTCAAGTCATGAAACTTATTTTTTAGATCAATATAAAGATGAGCTCTTAGGGTCTCTAAATTCAGAGAAAGCAGCGCTATTTAATCAACTTTTTCCCACTCATATGCAATTTTCGGATAGAAGATCTACCGAGCTTTTCTACTCCATTACTAATGATGTCTATCAAGTAAAAGCAAGCTCTCTGATACAAGATTTTTATGGATTAAAGCAGAGTCCCTTATTGGCCGAAGGGAAAATCCAATTAGTTTTTGAACTTTTAGGTCCCCATAAAAGGGCCTTACAAGTCACTAAAGATCTTATGAGTTTTTGGAAAAGTGCCTATAAGGAAATGTTCAAAGAGCTATCTCGTGATTATCCCAGACATCACTGGCCGCTGGAACCTGAGAATGCCAAACCGATTTTACTTAAGAGGCAGTTGCCGGAAAATTAGGAAGGCCCTGGCCGGGCCATTGGTTTAGTTTTTAATGTTTCGTTTTTCAATGATTGAAAAATTAAGCCACTGTCTGCTTAGTATGTATTAGGCTTCTCAGTCTCCTGTGTTTTTTGATTGCATCGATCGCAAATCTTTTTGCTGTTCTGGAGTGCCTCCAGAAAAATTATTGATTACCTTATCAGAGCAACCAGTGATTAGGACTGCGGCGATCATATGAAGTGAATTCTACTCGCTAAAAAGTATTGGTTCATTCTTGGAAAGGGTTTTCATGTTTGAATAAATACATAAACTGACAGAAACTTAATAGATTTCCCAGTACTTTAGCTCTACTTGATTTTGATTCACCAAAAAAACAACTGAGTGAATTTTTTACTCACAATCGTTATTTAAATAATATTCTATGCCATATTTTAAGATAAAAACTCATTTCTCACTAGGAAAAATTTAAATGGTCTATTGATTTCAATTGCACATGTCGCTAAAGTGCAGACATAACTAAAACAAGGATACCGACTTATGATTAAACCGATTCTTGCGACAACCCTACTATCTTGCCTAAATCTTAATATAATCGGTTCTACAACAGCAAATAGTATTGAAGATATTTTAAATGATGCCTTGGCTAAAGGTTCTATTGAAATTAAAGTAAAAGAGCAATTAACAGTCACTCCTGAAATTATTGAAATCGTAAAGCAGTTAAACAGCGCGGACACCATTTACAAAAATCCACTATTAATTTTTACAAACGATGATGTTATCGTAAGTGATATCAAAAAACTAAATGATACATTGGCAAAAAGCCATGACACAATCACTTCTTTATAATTTAATTGAATGAAAAAACTTGGCGATAGGCATAATTTTGGTCTTTCCGTATGTGAAGAAAATGGTTTGATCATAAAACCGAGAACACTGCTCTGGGAATTTCTTTTCTTAAGTGAATCTTCATCCATTCGCAATTATCTCGACACTCAATTTTTGAAAAATTATGATTTTTCACCATTCGCAACTGCACCAATTTTAAAATTTTACTTAGATTTGAATTATAATGGTGCGGTCGAAAAACTTTCCCTGCACAAACTTTCAACTGATTATAAAATGTCGGAACTTGATTTTAAAAATATTGGCTCAGTGATAGCTATTGCATTTTGGTTTGGAATCGGAGATCTTCATAGGGAAAATCTTGCTTGCGGTATCGATAACACCTCAAAACTTACTTTCTTTCCTATCGATATCGAATGTATTCTCAATCAATTTACTCACATAAATCAGACACTTCTTGTTCCGAGTGAAAACATTTCCCCTCAAGATTGCGGATTATCCACGATCCTAAGTAGATTAATTGAAGCACAAGAGAAACACCGCCTATTGCTACTAAATTCCTTCCTTCAAAGTATCAACTTTCTAAACACTCTACACGCTGATATTTTCCGCATTCTTCTAAATGAAAAGGACATCTTAAATCAGCCGATTCGAGTCATCCCAAAAGATACGAAAAAATATAAATCATCAATTGAAAGTTCTGACTTCGCTGATTTTTACAATTCTGAAGTCGAGCAACTAAAAAGAAAAGATATTCCATATTTTTTTAGAAAATCTCAAAATAAAACAATATACTATTTAAAACAGCCCGCCATTGAAGAAGTCGCAGACTTCAGCTATGACTCATTAACGATTCCATCTCCAGTAAGTCTTTCGGTTGAACAGAGTAATCATATGATCAAATTAAAAACGGCAATCCTCAGCGCTGCATATCTCGCAGAAACTCTAGAACTAAAAGTAAAACTAGTGAAGTTAAATGAAATGGAAATATTTCACAAAAGTGGAGTTTTAAAAATTTATGAAGATCAAAATAAAATCCAATGTCATTACATTTAGTATTCTAGCACTAGGAATGGTAAGTATGAAAAACACAGTTGCAAAAGATAGCGAAAAACTTGAAGTCATTTTAACAACTGAAGAAATATTGGCAGATCCAATAAAATGTAAGGGATATCAACAGTTTCAAGTAATCAACTTATTTCTCGACCCGCTAGTACGGAAAACTTCGGCAGAAGGATTAATTAGCGGAATTGCAAGTAAATGGGATATTACATCCAATAACACTGAATATATTTTCCATATATCTGACAAGGCACTCTTTCACAATGAAGAAGAAGTTACTGCCGAAGATGTATTATTTTCCTTTAATAGGCACCTTGAACCTAACTCTTCTTCTGGAATCGGAATTTATTTAAAAAATATATTAGACAAAATTACTATCATTGACAGGAAGACTATTAAATTTAAACTTAAAGGACCTTATGCACCTTTTCTTGATTTAATCGCGATGCCTGGTTTTGGAATAATTAGTCGAAAATCCAACGAAAGCAATATTATTGGTTCAGGTCCATATCAATTCAAAAAAACAGAAGGCAATTTAGAATGTCTTATAAGATTTCCTTCATACAAAATTTTGAAAAACCATATCGCTTCCTTCTGTTTTCACATCGAACGCGATGTCGAAAAAACAATTAATTATCTCAATGCTAAAAAAATTGATCTCGCGATGGGGTCTCCTCTTGAAGTAGCGCTGTCTCCGCAACTCGAAAACGATCTAGTTGATAGCCCTACATTTAGCCTCGTTACGACTCATGTTTTTTTAAATCACTCAAACAATTTCCTCAAGAAAAAAGAAAATAGAGAATTAGTCAGAAATATTTTATATCAAGCTCGCAACACGAAAGAAATTCTTACTAAGTTTGATACCCCTTTGAATACGTTTTTTCCAAAGGGTATTATGACTGAGGCCTATTATAAAAATACCCCTACAATAGTTCCTCCAAGACGATTGCAAAAAAAAAGAAATCTTAAAGTGGTTTTCCCATATGGCATTTTCCTAGAATCATCAATTAAGAAAATTGTTGATTCTCTTGAAAGTCATGGTTTTATTGTGGATTATATAAATGTAAAAGGCAAAGATCTACTCGAGCCTATATTAAAAGGTGAATTTGATCTCCTTTTTATTCCCTATCAAGGTGTGATTCCAGACCCTGATGGTTATCTAGATCTACTAAACCCTAAATCAATTTTTTCGAAGGCAAAACTACCTACGGTAAAGCTTTTTGATCAAATTAAAAATGAGCGCTTTTCATTAGATAAAATTGAAAGAGTAAAAAAATATGAAAAAATATTTTATACTTTTGAAAAAGAATTTCATATTATTCCTTTTAGCCAAAATAGCATTCCCATTGTTTATAATAAAAAAATAAAACTTCCTGATTTAAATTTTTCATTCCATTTAAATTTGCGAGAATTAGAATTAAAAAAATGAATAATCATCTTTTACATTATTTTAACAAAAGACAATTACAGCTTACTTATCTATTCATTTTTAGCGGGATGATCTACCTGTGTCTAAGCATTTTTTTACAAATCCATGAAAAAAAGAATATTTTAGAAGTACAGGCAAATTTTATTTCAAGAACCATAAGAAGTGATCTCATGAATGGTAATCAGTACTTTGTGCATCAGCAATGCAAAGCTCTGTTTAATGATATGTCAATTGAGGAAATAAAAATAGAACGCTCTGGTGATATTTATTGTAATGAAATCCGATCAAGTTTCTCTTTATTTACACTTAAGACAATTAAACCAATTTATTACAATTCAAGTCTCTCTCAAGAATCAACTCCAACGTTAGGACAACTTACCCTCGGTATAAATTTTCAAAAACAAATAATATTTTACGCATTTTCTATTCTTGTTTTAATGCTACTTGTTGTGCTTTATTATCAAACTTTTAAAAGGACTCAGCGAGAAATCAAAAACGACATCATTGAACCAATAAATGCTTTAACCGAATACATGCAAGTTGGAACGAATGATCTCAGTAAAATAAATAAAAAAATAGAATATTTAAATGAGGATAATATCAAATTACTCTATTCATCCTATAGCGAAATGATCGAACAGGTAATAAGCTCAGAAGGCCATATAAGAGAGCTTTCAAAAAATGAAGCAATGATATCCATTGCTCAGCAAGTTGCTCACGATATTCGTTCCCCTCTAGCAGCACTTGAGAAAATTAATTTCAAAAATGCCTCTGAGGATGAAGTATCCCTTGCTAAAGAAGCCGTTAAAAGACTTACAGGTATTGCGAACAATCTGCTTGAAATGGGCAGAGATAACTCTATCTCACTTCAGGAACATGACCTAAATTCTATTATTCTTAGCTTGGTTGCATTGAAGCAGTCAGAATTCCCAAAATATAATATTGAACTTAAATTATGCAAAGATGTCCTGATTGCTTACGTCGATAAAGTTAAATTTGAAAGTGTTTTATCAAATCTTATAAATAATGCCTTAGAGGCTTCGTTACTTCATTCAAAAATAGTGATTGAAACTTTTCAGGAGAATAGTAACTACAAAATAAAAATTATAGACACTGGTAAAGGAATTCCTCCTCACATATTTGAAAAACTTGGCAAAGAGCAACTAACATTTGATAAAAAAGATGGAAATGGATTAGGTCTATACTCATCTTTTCAAACGATCCAACAATGGCAAGGCACTATTGATCTAAAGTCTGAACTAAATAAAGGAACAACAATTACGATCTCACTACCTTCTGTTAAGCTAGCTCCAACCATAAATGTTCAATGTATTCTGCTTGATAATGATGAGCTTGTCCGTTTAACTTGGGAATCTCAAGCTGGTAAAAAAGATATTCAACTTAAAACTTTCGCGAAGTCTGCTGATTTATTTTTCAACATTAAAGAAATTTCAACTGATGCTCAATTTTTTATCGATTCAGAATTGGATAATGAAAAAGGCGAAGACGTTGCCAAGAAACTCTTTGAAATGGGATTCACTAATTTGTTCATCTGTTCAGGATATGGTGAGGAAAAATTCAAACACCTTCACTTCATAAAAAAATCTATTGGGAAAGAGCCACCTTTTTAGGCATAACCGACCTTTTAAGTTTTAAACATACCCAAAAACTAACGTTAACTTTAAATAAGAATGAAAAGCGCCCCGAAAAATGAGCTTTAAGAAGCTAGGTTCGGGCAATTTCTACCAATGAAAGCACTCCAAAAATAATGAGTTATAATTTTAATATGTACAAACATTCAAATCAAACTTTTTTATGAGGGTATTTTTTTGAATAAAAATTCAATTAAGGCAATATCTTTCAAGTTCTTTTTCTTGGCATTCTTTTTGATGCCTTCTTCAAATTTATTTGCAGCTGATCCGAACTGCGAAAATTGTAATAAGCTTCCATTGCCCGCAGTGGAAACAAGATCAATTGAAAAGGTTATTGCAAAAGCTTCTGAAGATAGGTATTCGCCTATTACAAATGACGAAATTTCTGAAATGTGTGCCGATTTTTTAGCGGCAACAAATGACGAGACAATAGAACTATTCCTGGAGAAATTTAAAACGAACCAAAAGAATCCGATCGAAGCTTTTTTAAAATTAAAATGCACTCCCAATAAAGCATATTCACCTACTGTAAAAATACCATTAATTCACTACATCCCAGAGTTTCCAGGTACAATGTATATATTTACTAAGCAAATTTTTGATTTTTTTAAAAAGCAAGATGGAAATAATGAAGCGTGGTTAAAAATCGTTAATTTAAAAAATCAAAATGACATGACTCTTCTTGATTTAGTAAATTTACAATTAAAAAATCAAAATATCACACCTAATACCAGGTCTAAATTAAATGAAATACGGAATTTTGTTTGCAAGACCGGTGGTGAATATTCATTTTATAAATCTGAGGCAAAATGCGAAAACTCCATTTAAAAATAATTGTATTGTTATATTTTTACTCAAGTATTGCCTACGGCATTGAATGTGGGAGTCATATTCTAGGTGAGCCGTTTTCTTTACCTGATTCATTAATTGACTATTTTAAATTTTGCCCTAAAGAACTTGAAAATTCTTTAATTAAAAATGACATTGAAGAACAAGAGGCTGCTGTAAATACAATAATGGCCCAAAAAATATTTACGCGAATAAATCAAAGCCTGAACGATATCGCATCGATCGAGCGATTTTATTCTAAAAATGGTGTTGATATAGGACGACAAGACTCAGATCTTCTTAACTCGTGCAGCCTAAAAAAAATTAGTGAAATTGAACAAGAATGTCAAAATATCCCAAACGCTAATACAAAAAAAAAGGTGCAATTAATAATTACAGCCTTTAGTGCTGAAAAGACTGAAGGTAAAAACCTATCTCAAATTGCAGCGAAACGATTTGCCGAAATTAGATCAATTTTGAATAGAAATAAATCAAATCATTGTCCATTTCCCGAACATAGCTCTCACGAAATTATTTCCCGTTCAATAAGTTCTAATCTAAAAAAAGATTTCTTTTCACATGCTAAAAAAAATGAAAAATTAGATAATACATCGGACCCTCTTCAAAAGATTCTTTTTGCAAGTAAAAACTATAGTGATTTAATTAAACAAAATGCGAATTCATCTGACCCAAATGAGTTTTACAATCAAGTGTTCAAATCAGGTGATTTTAAAAAAATTCTATCAAACTCTCTTGTTTCAAAGTGCAATTCAACTTTTTCAAAATTAAAAGATTTTCTTTGCACTGAAACTGGTCTTTTTTCGAAAAGTGCAATTCAAAATAAAAGTTTAGCACTAAAAAATGAAAACGACAAAGACATCAATATTATTAATAGTTGCAGATACAAAAGATTAATTAAGCATTTTTCAGAAAATAAGGATTCACAGAAAAAAATTTTCTATGATAAATTAAACAAAGACATTTCAGAATCTCTCCCTCTTTCTTCGAGCAAAGAGGACAATAAAAACACTTCATCTACTTCATGCGAAATATATTTTTGTAAAAACAAAGAATTCAAATGTAGTAAAAATAATACCATAATAACGTCGAGTGAACTGCAAGCAATTTGCGATACAAGAAAAGAAAGTTGCAGCATTGACGTTTTAGGCATGATCCCAATACTCGAACAATATGAAAAAGATAATGAAAACTCTCCTTCCCAATCATCCTCTTCAACTGCCTCTTCCTCCGGCAAAGAACGCCACTCGGTTTTCTTAGCGAACTTTTTAGGTGCCGAAGGCATCGCTGAAATTGAAGGAAAGCCAGCAACCCCAGCAAACATTCAAGCGATTGAATCGCGCATTGCAAGTCGAGTTGCAGAAGCAACCTCGCCTACTGCAACATCATCAACATCAATGGTAATTGGAAGTGGAGCAAGCTCAATACCAAATTCAACTGATGTAACAACAAACGAAACAACTCACGTAGCATCTAATACAACGTCAGCACCAAAATCTCCCCCGGTACAAATGCCAACAGCAAATTCAAACAGTGATACAAGTTTCAACAACGCACGTTCAAGCTTCATTCCTTCTGCACCTAAAAACGACATCAGCGATACGGACGCAGCAGCACTTAGAAAGCAGCTTGATCAAATGGTACAAAACATCGGCAAAAATCCTGCTGAAAACTTTGAAACTGTGGCGGCCTATAACAAAGAAATCCTAGATAATAAAAAAGGATTAAACGTTACTGACCAAAATAAAGCAGAAAGAGAACGCTTAGATCGCTATCGTGATCGCCTCGAAAAATGGGAAGGTGATATTCGTGATGAAGACACTGGTAATTTTAGAAGAAGAAGCCAACGTGCATTTGATGAAGATGAGCAATACGCTGATTCAGATATGTCTCCAACTTCAAGAAATCTTGCTGGTGGCCCTGTAAACGGATCAGGACCATCAAAAGCAGGCAGCTCCTCTTCTCTTCCAACATTAACCGCAACTAAAAATGTAAAAGGGGCTGCAGGTGCAAACTCTCAAGCCAATGGAAACGGCCAAGAACTAACAGGAGAGACGAGCCTTGAAATTAGTCCAGAAGAATTAGTAAAATTAAATCCAGAACAACTGGCAAAACTTGGAATAAAAGATACATCTTCATTTTTTCTAAAGGTAAAATCAAGCGAAGGCCTAGTTCTTCTTCCGGTTAAAAAATTAAAATACGATAACCAGGAAGTCTTAACTCCTATCATGTCAGAGAAATCAAAAGTCATTAGTGATTTTGTTTCTCGTTCACCTCTCTTTGCGCCTTACCGAGACATGCAGGCAAAAGCGACAAGTACGGCGCGATTAACGTATACACAATTACAAGAAGCTTTTAAAAGAAAGTAATTAAATATTATCATTAGGTGCGCGTAACCATCCATTAGATGATACCCACCTATAGATAATAATCGATACGACGATCATCAATCCCACAATCACCGGATAACCGTACTCCCAATTAAGTTCAGGCATATGCGTGAAATTCATTCCGTAGAGGCCTACGATAAAATTTAAAGGAAGAAAAAATAACGAAAAAACTGTAAGCACGCGCATAACTTCGTTGGTCTTCTGGCCAGATAATGAAATATGCAGATTTAAAAGTCCTGTTACATTTTCTAAAATTTCATCGGTATAAAACAGATTGCGCTCTAAAATCTCTTTACTGCCTAAAAAATCATGGCGAAGTTCGCTATACTTCCCCGTAATCCCTTTTAAAATATCATAAGAAAACTTCAATACTTTTTTATAAGCACTCGCTTTGCGCTTTAATAAATAGCCTTCACGAATAAGTCCCTTGTATTTAATGTCGGCAAATATCTTTTCTTCAAAATCATCCGTTTTAATTTCTAATTCATCTAGGGCCTGTGAAAAAGTATCTAGCGATTTCACAATAAGATTTTTTAGAAGATCTAAAAAAGTCGCAATCTCGCCTTTATTCACTCGATCACGAATATCCAGCATAAAACTTGGATCCATGCGGTGAATGGTGATTAATTCATTTTTGCGAATAAAAAAGGCAATTTTTGTCGTTAAATCCTGAACTGAATCTCCCCCACTTTTTTTAGAAGGATCAATCACACGAAGAAAAATCGTTAGGTTCTCATCATCTTCTTCAAAAGAAGGTAAATGCTCTGGAGCCAAACTATTCTCTAAAACTCTTTTAGGCAGTCCCACACTTTCAGACAATTTTTTAAAATCAGATCTCGTCGGACCAACTAAATCAGTCCAAATTCCATCACTTAATTTAAAATCATATCTAGAAAGTGCCATCGATTACTCCAAATGCTTTAGGGCACTAAGTAGTGTTTCATTTTTTTTGGCAAAACAAAAGCGAATTAATTTCTGGCCTTCATTTGATTTTAAATAAAATGCCGAGACTGGAATAGTTGCGACTTTTGCGCTGACAATTAACTCTTTACATTTCTCCACATCATTCTCGCCATCTTCTAATTGTGCCAAAATAAAATATGCGCCATCAGGTTCAATCACCTTGAAGCCACGTTGACGAAGACCAGTTAAAAGTAAATCACGCTTTTGTGAATACTCAACCTTCAATTCATCACGATAGCTCTCAAGTCTTCTTAGAGCATGGGCCATCGCCACTTGTGTAGGATGATGAACACAAAAAACATTAAACTGATGAACGCTGTGAATGGCCTTAATAATTTCAGGAGTGGATGAGGCCCAACCAATTTTCCATCCGGTAAAACCAAAAGTTTTTCCCGTTGAAGAAATCGTAATCGTGCGCTCTCTCATTCCCGGTAATGTGGCAAAAGGAATATGCGGCTTTGTAAAAATTAAATGCTCATAAACCTCATCACTAATCACATAAAAATCATGAGCGCTCGCAAGCTCGGCCACAAACATAAGCTCTTCGCGATCAAACATTTTTCCCGAAGGATTATGCGGATTATTTAAAAATAATAATTTGGTTTTAGCAGTAACCGCCGCTTCTAATTCTGCACGATCAAATTTAAAGTTCAAAGCTTTTAGGGTTACCGGAACAACCACTCCACCCGCTAATTCAATGGCCGCTTTATAAGAATCATAAAATGGCTCAAGCACAATAACTTCATCCCCTGGATTTAAAAGCGCTAAAGATGTTGAAAAAAGCGCCTCTGTTGCCCCATTGGTCACAAGAATTTCTGTTTGAGCGCTATAATCCAAAGAATAAAATTTGCGGTAGTTTTCCGAAATCGCCTCTCTTAAATCTAACAATCCCATGCTAGGCGCATATTGGTTTTTGCCAGTTTCTCCCTGATCGAGAGCACATTTCATCAAATCAATGGCCCATTTAGGTCCGTCAAAATCTGGAAATCCTTGAGAAAGGTTAATGGCCTTATATTCGTTTGCCATCTTCGTCATAGTCGAAAAAATCGATTCTTTAATTTCAGTTACAGTTTTATTTAGAGGTTTCATAGATCTCCATGGATATTTAAGAGAAAATCGCAGAAAGTATAACCTCTGTAAAGTGGCCAAAAAGGGGGAAATCTTATAAAGTGACGCGGTTAGCGTAAATCCTATAGGCGGTAGAAAAATGTCATTTTTTAACAATGAAGATGTGGAAAACATGAAAAAACTCGCGGAACTTATTCGCGTGTTAAATACCACCGGCCATAATCCAGCAACATCGGGAAATTATTCGCTAAGATCGCTAACGAGTCCCGACTACGCCATCGTGTCGGAATCTGGCGTTGATAAATCGAAATTTGATGTGGATCACTTTCTTCCAGTTTACTTTAAGTCACACGAAATTCATCCACTCTTTCAAAGACCCGGTCGCAAATCATCAGACGAAACTGATATTCACTTGGCAATTTATGAAAGTACTAATGCCGGATGTGTTTTACATTCACATAAATTAGAAGCTTTGTTATTCGCCGATTTTTTTAAGAATCAAGACTTCGCAACCATCGAAGGTCTAGAACTTTTAAAAGGTTTAAAAGGCATTAAAACCCACGAAGTGAAAATAAAAATTCCACTTTTTGATAACACTCAAGACATTCGTGCACTCAGTGAAAAGATTAAACCTATTTTACAAAATGCTAGCACCAGTGAAGTGCCTACCCATGCCGCAATTTTACGCGGGCATGGAATTTATGTTTGGGGTGAAACTGTCTCTGATGCCAAAAGACATTTAGAAGTTTTTGATTATTTATTTCAACATCAGATACAAACTAAAAGATATAATTGCTAGGAGATACTCATGGCCATTTTAAATATTCCTGATCGTGGAATTACTATTCGCGATTTATTAGAAATTAAAAGCGTCCTTAACTCACACGGAATTTTTTTAGAAAAGTGGAAAGCCACCCTTCCATTAAAAGATTCTGATACTCAAGAAACAATTCTTGAAGCTTATGCGCATGAACTAAAACCATTCATGGAAAAAAATGGGTTTACCACAGCAGATGTTATCAATGTTCACAAAGATACACCTAATATTGAAATGATTCGCGGAAAATTTTTAAAAGAACACACTCACTCTGAAGATGAAGTGAGATTCTTCGTCGACGGAGAAGGACTTTTCTGGTTTCATTTAAAAGACGATACCGTCATCAACGTCCTTTGTGAAAAAGGCGATTTTCTCTCTGTCCCTAAAGGATTTAAACATTGGTTTGATCTAGCACCCAAATATCATGTTAAAGCAATTCGAATCTTCACCAATGTGGAAGGTTGGGTTGCAAACTACACCGACTCTGGCATCGATGCCAGATACAATCCCTAATCAAAGGCAATACGAGATGAAAAAAATGATCCTTATGGATGTTGAAGGAACGACGACTTCGATTAGCTTCGTTCACGATGTACTTTTCCCTTACTCTAAAGATAATCTCATTAAATTTTTAGAAAAAGAATTTAACAATAAAGCGAACAAGGAAGTTCAAGAAGCATTGATTGAAATCTCAAACCTCGGGATGATGGAAAAACTTTTTACCGGCACTTTCAATCAGGAAATCGCTCTGCGCGTTCTTTTACAATTAATAAATAGTGATCGCAAAGTGGGAGCGCTTAAAATCATTCAAGGTTTTCAATGGAAAACTGGATACGAAAGTGGAGCTCTTTTGGGACATGTTTATCCCGATGTTCCAGAGTGCCTACATGACTGGAAAGAGCAAGGACTTAAGCTTGGAATTTATTCGTCTGGTTCTGTGCAAGCTCAAAAATTATTGTTCGCTCATACTAAGTATGGCAATCTTGCAAAATATTTTGATCATCATTTTGATACGACCGTCGGTGGAAAAAAAGAAAAGCTATCTTACGAAAATATTTTAAAAGAAGTTGGACTTTCTGCAAATGAAGTCCTCTTTCTTTCAGATATTGCCGAAGAGCTTTTGGCCGCACAATCTGCTGGCATGGAAGTGATGCAATTGATTCGCACGGGAACGGCTTCTGATTCTCGTTTTAAAGGTATTCGTGACTTTACCGAAGTTGATGAAGAAGCACCTGAGCTTCACGCTTAGATAGAGGAATTAAATGAGCTCTATTATCAATTCAGTTCCTCCACTTTTTTTCGCTCTGGCGGCAACGATTTCGTTTTCCTATTCCAGCACTATTTTTACTGAATTCTCTAGGAGTGTGACTCCAGAATGGATGAATGCTTTTAAGGCAATTGTTGCCTGTATTTTGTTTTTCATTACTGTTTTAATTTTTACGCTTTGGATTCCACCTAGTATCGCCAGTATCAGTGCATTTATGGGAAGTGGGCTCCTGGGGCTTATGATCGGCGATATGTTTATGCTGCACGCGATGAAAGAATTGGGTGCATCGAGAATGCTCATGATTTTTGGTCTGCAACCATTTTTTCTAGGAGTTGCTGCGAGCATTTTTTTTAATCAAGCCTTTTCTTTCTATAATTTTTTGGGCGTACTCTGTATGCTCGGCTGCCTCTATTCCATCAGCTTTGAAAATTATAAAAAAAGCGGTTCATGGCAACTAAGAGGTTTAACTTTTGGTTTAATTGCTGTGGTCTTAGATGGGATTGGAATAATTCTGACGCGCTATGGATTTGAATCAACTGCTGGAATAAGTTCGATTCAGGTGAACCTTATCAGATGTGTAGGCGCATGCTTAGGATTTCTCATTTATCATCTCTTTGTTCATGAATTTAAAATCGCCAAAACATTTCAGGCATTACCAAAAAATAAAAAAATAAAACTGCTCGTAGGATCAATTGGTGGAACTTATCTTTCCCTTATGTTGTATTTAACAGCGGTTTCACGTGGAGAGCTTAGTGTTGTATCATCCGTAACTGTCACAGGGCCTATGTTTGCACAATTTTTTGAATGTGTGGCAAACCGCAAACTTCCCAACAAACTCGTCTTTTTAGCATTTCTCTTTTTTGCAACTGGCTTTTGGATTTTTGCATTTAAGGCGAAAACATGAAATTACTTTTAATCGATCATCATGATTCATTTATTTATAATATCAAAGCCTGGCTTGAAAATACGCTTTTTAAAATTGATATTGTAAATGTCGATGAATTAAGTGAAAATTTAAATGAATCGATTAATCTAGAATCTTATCAAGGAATCATTCTCTCTCCTGGTCCTAAATCGCCAAATGATTATCCAAAAAGCTTAGAGCTTCTAGAGACCACAAATCTCCCAGTATTAGGCGTTTGCCTGGGAATGCAAATGATGCTGGTGAAAAAAGATTTAGCTATTGAGGTTTTAGATAATCCTAAACATGGTAAATCTTCTGAGGTGGTTTTTTTCCATCCTTATTTTAGTGAGCTAAAAAAACCAACTACTGTTGCTCGCTATCATTCATTGGGTTTTAAAAGAGATCAAGATCAAAACTTTTTTGCGAAAAGTGAAGATGGAGTGATTATGGCCTATATGAGTGACGATCTCAAACATTTAGGGTTGCAATTTCATCCGGAATCTTTTTTAACTACCGAGAGTGCTGTCTTTGCCAAGATAGTTCGCAACTGGTTTTTGCAGGGAACTCAACCAAGACCTTTAGGGAGAGAAAAATAAATGCATCCGATTTATATCTACTCTCCAAAAAATCAAAATGAAGTTTATGTATCTTGGGATTATACTCACGAAACATTCTTTGAAGAAGACCAGGCAATAAAATACTTAAATACGATTAAGCTTGATTCAAAAACACCTGTGGTTTTTAGAATTAATTTTAATTCAAAAAATGATCAAAAAAAGAAACTGTTACATGAGACCCCTTTCATGGACGTGTTTCATTTAAATACCTATACGACATCGATTTCAAAAACAGAAAACAAAAGCTTTGATTTAAAATACATCAATCCATTAATTGATGAATCTCAAGCTTTAGCTCATATTGAAATCATTAAAGATCGCATCGCTCGTGGATACTTCTATCAAGTAAACTATACTCTGCCATTTAAAGGCGAGTTAGAATTTGCCGATTCTTCTGCCTTTGAAATTTTTCAATCTCTGCGCACAAATATCGCAGGCGATCTTCATGCATTCCTGCCACTTTCAAACGATCAATTTATCTTGTCTTTTTCACCAGAAAAATTTTTAGAAATAAAAAATGGAATGATCGCCACTGAGCCAATTAAGGGAACCGCCAAAAGAGGATTAGAAAAAAAACTCATCGAATCGGTTAAGGAAAATGCAGAGCTCTCGATGATCGTGGATCTTTTGCGCAATGATTTAAATTCAGTCTGTTCTTCGCCTGTCACTGTTACAAAACATCGCGCGCTTATGGAATTATCGAATCTCACTCACACCTATTCACGGATCGAAGGAATAACAAACAAATCAATAGGCGAAATTTTAAAGCACACTCTGCCTGGAGGAAGTATCTCTGGTTGTCCGAAAAAAGAAAGTCTCATGGCCATCGATGAACTTGAACCATATGGCCGCGGATTTTATACTGGAATAGTAGGTATTATTCACGAAAATCAGATGCAATCATCGATTACTATTCGCTCGATGCTACTTAATTCTAATGGCGAATTTTTCTATCATGCAGGGGCAGGAATTGTACACGAATCAGATCCAACTTCAGAATATCAAGAAATCCTTTTAAAGGCAGAAGCCTTGGGTAAAAATCCCGCATGGAAAAACTAGATTTTTTTTCTATCTTTTCAAGTCTGCCTCAAAATGAAGATTATGACATTCTTCAAAACCAATACTTATTTGAAACATTGAAAATCGAAAATCACAATATTTTAGATTTTGACTTACATTTAAAGCGGGCCATGCACTCTCTACGCTTTTTTAATAAGTCTCTTCCGATAAAACCAGAAGAAATTTATCAATTTTTAAAATCACAAAATCTTCCGTATATTGCGCGTTTGCGATTAAATTTTACCGCCCATAATATTTGGGGGGAAATCTCACCTCTTCCCAATTATCCAGAAGTTTTGAAAATAGGATTTGATCCAGAGGCAATGATTAAAACATCAATAACTTCTCGTCAGCACAAAACCAGTGATTATCATTTTTATACGAATTTAAAAAATAAACGTGTGGATCTCGATGAAATTATCTTTGTCAATGAGCGAGAGGAAATCACCGAGACAACGAGAGCTAATCTTTTTTATTATGATCAAAAAAGAAATCTTTTCATCACTCCTCCTCTTAGCTCGGGACTTTTGCCTGGAATTGAACGTCAAAAACTGCTAACCCAAGGTTTTGTGCTTTTAAATGGTGCAAAAGTAAAAATAAAAGAAGAGGTCCTGCTTAAGAATCAAGTTTCATCAAATTCAACTTTTTTAGTAACCAATTCATTAATGGGTATTCGCAAAGGTTTTATCCTATGAGAAAAATATATTGTTATCATTGAGAATTGGTGAAACTCAAATAATAAATGAATAAATCCATTCTCAAAGGCTTGAAATTAATTAAAGCTTACCTGAAAATAAAATAATAACCGCACTTTTCGCTGTGCGCACTTGGCAAAGTTCAACTTATTATTAGACAATAAAAGGCATTTTATTTTTATAAATATTGATTGAGGTTTAGATGAAAAATTTAGCTTTAAAATTTGCCCTGCTCGTTTCTGCATTACTACCTTTTAGTAGTTTGGCAATTAGTGAAGAGAACTACCAAACAGTATTAAAAAATACCGTGTATCCTTATTTCGATACAAATGCTCCTGGAAATTTTTTCGAAGGTGTCAATAAGCTTCCCCTTTTTTACCGCGCAAGTGCTGACCAATCAGTAAAGAAATGTTTAATCATACTACCTGGCCGATCTGAGCCAATTAATAAATACGCTGAACTTTTCTATGATTTAAAAACGAGCCTTGATGCCTTAGGTGTTGGCTACCATATCTTCTTAATGGATCACCGTGGACAAGGATTATCAGGGCGTGAAACTGCTAATTCTCAAGTTGGGTATGTTACAAAATTCAGTGATTACGTTGATGATCTGGACACGTTTGTTAGAACTGTAGTTCGCCCTACTCGTTGCGATGGAATCACCCTACTTGCTCATTCAATGGGAGCGGGAATTGGTTTAGAATACACACGCCTTTATACAGATACTTTTGATCGTATTATCTTATCTTCTCCAATGCTAAAGATTCAAACTAAGCCTTATCCATACTTTATTGCTGGAACAATTGTTAGAGCACAAGTATTGGCCAAAAAAGGTAAAGAATACGCACTTGGACAAAAAGATCACAATCCTGATTCTACATTTGAAGAGAACAAGTTTACAACAAGCCCTGAGCGCTTTAAAATGGCCAATGGAATTTTTAGAGATTACCCAGCTTCAACACTTGGTGGTGTTTCAAATAACTGGATTTTACAAATCATGAAAGGTACAAAGAAACTGCGCAAGAGCTATGAGATATTTCATACGCCAATGCTAGTTTTCACTGCTGGAATTGAACTTTATTCTGATGCAAAAGAAATGCAAGTTCTTTGTAAAAGAGCATTAGGATGTGAGAACACTCACCTTCCAACATCAAAACATGAAGTATTCATGGACAGAGACGAAAACAGAAATATTGTTCTTCAAAAAACAATTGATTTTTTAGCTAGATAATTATTTTCGCCAAAAATAGAGTTCTCTAAGTCGATCGAGACTTAGAGAACTTAACTTCTTTTCGTTCATCTTAGAAATTTTCTCACCATCAATAGGCCCTAAATTTAGATTCTCAATTGCGATATTTTTTAAGATATGAATTGTCGGATATGGACTAGAGTTCACTAAATTTGCACGATCACTCTCTTGTGTTCCAGCGAACTGAAAACCAGGATGAAAAGCAATTAATTGCACTAAATGATCCAGTTTTTGGTTTTTTAAAAGATCGTTTAAGAACATGACCCAATCATTAAAATCCAAAAAAGTTTCCAGATTTTTTGGAAAGGCCACTACTACACTATATTCAGCTTCAGGATGCAATAATAGAGGCTCCATGGCATCAAAAACAAAGTGTGTACGTTTTTCTTCTGCCACCAGATGACATAATCTAATGTCAATTAAACCATTCTCATAGGGAGCTTTGGCATAAGGGCAAAGATTAAGACCAATAATCACTTCTTCTAACCAAAACTTTACAATTTCCAATTCTTTCATTATTCATTTCCCCAGAGGTCTCTAAGACTAATTAAATGCAAAAAAAGAAGAAAGCTCAATGAAAAAAGTATTATTTTGTTGGAATGGATCAATTAACAGTGCTCTTGCCCTAAATGAGATCCAAAAAAATCCCCATCTCAAAGTTCAAGCGCTAGTGACTTTCCTTTCAGAAAAAACCAGTAGCATTGAAATGAATGGGTTGCCGGAAACACTTATTATCGATCAGGCCAAGCTCATGAATATTCCCCTCGTGCGTATTTTTGTTCCAGATGCTTTAAATGATCTAGAAAAAATAAAACTCGCAAAAACTAAATTAGAAGCTTTTAAAAAAGCACAGATCGACTCGATTATTTTTGATGATCTTAAAAATACTGCGACTCAAAGCTTTAATGAAGCTTGGGCAAAAGAAATTGGTTTTGCTCCCATCTTTCCTCTCGTTGATAAAAATACAGAGGAATTAGTTCAAACATTCTTTAAAAATGAATATCGCGGAATCGTAACTGCCATAAATCTAGAAAAACTTGAATCATCATTTTTGAACAAAGAATATAATCAAGAATGGCTTGAAACTTTACCGGTGCATGTTTCTAAGTTAGCCCATAATGCAGAATTTAATACTGTCATCACTTTTGGACCATTATTTAAAATGCGCCTGAATTATTCTAAATCGATGGCACATCAGCATGGATCAATGCTAGTGACATTGCTCAAAGGACCTTAAAAATACTCAAAAGAAACCAATGATCACATCAATTTTAAAATTATTTTTTTTATTACATTTTAATAAAAATTATAATGAAAAAAGCGCCATCCATTCGCAATGTTTAGAATAAGGAAATTGATCAACACCAATTATCTGATTAGTTCTGTACCCTTTCTTTTCAAGAACATTCATATCCTGACAAAAAGAATCGCCAAAACATGAAATATAGATAAGGTGCTTAGGTAATCGACTAGAATCAGTTGTCGTAATCTGATCTAAGATAAATCCGAGACCTGATCTTGGTGGATCAACAATAAGCAAGTCCTCACCATTAAAAAATTCCGTTTTTGAAGTACTATATAAATTAAACTGCTTATACTGTAGCCGAGTCCTCCACTCTGGATATGCTTCTAAACTTTTCTTGATTGATTCCTCAGCACCTAAAGAAATTTCGTAGCTTTTGACAACCGCACCAGTAGACAAAATAGGCAGTGTAAAATTACCCATCCCCGAAAAAAACTCCACGACAGTCTTCACTTCGATATCTTTTATTAGTGAAAAAAGTTTTTTAACTAAAACACGATTACTGATTCTTCCTGGTTGAGTGAACGAACTAATGGCCGAGTATAAGTTCATTGGATTTAAGTTTTGATCGAAAGTTTGAATCCAGGGTGAAAGCTGAAGTTCTTTTTGCAGTTTCAAAACACCATCAGCATTTTTAACAAGCGGTTTATGCTTCTGCCCTATCTCAACTATGCCAAGCCCTAAAAGATCAATTAAGAAATTTTTCTCTTCTAATAATTCTTTTACATTTTGATGAGAAGTATCGATCCATACACCACAAATTCTATTAACACCAAAACGCAATCGAAAAGAAATTTTTTTATGATCTAAAAAGATCAAATGCTTTTTTATAACTTCGCGAAATTGATTTAAGTAACCATTTAGTTCATCAGTTAAGAGTAAGCAATAATCGATATCAACAATTTCACTTTTTTGATTTTTATCAAAAAAGCCAAGCCGGCCATTAATTAAACTGATATCGACTCGTTCGCGAAGCCTAAGACGAGCAGTTTCCACCATCTCTACATGAACTAAATTCAACCCAGAATGAATAAGACTTTCTTCTAGATTTTTTTTCTTCGCTTCTAGTTGTAATTCAAAGGTTTTTCCCCATTCACTACAACCATTGCACTGATCTTTGTATTGACACGATTCTGACATAAATTATAAAAAATTAAAGTTTATGGTTTTTATTAACCTCTTAATTATAAACGAATTTGATAATTTTAGCCAAAAGAACTTGGCGAATTTGTGAACTTGTTCACAAGTTTCGTTAAAAGCAAAAAGCGTACTTTTTTCTCCACCTAACCTCTTTAAAATAAAAGATTTTTTACAATTGAAGAACGCTTTAAATGAAAGGGTCTTTAGTCTAAAAAAGAGGTTGATATAATCAAGTTAGTAAAATTATCCGTAAAAGAAAAATGTAAATTATGACAAAAGAAAATGTTTCTTTCGGAGGGAAGTTGCACTTTTTTTTCCAAGTTTACAACAATGGGGATGTTATGAAAATTTGGATTCTAGTAGCATTGGCATTATCAATTAAAACCTACGCTTCAGAGAAAGATCTTTATGATTTTATGTGGCTAGACCCCGATAAAAAAGTTTACGTTCTTCAAAACAAAGTTCATAAAAAAGATAAATCCATCTATTTTAACTTGGGATACGGGACAGGGTTATCTTCAACATTTCAAGATACATCAATGCTTCATGCAAACACTGGTTACTATATCACTGAGGAATGGGCCATAGAAGGTCTTTATACAAAATACTCAAATTCTGACAACGACAATTTTACCAACATTAAAAAAGTAAATGGTGTTGTGCCTTTTTTAAGAAGACCATTGAGTAATTATGGTGTGATTGGTAAGTGGTCGCCCTTCTACGGTAAAATTAATACATTCAATAAAATATTTTACTTCGACTGGTCTTTTGGTGCAGGTCTAGGGAAAATAAATAATGAAAGTAACGCAACAACTGTTGCAGTAACTTCGACGGCAAATCGCTATAATAAAGAGAGCGCTACATCTATTATTTTTAAAACTCAGTTACAATTTCACGCAACAGAAAATATTCATGTTGGTTTCGATGCCATCATGAATAACTATAAAGCACCTGGGCCTACGATCAATGGAAGGGCCGGTACAAGTACAATGAGAAGTACTTGGGATGCATTAATCACTTTTGGGGTTTCATTCTAATTCATGGAATAAGAAGAGAATAAAGGATTAAAAATGAAAACTTCAATAAAAACACTCATCCTACTAACAGCAATCATAAGAATTGATTCTGCTTTTGCGTCGGCAAAAGAAGCATATAAAATCTATATGCAAAAACCAACTGCTGAGCAAAATAAACAAATCGCCCATGAACTTATCGATGGACAATATTACTTCAGTGCAGTTCCATATATCAACCGCTACTTGGAAGAAAACACGAAAATCGACAAAGAACTCGAAGATGATATTGAAACCTTAGTTTTAAGAACTGGTACAATGGCGGTTTTAAACTTAGAAGAAAAAAGATTAGCACAATTTAATATTCCTTCAATTCATTTAATCCTAGGAACAAAACTTTTTCAAAAAGAAAAATACAAAGAAAGCTTTGAAGTTATTAATAAAATTCCAGCAAATCATAAATTTTCAATTGAAGCCGATCTACTAAAAGGAAGTATTAGAGACTTGGCCGGACTTAATGATGAAGCACAAGGTTTTTATCGCCTGTGTTCAGATAAAGCCAAAAAATATGAATCTGACGGTAAAAATGAAAAGATGAAAAGATATTATACATATCTAAAAGAAACATGTCTTATTCGTGAAGCAAGACTAGAAATTAAAAATAAAAATTATCAAAAATCAGTTGATCTTTATGACCAAATAGATAAGCGATCATATAAATGGCCATACATCCTAGTTGAAAAGGCATGGGCCCATTACTACTTAAAAGATTACAACAGAACACTAGGACTACTTACCACATATAAGTCTCCATTGCTTTCAAGTTACTTCTTTCCAGAAGCAGAAGTTTTAACATCTCTTAGTTATTATAATTTATGTTTGTATGATGATGCGATGGTCGTTGTTGATCACTATTACGAATCTTATCGTCCAAAGGCCCAAGCCTTAAAAGATATCTTAACGGCCAATAAACAATCTAATACATACTTTTTGGATTTATACTACGCAGACCCAGCTGAACGCGAAAACTTAAATCCGTTTATTAGAAATTTAATTAACCAAACAAGAAAACAAGTTAAGTTCAACCTGGATCTTGCATCACTTAAAAATGCTAAAGACGAATTGGCCTTAATAAAACGTTTAAAAAATCAAAATGATTTCACTAAGCAATTAGAAACAAATCTAGGGGAAACCATTCGCTTCATCTCTGCGCGTATGAACTACTACATTAAACGCGAAATTTATCAATTTATCACTGATATTCATAGACACAGTTACTCAATGTTCAACTTAAAACTTGAGCTACTTTCACAAAAAAGAAATCAAATCTATAACCCAAGAGCTAAATCTGATCGTGATCGTGGGGACTCTTCAAACGTTAAAAGAACAACGCAACAATACTTCTTCGACTTCAATGGTGCATTCTGGGCCGACGAACTTGGAGACTATGCGTTTGGATTAGCAAGTGCTTGTGAGAAAAAAGGAAATACAAATGAAAATGAATAATCTATTAATCACTTTAGTATTTTTATTTTCGATCAGCACAGTTTTTGCTCAAGAAAAAAAAGGCGATGTCGTATATAAATATAAAGACTACGACGTGATTGACCTTGGATCCCTTGAAGTAAAAGGTGAAATCGTTGCTCCTGGGGACTTAACAGTAGCTGAGCGTGAAAAGAAAAATTTTGACAGAAGACTGCTTGAAAAAACCAATTTTGATCTAGAAATAAAAAGAGAAATTGAAAACCTAAGATAACTTATAGAGAAAACACTTAAGATAATTTTTATGAAAATAGTATTCTTTGTCCTTTTTTTATTATCAATTAACCTACATGCCGCAAATACTGCAGAGCTAGATGTCTTATCCCCAGAAGAAAGGTGGAAAAGACTTATGGCTTTGGTTAACGATGAAATAAAAACGATAAAAGGGAATAAATATTCTGGAGCAGAATTAAAGCACCGCTTATTTGAATTATATTCGGAAAAAATTAAACTTATAAGACAAAAAGAAAACGAAATGTTTTTAAAGGCCAGTCAAAAAGCAGGTAAACCAATTGAAAAAGAAAAATTTTTTAAAAGCTCAACAGAGCAGTTTAAAGTTACTGAGGAATACGGCGTAACTGTTATTAAAAAATACCCTGACTACAAAAAAAATAATCAGATCTTTTATGCCATGGCCATCAACTCCAGAGACTTCGATGACTCAAAAAGAACAGATAGCTTTCTAAGAAAGGCCATTGAGGCAAACCCAAAAGATATCGAAACAGTTTATAATTCGAAAGTTGGCTTGGCCGAGTTTTACTATAACAATAAAAAATACAGTGAGGCGATTGGTTACTATCAAGATGTCTTAAAAAATACAACTAATGAATGGTATGCAAAACACTTATACAATTCTGCATGGTGTTTTTTAAAGATGCGCGATTTTAAAACAGCTCTTAATCAAATTTTAGGATCATTTGAGGCCAGCAAAAATTCAAAAATTGTTTCCATGAACGATCAAATATTAAATGCTGCTGGATTATTTTATGTTCAAGCCGATCAAGCAACTGAGGGTATTCATTTTTATGAAAAAAACACAAAGAATCCTTCATATTATTTAATGCAAATGGCGAAATATTCTCAGAGTAAAAATAATTTCAATCTGACAGATGAAATTCTTTTAGCTGCCTTGAAAGATGCGAAATCAAGAAAAGATATTCAATCACAAGTTGATGTTCACCAAATTCAATTGGATATTTATCGTGAAAATAAAAAAATCGAAATGTTTTACGCTACTGCTGAATCTCTAAAAAATATTTATCTCGCTAAAACGCTTACTCCTGATGACACCTTTACTACGATTAATAAAGTAAAAGAATTTGCAGGATTTTTACAAGTTAATCTTGTTAAAGATAAAAACAAAGAAGTCATTGATTATAATAAGACTGAATTAAAACACATTATTGCATTTTTTGATATTTTAACGAGTTTGGATACGAAACAAACAAATTTATATCACTACTATCAGGCAGAAACATTTCTAAGTGCTCATGATTTTAAAGGAGCACTAAGATACTACCAAAAAAGTGTACTCTATTCTAAGAGAGAAAAAGATAGTGGCGATATTACAAAAAAAGCCATCGAATCGATCCTTTCAACTTTAGAGCACGTAAAATTAAAAAAACATAGCGAAGAGAGAATTACAACATTTGCCATTAAAAACTATCTTATCTTCTATCCTACTGGAGACCGTGCAAAAATTTTCTATCAAAAATTATTTAGTATTAACTACAAAAAAGAACAGTTAAATAAAGCTCTAAACGTACTCGTTGTTTACGAACACTACTTTAAAGAAGATATTAAAATTCATCGCGAAATGCTAACTCAAATTTTAGAATATCGTATTCAGAAGAAGCAAACAAACAAACTTGCTTTTTGGGTTAATAAAATTGACTCGGGATATTTAAAATTCGATGACGATTACATCCAAAAATCTATCCGAATTCTGGGACAATTATTATTTGAAAAATATCAGGCCTTAGAGAAAAAAGGCCAAATCAGCGAAGCTCTGGCCGGATACGAATCTATCTTTGAAAATAAAAAATATCCAAAACAAACTAAGGCAGAATCAGCTTTTGCCATTTCACTACTAAAAATTCAATTAAATGAGTCGAAGGAATCATATGAGTGGCTAAGTGAAAGTATGAGTATGTTTGACAGCAAAGAAATCGACAAAATATCATCATCTTTACTTTCTTTAAGTAAAGGGTATCGCTTATTGCAAAAATTTGATTACTCAACAAAAACAGCGGAAATAATCCTAGAGAAGTACTGCTCAAAAGATACTCCAGAAAAAGACGAAGCTTTTGAAATAACTGTTGAAAATGGAATTATTGCTAATGTAAAAAACTTCGATGTTGACTCTTCAATAAGCAAATACTCGGCTTGTAAAATTTCAAAAGATAGTGAACGTAAAATGGTTTTAAAAACGTTCAACTACTTTCTTTTTAATAATAACAAGACGAGCTTAGTGGATATTTATAAAAAACATTCTGATTTACCTGAAATTTCAAGATTATTTAATCAATATATTAATTTTGAAATCACTGAAAATGACTACGATATTTCAGAACTTACAAAGTCAATCCCAGATGAACGCTTAAAGAAAACAGAAGAAAAAACTTTAAAAATCAGAGAATACCTGGGCCGCTTAGAAAGCTTGAATATGACCCTTACAATTAATCCGGAAGTTGCTTTTGATGAAGAAAAATTTAATGGAAGCTTAGAAGAAAAATTTACAACTTTAAATAACTTCACACAAGAGGCAAAAAAAATAGTAAAAGATGCTAGCTTAACTGATGGATTTTTAATTAAGGCAAATTTAGGAAAGAAAACCATTGCGCTGGCAGAATCTTTAAATGCATTAGTGGCCCACCCATCAATGGACAAAGAATATGCTAATGGGTTCTTAGGACAGATGAAGGAATTTGGCGCCGACTTAAATAAACGTGGTAATACTTTAACAAGTGAAGCTAAAGCAGCACTTGATAAAGAGTCACATTTTACAAAAAAGGCCAAGATTTTATATACTAATAAAATTGATGATGAACTACAAAGATTAATGCAAGAACACTACGCCCGATTATTTCTAAACACCCTAGATCGCAAGGTAAATATGACTTTAGGAAAATAGGTTCTAACCCCTTAACATGTAAAGAGATGCCACAGAAATGTGGCATTTTTTTTTGATTTTATTTCATCATAAATTTTATTTTTCGAACCAACTATTTAACTTTACTGGCATTTTAAAATACCACTTTTTTAATCAAATTTTTATCTATTAAGTTTTTACGATTGCTATAATCGAGCTAATTGCACGGGAATGAATCCCCTACATTGTGTTGTATTATGAAAAATAAAATAAAAAATTTGATAATCGCAAAAGAGAGCACGAAGCTGCTATTTTTTATTCTTGCGTTTACACTTGTTGGCTGTTCTACAAACTCATTTAAAAGTAAAATTGATAGCTCGCGGGATGATCTTTTAAGCGAAGAATCCTTCATGCGCTTCAACTCTCCAAGATTAGATCAAGCAGAAAATAAAAAAGGGCCGTTTGTCACTGAAGCAGTACGTGCATGTCATCAGGAAAAATTTAAAAAGGGTCTAGAATTATTAGAAGAAAATACTGATAAAAATAAAAAGAATCCTGAATTTTGGAATGCACTTGGGACTTGCTATTACCTCCAAAACGATAATCAAAAAGCGTACTTCTACTATAACCTAGGTTTGGAAGCCGTTGCTATTGATCAAAACAAATCAGTTGAAGCTATGATTAAAAACAATCTAGGTCTTATTCTGTTAAACAATAAAAGATTTAATGAAGCTTTCGATTATTTCAGTGAAGCAAATAAAATTGCTCCGCAATTTCAAACTCCACAATTCAATATGGCCCAAATTTACTTAGAATTTTATCAAAATGAAAAGGCCAAAGAAATTTTAGAAAAATTAAAAGCTAAAAATCCAAACGACATTGACATACTTTACTCATTAGCTGTCTTATACCAAAGATTAAATGACCCTAAAAAGTCATATCAAGCAATCACTGGAATCAACTCTACTTACTTAAACCGTGCTGATATCGTGGGGATTTATGCCCTCAATCTATATCAAAATAAAGAATTTGAAAAAGCAAAAGTAATATTAGAAAAACGCAATTTTGCAGATGAATTTAATTCAAGAAACAAGATGCTTCTTGAATTGGTTAATGATGCGATTAAGGCGCAGAAAAACTAAACGGGGGGATTTGTATGAACAGTATTATTGAATTATTTAAAGAAGGTGGATTTATTATGTATCCACTACTTATTTTCTCAGTTCTTACATGGGCAGTAGCAATCTACAAAATCATGTACATCAACAAATTTAGAAAACAAGCAAAACATTTTCATGATGAAGCAACAAGAATCATTATTGCTAAAAAATTTCATGAAATGGATTGGTTATATAAAAATTGTCCAGAAGTCATTGCAAAAACTCACTATGCTGTATTTGATGAAGCAATATCAAAAGATGAGTTAGACGCAAGAATTCAACGTCGCTTAATTGAAACAAACCAAGCACTAAAAAAACATTTATGGATGTTAGGTACAATTGGTTCATCTGCTCCATTCGTAGGTCTTTTTGGTACTGTTTGGGGGATCATGGGTGCCTTTAAAGGTATTGGAGCAGCAGGAAAATCTGGTTTCGCAGTTGTTGCCGGATCAATTTCAGAAGCACTTATCGCAACAGCGGCCGGGATCTTAGTCGCAGTTATTGCGGTAATGTTCTATAACGATTTACAAGTAAAAATCACTGAAATATCTACAGAGTTTAAAAATGCTCTCGGAGACATGGCCGAACAATTTAATTCAATTAAAAAGTAATTAGGATTTTTTAAAAGGAGTTCGTTATGTCAATGGGAAGTATGAAAAATGATGATGGCGGAGAAGATATCGTTGCCGAAATCAACATGACTCCGCTAATCGATATTATGTTAGTTCTTCTAATTATTTTCATGGTGTCGTCTACTGCGGCACTGGAATCGGGACTTGATATTCAACTCCCTACAACATCTGCTGTTTCTGAGAAGAAAGAACAAGAAATTCTTATCATCTCTTTAACTAAAGATGGAAAATATGCAGTACAAGGTAAAACTGTAGATGAAAAAGAATTACCTACTGCAATTAAGAGAGAAATTGCTTCTCTAAAAACAGATACTGTTATTTTAGAGGGCGATAGTGCTGCTTTCCTTGGTAAAGCTGTTGAAGTTATGGACATCGCCAGACTTGCTGGTGCTCGTAACTTTTCAATTGCGGCCGAAGAAGGATCACAGAAAAAGTAGAATATAAAAAATAAGGCGTAATGTATGTCTACTATAACAATGAACCAAATTAATAAACCTCGCTTTACTGAGAAAGAAGCGGATAATTTTTTAAGAAATGCGGTCATTGGAAGTATTATCTTCCACATTATCTTGTTGCTTTTAAAGTTCCCTTCCCTTTACGAGAAACCAATTGTGAAGCCGAAACCTGTTGCCATCAAAATGGAATTTTTGGCCCCCCCAAAAAAGTTCCAGCTTCAAAAAGAGGAAATCGTTAAGGCCATGAGTAAGGTTGAAACTCCTGTATCGACTACC
>JACCDN010902172.1_pt1 | contig 33147 bp, 26 predicted proteins | sample 7441691 | NCBI WGS metagenome assembly JACCDN01 (sample SAMN15323439, study PRJNA562643) | freshwater metagenome | isolation source: river surface water | place: USA:Blue River Watershed | collected 2017-08-16
CTGACCTTAACCCCATTGAGCACAAATGGGCGCAGGCTAAAGCTCTCAGGCGAAAGCTCAGATGTGATGTCAATCACCTTTTTTCTGATTCATTATTTTAAGTCAATTTATAGGGATGCAGCCATAACCAACAGTGTCGCAGGCACATCATCACCCTTGAAGATCCGATAGAATTTATCCATAAAAGTCAACATTGCCTGATTCAGCAAAGAGCATTAGGGTATCATACCCATTCATTGATTGATGCCTTGCGGGCACTATTACGTGAAGATCCCGATATCATTCTGTTGGGAGAACTTCGGGATACAGACAGTATCCGCATGGCATTGACCGTGGCAGAAACCGGTCATTTAGTGCTGGCAACCTTACATACCCGTACCGCCACGCAAGCAATAGATCGTCTGGTGGATGTTTTTCCAATGCAAGAAAAGCATCTTGTTCAAACACAGATAGCAGGGAATTTGCGTGCTGTGATTGCTCAAAAACTGCACGTTAAACAGGGAGGCGGTCGGATCGCCATCTTTGAAATCCTCACTAATACAGCCGCCGTCAGCAACCTGATCAGAGAAGGCAAAACATACCAGTTACCCAGTATTGTGCAAACCAGTGCCCGGGCAGGAATGCAAACCTTTGACCAAGGCCTGCAGCAACGCCGGGAACAGGGATTCCTGATCGGCCCGTGACGCATTTAATGGCAGCTAAGACACCGGGAAAACCAGCTTTCCAGAATAATCACTGCCGACATTGCATCAACACTACCCTTATCCAGTGCACGATAACCTCCGCTGTTAAACAGCCATGCACGAGCTTCAACCGTAGTCAACCGTTCGTCATGCAGAACGGTACGTACACCAAATCTGCCCTCAAGACGTCTGGCAAATTTACGCACACAGGCAGTCAGAGGTTGTTCACTGCCATCCATGTTAAGAGGTAACCCCACCACCAGTAAATCGGGCTGCCACTCCTTGAGTAAGGTTTCGATTCTTTTCCAGTCAGGCATACCGGCTTTGACTTTGAGTGAAATGAGGGAACGGGCAGTACCGGTGACTTCCTGACCAATGGCCATCCCCATGCTTTGGGTACCAAAATCAAACGCGATGATGGTACGGCGATGAACCATCAGGCATGACCCGCATGAAGTGACAAACTAAGCATATCAATACCTAATTTTCTGGCAGCCTGACTCCAGCGTCTGGCAACAGGGGTATGGAATAGGATCTGTGGATCAGCTTCGACAGTCAGCCAGATATTATTCAGCACCTCTTTTTCCAGCTGACCCTGTTGCCACCCTGCATAGCCCAATGCCAGTAATACATCAGGCGGCTGTTGTGCCGTACCTAATGTTGCCAACACATCTTTGGAGGTCGTTATCATGGTATCGGGAGATATTTGTATGCTGGAACCAAAACCCTCTTGGGGTGTATGCAAAATAAAACCACGATCATCGGCCAATGGCCCTCCGGCAAAGACTGGCTGGCCCAAGTCAATAGCAGGATCACGCGGTGTGGGTATAATCTTTAATTTATGCAAGATGCCTTCTACGGTAAATTTTTCCATGGGTTTATTAACCACCAACCCCATGGCACCGTCTTCATTATGCTCACAGATATAAATCACAGCGTGTTTGAACTGAGATTCCAGCAGCGAAGGCATGGCAATAAGAAAATGATGTTGTAGATTCATTATGTTGTGAATGCAATTACCCAGTTAAAAAAAGGTACACCGTCAAATGCTCAAAGGCAGTGTCCATAAAACCACCGTAGATGATCAGACAATGCCCATCTTGTTGGCATCCAGTACGCGCTTAAAGTTTTCCATTTCATCCCTCTACTCAAAAGAATCTACCAGATAATGAAATAATCCGTACTAATAAAAATTATGCGCCATGCAATCGTCCTGCAATAGCCTGCATCAGCTGACCTGTAATGGAAGAGTGCCCCAAAACCGCTTCAATTTCACAGACACAGGTTGGGCTGGTGACATTAATTTCTGTCAGGCGGTCTCCAATAATATCCAAGCCCACAAACAACAATCCCTTTTGTTGTAATACCGGTGCCACACTACGAGCAATGTGCCAATCACTTTCGCTAAGCGCGCGCACCTCACCACGACCACCGGCTGCAATATTACCTCTGGTTTCCCCAGATGCCGGAATACGGGCCAGACACCAAGGCACAGGTTCACCATCCACCACCAACACACGTTTATCACCGTCTTTAATGGCAGGTAAAAATTGTTGCGCCATACAAAAATGGCTGCCATTTTGCGTCAAGGTTTCCAGAATAACCGACAGATTAAGATCATCCTGCGTCACCCGAAAAATTGACCTTCCCCCCATACCATCCAGCGGTTTTAAAATAATATCCCCATGCTGCTGGTGGAATTGCCGGATAAGGTTAACATCACGGCTCACCAGAGTATCCGGTGTCAGTTCAGGAAACCAGGCGGTAAAAAGCTTTTCATTACAATCCCTCAGGCTCTGTGGTTTATTGACCACCAGAGAACCTTTCATTTCTGCTCGTTCCAGAATGGAAGTTGCATAAATAAATTCGGTATTAACGGGAGGGTCCTTGCGCATTAAAATAACGTCAAGTTCATGTAACGCAATCTGCTGCACATCACCAAAACGATACCAGCTATGCGTATCCTGCTGCACAGTCAGTAAGCGGGTACGTGCCTGCGCCTCACCCGCGCGCAGACTGAGGTCATCCATTTCCATATAATGCAGTTCCCAGCCACATCGTTGTGCTTCCAGTAACATGGCAAAGCTACTGTCTTTTTTAATATCGATGGATGAAATAGGATCCATCAGCATGCCAAGTTTTATCATGTTTCTCCTTAACCCAGATCACCGAATTTTACTTGCAGGGCCGTGATTGCGGTCAAGGCTGTTGTTTCTGTGCGTAAAATGCGCGGTCCCAGCAAGATATCAGTAAATCCATGACCGCGGGTCATGGCAATTTCATCGGAGGATAAACCCGCTTCCGGGCCAATTAACAGACGTACCCTATTATAAGACAAGTCAGGTAACATATTGATACCCTGACCGGCAGCAGGATGCAGATTCAGTTTCAAGGCATCGTCCTGCCCACTGCACCAACTGGCGATGGGTATAGCCGGGTGTATTATCGGTATCCGGTTACGGCCGCACTGTTCGCAGGCAGCAATGGTAATCTGTTGCCATTGCTGTGTTTTTTTCATCAGACGGGCATCATCAAATTTAACTCCACAACGTTCAGAAAATAAGGGAGTAATCACATTGACACCGAGCTCCACCGATTTCTGGATACTGAACTCCATTCTTTCACCACGTGAGATAACTTGCCCAAGATGCAGATGCAGTGGTGATTCACGATCTTCTATCACGGCATCAGCCAGGCGGACGCGGACCGTTTTTTTATCCAGCATAATAATACTGGCATTAAAAACCTGATTGCTACCATCAAATAATACCAGCTCCTGACCTTCTTTCATGCGCAGAACCCGGCTTACATGGTTAGCCGCCTGAGCAAATAGGACAAGTTCAGTGTGCGCTTGTAACGGCTCAGAATGATAAATGCGGGGTATACGCATGATTTAACTCTTGTATGAAAAGCACACCTTGTACCCCATTATAACAACATAAAACGTCATTTTAGTGCTCATAATACCATTATATGGTGATTAAATTTACTCATAATAATAATTTTAATGAATATATAAGCCTGACTTTTTTACTGGCAGGCTGGTGGGGTGGAGCACGGGTTAATGTTTATTTCAAACCCGCGGCATGACGTAATAATTCCGCTTTGTCAGTAGCCTCCCAAGGGAATTGTTCACGACCAAAATGACCATATGCAGCTGTCTCGCGATACATGGGCCGTAACAGATTTAACATCTTAATTAATCCCCAAGGACGCAGGTCAAAAAATTCACGTACCATCAACGTTAACGGTTCAGTGGCAATTTTACCGGTATTAAAGGTCTCAACCATAATGGAGGTCGGCTCTGCAATACCAATGGCATAAGAAATTTGGATTTCACAACGATCAGCTAAACCCGCGGCAACAATATTTTTCGCCACATAACGGGCCGCATAAGCGCCAGAACGATCAACCTTCGACGGATCCTTACCTGAAAAAGCACCACCACCATGACGTGCCTGACCACCATAACTGTCAACGATAATTTTACGCCCGGTGAGCCCACAATCGCCCATGGGGCCCCCAATCACAAAACGCCCGGTTGGATTAATAAAATATTTGGTACCGGCATGCAGCCATTCCGATGGCAAGGTAGGCTTAATGATTTCTTCCATCACGGCTTCATGTAACTCTTTTTGACTGACGTCTGGTGCATGTTGTGTGGACAACACCACCGTATCGATACCCGCGATTTTATCATCCACATATAGAAAGGTGATCTGGCTTTTGGCATCCGGACGCAACCAAGGCAAAATACCCTTTTTACGCACCTCAGACTGACGTCGAACCAAATGATGTGCATATGTGATGGGTGCCGGCATTAAACTGTCTGTTTCATTGGTGGCATAGCCAAACATTAACCCTTGGTCACCCGCTCCCTGCTCCAGGGGATCAGCTCTATCCACACCCTGATTAATATCCGCAGACTGTTTACCAATAGCACTCAGTACCGCACAGGAATGGGCGTCAAACCCCATATCGGAATTCACATAGCCAATTTCACTTAAGGTACGGCGCGTGATCTCTTCGATATCAACCCAAGCACTGGTGGTAATTTCCCCACCTACCAGTACCATGCCTGTTTTGACAAAGGTTTCACATGCCACACGGGCCTGCAAATCCTGACTCAGGATGGCATCGAGCACCGCATCTGAAATTTGATCGGCAATTTTATCTGGATGTCCTTCAGATACTGATTCAGACGTAAAAAGATATTTAGCCATTGTCTATCGTTACCTTTATTTTTTACCTTCATGCTGAGTTAAAAATGATAAAATACCGCTAATGCTATTGCAGCAAAAAACTGCAAACAGACGAATATATCGCGTTAACAGTCTATTAACGCTGTTATTCTAGACATATTAACATCCAGACGGCTACTATAGGTCAAATTTTGTCACGATGACTACTGTTTTTTTAACCTGGTCAGGATTGCACGAGCACGCCCCAAAGTACCCTTCGTCGGTGTTAAACACCTATACAGCCCCGACACCCCCCAGGAGAATACCATGAACAACACCCGAAAAATGTCAAGCACTGAGACGTATAATGTCGCCTGGTGGGGTGGCAACTATTATAGCGTTAATGAATTGGGTCACATCAGCGTGTGTCCAGATCCCAATGTACCACAGGCCCAGGTCGATCTGGCGCGGTTAGTCGCTGACATGCAAAAAGAACGGAACCAGCGTTTACCTGCCCTGTTCTGCTTCCCACAAATCCTCCAGCATCGCTTACGCTCAATTAATGCTGCATTCCAGCAGGCTCGTGAATCATTTGGTTATCAGGGTGGCTATTTTTTGGTTTATCCCATCAAGGTCAATCAGCACCGCCGGGTGATTGAATCTCTGGTGCATTCCGGTGAACCCTTAGGCTTGGAAGCAGGTTCGAAAGCCGAAATGATGGCGGTACTGGCCCATGCAGGTCTGACCCGTTCCGTCATCGTCTGTAATGGTTATAAGGATCGTGAATACATTCGTCTGGCGCTGATTGGTGAAAAACTGGGCCATAAAGTCTATATCGTCATTGAAAAAGTGTCAGAAATCAGCATGGTTTTGGAAGAAGCCACACGCATGAATGTAGTCCCACGCCTTGGTGTCCGTGCCCGTCTGGCCTCACAGGGTTCCGGAAAATGGCAGGCCAGTGGTGGAGAAAAATCGAAATTTGGCCTGTCAGCCACGCAGTTACTGCAGCTGGTTGCCACGTTGCGTGCCGCAAACCAGTTGGCAAGCCTGCAGCTGCTGCATTTTCATTTAGGCTCTCAACTGGCCAATATCCGTGATATTGCAACCGGTGTACGTGAAGCCGCACGCTTTTACGTGGAACTGCACAAACTGGGCGTGGCCATTCAATGCTTCGATGTAGGGGGTGGCTTAGGCGTGGATTATGAAGGTACCCGATCCCAGTCTGACTGTTCAGTAAATTATGGCCTGAATGAATACGCCAACAATGTCATCTGGGGCATTGGTGATGCCTGCAATGAGCAGGGGCTGCCACATCCAACGGTGATCACTGAATCCGGCCGGGCCGTTACGGCTCATCATACCGTGCTGGTTTCCAATGTGATCGGCGTTGAACGCAATGAATTCAGCGAACTCCAGGCGCCGGGCGATCACACTCCCCGAGCGCTAAGCAATCTGTGGAATACCTGGCGTGAAATGCAGGCCATGGCAAAAAATCATCGTTCCCTGCGTGAATGGTTTCATGATAGTCAGATGGATTTGCAGGATGTGCACACCCAGTATGCCCATGGCATGTTGGATCTGACACAACGAGCTTGGGCAGAGCAGCTGTATCTGAATATTTGTAACAGGATCCAGCAACAACTCGATGTCAACAGCCGTGCACACCGCCCAATCATTGATGAACTCCAGGAACGCATGGCCGATAAACTGTACGTTAATTTTTCTCTGTTTCAGTCCATGCCCGATGCTTGGGGGATCGATCAGTTATTTCCTGTTCTTCCGCTGGAAGGCTTAAACAAGCCGGCGGAACGCCGGGCGGTGCTGCTGGATATCACCTGTGATTCCGACGGAATCATTAATCGCTACATCGATGGTGATGGTATTACCACCACCTTACTGATCCCCCAGTATGATCCCCATAATCCACCCGCACTCGGCTTCTTCATGGTCGGTGCCTATCAGGAAATTTTAGGTAACATGCATAATCTGTTTGGTGATACTGCTACGGTCAATGTTTTTGTGTCCCCGGACGGAAAAGTGACCACCGAGCAAACGGACGAAGGTGATACCGTGGCTGACATGCTGCAGTATGTACAGCTGGACCCACAGGTGTTGCTGACACATTTTTGTGATCAGGTTAAACAAACGGATCTGGACCAGAACCTGCAAGCACAATTTCTGGCAGAATTTGAAGCTGGCCTGTATGGCTATACCTATCTTGAAGGTGAATAATGCCGGTTTTTTATGCTAAAAAATACCAACCTCATAATAAGGATAATGGATGATGAACATCAGTACCTTGGGTAACCAGCCAGACTACTCCCTGGTTTCCAACGCCTTTAGTTTTCTGCGCCTGCCGCTGCATTTTGAGCCCTGGCACAGCGATGCAGATTGGGTGTTAACCGGGGTACCTTTTGATATGGCCACCTCCGGCCGCGCCGGTAGCCGCCAGGGACCCGGTGCCATCCGTCGGGTTTCAACGCATCTTGCCTGGGAAGGAAAGCGCTGGCCATGGCATTTTGATCTACGCGAACGTCTAAAGGTCGTGGACTGCGGCGATCTGGTCTTTCATTTCGGTGATGCCCAGGATATGAACGATAAACTACAAGCTCATGCAGAAAAATTGCTGGCTGCCGGCAAGCGGTTACTCTGTCTGGGCGGCGATCATTCCATCAGTTTACCCCTGTTGCGGGCTCACCAGCGCTACTTTGGCAAGATGGCGCTGGTGCATTTTGATGCCCACACGGATACCTATCATTATGGCAGCCAGTTTGATCACGGCACCATGTTTTTCCGTGCCCCTCAGGAAGGTCTGATCGATCCCCGGCATTCGGTACAGATTGGTATACGTACCGAATATGATCCTGATAACGGCTTTACCGTACTGGATGCCGCCAGTGTTAATGAACGCCCCATTGAAGAACTGCTGGCATATATCCACCAGACAGTAGGCACGCTGCCCGTTTATCTGACCTTTGACATTGACTGCCTGGATCCGGCCTTTGCCCCCGGTACCGGCACCCCGGTGGCAGGGGGGCTCTGCAGCGATCGCGCCCTGAAACTGCTGCGTGGCCTGCAACCGTTGAATATTGTCGGCATGGACCTGGTGGAAGTGGCTCCTGCTTTTGATCACGGGGAGATAACCGCATTGGCCGCAGCCACAGTGGCACTGGACATGCTCTATCTACAAGCGGCAGGTAAAGGAGCGAAGATGAGCCTCTAATACAGCAGTTAATCCAGCTTCGTATAGATGGGCTGACTGTTGGAAAAGAGGTATTAAACACATATTGTTAATCGCTGCACAAGAGTTCCCCCGGCGCCTGGTAAACATCCGGTTACCTTAAAGCAAACGCATCCCTGATTTTAGAAGCGCGTTTGGCGTACAGGTGCCGTGAACCGGGTAAGATCATAGCCAGATGCCTGAATGGCATGCAGGAGGGTTACCATTCCCTGTCGCACTGCTTCTGCCTGGTCGCTGTTTTTCAGTGTTCCAGCCTGTTCAGATTGAGCACTGGCCCAACTGCAAAATGTGTAGCCACCCATGGGGGTGTCCATGATAGCTCGCGCCGCTGATCGTTCGTTTTCATCCTGTGAATACTGACAAAAACCCTGCAACTGAGTGAGACAGGTACGCAAAAAACTATTGGCAGGCTGCGCGGCTTCCCTCGGACTGTTCATGCCGGGATTGGTATTTAACAATTCAAGATTCTCAACGGTTAAGCTATTTTTAGTGGTCAGAAAATTCAATAACTTCTCTGTATTAGCGGGAAATTGCGCCTTGTTAATCCGGGCAACCAGGGTAGAAAGGTCCGCTTGAACATTCATCCTTAACATTTCAGGTGTGGCTGCAGCAAGGCTGGTTTGCCTGGAAGGGTTGGCAATACAACAAAGCCGCCTGAAAAAATCGTGCAGGGCGCCGGAGGTGGACTGACGCGGGCTTGCCTGCACCGGTTCCCGCTGAGCGGCGGTATTATTGACTGCCGTCATTCCCTGATTGCGTCCCCAAAACTGATCACTGGTCCGCCGCTGCCCCTGAATATCAGTGACCGGTTGATTATTTTCCTGGTAAGCAGCCTGTATAGGGGGAATATAGCGATCTGTTGTTACCCTTTCAGGACCCATCGTTTTTATCCTTTTTCAGTATTCTTGTTTAATCGTGTAGTGATTGACGAATAGTATGAAATGTAATATAGAATAAAAGTCGTTATATCAACCAGTTATCAAATTGATTATAACGAATCTGAGTCAAATACAACATGGTTCATTGACAATGATAATGAGGAAATTTGCGGATTTTCCCTGGCGCTACTGTGGGTACTGTTTTTAAACCCGCATCTTACACCTTTTTTACCCAAGAAGTGACTGACCATACAAAATGACCGGCTGCAAGCCGGTCATTTTTATCTCTGCAGCTTATTGCAGCGCGAACTCTGCCTTAAGGTTTTGCTCTGTACTTTATACCTTAACTCGATAATTCTTAATATTCATTAAGTTCATTTCCTTCAGCTCATTCGCCGTTGCCAATACCTCTTTATGGAGTACGTCTATCTCATTTTGAGGCGATATTACAGGCGGATTTATGCTGCTGACGGGTTGTTCAGAGGCAAACTTATTGCGGATCAGGGGCTGTGCAGATACAGCTTCTTTATCCCACTTAAGGTTTTTGCCATTATTGGGATAGTATGCAGAGAATCGTGACTGTTCACGTTTTGATTCCTCATCCTTAACATTATCCACGTGTTGCGAATAAATATCATTATCTGGATCAGGTAATGATGAAAGGCTCACTATACTGCTGTCTGTCATATAACCACTGTCATTATCAGAAGAGCTATCAATGAATCTTGTTGATGATTCAGAGGTTATTGTCTTGTTATCAGCAGACGCACTCCAGTTTGCTAAAATAACCGCGAATGCCTGATTAAAAGGGCTAATACATTGCGGCGTGACATTGTCAGGTACCAAGTTAGGGGCTAAACATATTGCAAGGTTATTATTAGTCATACTGCTTCTTTCTAAAAAACCTGGCCGTTGAGGTAACCCGCCAATAAAATCCATTATGGTATTAAGCTTATTTTTTCTTTCACCATCGGGTAAACCTTCAATTTTACCCTTGAGCAGCTTGACAGCGTTAACAGGATCTTGTTCGCTGCCTATTATGCCGCTCACAGTCTGCATATCCAGCAGTGGCTGATCATTTTCAGGATTACATAACACCCTCAACTGCTTTTTAAATTCCCCAGCAGCCTCATGTAACCCACATGATATATTTGATATTTCTTCAAGAAAGTCCTGTTCTAATTGCTTAATATGCTGCGCATTACCTGAAATACGGAATATTCCTTCAATATTTTTTTCAGGATCATCGATGTTTTTATTCATTACGTCGCAGAGATACTGTATATCCTTTAGTGGCAGAATGACCGTATCGGCTTTTTTAGAAAATGGCGCTGATACGACCCGGTCGCTGTCAGTAACACCCGCACTACCAGAAAAACAGGCCGTCAGTTTGCTGAAAAAGCTCTGCAGTGAGCGGCCTGCTGACGCACACCAGCCCTTTACCGTGGCAACAACGCGAGACTCAGCAACGCTATTCATAATCCCGGTAATATGCGAAAAACAACCCGACGTTGACTGTGATGCATTTTCAGGCAATGCTTGTACTTTTGTTGATATTATATTTGGTGAAGTTATTAATAGTCCCATAATTGTTATCTCCTTTTTGTTATGTAAAATCCAATAGTGGGTCCTTATTATCTTACATAACAGGATCAAACCTGCTATCACATAGCGCCCATTGTTGCCAGCCATAAATCCGATCAATAGCAGGAGATTCAAATAAGGTCGTTTTGTTTTCGTAAAAAAATACCGCTCATCTGCATAAGAAGGCGGTATTGTTGTTTCCAGCACGCCAAGGCCTGATTGAAGGAGTGATTGTATTTATGCTGATATACTCACTATCGGCCTACCCTGCTCTCTGGCAATATCAACCAACACAGCGATCTGACTGGCTGTTGGTACCAGGTAACCCTTATGGCCATATTGTTCAATCGTACTGATGATATCTTCAAGACTGTGATTTTTCAGCGCTTCTCTTTGCATTGCCAGCACAGCCATCAGTTGACTGGCACGATTCCCCTCCCCACACTGAATCACGATGTCTTTATGTAGCTTAAGTATCTCTGCTAACGCCAGGATGTTTTTTTTGCTGATAGCAGGCACTTTCTCCTGAGCATCACTGACATCCTTCAACTGCACTACTTTCACTGTCGCCTGAGCATCATTAGCATCCTTCAGCTGCAGCTGATAAACATTGAATGGCTTCGTTAGTTCCGTGGGCTTTTCCGGTGTTGATGTAGTGGTGATATGAAGGTTCTTTGTACTCATGAAACTGCTCGATGTTGAGAAATAATCCCTCCCAGCCACAACGGAACCAAGTACAGCGACCACTGGCTTTTTATAAAGCTTCAACAATGCCAGTTGATTCCCCATTTTTCCGCGATCTTGCTCGGCAATGGCAATGGCAATGGCATGGTTGTTAATTCTTATATTGCACGCATCGATGTTGTAGCCAACCGCAGTTGTTCTGTTCAGGTGGTTTCCATTTTCAGTCTTCGTATTGTCAGTCTGCATAATACGGTTACTTTGTAATTTTTCTGTCAGCGTCTGCAATTCCTTTTGTTGAAAAGCGATTATCGCTGCTTTCACATCGTTAATCCTAGCAAAATTCTGAGGTGATGATCCCGGAAGCAAGCAGTCAATATGGTTTTCATTCTGCCAGAACACTGGCTTATGAAAAATCTTACCCTGTGGTGGACTCGACTCAAAAGAAACAGTTTCTCCCAGTTCTTTTTTAAGATCATGACATTGCTCGCGTATGATCAATGCTTGTACCGCCGCAGTACCCTGCAATACTTCTTTGTCCTTCTTGCCATTACCCGGCATCTTGAATCTGAAACAGTCTGGCCCCTTATGACTTTTCCAGATAACCAGTTTATTCTGATCCATTGATCGACCCCAACCGAAGGGTGTCTTATCATATAAAACGACCTCTGTCCCCTGATCGCCCAGCGCTTCTTTCAGCGCCTTCATTGCGGGTGATCGCACCTTGTTGTTTTCCTGGAGCCCTTGCATGCGATCAAGCAACCGTCTCAGCCATGATGATTGTGTGGAGGTATTGCGCATGTTGTTCATGCCTTGTGCGCAAGGCACGGTTGATGCAGGAGATGAGATTGTTACCCCATTTCCGAGGCTTTGTTGTCCTGATAACTGTATTGATAGCGGCATTATTTTTATCCTTTTGTTTAAAAGCAATTTATACAGGGTTAACCCTGTCTGCTGACATTGTGACAAAATAACATCACTGCAGATATCACATACCGACTAAATATATTAAAATCAAATAAATAATGGATGATAATAATTGCGTATGGAATGGAGAGGTTATTACTGGCAAGGAAAGCGAAACATCAGCGCCAATAGGCGACTGGCGCTGATGGGTGAAATGCAGGGGAACCTGAGTTCGGAGCAAAAAATGCCACCCAAACTCAGGTAGGAAAAAAACAACGGCCCATTGTCAGTGAACACGGCCCCCGATATTGAGCACGGTGATACCGCTATTTAACGAACCCTTCCTCCATTAGCTTAAAGGGGCTAACAGGGGTCTGCCCTGCTCTCGGGCAATATCGATCAACACATTGAGCTGAGCCTCGCTCTGTACCATGTAACTATTACGTTGTTCGCGCATCCGGGTAATGATTTCTTCAAGGCTCATATGCTGAAATGCCGGATCCTGCATGATATGCGCAGCAATGATCTGTCCGGTACGCCCGACACCCGCGGTACAATGCACCACGAGCCGGTCTCCGAATTGTGGCAGTTGCCCAATCAGCTCCAATGTACCTTCTTTACTCGCTGCCGCGTAATCAGGCCAGTTTTGGGCATGTATAACCGTTTTTACCTGCTCAGAACCCTGCAGCTTCAGATCATAAAGTTTAAATTTCATGCCACCAGCCAGTACCAGCTCATTCCCATCCCCTTTCGGTTTTGATTCCGTCGCCATGTTGCCAAACTGCCCGGACTGGGAGAAATAATCCGTCATTGCCCCCCCCTTACCCCGTTTCATTTCGTCAGGAGGCGTGAGTACCAGGATAACATCAGCATGATCCCGGTACAACATGAGTTGTTGTTCTATCTGATCATCTTTAGGAAACTGGGTGGCTATGGCCACGCGTTTACCCTCTATCATTATCCGATTGGCACTTAACCGGTCATTCACACTGGTGGCAGCGCAGGCTGTAATATCGTTAAAACGGCCAATACTTCTGTCAAGGCACAGCGCGGGCTTCATACCAGACTGTAATTGAGCGGTCACCTTCTGCAAGTTGGCGACAAGCTGTTCGGTATCGCTCATTTTTGTTGTCACCGGTGCGTCGAACGTGATTTTCTCCATCCCTGGCAAACGCCGCCGTTTGGGTGTAACGGCAGGTTTAGCGGTTTTTTCCCCATCGGTTGCCGCAAGCTCTGTCGTACTCGCATTTTCGGCTTTATCATCAATCTTATGGGTTATTCTGGCCCGATCATCCCGTTGCTGTTGGCGATGCAAGGACCCTGGTTCAGATTGTGCTACCTGAACAGCCGCATTAGAGACCTGTTGAATATTTTCTTTTAACGGTGGAGATAGACTTGCTGCCCCAGGCAATGGCATTGTTAGCGAAGTGCTGGCCGCGCTGGTATTAAATACATTGGTCATTTGCTGCGCCACTGGAGGCGTTTTTTCCTGAAGGCCCTCATTATTTTCATCACCAAATTGTATATAAAAAATTGAATTATCTACTCTTGTTGTTATTAATTGGTCCGGCATAATCGTTATCCTCCCTCACTCTGTTGTGATGCATGCACTTTGCATTGTGACAAAGAAGAGACAACCGGAATATCAAAAAAAGCCCAGGCATTTTAGAAAAAATGCGCTTTGCAACAAAGCCCGTTTATTATTAGCTTCATAGCTGTATCGGATCATGACTCTTCCATAGCAAAATTTCTTCTTGGCACGCTATAGACCCGCTCTTTCTTCTTTCTGGTGCGTTCCAGTCCTTAAAAGCAGAAACATCCATTCCATTAGAAGCGCTTTATCGGAGAAAGGCACCCACCTTTAGTTCAAGCAGTTTGACCAACTCGGGTTGCATGTATGTGTATTCATCCGGAATATTCAAACAAATGACCCGTTTACCCTTGAGATAACGATTGAACCTCTGGGACAGTTTGCGTTTGTGCTTGCTTTCCATGACGAAAATAAGAGATGCCCATTCAATCTGTTCACGAGAAAGTAACAGATTGGCGTCATTTCCTAAACCTGCGGAATCGGTTTCGACATTCGGCCAATGGGCAAAAATTTGTTCAGCCGTCGGGCTGCGTAAACGGTTTTGCGTACAAATGAACAATACCCTTTTCACAGCATGTATTTCACCATCGAATACCGGGTTAGCGCACAGTTAAGTCAGGTAGTAATGTCGTGCCGGCAAGAAAGTTGTCATGATGATAAACCACAATCTCTGGGCAGATAACGATGTTTAGGGTACTTTTGTGTACACATGGTGCAATTAAACCTGTGTGGACGCAGGCCAGCTATCCAACACCTTTGCAAACGCAGACGTGATCCCCTGTATTGCGCCCATATCTGTTTTTAGGTCTTCAGGCAGTAATTTTGGCGCGGTGACTATTGCCAGATTGGCATTATTCATTTTACTGCGATCAATAAAATCAGGAACACGATTAGGTAAATCAACAATAAAATCAATGATATTTTTAATATTATCTTTCCGATAATGATCAGATAAAGCCCCAATTTTATCTTTCAATATACCGGCTACATCAGCATCAGGTTTAAGCATCTCCATAACATCCTGTGAACTTAAAAGCGCTGGTTGCCCATCCTTAGGATTTGTCAGTGTATCGAGATGACGTTTCATCAAGGTCGCTTTATCATGCAAACTAAGTTCACCTAACTTTTCCGCTGTCAGCGTTTGCATATCAATATTCTTAATGTTTTTTTCATTAGCCGCTTTTCTAAAAACACCTTCAATATCATTAGAGTTATTCATTGTATTGCGCATATCACTCATGAGTGCGTTCATATTATCCGTGGCCAGTGTCTTTTGTGCATCAGTCAGCGGCGCTGTTTTTTCTGTAGCCACGGTATCCGTGGTGTGGCTTGCTGTCATTACTCCCGGTTCGGAACTGCGAAAAGGCATCATGTTAGAAAAAACATTTTTAATGCTTTGGGCCAAATTGCTGATTTTCTCGCTGGCTGTTTTACTGGCTGTTTTCAACAATACGGCCGATTCCCTTATCGCCGTATTGACAATAGACTTAATACTGCTAAACAATCCACCACTTTGAGCCAGTTTCCCTGTATCGTTCGATGTGGTATCAATATTATCCGTACGGATGTGTGTATTTGTATTGAGTGGCCCTATAGTCATACTAACTCCTTAGTAAATGATTTATAATCTATAAATTTACATTATAAATAATAGGCTATTGGGGGTCATTTACCAGCATACTCAACTAAAATTAAACCGCATGACTCAATTGTACCTCCCTGTCATAACCGGGATCCATTCACAACCCAACATGCACTTTAATGATTGCCCTGGCAGTACAGAGTCTGAGAAAATGCTATTTCAACATCCTCCTTACCTTCTAAACTGGAGTCGCCCATGCCTTCCCGTAAAACACTGGCCAATGCCATTCGTGCCTTAAGTATGGATGCCGTACAGCAGGCAAAATCCGGCCACCCTGGTGCCCCCATGGGAATGGCCGATATTGCCCAAGTCCTTTGGCAGGATTACCTCAAGCATAATCCCGGCAATCCACAGTGGCCGGATCGCGATCGTTTCGTGCTCTCCAACGGCCATGGTTCCATGATGCTCTATAGCCTGTTGCATCTCAGTGGTTATACTCTGCCCGTGGAGCAACTGAAAAATTTCCGCCAGCTGCATTCTCATACTCCAGGGCACCCGGAGTACGGTTATACGCCTGGAGTAGAAACCACCACTGGGCCGTTGGGACAGGGGCTTGCCAACGCTGTGGGTTTTGCCATTGCTGAACGTACGTTGGGCGCTCATTTTAACCGCCCCGGTCATACTATCGTTGATCACCGGACGTACGTTTTTGTCGGCGACGGCTGCCTGATGGAAGGGATCTCGCACGAGGTTTGTTCACTGGCAGGTACACTGAAGCTGGGTAAACTGACGGCAATTTATGATGATAACGGTATCTCTATCGATGGCCATGTGGTCGGTTGGTTTACCGATGATACCGCTGGCCGCTTTGAAGCCTATGGCTGGCATGTGGTGCGGGATGTGGATGGCCATGATGCAGACGCTATCCAGGCAGCCATTGCTGCTGCACATCAAGTATGCGACAAACCCTCGCTGTTAATCTGTAAAACCATTATCGGTTTTGGTTCACCCAACAAGGCAGGGTCCCACGAGGTACATGGTGCTCCCTTGGGTGAAGCCGAAGTCGCGGCAACACGCCAGGCGTTGGGCTGGCACTGGCCAGCCTTTGAGATCCCTGCAGAAATTTATGCCGCCTGGGATGCACGGGCCACAGGCCAGATCAAAGAAGAGGCATGGAATAGCCAGTTTGCCGCTTATACACAACGTTACCCGGAACTTGCCGCACAATTCCAACGCCGTATTCACGGTGAACTACCCGCCAACTGGGTGGAAGAATCCACTAAGTTCATCAATCAATTACAGGAAAAACCGGCCAATATTGCCAGCCGTAAGGCCTCGCAGAATGCCCTGGAAGCCTTTGGCCCGCTGCTGCCGGAATTAATGGGTGGCTCTGCCGATCTGGCCCCCAGCAACCTGACGCTCTGGTCAGGTTCAACATCCCTGAGCTCCGATGCGGCGGGCAATTATATCCATTACGGCGTGCGGGAATTCGGGATGTCGGCCATCATGAATGGTATTGCCCTGCACGGGGGGTTTATCCCTTATGGCGCCACCTTCCTGATCTTTGTAGAATACGCGCGTAATGCCGTGCGCATGGCGGCATTAATGAAGATCCGCAGTCTGTTTGTTTATACCCATGACTCCATCGGCTTGGGTGAAGATGGCCCAACTCATCAGCCTGTCGAGCAGCTGGCCAGTTTACGTCTGACCCCCAATATGAGCACCTGGCGCCCCTGTGATCAGGTGGAGTCTGCTGTTGCCTGGCAGTATGCCCTGCAGCGTAAGGATGGCCCCAGTGCATTAATCTTTTCACGGCAAAACCTGGTACAACAGCAACGCAATGCAGAACAGCTGGCCAGTATCGCCCGGGGAGCTTATATCCTGAAAGATTGTGCAAACCCGCCCCAATTGATCCTGATTGCTACAGGTTCAGAGGTTGAGCTGGCCGTTTCTGCCTGGCAGCAACTTAGCGCTTCTGGCCATCAGGTACGGGTGGTCTCCATGCCTTCACCCGATGTGTTCGATAAACAAGATGCTACCTGGCGGGAGTCGGTGCTGCCTGCTTCAGTCAGCGCGCGTCTGGCCATAGAAGCAGGTATGGCAGACTACTGGTATAAATACGTCGGCTTGCAGGGTGCCGTTATCGGCATGACCCGCTTTGGAGAATCGGCACCCGCAGAGTTACTGTTTAAGGAATTCGGTTTTACCCTTGAACAGGTTATCGCGCGCGCAAACTGCTTGCTTAGCGGACAATCTGTGTGATCTGGCGAATAAACCACCTGATCCCCGGTACTCTGTTCATGGCCTTTTTAATGGATGCGACGCAGGGATTTGTTCAGCTATGACCATCCGAGTGGCCATTAATGGTTTTGGCAGGATAGGCCGCTGTGTTTTACGCGCATTGTATGAATCGCAACGACGGGCTGAAATTGCAGTCATCGCCATCAACGAACTGGCAGATTCTGCCGGGATGGCACATTTACTCAAATATGATTCTATCCATGGCCGGTTTGCCTGGGATGTACGCCAGCAGCAGGGATGCCTGCTGATTGGTAATGATAGCATCCAATTGGTTCAGCAGGCACAGCTGTCCCAACTGCCCTGGCATGCGTTGGACATAGACATCGTACTCGACTGTACCGGTGTCTATGGCAGTCGTCAGGATGGGGAAGCTCATTTACGTGCGGGTGCCAAAAAAGTGTTGTTTGCGCACCCGGGTGCAGCAGATCTGGATGCCACTGTGGTCTATGGTGTTAACCATCAAACCCTGAGCGCACAAGATCGCATGGTGTCCAACGCATCCTGTACCACCAATTGCATCATTCCCGTAATCAAACTGCTGGATGATGCCTGGGGCATTGAATCCGGTACCATCACGGTCATTCATTCGGCCATGAACGATCAGCCGGTGACCGATGCCTGGCACCAGGATTTACGACGCGCCCGCGCTGCCTTTCAATCGATTATTCCGGTAGATACCAAACTGGCGGCGGGCATCACGCGTATCTTTCCCAAATTTTGTGGCCAGTTTGAAGCCATATCGGTACGCGTACCGACGCTCAATGTTACGGCGATTGATTTAAGTGTCAGCGTGCATGCCGCTGTTTCTGTTAGCAGGGTTAATACGTTATTGCAGGAAGCCGCATTAACATCATTTAGTGGTATAGTTGATTATACAGAATTACCCTTGGTATCAATGGATTTTAATCATGATCCCCATAGCGCCATTATTGATGCCACACAAACAAGGGTCAGTGGGCAACACCTGGTGAAGATACTGGTCTGGTGTGATAACGAATGGGGGTTTGCCAACCGAATGTTGGATACCACTCAGGCCATGGCCACCAGTGGCCTTTAATTTGCAGGGCCCGTTTTGGATCCCAAGCACCTGAAGCAACATGAAACGAAAAAGCGCAGTTTACAAGGAACAAAGAAGCATTTTTAGCCTGATTTTAACACAGGATAGCCAACGAGAGGATTATGCATGTCTGTAATTAAAATGACCGATCTGGATCTGGCCGGGAAACGTGTGCTGATACGCGCTGACATGAATGTTCCCCTCCAGGAAGGTAAGGTCACGTCTGACGCACGTCTGCGTGCATCATTACCCACCATTGAATCCGCCCTGAAGCAGGGGGCCCGCGTGATGGTGACCTCCCATCTTGGCCGTCCGGTTGAAGGCGAATATGATGACGCTTTTTCTTTGTTACCGGTGGTTAACTGGCTTAAAGAGCATCTTGCCTTCCGGGTGCGCCTGGTTAAGGATTACCTGAATGCGGTTGAGGTTTCCCCCGGTGAACTGGTGGTGCTGGAAAACGTGCGCTTCAATAAGGGCGAAAAAAAAGACGACGAAACCCTGGCAAAAAAATATGCCGCACTCTGTGACGTTTATGTGATGGATGCCTTTGGTACTGCCCATCGTGCACAAGCTTCCACGCACGGTGTAGGCAAATTTGCTCCGGTCTTTTGCGCGGGTCCCCTGCTATCAGGAGAGCTGGAAGCTCTGGAAAAAGCACTGAGTCACCCGGCCCGCCCCATGGTGGCCATTGTCGGTGGTGCAAAAGTATCCAGTAAACTGACCCTGTTGGGTAACCTGTCTGCCATCGCCGATCAGCTGATTGTCGGCGGCGGAATTGCCAACACTTTTGTGGCTGCCCTTGGGTACAACGTGGGACAATCCCTGTATGAACCGGATCTGATACCCGAAGCCAAACAATTGCTGGAAAAATGTACCATACCCGTCCCTGCTGACGTTTATGTCGCCACTGCGTTTTCTGAAAGTGCAACGGCAACCTTAAAACCGGTCAGTGATATTAAAGATAATGAGCAAATTCTGGATGTAGGCATACAGTCGGTACAACGTCTGGTTGACATCCTCAAACAGGCGAAAACCATTTTATGGAATGGTCCGGTGGGTGTCTTCGAGTTCCCCGCCTTCCGTCAGGGTACTGAAATCATCGCTCACGCTATTGCCGAAAGTGCCGCTTTTTCCATCGCAGGGGGTGGCGATACGCTAGCCGCTATTGATCTGTTCGGTATCGCTGATAAAATTTCTTATATTTCAACGGGTGGTGGCGCCTTTTTAGAATTTGTTGAAGGGAAAAAATTGCCAGCAGTGGCTATGCTGGAAGAACGGGCCAGGCAGTGATCTCCTGAAACCTGACTCAGGATAAGACGGTCGCCAGATGAGGAAAAAACGGGCGTAACTATAAGATTCAATGATGTCAACCTCTCCAGACCAACGCATCATCAGAACACAACAAACCCTGGCAAGCTGCCATGTCAATACAATCTCAGGATAACAACAATGTCTAAGGCTAAAATTTTTAATGTCGTAAAACCGGGTGTCATCACCGGCGATGACGTACAGAACGTGTTCAGCGTGGCAAAAGAAAACCACTTTGCCCTGCCAGCCGTGAACTGTATCGGCACGGATTCTATTAATGCCGTACTGGAAGCAGCAGCAAAAGTACGTGCACCGGTTATTGTGCAATTTTCCAATGGGGGTGCTGCTTTTATTGCAGGTAAAGGTCTGCCGACACAGGGACAGCATGCGGCAGTTCTGGGGGCCATCTCTGGCGCACGGCATGTCCACCAGATGGCCGAACACTACGGCGTTCCTGTGATTGTACACACTGACCATTGTGCAAAAAAATTACTGCCCTGGCTCGATGGCCTGTTGGATGCCGGGGAAAAGCACTTCGCCATGACGGGTAAGCCCCTGTTTTCATCGCATATGATAGACCTGTCTGAAGAGCCGCTGGAAGAAAACATTGCCTTGTGCAGCCACTACCTGGCACGCATGGCAAAAATGGCGATGACGCTGGAAATAGAGCTGGGTTGCACCGGCGGGGAAGAAGACGGTGTGGATAACAGCGGCATGGACAGTTCAGCCTTATACACGCAGCCCGAAGATGTGGCATATGCCTTTGAAAAACTGAGCACCATCAGTCCACGTTTTACCATTGCCGCTTCTTTTGGTAATGTGCACGGGGTGTACAAACCTGGAAACGTGAAATTAACACCCAAGATTTTGCGCAACTCTCAGGCGTTTGTCTGCAAAAAATACCAGCTGGCACACAATAGCCTGAATTTCGTCTTCCACGGTGGTTCTGGCTCCAGCGCCGAAGAAATCAGGGAAGCTATCAGTTATGGTGTCGTCAAAATAAACATCGATACCGATACGCAATGGTCAACCTGGGAAGGTATCCTGAATTATTACCACAAGCACCAAAATTACCTGCAGGGACAACTGGGTAACCCGCAAGGTAGCGATCAACCTAATAAGAAATATTACGATCCCCGTGCCTGGCTGCGTGCTGCTCAGGTCAATATGATAACGCGTCTGGAGCAAGCCTTTCAGGAACTCAATGCCATCGATAGCCTGTAAAAAATGGCGGGCTTCTTTTTCTTTTGCCCTTGTTTCGCATCAGACAAAGATGTGCATCATTGCCTGTGCCCGGTTCTGGTGAACGTGATGCAATGATTGCTGCTACCGCTATTGAACACACTTTTACTGTTGTGATTCTACATGTTGATAACGTTATGCCTGGAGGGATTCTCTTACTCCATCCATGGGAATACCCTCTTTGAGGTCGCTAGTGCAGAGATTATTGTAACGAGAATAGCCACTCACTTATCGTTGTGTCATTTGCGTACATCATGTTAGTAAACTAACCTAAAATAAGGGCGATGGCCGCTCGCGCCCGAAACGGCATTATTGTGCCAGAAAGGCAGATAACAACCCGGATACGATCCCGACAAAGCCAGAGAGGATAATATGAAAAATACATTCACGGTATCAGCACTCTTTATTTTTTGTTGTGCATCGCCATTGGCATCCATAGCCGCTACGACCACACAGGAGTGTTTGCTATCAACACCATGCGAGAAAATAGCGAAGGAAATGCAAGCCGACAAAGACACAAATACAGAACCAATGTCTCGTAGCGGTAGTAGCGGTAGTAAGCCTAAATAGAGTTTGATCATCACCGGAGTGTATTGGAGGTAAGACTGAAGGTCCACCTGTAAAGTAGCCAGCATTTCACACGCCTGCTTTGTTTCATCTTGCAGGCGCAATAAACCCTTTCTCCGACACCACGTGCCAGGTTAACTGTGCATGCGCCTGGCATCAATCACATCAGACAGCTGGTTGAATTTGGCCAGCACCCGTTCCAAAATTTGCAGATGATGGACTTCGATATTCATATCAACCGTCGCCAGCTGATTTTTGCTATTACTGTGACTGCTCACGGCAATCAGATGCACTTTCTCATTCACAAGAATGGTAGTGATATCACGCAATAATCCGCTGCGATCGTTCGCCGTCACCCGGACCTTAAGTGAATAAGCGCCGGAATGGCACACTCCCCAGACAGCACGCACAATCCGTTCAGCATGATGATATTGCAGATCGGCCAACTGTTCACAACCTGCCTGGTGAATGGAGATCCCGCGGCCATGGGTAATAAAACCGACAATGTCATCCCCGGGGACAGGTTGACAACAGCGAGCAATGTGGTGCAAGAGATTGCCGACTCCCTCCACCACAATACGCCCGCCATCCATGCCATTTTTATGCACATAACCCGAAGGATGTGGCATTTTATTAGTCAAATTCTGTAAGACCTGAAGATCAGATTCCTCATGATCTGACTTGTTGATTTTACCCTGCAGAAAATGAATCATCTGATTCAGGCGAATATCCCCGTTACCCAGCGCAGCCAACACGTCATCTAACGAACTGGCGTTATAACGGGGTAGAAGCAGCTTTTCTGCTTCCTTCAGGCTGACATGCAGATGCGCTAATTCCCTATCCAGTATTTGCCGTCCCGCCAGTATATTTTTATCGCGGTCCTGTTTGCGAAACCAGTTATTAATTTTGGCACGCCCACGACTGGTAGTCACATAACCCAGATTCACGTTTAGCCAATCGCGGCTTGGATTAGCCTGTTTTTGAGTAATGATCTCAATCTGATCCCCCATACGCAACTGATAGGTAAAAGGGACAATACGGCCGCCCACCTTAGCGCCAATACAACGATGGCCTATATCGCTGTGAATATGATAAGCAAAATCCAGCGGGGTAGAACCTGTCGGTAAATCCATGACATCACCTTTCGGTGTAAACACATAAACCCGATCGTCAAATACCTGACTGCGGACTTCCTCCAGTATTTCACCCGAGTCCACCATCTCTTCCTGCCAAACAATTAATTTGCGTAACCACGCAATGCGGCTATCGACACTGGTCGTATCCTTCACCTCCCGGGTACCTTCTTTATATCGCCAGTGTGCGGCAACACCTAACTCAGCATCTTCATGCATCTGACGGGTACGAATTTGAATTTCCAACGTCTTGCCATGAGGCCCCAGGACAACAGTATGAATGGACTGATACCCATTAGGTTTTGGATTAGCAACATAATCATCAAATTCATCAGGTAAATGGCGAAAATGGGTATGAACAATACCCAGTGCAGCATAACAATCCTGCAACTGTTCGACCACCACACGTACGGCACGCACATCAAAGAGTTCATCAAAAGCTAACGACTTTTTTTTCATCTTGCGCCAGATGCTATAGATATGTTTCGGACGGCCATGAATGTCTGCCTGAACCCCCTCATCCATCATGGCCTTTTGCAACATATGTACAAAATCTTCTATAAATTGCGCGCGATCAACACGCCGCTCATGTAATAACTGAGCAATACGCTTATATTCTTCAGGATGCAGGTAACGAAAACAAAAATCTTCCAGCTCCCATTTTAGCTGGCCAATACCCAAGCGATTGGCCAGAGGGGCATACACATTTGAACATTCGATAGCAGCCAGTACACGTTCATCTTCCTGTGGTGCATCCTTAAGCTCACGCAGGTGCACAATACGCTCCGCCAGTTTTATCACCACACAACGAAAATCTTCCACCATCGCCAGTAACATGCCACGCACTTTATCCAATTGCCTTGCACTCCCGGCACCGGTATGCGTGACTCTCAAATGATGAATGGCATCCATATCCCGAACACCCTGCACCAGGCAGACAATGTTTCTGCCAAACTCTTCAAGCAATGTAGCTTCATCTATCAGAATATTAACCAGTGGAAACAACAATGCGGCACGCAGACTGTCATTGTCCATATGCAAGGTTGAAAGAATTTCAACCATCTCCAGACCACGCCAGAGCAACAATGAAGCATCAGGATGGTTTTCGGTTTGTCGTTGACAGTAATGCCATGTTTTCACCAGCTGATCACCTGCACCTGAGTCAGCCAGACCCAGGTTTGCTATCCAATTATCGGGAATAAACTCACCAGCTTGATTTAAATGTGAACTTCTGACAGCAACCATACATTTTCCTTGACGCAACAGGCATGGCATTCTGAAATGCATCTATCGATGCATAACAGATCCCAGACAGGCTTTAAATTGCAACGACTCACTTTGCCATCTGCGGGACTGATGATAATCTGACCAGGACTGATATTTCTCTTTAGGCCGGAATACATGACAAAATACAGTCTACGCACATACATAATGATCCAGGTACTGGCCCCAGTGCTATTACTCGGCCTGTTACTCAGTACCATCTATATGGTTCATCGTCATAACGCATTACAGAACCAAGTCATCCGTGCCGGAGCCAGTATCATTGAACCTTTATCCACGATCAGTGAATGGGGTATGAATTTTCACAATAGAGAAAACGTCAGCCAGTTGATCAGTCTGCTACATCGGAGAAATGCCAATATTGTCCGTTCTATCACCATTTTTGATGACAAAAATACGTTTTTTGCCACCTCCAACCCTAATTACAATAATGTACTACTGCAGTTGTCAAAAAATGTGCCAGTCCCCGATGCGTTGATGCACACCATTCACGATAACTCATTGATTTTACGCATGTCTTTTATGCATGAACGACCGTTTTCAGAGAAAAAAAATGCCATGGCTAACCCGGCATTAGGTTATATTGCCATTGATTTAGACCTACAATCAATTCGATTACAACAATATAAAGAAATTTTTATTGCGGCGCTGTTTTTACTCTTTTGCCTGTGTCTGATAGCCCTGTTTACCTTACGCCTGATGCGCAATGTGTCTGTTCCTATCCGTCACATGGTCAATACCGTCGATCTCATTCGTCGGGGCCAACTGAACAACAGGGTTGAAGGCAATATGCCGGGTGAATTATCCATCTTAAAAAATGGCATTAATTCAATGGCAATATCGTTGGCAGCCTATCATAAAGAAATGCAGCACAACATTGATCAGGCTACATCAAATTTACGCAATACACTGGAACAGATGGAGCTGCAAAACAGTGAACTGGATCTGGCCAAAAAACATGCTCAGGAAGCGGTACGCATTAAATCTGAATTTCTGGCAAACATGTCCCATGAATTACGCACACCACTCAATGGCGTCATCGGTTTCACGCGTCAGACACTTAAAACCCCATTAACACCCACACAAAAAGACTACCTACAGGCCATTCAACGTTCTGCCAATAACTTACTGACCATTATTAATGACGTGCTGGATTTTTCTAAATTAGAAGCAGAAAAACTCATGCTGGAACAGATCCCGTTTTCGTTAAGAGAAACCCTTGATGAAATCGTTGTATTATTGGCCAATATTGCACACGAAAAAGGCCTTGAGCTAACACTGCATATCAATAATAAGGTACCGGAACAGGTAACAGGAGATGCCATGCGTTTGCAACAGATAGTCACCAATCTGTTAGGCAATGCCATCAAATTTACTGAAAATGGTAACATTGATATTTATGTCTATCCTGATTTCCAAGATGAAAAACAGCTTAAACTGGGTGTTACTATCCAGGATACGGGTATTGGCATAGAGACCCACAAGCAGTCACAACTCTTTCAGGCATTTCATCAGGCAGATGCCAGTATTTCTCGCCGTCACGGTGGTACGGGTCTGGGCCTTGTGATCACGCAAAAATTAGTCAGAAAAATGGGGGGTGAAATTAGCTTTTACAGCAAGCCGGATCAGGGTTCCATTTTCAAATTCTATATCTATCTGGATATTAATGAGACAGAATATACTCCCCCCGTCTCCCTCATACAGCTGACCGGTCAGCTAGCTTATGTTGAAGCCAATCCCGCAGCAGCACGCGCAACATTAAATATGCTAAGCATGACGGGCTTACAAGTGACTCATCGCCCCACACTGGCACAGTTACCGGATCAGCATTACAACATCCTACTCGTTGGTATACCCATACCTTTTCGCCATAATATGGCAGTCCATCGAGATAAGTTGCTGGTTGCGCTTAAGATGGCAGAATCTGTGATTCTGGCACTGCCCAGCCAGTCACAGGTTGAAGCTGAAACACTAAAACAAATTGGCGCACACGCCTGCCTGATAAAACCCATATCCAGTAATCGCTTATTCCCGCTACTGGTGCAAAATAACCCACAATGCCCGGTATCCACAGTGGATACCTTGCATAAAACAGCACGCTTGCCTTTGGCTGTCATGGCCGTAGACGACAACCTGGCAAATCTCAAGCTCATTGGTACGCTGTTAAACGAGCAGGTAGAAAAAACCATTGTCTGTAAAAGCGGTAAAGAAGCTATCCAGTTAGCACAGGAGAATCATTTGGATATCATCTTAATGGATATTCAGATGCCCGGCATGGATGGCATCAGGGCCAGCGAATTGATTCACCAGATAGCCCATCATCAGCACACACCGATTATTGCGGTAACCGCCCATGCAACCAGCGGTCAACAGGAGCAATTTCTCAAAGCAGGGATGAATGGCTATCTGGCCAAACCGATCAATGAAACCCGACTGACACTGGCACTTTCCCGTCATTATATGCAGCCCGTACAGCCGCAACCTGCAAAACCTGAAGCGCAAGTACTGATGGTGAATCATAATGAATGGACACAATCTCTGAACTGGCCTCTGGCACTGCGTCAGGCGGCCAATAAAGAAGCGCTGGCCCAAGAATTATTACTCATGTTACTCAATTTTCTGCCACAAGTCAGAAAACGCGTTCATCTCATTATCAAGGGTGGTGAAGACGCCACCATATTGGACCTCATTCATAAATTGCACGGCAGTTGCAGCTACAGCGGTGTTCCCCGTCTGAAACAACTCTGTTTTTATATTGAACAACAGTTACGACAACAGATTAGCCTGCAGGATCTGGAATCCGAATGGCTGGAATTATTGGATGAAATAGACAATGTTATTTATGCTGCCAGGATACATCTGGAAGGGTAACAGTACAAACAGGGGCAAAGCGGTCCAAAAAATTTAAAATTGATCCAGGACGCCTTGCAAATGGCACTTGTCACTGTCGGAACATCCATCCGAAGTGGTTCGACCATAACAAAACAAATTGAAAGCTGAGATGCTTAATTGCATTAAAGTAGATTACAATCAGAAACAAAGCTGAGGTGTTTAACCATATTGAAGTGGATTACAATCAGAAACGTTGGCCCGGAACTGGGGCTATGTCAGCCCAATGGTATTCGCACGATAAGCCCATCTCTTAAGGATGTGCCCACTCAAACCAATCCAGATCACGCTACTATCTTAACAGTATAAAAGGATCCTCCTCTTATGAAATCATCGTTAAAATTTTTGTTGATCCTGTTCATTCTGGCATTTACTGTGACTTCCCATGCCAGGGAATTGATCGTTGCTACCGATACCGCTTTCATGCCGTTTGAGTTCAAGCAAGGCGATCAATACGTAGGCTTTGATATTGATTTATGGGAAGAAATTGCTAAAGAATTAAAATTATCTTATGTCCTAAAACCCATGGATTTTAGTGGGATCATCCCGGCGCTGCAAAGTCGCAATATTGATGTGGCGATTGCAGGCATAGCTTCCACGGATTTACGTAAAAAAGTGATTGATTTTTCTGATGTTTATTATACAGGCGGATTATTGATCATGGTGAGAATGGATGATGATAGTATCAAAAGCGAACACGACCTGAAAGGCAAAATCATTGCTGTGAAAAGCGGTACTGAATCTGCTAATTATGCTAAAGATAACATTAACGCCAAAGAACTACGTCAATTTCCAAATATTGATAACGCCTATCTGGAATTGGGTACTAAACGTGTTGACGCAGTATTATATGACGCGCCCAATATTCTGTCTTTCATGAAACTTTCTGGTAATACCCAATTTAAAACCGTGGGTAACCAGCTTAAAGCCCAACACTTCTGCATTGCCTTACCTAAAGGTAGTGATGAGCTGCGAAAAAAAATTAATACCGCATTACAAAAGCTTCATGATAATGGTATCTATGCACAAATCTATAAGAAATGGTTCGATGTAGAACCTGACTGATGATTTCTATCATTCCTTGACATCCTTCCTTCCTGCCCTGAAGACGGGGATTCCTGCTGTATTCAGGTCAAAACCTGACTCACTTCGGCAGGTTCCTGCTTCAACGGACGGCCTGACTGCACCGTTCCTCCACAGGCCAGCACGGCATGCCCTGCCGCTAAAATATTACGAGCAGCGTTTATATCAACGTTCTACTGTATATACCTGAGTTCGGGATAAGGAATGGGAGTTAATGAGGGTAACCTGTTGACACAGAAGGGATGAGTGCCCCACATTCCGGAATAATCAAATCACAACAAATGGTTAATAACGAAACAGCGGAGCACTCATGGACGATATTACTGCACTTTACTGCCGTATGGACGATTTTTGCAAAAAATTTGAACCAGAATTTAATGCCAGACTGCTGAGTGAGGGTAAAAAGCAGCGGCTGCGTCCCTGCTGTCTGTCTCTTGCAGAGTTGATGAACCTGAGTTCGGGATAAACGCAAATATAACTCATTGAAATAATTGCAATATTATAAAAAATAGCCGAAATGAAATAACAAAATTGCCTGTTTGAGTTTTAGACACTTCTCTTTTTGCCATCATTGAACAGGTATTTTTACTTAATTCATTTTAAAACAAACAATTATTAAATTTCTTATCCCGAACTCAGGTTTGAAATACTGAAAGGAAAATGCTCAGGTATTTCAATGGCAGATTCCACGCCTGTTGCCATCTGTAGCAGGCTGCGCAGGCGTCATCGTGTTTTTCATGGAATGGACGGGCTCGGGAGAAATCAAGCCGGGTGGTTTCCTGGGTTTAAGCTGCACGCCGTTATCAATCATGCCGGAGAACTGCTCAGTATCCGTCTGGCGCGGGGAAATACCGATGACAGAGAGCCCCTGTCTGGTATGGTCAGGGGATTCTGGGGCAGGCTTTATGCCGACAGGGGGTTATATCTCGAAAACACTGACCGGGCAGCTGAAAGAAAGGGGGATTGATTTAATCACCCGGGCCCGGCGAAACATGAAACCACCTGAACATACAGAATTTGACAGGGTGCTGCTGCGCCGGTGCTCACTCATTGAAACCGTTTTTGATCAACTGAAAAATCTGAGTCAGAGCGTGCTGCTTGAAAGATGACGGGTATAAACCGCTGTCGCGGCTATAGTGGTGGTTTCTGCAACTTGAGATAACTCAGAATCTTTATACTCTACAGCAGATGATTATGCAAAATACGTAGTCATCATCTACTGTTAAGTTTAGTCAAAGAAGGAGTTGGTATTATGAAAAGTAAACTGCTGTTAGTACCAGTCGCCTGTATGTTAAGTGTAATGCCTTTGGTTTCAAAAGCCCTGACACAAAGTCAAGAGAGTTATTGCCCAACTTTTGTACCGCTATGTTCGTCACTTTATTTTTTAAAAACAGACGAAGAGAAAATGGCTCAGATAAAGAAATTCAGATCAATGTCGAATCCACTGTGGAATCAGAGCCGGGCCATGCTGATATCAACTGTGCACGACTGTATGAAGATAGGCATAGCAGTTAAATGGTACCAAGGTATTGATAATCAATGTATCAATGGCTTACCAACCAGCCTGCCATGAAATGAAATGGTAGTGGAGACAGGGATGGCTCAATGTACAAAAGCACTTTACAGGGCATTTTTACAGGCAAGCAGCATGAGATATTCCGGTCTGGCGTTGTCAGGAGTCAGTCCGTCCCCGCTGTCTCATGACAGCATCAGCCGGTGGCTGAAGAGCCGCTGTTTTCGTCCCCATGAACTCTGGAAACTGGTTGCATCATCCATTGATAAGCGTCAGCCCTGCCTGCTTCTTGCCGACGATACCGTGCTGGCAAAAGCGCGGGGAATAACAGCGGAGGTGGTAGTCATGGATACCTGGTATTCCAGTCTGGATAATCTGAAGGCCATTCGTTCTCATGGCTGGATATGGGTAACCTGCTTAAGAAAAAACCGGAGGGTAAATCGTGGCATCCACCTGGAATCACTGGATATTCCTGAAGACGGGCTTTCAGTCCACTTGCGTGGCTAGGGCTGGGTCACTGTTTTCAGGTTTGTGGCTAAAAATGGTCGCACTGATTATGTGGCAACGAACAGGGTGAGCCCGACCCGTGCACAGGTAAAAACGGTTATGGAAGAACGCTGGTCAGTGGAAGTTTATCATCGGGAAATTAAACAGACCTGTGGCATAGAGCGCTGTCAGGCCCGCACCGGCCATGCGCAGAGAAATCATATTTTCATGGCCATTACCGCCTGGTTTGAGCAGCACAGGCGTCGCCTGTCAGAAAGAATTACCCTGTATCAATAGGGCTGGAATGTTATCAAAGGCTCCATTACTGAACACATGCGATTACTGCTGGCTCATCCCAGGTAGCTCTGTGCGAAACTTGTTAACGCTTCTTCATGCGGCAATATCATAAAAAGTTGTTATTTGATAGCCAGAATAACCTTATCTGGATATATTGGGCAACTTTTTATCCTCTCTATAGTCTGGCCACTGTTTTTTAAGTACCCATCTAACATACTGTTATTTAACACGAGCAAAAATGAGCAAAATAAATAATCCTGTTTGCCTGAGCCTGGTCCTTATGGTACAGGCCGCACTGGCACAACCCACAAGCACAAGCACAAGCACAAGCACAAGCACAAGCACAAAGACAGATTACGCAAAAGAATATAAAACCAACTGGGGGTTGGCAGCCATTAAAGCCGACGCGGCCTATAAGAAAGGGCTCAGCGGGAAAGGTGTTAAAATCGGCGTGGTTGATACAGGCATTGCGTTAAGTCACCCGGAGTTTTTAGGCCAACCTCACACGGGCATAAAAAGAACTGACCTCACAGATCTCTATGATGCGGGTACAGATATTAAGGGTCACGGTACCCATGTAGCGGGCATTATCGCTGCCAGAAAAGATGGTCAAGGTATGCATGGTGTCGCTTGGCAAAGCGAGCTGATTGGAGGGCATTACGAAGCCTTTCCGGGTACCACGCCTGCAGACATTAGAAGCCTTGCGCACGGTCTGCTGGAAATGGAAAAAACAGGCGTTCAGCTTATTAACCACAGTTGGGCACATCCTCAATGGCGAGTAATGCCTCTGGAGCAATTAACAACCGAAGCCTACTCACAGGAAGCCAGTATACCTGCACTTCATGATCTGCTCACTGTTCTAACCACAACCGCAGAAAAAAAAATCTTACAAATCTGGGCTGCAGGTAATTATGGACTCACTGAAGAAGAATATCAAACCCGGGCGAATACCCCACTTACCCAAACCGACATACCTGTTTCTGAGGTAGATAACGCTCATTCTCCGGGCATCAGTGATATTACGCAGCATAAGTACACTGAAGATGATGCCATCCAGGATACAGAGATAAACATTGATTTTAATGATGAAATATCGGATGAAGAATTCGTAACACCTATAGAATCTGAAGAAGACAAAGAAATAAAAAAGCTTATCCGTGAATCAATTATCCGTGAATCATTACAGAATATGCCACTCATCGCACCCGCACCCACTCGTGCTGACTGGATTAAACTGGCGGATAAAGAAAGAGAAATTTCCCGTAACCCTGCAGGAATAGAACAGTTATTACCCCATTTTCGTCCTGAATTGGAAAAGTACTGGCTGGTTGTCGTTAACACCGATAAAAACAACAGGATCACCGATTCATCCAACCGTTGTGGTGTGGCCGCACAATGGTGCCTTGCGGCCCCGGGAGCAGAAATTTATGCTCCTACCGTAACAGGTGGAAATAAACATAATACACCGCATCTGACCTATGCGGAAAAATCTGGTACTTCCATGGCCGCACCCCACGTCACGGGTTCCATGGCATTATTACAGGAACGTTTCCCCTGGATGGATATCACCCAGGTACGGGAAGTCTTGCTGACAACCGCCACTGATTTGGGTGAACCCGGTGTTGATAACGTGTATGGCCATGGTCTGGTCAATCTCGAACGGGCCATTAAAGGACCGGCGCGGCTGCGGGAAAATTTTTACGCCGCTCTGCCAGCCATGACTCAGGACCGGTGGGAAAATAACATTGATGGGCCTGGCTGGTTGATTAAGGACGGTGCGGGCGACCTGACGCTTTCCGGTGACAACAGTTTTGGTGCCCTTATCGTACGCGACGGACGTGTGCAGCTTGATGGCAATAATTATTTTTCCAATGCATCAACCCTCATTGAGCCACAGGCCCGCCTCATCGTAAACGGCAAGCTGCGTTCACCACACTTCATTTACGTGAAAGGCGGGCTGGGCGGCAGCGGCATCATTGAGGCTCAAATCCACATGGCAGGTGCCTTTACACCGGGAAACTCTGCAGGCACCCAGTATTTTTCCGCTCCCCTGACCCTGGATGCTGACAGCCAGACTGTGCTTGATGTGGATGGTTATGGCACAGGTAACGGCATCGGACAATACGACCGCATCATAGTGCAGGGGGATGGCAATCAACTGCATCTGGCCGGTCAGGTGGAACCGCGCCTGCGGGATATCAATGGCCAGGCCAGTAACAATTTCACCCCGGTTCACGGGGATCAGTTTGATGGCGTATTGCAGGCATCAGGCGGTTTTACCGGTGGGTTCTCACGGCTGATGCAGCCCAAAGCAGGGATGCCAGCGGACAGTCGTTTTGACCTACTGTTTCAGAATAACCGTGCTGATCTGCGTGTTTCTTCCGTCACCTTGCCCGGCCAGATGGCATTGCAGAGTAATGCCTTGACCGGAGCAAAGCTTCTCAACAGGATGCGTGATCTGCCCGTTGCAATGAGACCCGGTGCTTACAACACCTGGCTTGGCCGGCGCCTGAATGCAGGCACAACTGATAGCCTGTATGGTCTGGTTGGAGGTCAAATACATGCCGATGTTCAGGCACTGGCATTGCGGGGCAATGAACGTATTGCCGAACAGCTTTCTGACAGGTTATCCGGTTCAGGTACTGGCCAGTCAGCGCCCC
>JACCDN010531789.1_pt1 | contig 33096 bp, 38 predicted proteins | sample 7441691 | NCBI WGS metagenome assembly JACCDN01 (sample SAMN15323439, study PRJNA562643) | freshwater metagenome | isolation source: river surface water | place: USA:Blue River Watershed | collected 2017-08-16
ATTTTGGGCAAAAAAAACCGGGCGCAAGAATCTTGGGCCCGGTGGCTGATTCTACCCGTTTTGTTTTGCAAATTGCCAACAAGGGGCCAGGAGTTTCTACAATTGGGGGATGTATGACCAAACGCCCCTGCTTGACAACCTCAACCCCGAGCAATTGCGGGCCGTGACGCTGCCCTCTGAGTCGGCCCTGATTCTGGCGGGGGCCGGGTCGGGCAAAACTCGGGTATTAACCACCCGAATTGCTTGGTTATTGCAGACCTCCCAGGTTGGGTCGGGCGGCATTTTGGCGGTGACCTTTACCAATAAGGCTGCCAAAGAGATGATGCTCAGGCTGCAGGCCATGTTGCCCGTCAATGTGCGGGGCATGTGGATTGGTACCTTCCACGGCTTGTGCAACCGGTTTTTGCGGGCCCATTACAAAATGGCCAATCTGCCCCAAACCTTCCAAATTTTGGACACGCAGGACCAGTTGTCGGCCATCAAGCGCTTGTGCAAACAACATGGCGTGGACGATGAACGCTTTCCGCCTAAGCAATTGCAATGGTTCATAGCGGGTTGCAAAGAAGATGGCCTGCGGCCCAAAGATGTCGATGTGCGCGACGATGAAACGCGCCGCAAAGTGGAGGTGTACCAACTCTACGAAGACCAGTGCCAGCGCGAGGGCGTGGTGGACTTTGGCGAGTTGATGCTGCGCTCTTTTGAATTGCTGCGTGACAACGATGCCATTCGTTTGCATTACCGCGCGCGTTTTAAACACGTGCTCATTGACGAGTTTCAAGACACCAACAAAGTGCAATATGCCTGGATCAAAATGATTGCCGGTTTGCCCGCCGAGCATGGCAGCGCGGTGTTGGCCGTGGGCGACGACGATCAAAGCATTTACGCCTTCCGCGGTGCACGTGTGGGCAACATGGCCGACTTTGTGCGCGAGTTTGGTGTGCAGCATCAAATTAAGCTGGAACAAAACTACCGCAGCTACAGCAATATTTTGGACTCGGCCAATGCACTCATTGGCAACAACAAAAATCGCTTGGGCAAAAACCTGCGCACCGATCAAGGTGCCGGCGAGCCCGTGCGTGTTTACGAATCCACTAGCGATTTTGCCGAGGCGCAGTGGTTGGTCGATGAAATCAGGCAACTGGTCAAAGGCGATGGCTTCACGCGCAAAGAAGTAGCGGTGTTGTATCGCAGCAATGCGCAAAGCCGTGTGATGGAAACCGCACTCTTCAATGCCGGTGTGCCTTACAAAGTTTATGGCGGACTGCGCTTCTTTGAACGCGCCGAGATCAAGCACGCCTTGGCCTATTTGCGCATTTTGGAAAACCCCAACGACGACACCAGCTTCTTGCGCATTGTCAATTTCCCGCCGCGCGGCATTGGTGCGCGTAGTGTGGAGCAATTGCAAGATGCGGCCAAAGGCCTAGGGTGCTCCTTGCACGATGCCGTTAGCACCACCGCAGGTAAAGCGGGCGCCAAGTTGGCGGGCTTTGTGGCCATGATCGATGTGATGCGCGAGCAAACGCCAGGCATGACGCTGCGCGAGATCATCGAACTGGTGCTCGAAAAAACAGGCTTGATCGAACACTACAAAACAGAAAAAGAAGGCGCCGATCGCGTTGAAAACTTGGAAGAGTTGGTGAATGCGGCAGAAAGTTTTGTCACGCAAGAAGGCTTTGGTCGCGATGCAGAAGCCACCGCGCAAGAGATGGCGCCTATTGCCGAAGATGGCGAAGTGATGTCGCCCTTGGCGGCGTTCTTAACGCACGCAGCGCTAGAGGCAGGTGACAACCAGGCGCAAGCCGGTGAAGACGCCATTCAACTCATGACGGTGCATGCTAGCAAAGGTTTGGAATTTGACGCGGTGTTCATCAGCGGCTTGGAAGAGGGCTTGTTCCCGCACGAAAATTCCATGAACGATTACGACGGCTTGGAAGAAGAACGCCGCTTGATGTATGTGGCCATTACGCGTGCCCGCAAACGCTTGTACCTCAGTCATTCGCAAACCCGCATGTTGCACGGTCAAACGCGATACAACCTAAAGAGCCGCTTCTTGGACGAATTGCCAGAAGAGTGCTTGAAATGGATCACGCCCAAGAATCCCGGGTTTGCCACAGGCTTGGGCGGTGGCTGGACGTCGCCAGCACAAGCCTTTCAAGCCAAACCCGCATGGGGCCACAGCAGTTTGGGATCTGCGGAGACCTATAAGAGCCCGCCTGTGCCTGTGCAAAAATCGGAGCCATCGCATGGCATCAAAGCCGGCATGAAAGTGTTTCACACTAAGTTTGGTGAAGGCAAAGTGTTGGCGGTGGAAGGCGCGGGCGCTGATGCGCGTGCACAGGTTAACTTCCCACGACATGGCGTGAAGTGGTTGGCTTTGTCAGTAGCCAAGTTGACGCCTGTGGAATAACAGCCCATCGCACCCCAAATAATTTGTAAATTATTAGAGAGAAAGTTTTTAGGAAAAGAACTATGAAAATTGAAAAAGATACCGTCGTCACCCTCAAATACAAAGTGTCCGACGCACAAGGTAAATTGCTCGAAGCAGCTGCCGAACCCATGGCATATTTGCATGGTGGTTATGAAAACACCTTGCCTAAAATTGAAGAAGCTTTAGATGGCCAAGAAAAAGGTTATCAAACCACTTTGGTCTTGTCCGCTGAAGATTCATTTGGCGAGCGCGACGAGAGCTTGCTCCAAACCATGCCTAAGAAAGATTTCCCACCGGGTGTGAAAGTGGGCGGTCAATTGCGCGGTCGTACGGCCGATGGTCGAGAAGCCATTTTCAATGTGGTGAAAATCAAGGGCGACACCGTGATGTTGGATGGCAACCATCCTTGGGCCGGTCAAACTTTGCGCTTCCAGTTGAATGTGATTGACGTGCGTGCGGCCATTCCAGAAGAGATTGAACACCGCCATGTGCACGGTGCGCATGGACACCACCACTGAACTTAAACTTCAACCTCACTGCCTGGTGATGGCAAATCGAAGCAGTCTTTCACACTGAAATAGACCGACGTAAAAAACATCGCGGCCATCAGCAAGGCGCCGGGCATGAGCACGGCGGCCGTGAGGTCTGCACCGCCAATGGCGCTGCTGATGGTGAGGATGACTGTGGCACCTGCCACAAACACACCTGCCCAAGCTAATAAGTAAACCGCAAAAGCGCCCAAATTGCGCCAACACGCCACTGCACTGAAGAACATGCTTTTGACGGGCGGAACACCTTGCCAATGGACCAAGGCAGGGGAATGCCAAAACAACATGGACAAAGGGATGTACAGCACGGTGGCCAACCACATGGCCATTTGAAAGTCGGCGGCGTTGACCACTTCAGGCGTGATGGGCGCGTTGGCCAAATAGACTTTGGCAAAGCCACCGCCATCGACCAAGGCTGAGAGGCCCATCACCAGCAAAAACGAAACAGCATAAAGTGCGCCCAGTGTGAGCATGGCTTTCATTCTTTGCTGACCTGCCCTGAAGGCCACCATCAACACGGTGGGCATGGGGAACTTGCCGGTGGCAGCTTGTTCAGTGGCCACCATTAGCCCTAAGGTAGCGGCAGGCAAAGCGAGCAAGGCCAAGGCTGCGCCAATGAGGGGCACCATGGACAGCACCGAGACCGAGGCCATGAACAAGAAGAACAGACCTGTGAAGGCCAAGGGCTGGCGCCAAAAGGTGCGAATGCCTTGCCTGACCCAGGTCAGGCCTTGTTTGGCGGGAACAATGTTGAGCTTCATGCCCAGAGCTTAAGCGGTGTGGTTAAACGAGCGCGCAATACCCGTTCGAAATGCGTGGGATCGTGAGGCTTGAGCATGGCTGCATCGCGGGGCAGATGGAAGTCCCAGAGCCTGGAAATCCAAAAACGTAGCGCACCTGCTCGTAGCATGGCCGGCAGCAGTTCTCGCTCTGCTTTGCGCAAGGGTCTCACGGCTTGATAGGCTTCAAGCAAAGCATTTGCGCGCTCGGCGTTGTGTTCGCCAGTGTCTAAATCGATGCACCAGTCGTTCAAGCACACCGACAAATCAAACAACCAAGTATCAACACCGGCAAAGTAGAAATCAAAAAATCCGGTGAGTGTGTCACCTTCAAACATCACGTTGTCGCGAAACAAATCGGCATGCACAGGACCACGGGGCAACGCTTGGTAAGCGGCGCTGACGGCAACGTGGTTTTGGTATGCCAACTCGCTTTGAAGCAACTGGGATTGAGCGTCATCCAAATATGGCAGCACCACGGGCACAGTTTCGTTCCACCAATTCAAGCTGCGCAAATTGGGCTGTACACGGTTGTAATCCTCGCCTGCCAAGTGCATGCGGGCCAACATGTCGCCTACTGCCGCGCAATGAACAGATTGAGGTGCCAATTGACTTTTCCCCTTTAGACGATTGACCACGGCGGCAGGTTTGTCACAGACCGTGTGCAACACATCGCCATCTCGGTTGGCTTCTGGGTTGGGCACAGGAATGCCTTTTTCTGCCAAATGTTTCATCAGAAACAAATAGAAGGGCAGTTGCTCGTGGTTCAAGCGTTCAAACAGGGTGAGAACGTAGTCACCCAAATCGGTGGTGGCAAAGTAATTGGTGTTTTCAATGCCCCCCTCAATGCCTCTTAATTCGGTCAAGGTGCCCAAACCCAGTTGGGACATGAGTTCGGCGGCTTGTTCTTCTGTAACGGGCGTAAAAACAGCCATGGCTTAAAGTTGAGTGTAGAAGATGAAAAGGGGTGCAAAAAGTGTACCCAAGGTTCACCTTGCGGTATTCCCAGATTGTAGAGGGTCTTGCCCCCAAATTTGGCCCTTTTGAGCTGGGCAAAATACGCCCAGGACAGGCACAATTGGGGCATGAGCGACAAGAAAACCCTGCTATTGGTCGATGGCTCCAGCTATCTGTACCGCGCCTTCCATGCCATGCCCGATTTGAGGGCTATCCCCGGCGACCCTACCAGCCCTGCAACGGGTGCCATCCGCGGCATGATCAACATGATGGAGCGCTTGCGCAAAGACATCCCCGCCGAATACGCGGTGTGTGTGTTTGACGCCAAGGGCCCCACCTTCCGCGACGAAATTTACCCGGAGTACAAACAAAATCGCAGCCCCATGCCCGACGATTTGCGCACGCAAATTGAACCCATCCATGAGTTGGTGCGTTTGATGGGCTGGAAAGTATTGGATGTGCCAGGCGTCGAGGCCGACGATGTGATCGGCACTTTGGCAGCTGTGGGCGCATCGCATGGCATCGAAGTAATTGTGTCCAGCGGCGACAAAGACTTGGCGCAGTTGGTCAACGAACACATCACCATCATTGACACCATGAACGGCAAGCGTCGCGACTTGGCGGGCGTTCAAGAAGAATTTGGCGTACCCGCCAGCCTGATGCTCGACTATCAAATTTTAGTGGGCGACACCGTCGACAACGTGCCTGGCGTGCAAAAGGTCGGTCCTAAAACAGCGGCCAAATTGCTGCTGGAATATGGCTCCCTCGATAACTTGATGGCCCATGCTGATGAAGTTAAAGGCGTGGTGGGTGAGAACCTGCGCAAAGCGGTCGATTGGCTGCCCACGGGCCGTCAGCTTTTGAAAATCCGCACCGATTGCGACTTGAACGCCTATGTGCCCGAGTTGCCTTCGCTTGAAACCATTCGCTTGGGCCAACCCAACGAAGCCGACTTGCTGGCCTTCTACGAAAAGTTTGGCTTCAAAGGTTTGGTCAGAAGCCGTGGGGCTGGCGCAGCCGAGGCGTCTGATGCCAGCAAGACTTCAGGTAAGCCATCAAAGCCTGCCAAGGCTGCTTTTGTGCCCATGGACGATTTGTTCGCCGAACCCGAACCCGTGGTAACGGTCACCGGCGACAAAAAATACGAAACCATATTGACCTGGGAACAGTTGGAGGCCTGGCTGCCTAAGCTGGATGAGGCTGAGTGCGTTGCGATTGATACTGAAACCACTTCGCTTGATGCTATGCGTGCCGATTTGGTGGGCATCAGCTGGAGTGTCAAGCCTGGTGAAGCAGCGTACCTACCGCTACGTCACGATGGGCCCGACGCCCCCGTGCAATTGCCCATGAATGACGTGCTGGCCAAACTCAAACCTTGGTTAGAAAACCCGCTCAAACTCAAGGTGGGACAGCACATCAAATACGACCGCCATGTGTTTGCCAATGTGGGCATTGAAGTGCGCGGCTATGCGCACGACACCATGCTGCAAAGCTATGTGCTGGAAGTGCACAAGCCTCACAGCTTGACCAGCTTGGCGCTGCGCCATGTAGGTCGCACGGGCATCACTTACGAAGATTTGTGCGGCAAAGGCGCGCACCAAATTTCGTTTGCGCAAGTCGATGTAGAAAAAGCCTCTGAGTATTCATGCGAAGACTCTGACCAATGTCTAGATGTCCATGGTGTGCTCTGGCCGCGCATTCAAGCCGACGCCAAATTGCATTCTATTTACCACATTGAAATTGCCACCAGCGAAGCTTTGTTTCGCATTGAACGCAATGGCGTGTTGATTGACGGTCCCACCTTGGCGGCACAAAGCCAAGCACTGGGTCAGCGCATTTTGCAGTTGGAAACCGAAGCCTACGAAATCGCCGGTCAGCCTTTTAATTTGAGCAGCCCCAAACAGTTGGGCGAAATCTTTTTTGACAAATTGGGCTTGCCAGTTATTAAAAAGACGGCAACCGGTGCACGCAGTACCGACGAAGAAGTATTGGAGAAGTTGGCAGAAGATTATCCTTTGCCTGCGCGCATTTTGGAGCACCGCAGTTTGTCAAAACTGAAGGGCACCTACACCGATAAGTTGGCGCAGATGGCTTTGCCTAGAACGGGCAGGGTGCACACGCATTACGCCCAAGCGGTGGCCGTCACTGGGCGCTTGTCCAGCAACGATCCCAATTTGCAAAACATTCCCATTCGCACGGCAGAAGGTCGCAAAGTGCGCGAAGCTTTTGTGGCACCCGCTGGCAGTTTGATTGCCAGTGCCGACTACTCTCAAATTGAATTGCGCATCATGGCGCACCTCAGTGGCGATGAAGCTTTGTTGCGCGCCTTCCATCAAGGATTGGATGTGCACAAAGCCACGGCTGCCGAGGTGTTTGGCTCTACGCCAGACCAAGTATCCAGCGAACAACGCCGCTACGCCAAAACCATCAACTTTGGTTTGATCTATGGCATGAGCGCTTTTGGTTTGGCCAAAGCCTTGGGCATTGACAATGGCGCTGCTAAAAATTACATCGAGCGTTACTTCCAACGCTTTGCGGGTGTGAAGCGTTACATGGACGAAACGCGCGAACAAGCCAAATCGCAAGGCTATGTGGAAACCGTTTTCGGTCGTCGTTTGTACTTGCCTGAAATCAATTCACCCAATGGGCCTAGACGCGCTGGCGCTGAACGTGCGGCTATCAATGCACCCATGCAAGGCACCGCAGCCGACTTGATCAAGCTGTCGATGATTGCTGTGCAAGCGGGCATCGACCGTGAGCAGCGCAAAACCAAAGTGATCATGCAAGTTCACGATGAATTGGTGTTTGAAGTGCCCGAGGACGAAGTGGAATGGCTCAAGATCGCTGTTCCTAAATGGATGGCCGATGTGGCCGAACTCAAAGTGCCTTTGTTGGCAGAAGTTGGCGTGGGCCTCAATTGGGATCAAGCGCACTGATGAAGACGGGGCTTCAAAAATTTCGCAACGCCTTAGGCGAAGCCGAAATACAGGTCTTGCAGAATTGCTTGCAGCAAGCCAAGCAAGCGCTGCCGGAAGACGCCATGCCTTGGTATTTGGGACCAGCGCACACGCCCACGGGCTATTTAACACCAGACCATGCCAACATCATTTTGAGTTTGCGCCAAGATTGGCATCGTGTACCGCATGGCTTGGTATGGGATGCCCCAGACCACACCTATGCTTCCCGCAGTGATGCCTTGGCAGCTTTGGCAGCAGAGTTACGTGAGCTTGGGCATATCACGGGTTGGCGAAATGAGAAATTCAGTTATTGGCCGGACTCAGAAATTTTGGTGAACGGGGTGTGCGTTGAACCTACCGACGCATTGACTGCAGCCTTTGAAATGGAGCGTGCCGCCTATCGATTTTTTGGCCTTCGCAGTCATGCGGTGCACGTCAATGGCTTTACCGATGCCGGAGAGATGTGGTGTGGTCGTCGGTCAATGGCCAAGCCCACCGACCCAGGCATGCTCGACAATATTGCAGCAGGCGGCTTGCCTGTGGGCGAATCTTTGCAGTCGTGTAGCGTGCGCGAAATGGCGGAAGAGGCCGGTTTGGCTGAAGACTTGGCCATGACAGCATGGGCCAATGGCGTCATCACTACCTGTCGTTCTGTGAAGCGCGGATGGCACTACGAAACTTTGTGGGTTTACAACTTGTTGGTGCCGGCCGATGTACAGCCCGTCAATCGAGATGGTGAAGTGGCAGAATTTAGTTTGCTGTCACCCCAGCAAGTGGTTCAAGCCATTGCTACCAAGAGCATGACTGTCGATGCGTCTTGTGTCATTGCGCATGCGGTATTGAACTTGGACTTCGTTGCCTGAAACTAGATGGCATCCGTGCTAATCCATCTGTCATGGAATTAAATCTTTATGTCATCTCCGTTGTGCTGTTGGGTTATTTCGTGCTGGGCACAGCTGGTTTTGGTTCTGCGTTGATCATCGTTCCCTTATTAGCGTGGGACTGGCCTTTGGCTTTTGTGGTCCCCTTGGTTTTGTTGATCGATATACCGGCTGCAATTTTGCATACAGGCCTTAATTTCAAGCAAGTCATGTGGCGCGAATTACCGCCTTTGTTGCCTTCTGTCTTGTTAGGGGCACTAATTGGCGTCTTACTAATGCATTGGCCACTTGGTGTTCCTTTGTTGCTTTCACTGGGTATCTACGTCGTCTATATTGGTTGGCGAGGCCTGCTCGGCGCATCTTCCACCAAACGATTCAATTCAAAGGCGGTTCATTTTTCTGGATTTACCATGGGATTGGTCGAGACCTTATTTGGAACCGCAGGCCCAGTGGTCATGTCATGGTTGTCCCAACGTGTGTCCGATCCTTTTTTGATACGTGCCACTATGCCCATGACCATCATTGGTTTGTCAACCATTGCACTGGGGATGCTAGGCGCCTCGGGTGGTTTGGCCGATATCACCCTGTGGACCCGATTGGCCTGGTTATTGCCGTTTTCATTGGCAGGTGTTTTACTCGGACATCGATTTTCTCGGAAAATATCTGCTGAGTTTCTTAGGCCGTTTATCTATGGGTTTTTGTGCCTGAGCGGTTTGGTGCTTTGCGCAAGAGCGTTGCGCGGGTTATATTCATTGTTTGTAAATTGAACAAGACAAATGATCCCTATTCATGTTGAGTCAGCTTGGAAAGGCACTTCTGATTGCCGCGCCTGTGGCATTCGTGATTTGGTGTTATTCGCCGATTTGAATGAAGACGATTTTGGTCTGATTCACGCGCCCATCGACGACATGGCTTACCCAGTAGGCGGTCAACTTTATGCTGAGGGTGAAAAAGCATTGGGGGTTTTCACCCTTCGACAAGGCATGGTCAAGTTGATTCGATCGACTGCCGACGGCCGCGAACGCATCATTCGTGTTTTGCGTGCAGGCGATGTGGTTGGCATTGAAGCCTTGGCCACAGGACACTTTGATTCAGAGGCTGTGGCGCTCAATGACGTTAAAGTTTGTCGCATTCCTTTGGGGGTGATGCACAAACTCAGCACGCAGTCTCCAAGGCTGCACACCCGGCTGATGCAAAAGTGGCAACAGGCCTTGAAAGGTGCTGACGATTGGTTGGCCGATTTGAATTTTGGAACGGCTCGTCAAAGGGTCTCAAAGTTCATTCTTAAAATGCGTCACGAAGACAACTCTGATCAGAGCAGCATGTTTTCTAGAGAAGACATGGGTGCCATGATGGATCTGAAGCTTGAAACTGTTAGCCGTGAAGTAAGCGGCCTGGTTCGTGAGCAAGTCATCGAGCCATTAGACAAAGTGGGCCGTCTCTACCGCATTCAAAACGAAAAAGCTTTAACTTCAACCTGACGGTCATCCGTTTACGTTTTGGAGGCGTTGCCCGATAAAAACAATCGGAGAAAAAATACACCCATGCCAAGCATGAACACGATGCCGATGAAACTCATCAAGCCGTAGTCTGTGAAAAATAAGTCGTGAAGTAATTTCATTTTTTCTCCTTATCAGACATTCCGAAATAGAACTTGCTGAAGGATCATGTTGATCTAAAAGTGCTTGCCAAACTTTGATCTAAATTAAGCTTGTCGTTCATTTGAGGGCCAATTAACACTGGACTTTTATATACCTTAGGGGGTATATTTGAGCCATCGTCTTTATTGATTTGAAATGCCCTCAAAATGAAATCACCCCACGACTTGGTTTTTGCAGCCAAACAAACTGTCCATGAAATCGTCATTGCCGACGCGCCTGCCGTTATCGCCCAGAGTGATGTCTTGATTGACGTACGAGAGTCAGAGGAATTTCAAGCAGGTCACATTCCTGCGGCTATTCACATGTCGAGAGGCATGTTGGAGTTCAAGTTGGCCGCCAATCCACAATTTCAGTCACGTGATCTCAAAATTACGCTGTATTGCAAAACCAGTGGCAGGGCTGCCCTGTGTGCTCAATCATTGAAAGAAATGGGCTATTTGAATGTGAAATCAATTGCAGGTGGCTTTGATGCCTGGCAAGCAGCAGGGTTTCATGTTGAGAAGCCTGTTGCCCCTTCATTTGAGTAAATTATTGATCAACCATCTAGAAAGAATAATCCTGTGAGCACCTTTGAGCACGCTGCGCTGATCCAACAAATCAATGAATCGCTGACGCCTTTTCGTAAATCACAACCTGATGCCATGCAAGGATTTGGCCAGCTTGCTCGCAGTGCAATGGCAGAAGGCCAAGTCAGTACCAAGCACAAAGAATTGATTGCATTGGCCATAGGCATTACACAACATTGTTCTGGCTGCATTGGTTTTCATGTCAAGGCACTCTTAAAGCTGGGTTGTACGCGTCAAGAACTTGAAGAAATGCTGGCAGTCTGTGTCTATATGGGGGGAGGACCGGCCTTGATGTACAGCGCAGAAGCCCTCAAGGCATGGGACACTTTGGCCACTTAAATGAAAATTCTTTTTGACCTGTTACTAACCTAGGATGGCTGGGTGGTGTTGGCTGTCACTTTCATCTCACTTGCCGTAGCCTACGGCATTCATTCGTTCATTCAAAAGCAAATCAAAGAGTCATCTAGTGCTTAGAGACAGCACCTGCAGCTCTTGCGTTGGCATCTAAACCGCCCTTGGCTGTCCATTCAGAGATACCGCCTTGCAAGATTTTGACATTGTCCCATCCTGATACGCGAAGCGCAAAGCCAGCTTGGGCAGAAAGTGTGCCTGTATTGCAATAGACCAAAACTGTTTTGTTTTTGGGGATACTGCCACTTTTTGCCAAAACTTGTCGCCAATCAATGTTGATGGCGCCAGGGATGTGGCCTCTGCTAAATTGGGCAGAGTCGCGCACATCAATGATCATCATTTTGGGATATTCATTTTTTGGAATTTGTTCAGCAAAGATGGTGCCTCCCCCGTAGTCTGCAAACTCTAAGTAAGCGGAAATTTCATCGATGAGCTTGGCTTTGTCATTGGCCCAAGCTGGTGACATTAAAAAAATAAGGACAGCAAAAAGATTAATTTTTATAAACATAGAATGAACTTGGAAATTTCAAAATCAACAAGGTTTGTAGGGTTCAAGAGGTCTGAATTCAATGTGATTTACAGCTCTTGTTTTGATACTTCTTTTGATAGCCATTTAAAATTTTTTTAACCGCTTTGAGTGGCAGATTGCGAATCCACATAGGCAGGACCCCTTGAGTTTTGAAGGCAAACAAGGCTGACCATTTGGTCAGCGGTCTGATCCAAGCGGTCGCTTCAAGAAATTCCTTCTGTTGCGTGCTGTTCATGTGAGCTACCTTATCCCTATTAACAGAAATATTGCTTAGACTTTTTGACCGACGAAGCCCACCAGTGCAGACATGCCACTGTGACCGGGGCCTTCGTCAACCTCTTCCAGATAGGTTCGAAGGTCTAGTGTTTTGTAACTGCTGAAGGACGAAAGAAGAAGCTCTTCATCGTAGAGATTTTCCAAAATACCAGGGCCGCCGCTTTTGTATTGCATTTGCGATTTGCCGTAGCCTTGAATGATCAAAGTACCGCCGGGTTTGAGGGCGAAATTTAATTTTTCAAATAGTTTTGTGCGCGACTCTGGATCGGCAAACTGGAAAAAAAATACCGGCAATGGCATCATATTGCTCAGGTTGCCAATCAAAATTTTGCCAATCGCTGCAGTGAAAGTTGACTCTGACCTGATGTGCGTCTGCCAATTTTTGAGCTTTTTCAATGGCAACTGGTGAAAAATCAAAAGCATCAACTTCAAAACCCTGCGTTGCCAGCCAGACACTGTTGCGTCCTTCACCGTCTGCAATCGACAACGCCTTGCCTTTTTGAAGTAGCGCTATTTTTTCAAGCAAGTATCGATTGGGCTTGTCACCAAACAGATAGTTTTCGGTGGCAAAACGTTCATTCCAACGTGCCAAAGGATTGTTGAATTGCGTCATGCCAGATTGCTCCAATTGCCAATGTTGTGAACATTTCTATAACCATTTTTAAGCAGTAGCAGCTTGGCCATACCGCTACGTGAGCCAGAGGCACAGCAAACAACCACTGGCTTGTCCTTGGGGATCTCGCTTAAACGATGGCCCAATTCAGATAACGGAATATTCAATGTTCCAGCTGCATTGGCATGCGCAAATTCACCGACTGAACGCACATCGACGAGAGTTGCGCCAGCACTTTTAAGTGCTGGCAGTTGGGATTTAATTTGTTGACCACGCCACCATTTGTAGGTAAACCAAACTATCAAAAGTAAAAATGGCCAATATTCTTTTATAAACTGATCCATGTGGCGCTACCGTTCGCTGTTGAATGTTATTGAATGATTTGCTGGTGAATTTTTTGTATTGTTTTTCGTGCAAAAAACAATACAAAAGGAATCATCAAGCCTGCAAATACTTCTGGGTTGATGTTCATGCCTAGCGCCTTCATTGTTTTCCCAACGTACAGAGCTAAGCTAACAACATAGTATGTGATGGCAGCTATCGACAAGCCCTCAACGGTTGATTGCAAGCGAAGTTGCAAAGCTTGACCACGTGTTAGTTTTTCAAGCAATTGCTGATTCTGCTGCTCGGCCAGAATTTCAACTCGTGTTCTGAGCAATGCACTAGCTCTTGAGACGCGTTCAGCCAAATTACCCAATCGATCTGATGTTGCATTGACTGTGGCCATGGCGGGCGCCAAGCGACGTTGCATGAACTCGCCAATAGTTTGAATGCCAGAAAGTGGCGTTTCGCGCATTTCAGAAATACGCTCCAACACAATGGCGTTATAGGCTCGAGCAGCTGAAAATCTGAAGCTGTGTTCGGCGGTTGCACTTTCGACTTGAACAGCCAGACTGGCCAAGTCTTTAAGCAAAATTTCATCTGCATCAATTTGCCTCTCTAATCGCTGTGTGATGTTGACCAATTGAACTTCAGTGTGTGCAAGTTTACTGCCAAGACTTTTTGCGACTGGCAAGCTTAGCAAGGCCATCATTCGGTATGTTTCTAGTTCAAGAATGCGCTGAACAATGCGGCCTGCGCGATTAGGTGAAGTTTCAGTAGATGCGAGTACCAAAATCCTCTCAAAGCCTTGTTCATCAATTCTTAAATTGGACAGCAAATGTGAGTGAGGCAAGCCATTTGAATTGCGCCCCATTTTCGAGCCGATTAAAGGGCCGTCTCCCAACCAAAGTTTGGCATGCCGAAGTGAATTTTGATCCTCCATGCCCTGCGTCAAAATTGCCAGTTGAATGGCCGTAATGGTTCTCCCTGGAATTGCGCGTATCCAATCACTGTCTACAGCAACACTGGGAGACAGATCGGGAAAAGCTTGTCCCCAAAGCACTTCATTTGGAAGTTTTTGGATGAGGGTGTATCGTGTAAATTCAGTGTGCCGTTCCCAAATTAAGGTGTGAGTACTGAATTGGAGTTGGCAGAAATTAGTTCTTAATTTTTCGATGGGTAAGTCTGACTGACTTGGCAGTTGTTGCAAATGTTGTAACTCGTCTTGAACTGTCACATTGGCATTGATCACCGCCACATAAAAAATTAACGCAGGTAGCTCAATATTTGCAGAAGGTCGTGTGTGAATCTCGTTGTGTAAGACGCTGCGGCTGGCAACGTCAGCGGGTAATTTGAAAAGAGATGGCTCTGTCATAGATGTTGCTCATGTGAAGATGCCATGACAGATCAGCACAGCAGCACAATCTGCACCAGAGGCGTGATGAATCTTGGATTCAGCAGAAACTCAGAAGGCTTCTTTTTCTGCTTCCAAATAAGCCAAGCTGATGTACTTTCCGATGTTGCCATCAAAGCCCTGCATTGTTTTTGATCGCTTGAGAACGCGTGCGTCTTTCATGACCATGGTCTTGGCTTCTGCTTCGGATTTGCCGTCTTTGACGGCCTGCAAACATGGCTCCCAGATGCCAGACATGAATTCACCATAGGTCTGAAGCAAATCTTTGGCCGGTTGACCATGTCCTGGTAACCAGATTTGTTCGCCAGTGCTTTCTGACAAGGCTTTGTAGTATTTGAAGGTGCCTGCGTAAGAGCCGTCGTCGATATTGGCAATTCTGTTGGCCATGGCAATGTCACCAATGCTGGTCACTTTGTCTTGAATCACTTGCACGCTTAAATCCGCATCGGTGTGAGCTCGTCCGTAATGGTGCATGACAAAATCGATGTTGCCAATCTTGATTTTTTGGCCATGGGTGACAACGCGGTTGGGAGCCACTGTTTTGGTACCGGCTGTCGATTGATTGGTCCAGCGCTCCATCAGAATACGCCAAGTATTTCCTTCTATGCCTTTGATGGTCTCAATGGTTTTCGCCAAAGCGTAAATTGGAAGTTGAGTACCGTACTCTTCTACAAAGGCATGGTTTCCTAGCCAATGGTCGCCATGGAAATGACTGTTGAAAACCGCAACGACAGGCAGAGGTGTCACTTTTTTGATCATGCGAATGGCCATTTGACCAATTTGCAAAGAACTGCCGGAATCCAAAATCACCACGCCTGCAGAGGTGACCACAAAGCTAATGTTGGACATCATGCCGCGGTTTTCTTGTGTTGGAAAACCATCGGGTGCAAAGATCATCCAAACGTGCTTGGATACTTGAATGGGTGGGATGTCTTTGACAGGGGGTCCTATCAAAAAGTCTTGTGCATCTGCCGCAAATGTTTGCACTTCTGGCCACATGCCAATTGCACCCAAGCCAATTGCACCTACGCCTAAAAAAGAGCGACGCTTGAGGGTGGCTTGTGCCGTCGTTTTGAATTGAGCTTGAGGCATTTGAGAAATTCCAGTTTAGGCGACGTAACCTGGGTTGGGCAAGCCACCTGTGATCTTGGGCGCGTTCAATTGGCGTGGCTTGATGCGGCCATTGGGCTGTGTTTTGAGCCATTGCTCCACCACTTCCCAGACCTGTTTGTTGCCTTGTGTGCGGGCCTCTTCCGCCACAGGTGCCCAACCAGCCACTTTGTATTTTTTGCCAGACTCAATGAGCTTGCCATTCAAGCGCATTTCTTCAATGCGTTTGCCCATGCTAGCCGTTGGGTTGCATTGGTACTGTAATCCGCCCACACGCACCATGTCGCCACCTTGTTGGTAGTAGGGGTCAGGATTGAATAAGTTGTCGCAAACATCTTCGAGAACTGTTTTGATGGTTTCGCCGGTCATTTCAGTGACTGTGGCGTAAGAGTAAGTAGTCGCAGTCATGTCGAGTAGCCACTCGCGCGTGATGGCTTGACCTGGCAGAAGAGTTGTACCCCAGCGGAAGCCAGGTGAGAACGCAATCTCTGCTTCTTGGACATCCATTAAGGCATCGACCAACAATTGGTCGCCCGTGCCATTAAAGTTGCCACGGCGATACAAGAGGCCTTCAGAGATGCCGAGCTTTTCGTTCAACTTGCTTTCGTAAGGCGCGCGAATTTTAGTGATGAGCGCATCCATCTCTTTGTCGGCTGGCAGCATGTTGGAAAAAACGGGCAGCAATTTATAACGGAAATCGGTGACGCGTTTTTCTTTGACTTCAAAATCGAGTACTCCCAAGAACTTGCCATTGGAACCCGCATTGGTGACAATGGTTTTGCCGCCTTTGTTGCTGACCAATGTAGCGACAGGCATACCGTCGTGCGTATGTCCGCCCATAATGGCGTCGATGCCGCTGACACGGCTGGCCATCTTCAAGTCAACGTCCATGCCGTTGTGTCTGATGACCACCACCACTTGTGCACCTTTGCCGCGGGCTTCATTGACCATGGCTTGCATGTTTTCGTCCTGAATGCCAAAGGCCCAATCGGCCACCATATAGCGCGGGTTTGCAATGGGTGTGTAGGGGAAGGCTTGACCAATGATGGCACAGGGCACGCCGTTGATTTCTTTGATCACGTAGGGCTTAAAAACTTGATCGCCAAAGTCTTGGGTCTTGATGTTTTGAGCCACAAAATCAACTTTGCCGGCAAAATCTTTTTCAACAATTTCTTTCACGCGGTCCATACCCAGTGTGAACTCCCAGTGGCCCGTCATGACGTCCACGCCTAACAATTTGCAGGCGTCCACCATGTCTTGGCCGTTGGTCCAAAGGCATGTGCCTGAACCTTGCCATGTGTCACCGCCATCGAGCAACAAGGCGCCTGGGCGGCTGGCTTTCATTCGTTTGACCAAGGTGGCCAAGTGTGCAAAGCCACCGACCTTTCCATAGCGTGCTGCAGCTTTTTCGTAGTTCAGGTAGGTGAGGGCATGGGCCTCTGAAGAACCTGGGCGAATGTTGGCAAACTTCAGTAGATGCTCACCCACCAAGTGGGGCAAGTTGCCTTTCATGCTACCTAGGCCCAGATTGATACTGGGTTCACGGAAATAAATGGGTTTGAGTTGTGCGTGGCAATCCGTCATATGCAAGAAGGACACATTGCCAAATTTAGGGATGTCATACAGACCATTGGCCGCTGTCGCTGCATCTGCTTCAGCATACGTTCCCATGCCCAAACCTGCCATGGTGCCTGCACCCATGACCTGCATAAATTCACGTTTTGAGAGGTTCATACTTTTGTCTTTGCTAATATATGGGGATCAAAAAAACCCGGACGAACCGGGTTTGGATCACATTGTTATTTGTTCACTGGTGATTGAGGGTCAAGCAACAAGCCTACGACGTGTCGTACTTGTGCTTCGGTCAAGATGCCGCTGTGACCTGCGCGTGGCATGTTGGAGCAGGCGTTATAGGCCTTGGAATTCCAAATTTTGCCCCATGTGTATTCCACAATAGGTTTGGCCGCAGCGCTGTTGGGATCGGTAATGCCGCGAATTTTCCCGTAGTTGTGCAGGCTTGGGCCAATCGTGCCATAAGAAATTTCTTTTTCGTCGATCTTGTGGCAGTTGTAGCAATTGCCGCCATTGACAGTTTTTTCATCGTCTGTAAATGTCAGGCCACGACCATTCTGAGCAATCTTCTCGCCTTCTTTCCAGTCGCCGATGAACTTGCCGTCTGAAGGCCACTTGATGGCTTTCATGTTGATTTCTTCAATGCGCTTGGCAGTCTTTTCATCCAAAGGCTTGCCCGAAGCATCAGCTTCACTGCAAGCCTGATTGGTTTCGTCGGTGTTCAGGATGCTGGCCTTCACAATGCCTTGATCGCGAAAAGAAGCCTTCACGATTTGTTGAGTAAGGGCGTTCAGGTCTGCGACTGAAGGGGCCGATGCACAGCCAACCACCAGCAGCGCGACAGCCGTCGCGGCCAAACCTGTACGTAGTTTTGAGTTCATTTTTTTCATTGCTGTTGCTCCGAATTAACGCTTGATGGCGGGTGCAATGGAAGCAGAACCCTGAGAGTTCACGCCAAGGTAGACGCCCAATGCAATGGTGGCATCGCTGGCAAAGCCAGGGTATGGGAACCGTTGCTGACGGTAACAATCGTTCAAACGTTGTTGCATCCCCCACATTTGACCGTTGGATACACGGTAGGCGGGCCATGCCGCAAAACCGATGCCGTCGCCTGGATTCTTGGTTAGATTTGGCAAGTCTTGCAAGCGAATGCGCTTGCCATCTTCTGCATGGCATGAGGCGCAGGCAAAGTCGTGCGGGCCACCTCGTTGAAAGAAAAGACGTTTACCAACTTCATAGAAAGTTTTTTCGCTTTGATGAGCTTGTGGCAAATTGAACTTCATGCCTTTTGATTCGGCTGCCAACCATGTGGCCAAAGCAGTCATATTAACTTGCTCGCCTTTACCAAAAGGTGTTTTGGCAATTTCGGCTGCATTGAAACCTTGCAAAGTTTCCATGCAAGTCAGCAAACGCGATTCCATGTCTTGTACTCGGCCAGTGTCTGCAAAATACTTGGGCAGTTCTACGAAGGCGCCCTTGTAAACACCAGGACCTTTGCCCAAGTCACATTTTTCAAGTGACGCATTTTTGGGACCTCGTTTTTGAGTCCACAGGCCTTCGCCCTTGGCTTCAAACAAGTCGGCTGGATTGCCGTCTTGCAACATGGCGCGGTATTCATCAATGCCTTGGCTGGCGGTTTTTTGCGCCAAGCTACCCAAGCTGAGGGTCATTAAACCTGCAGCCAATATGATGGAAAACGTTTGCTTCATGATCACCTCAATGAGTCAACTTCTTAAACTGAAAAAGGGTGAAGATTGCACTTCACCCTTGTTATGCCTTTAGGTGGTTTAGGACACCGTGGCTTCGTCGGTGCGTGTATCGCCTTTGCTGTCTTTCCATGTGACAGCAATTTTGTCGCCAGCTTTAGCGCCTTTGACGGCAAATTGCAAAAATGGATTCTTGGAGACAGCGGGGCCCCATTCAGCTGACAACACAGGTTTGCCGTTGTGTGTGGCTGTTACTTCTTGGATATACCAAGCAGGTACAGTTTTGCCAGCCGCGTCTTTGCGTTGACCGGATTCCATTTCGTGACTCATCAGAACACGAACAGTTGCTTTGTCGCCAGAGGCTTGGGCGCGAATGCGCATTGGATCTGCCATTATTTTTCTCCTGAATATGTGTAAATGAAAGAAGGGGTGAGAGGCTTAACCGCCGCAACCACCCAAAGTTACTTTGACTTCTTTCTTGGCGAACAAGGCCTTACCGTCAGCCATGATGGCGACAGCGTAAACGTCAGAGGACTGGCCCATTTTTGCGCGTGTAGAGAAGTTGGCTTCCACAGCGTCACTCACATGGAACATGGCGACCAAAGCCGAAGGATTCTTTTCGACCAAAACCAACATTTGCTTCACACCTGGCAAGCTGGTGCTTGCACCCAAAGGCACCACAGCGCCGTTTTCAGCGATGTCTGGACCTGTGATGGTGACGTCCTTGCTTTCTGCAATGGCGCCGCCGCCGTAGGCTTTGACTGCGTCTTGAACAGACTTGGCATCAAAACCTACTTTGTTAAAAGCAGCGTGAGCAAATTGTGGTAAGCCTGCTGTTGCGAGCAAGCCTGCAACCACCATGCTCTGTTTAATTGTCTCGCGACGAGTTTGCATCTGAATTCTCCTTGTGAATAAGTTGATGCTAATGAAATTTTTGTCAAAGTCAAATTAGATTAACTTTGACTTCACTTTTATTTGCTAGCGCCTGATGCGATCCAGTTTGCAATGATTTTTGCATCTGCTTCGCCAATGTTCTGTGCTGGCATGGGAATAGGGCCCCAAACGCCAGAACCTCCTGACTTAATTTTGCCTGCCAAGTAATCGACCTTGCCAGCATATTTTTTGGCAATGTCGTTAAAGCCAGGGCCAACAATTTTCTTGTCAACACCATGACAAGCTGTGCATGTGTTCTTGCTTAACAAGGCCATGACGGCTTTTGTGTCTGCTTTGCCATCCGTTGCCTTAGCAGGTGCTGCGGCGCTAGTAGCTGGCACGGCCGATGCGGTGGGGGTTGAGCTCGTTTTGCCGGAACTGCCTTCAGGTTTGCTTGTGTCAGCGCCTTTTTGTTGTCCGACCATACGATTTTGTTCACTCAAGTTGCCATGGGCATTGCGTGCGAAGTCGGGCAAGAACGATGCAACTTTGGGCTCTGGTACACAGTCCTTCATGCAAATCACGTTGTGGGTGTCGGGTTTAGCTGTACCGCCAAACTCTTTGCCAGGCCACATGGCATGAGCCGTTGTCATGCCGTTGCGATTGGGCATGCGCTTTTGCACTTCAGCAATATTTTTGTCAGACAAAACAAAATTATCGGGTACCACGCCTGCCAAGTTCAACAAGAAACCTGTGACGGCATAAACCTCTTCTGTGGTGAGCGTTTTAGGATTGGTCCAAGGCATGGCTCGGTTGATGTAATCCCACAGAGTAGACACCGTAGCAACCTTCATGATGGTGGTGCGACCGGGAAAGTCTGTCCGCGTGAGGTTTGCCACACGGCCAGTCTTAATATCTTCTGCAGTGGTGCCGCCAATCAATGGACTGAACACTTCATTGGATTCACCAAAAATGCCATGGCAGTGGGCGCACTTGGCTTCCCAGACGTCTTGGCCTTTGGCTACAGAACCGGAACCAGCAGGCAAGCCTTTGAAGTCAGGGCGGACATCAATGTCCCATGCTGCGACTTCTTTGGGGGTTGCGTCTCGACCGACACCTGGATATTTGTTGCTTTGTGCAAATGTGGTTGCGCCTGTTAAACACAGGGCGATGATCAACGCAACTTTAGGAAACTTGAACATTTTTCACCTCGCCATTTTCTTGCACCAACCATGACTGAATGGCATTGTTGTGATAAATAGAACGTGTGCCACGGACATCACGCAGTTGTTTGTACATAGGTTGCACATAGCCTGTTTCATCTTGTGCGCGGCTCTGGATGATGGCGGGCTTGCCATCCCAGGTCCAATCTAAGTTGAAGCGCGTGAGGGCTTTTGAAAGCACGGGTGTTTCAAGACGTGCTTGTCGCCAATTACGGCCGCCGTCTGTTGAAACATCGACACGTTTGATCTTTCCTTTACCCGACCAAGCCAAACCTGTGATGTTGTAAAAGCCTTTGTCTAACAAGACTTGACCGCCGGATGGGGTGGTGACCACACTCTTGCACTCTTGAATGTTGGTGTACTGGCGATGCAAACCGCTAGGTTGTAAATCGATGTAGTGAATGGCTTCATCTTTAGCTGCGTAGGGTTGATCGCCCACTTCGACGCGGCGTAAGTACTTGACCCAACTCACACCCTGAACACCTGGTACGACCAAGCGCAAAGGGTAGCCATTTTCGGGACGCAGCATTTCACCGTTTTGACCATAAGCTACCAACACTTCACCGGAGGTGATCAAGCTCATGGGGATGGTGCGAGTCATCGAAGAGCCGTCGCCGCCTTCTGCCAAAACAAACTTGCCATTTTTCAAATCGGCACCAGCCAATTCAAGCAAGGTGATGAGGGGTACGCCCGTGAACTCACTGCATGACAACATGCCGTGTGTATATTGCACTGTAGGGACTGCCACATTGCCCCAATCTACGGCTGTATTGGCGCCGCACTCGATGAAGTGAAAACGAGATACCGATGGCAAGCGCATGATTTCGTCCATGGTGAAAACTTTTGGGTTTTTCACCATGCCGTTGATCATGAAGCGGTGCTTAGAGGGGTCGATGTCCCACCAACCTTGGTGGTGACGCTCAAAGTGCAAGCCGCTGGGCGTAACAATTCCAAATAAAGATTGCAAGGGCGCAAACGACACAGAAGCCTGTGTTGTTTGCGTTAAGCCTGGGCTTTGACGGCGCTGCAAATTGGACTCGTACTTAGATGGTTTACCGTAACCTTCAGTCGCGACCCCTTGTCCCAAGCCTGTGGCGTGCTCTGGCAAATTCAAAATATTGGGATCGCCACCTTCGGTTGGAATAGGATTGCCCTGAGCAAAGGCCTGAGGGGCAGATACTGCTGCAACACCCGCTGCAGTGGCAGTAGAGGCCGCTGCAAAAGCACGGCGAATGAAGTCTCGACGTCCTTGCTTGCCCTCAGCAAAAACTGTTTTGACATCACTCGGTGTGAGGAAGTTTTCCGGCGCTTTTTGAACCCGGCCGGAAGAATTGAATAGCTCTTTCACCATATCTCCTTGTTGAGCGTTTGCAGCACAAATAAGCCGCATATTATATAAGTCAACACTAATTTAATAGACACAATTTTTGACTGCGCAACTGAACTCAAAATTACAAATCAAAGCCTACGATTATCGAAGGGGTGCCGTCAGCTGAATTGATTTAAGTCAATCCAGCTGACATGCTGTTTGTTTTTTCAATAGCGGTAGCTGGCCAACAATTGCCAATTGTTTTGACTGTGCGAAATGCTAGCGCTTGGCGTTGTCACTGTCACTTTGCCAGCGTGGGAAATGGCTGCATCCAATTGCCATTGCTTGCTCAATTGGTAGCTGGCGCCCAAAGTCATATGGTCTTCCACAATGGCTGGAAACAAGGGGTTGGTCATTTCTTTGGGGATGGGGTTGCTGGCCATGTTCAAACCACCGCGAAGTGTTAGAACATCGTTGACACGATAAGCGGCACCAACTGAGACGACTGTTTGATCTACCCAGTTTTGAGGCATTGCAAAGCTGACGCTGCCACCCATGCCAGCACTTGTATAGCTCATTGAAAACTGCTTCATGACCTTGGACCATTCGACACGCTTCACATCAGCCGCAATGGTAAGAGCAGGGCTTGATTTGAAGGCCATTCCGATGGCTAAAGTGGCTGGCATTTGGAAGTCCAAGACCTTCAATTGCCCGGCATCTGAAAATCCACCTGGGGCACTCATGCTTGCGCCCGTGGCTGATGTTTTCATGTCGCCTTGAGAAGTTTTTAAGTGATAGCTGGCTCCCACAGTCATGTCAGGTGTCGCTTGATAGGTCATGCCTAACTTGCCTGTCCAGCCCGTTGCCTTTGCAGCACCGCTGAAATCATTTGAGTTGGAGAAGTCGATGCGAGCCCATGGCGCTTGCGCCAATTGTGGCAAGGCCATGCCAAGGTTGCCAGAAGGCATACCATTGACCATGCCACCCAATTGAGCACCCGTTGCGGCCATTTTCATGTCTAAGTTAGACCATGCAAAGTCCAAAGTAGCGCCCACATTCAACTTGTCGTTGATTTTCATGGCTACAGGAAAAAGGACTCGCCCAACGCTCAACTCAGAGCGTACATCACTGCCAGATCCCATCGCCAGAGCCGTGTTGGCGGCGTATTCTGTACCCATGCCACCTTGGCCAAACATCCCGACGCCATAGGTCAAATCGCCAGCCTTACGAATCCAGCCGAAGGCCGGCATGACATAGGATGTGCCGCCTGAGTGGGCTGTTGGAAAGCTTGGTACGGTGGTGCTGACCTTAGGGCCTAAAACACCCACAGCCAAGTCCAAACGTGTGCCGTCTGCACCCATTTGCAAAGTGGCCGGGTTGTTCATCATGGCGGCAGAACCATTTTCAATGGCAGTGGCGGCACCACCCATTGCCAAAGCAATGGGGCCGTAGCCTTCTAAGATCATGCCGTTGGTAGCCCAAGCGCTAGAGCCTGCTGTCAAAATGGCTGCCGCAATGGCAATGGTTTTATTACTAAATTGAATTCGCATGTTGTCTCCCTTGGAATATTAAATTTCGCCTTTAGAGGCACGTTCCATCATTTCCCAGATGGTGTCTCTCACAGCATTGGCTTCTTCTTTCAAAGGAGAGGGTAATTTGCGGCCCATCTTGACCATCATGTCCATGTTGAGGGTGTAAAGCCACAAACCATCTTCTTTTTCAACCACCGTGACACGGCAGGGCAGGTAAGCCGCCATGTGGGGACTAAAGTCCACCATGCGACGCGCAGTGGTGGGTGTGCAGAAAGAGTAGACCGTAAGCAATTTTTGCTTTTGGCCGGTGCGGGCTTCGAGTTCTTTGGACAGAGGCAGGGTGCCAACGTCTTTCATGTTGCGCTCTGTGGCAACTTGTTTCAAGATTTGTTCAATGTCGTTGGGCGTGACGCCTTTGGCAACTTTGCGTTCCCAGGTGGTGGCTACAGCGATGTCTCCTTCGGCTTCTACCCATCGGTCCCACATGCGGCTAGCCTCTGTGCCAGCACCACTCTCAAGTTTTGTCATGGTGCTGATGGTGCCGCAACCTGTCAGCATCATCGCTGCTGTTAGTGCAACGGCCAAAGTGGCTGTCTTTAATCCAAATCGCATGTGGGTTCTCCTGATTGATCACATCTAACTGTCAAGACTTGCGTGAATTCGCAAATCTCCAGTGACGCATGGATCATCTCGGAAAAAAACCCAGGGGGGTATCAGAATATACCCTAGGGGGTAAGGTAAGCGGGGCGTCAGCTTTTACTTGAATTTATAGTGGTCACGGTTCAAGACGGCCGCTACGGCTGTGACTTCTTCTGGGAAAAAACCTAGATTGAGTTCGGTATTGCACTGTTCCACCATGCCTCTGAGAAAGCCTGGGGTGTTGATGCGACCTTGCGGTTTGTACATGGCACTGCCATTACCGCCGACACGCTTTTGATGGCATGTGTCGCAGTTGTTTTGGGCAATGAGTTGAGCACCCAATTTAAGGTCTGCATCTTTGAACAATGAAGGCTGCGCAAAAGCAATGCAAGTCATCAACAGACTCGCAAGGAGGCAGCCTGAGGTCTTGTGTCTCATTAAGGCTACTGGTTTCATTTTGCCCCAGACAAAATCCAAGTGGCCAATGTGTTGGCGTCTGCTTCACTCAATGCTGCTTGTGCGGGCATTGGAACGGGCCCCCACTTTCCAGAACCACCTGCTTTGATGCTTTTGGCCAAATTGGCGGCAGCGTCTTTTTGACCTGTGTATTTTTTTGCGACGTCTTGGTAAGCTGGGCCAACCAGTTTTTTGTCTACGGTATGGCAAGCCATGCAGGCGTTCTTTTTGGCCAAATCCAAGTTCGCCCAGGCAGGCATGGTGGCTACGCAAGCAAGTGTCAAAGTAATTGTTTTGATGTTCATAAGTTCTCTCTAAAAAAATATATAACCATCCGCTAATTTAACTTAATTCCATTGGATGTAGGCGCTTCTAGCAGGCCTCTTTGTCCTAGGATTTACCCGAGGAATTATTGAGGACGCTAAGCCGCAATGTGTGGCACTAAGTCCGCAAAATTTTCCGAGCGGTAGCTATACGTTCTTGTAAGTAAGCGCCATAAAAGTCAGGTAAGTAGCCGCCTTCCATGCGTTCGACTAACTCTTGTCCTTTGGGTCCCAGGAATATCAGGGTTGGCGCGATACTGACACGCCACTGTTTGACCAATTGGTCGTGTGTTTGCATTTGACCGTTCAGGGCTTTGACGGATTGATCACTCCGCATATCGACTTGAACGATGGGAAATCCTTGTTTTTGCATGGGACTCAGGTAGCTCTCCCTGGCCATTCTGCAGTAGGGGCAACCGGCCAAACTGACCATGACGATCAGGGGTTCTTTGACTTTGAGCGCTTTGTCTAGTTCATCTGGGAGTGAGTTTGATGCGGGGAGCTGAGCTGGCGCCGCTTCACTGGTCAAATGCGTCAAGCCTAAAACCCCTAAAAAACTGTGGACGAGGCTTGAAACATAGGCCCGGCGGGTCATTGTTGGTCGACAAAAGGCGGTGTGTGTTGGCATCTGAAAGGCTGAAAAAAAGAGACAATCGGAGGCTGTCTCAATTGGCCAAAGGGTTCTACCCTGGGGGCCATTGGTTTTGAGTTGATATATCAGTATTCAGTGAATTATTGGGGAACTTCGTGAATCTCGCAAGTCTTTTGGAAACCTATGGGGATCATTGGGTCCTAGCCCTCGGTGGGGGCTTGATTGGGTTATTGTTTGGCTTTAGTGCACAGCGATCAAAGTTTTGTGCACGCGCGGCAGTCATTGAATGTTGCGAAGGTGAATGGCGTCAGCGATTTGCTGGCTGGATGCTGGCTTTTGCGACGGCCATGCTGATGGTGCAAATGGCCGTCAGTCTTGAATTTTTAAATCCCGCCAGTTCGCGTCACCTAGGTTCGCCTGGCAGTATTTCTGGCGCTGTATTAGGTGGACTGATGTTTGGCGTGGGCATGATCATGACCCGCGGCTGTGCCAGTCGATTGATCATTTTGTCTGCCAATGGCAATTTGCGTGCATGGATTTCAGGGTTGGTGTTTGCAGTCACTGTACAGGCCACCATTTCTGGCGCATTGGCACCGACACGTCAATTCATCGCCTCTTGGTGGGTTGTAGATGGCGGGCCGCAGCGCAACATTCTGACAGTGTTGGGCACAAATTCTTGGATGGGCTGGGCACTGGGTTTGCTGATCTTGGGAGTTGCAATTTGGCGATTCCGAGCTACTGCTGGCGGCCCTAAACCACTGATCTTGGGTAATATTTTTGCAGGGGCAGCCATTGCACTGGGTTGGTTCTTTACGCAATGGGTGGCCAGCGCATCCTTTGAGCCCGTTCCAGTTCAAGGATTGTCTTTTAGCAGTCCTTCTGCAGAATGGTTGAACCGTGTGCTTTACACAGACACGGCACCTAAGTTCGGTTTTGATGCAGGCCTGTTGCCAGGTGTCTTCATGGGGTCCTTCATAGCTGCCGTAATATTTGGTGACTTCAAGTTTGAAGGTTTCCAAACCGAAAATAAACTGGGTCACTACCTCAGTGGTGCGATTTTGATGGGATTTGGCGCTGTCTTGGCGGGTGGCTGCACGGTAGGGGCTGGCATGTCCGGCGGTATTGTTTTCTCAAATACAGCTTGGCTCACACTCGTGTCCATCATTGCAGGTTCGGCACTTACTTACAAATTCTTAAAGTCCATTGGTGCGCCAACCTAAGGACCATTGAGTCTCTCGCATTGAAGCTTCGGCCGCTCTGATGTTGACCATAGTCAAGTTGCTGTGCGCCTTAACTGTTAGCATTCATATCAGTCTTAACTGATATAGAAAGTCGACTGTGAGCGCTGCACTGAATGAACTCGTTGAAATTTATGGCGAAGGCACGGTGCTTGCCTTTGGCGGGGCGGTGATTGGCCTTTTCTTTGGCTTCTTTGCCCAACGATCGAAATTTTGCTTGCGAGCGGCTGTCATCGATTTCTGGCATGGGCACTTCAAAGACAAGCTTTCAATTTGGTTGTTGGCGTTTTCAGCAGCCGTCATTGCAACCCAAGCCTTGGTCCTGTGGGGTGGCTTAGACAGCAGCGCTGCCCGTCAAATTGCGGCGCGTGGAAGTTTGTCGGGTGCCATCGTGGGCGGCCTGATGTTTGGCATCGGCATGATCTTGACTAGGGGGTGTGCCAGTCGGCTGCTCATTCTTTCTGCCAACGGCAATTTACGAGCGTTGCTCTCGGGATTAATTTTTGCCGTAGTTGCGCAATCAAGTTTGTCTGGCGCACTCATGCCTGCCAGAATTGCTGTCAGTGAGTGGGCCACGCTGGAGGGTGGACCTGGGCGTGATTTGTTGGCCTTGACAGGAATGGGACATGTCACGGGTTTGTTGATCGGTTTCATGTGCCTTGTGATGGCCATCTATTTTGTCAGCCGAAGCGCAAACAAACCTGTTATGCTGTGGGTTGGCGGCCTAGGTACAGGCTTGTCCGTTGCTGCTGCTTGGGGCTTTACCCAATGGGTTGCCAATCGCTCATTTGAACCGATTCAAATTCAGGGTCTGACTTTCAGTGGCCCTTCTGCAGAATGGCTGATGCGAGTGCTGCAATCGCCAGCTCCCAAAATTGGTTTCGAATTTGGCCTGTTGCCAGGTGTGTTTATGGGCTCTTTCTTGGGTGCACTAGCAGGCAAAGAATTCAAATTAGAAGGCTTCAAAGATGGCTACAGCATGCGACGCTACATTGTGGGTGCTGTCTTTATGGGATTCGGCTCAATGTTGGCCGGGGGATGCGCCATTGGCGCAGGCGTTACAGGGGGCGCTATCTTTGCATTGACCGCATGGGTCACTCTGCTGGGAATGTGGGTGGGGGCTGGTTTGACAGATCGTTGGCTGGATTCACCCGCCAACGTCCGCCTGCCCTAAGTCATTATTTACCGCTGAGGTACTCAGCCACGGCTGACATTTCAAGTGGGGTCATTTTGACCACGATGGAATGCATCACAGCATTGTCATTGGTTCGTTCGCGGGTGTTGAATTGCTTCAACTGCGTTTCTGTGTAGATGGCATATTGACCCGCAAGGCGTGGCAAGGACACGGTGCCTTTGGCCTCTGCGCCATGGCAACTGGCGCACGCAGGTACGCCACTGAATTTGTTGCCATTGTGAAAAACGTATTTGCCAACAGAAGCCAGAGCAGCATCTTTAGGCTCTTCCGTGGGCACACTTTGTTTTTCAAAAAACTTTCCCACTGCCAACATTTCGTCGGGTGTTAGCTTAGCCACCATGTCACGCATGGCCGTGCTTTTTCGAGCACCACTTTTGAAGTTTTCAAGTTGCTTGGCAATGTACTCATGGTGTTGTCCTGCTAAGCGAGGAAATACCTCGCTTGAGGAATCACCGGTTGCGCCATGGCAGAGAAAGCAAGAGCCAGAAACAATTTTCTTGGCTCGCGTTTCATCTGCTTGTGCCCAGGCGGACGCGCATAAACTGATCGTTGTCAGCGCTGCAGCTAGGACTTTGACAAAAGATGCAATCTTCATGTTTGTGTCTTATGCCAATGTGTCTGCCCAAATATTGCGCGCCCATGCCATGGCATACCGGCCTTCCAATTCGTTGGCAGCGCTAGAAACGCCACCCGAACCTGGCACGGTCAACATGGTTTTCTTGTCGGCGTCGTAAGTGTGAACACTGGCCACGTGAACCACATCCTCAGAGCTGACAAAGCTATAACAAGTGTTGTTGTAAATGGGCTGCTTGTTGGGTTCTTTGCCAGTGAGCAAAGCCACAACCGCTGCGGCACAGGTTTTGCCGTGTTGGTTTGCCATGTGGCCCGACTTGGGCATGGCTGGCGCAATCTGAATGGAGTCGCCCAACACGTGAATGTTTTTGGCTGCCTTAGATTCAAAGGTGAGGAAGTCGACTTCGCACCAGCGTTTGTTCGCTGTGGCCAAGCCAGACTTGACGGCAATGTCGCCCGCTCGCATGGGAGGAATGACATTCAAGACAGCGGCTTTGACATCGTCATTGAATTCAAACTTCAACGTGTTGGTGGCGGCATCAACATCGGTGGCGTTGTGTTTGCCACGGTATTCAATAATGCCTTTGTAACGCTCGGCCCAAGCCTTTTTGAACAACGGACCTTTGGATGTGACATCGTCGTTGGCGTCCAAAATGAGAACCTTGCTTTTGGGCTTGGCTTTGCTGAAGTACTCGGCCACTTGGCAGGCACGCTCGTAAGGGCCTGGAGGGCAGCGGTAGGGGGCCAATGGAATTGATAAGGCATACACGCCGCCGTCGGGCATGGCTTCCAGTTGTTTGCGCAAGGCTACAGTTTGAGCGCCTGCTTTCCATGCGTGCAGCACTTTGTCTTGCGCGCCGGCTTTGCTCATGCCTGGCAGAGATTCCATCATGAAGTCGACGCCAGGCGACAAAATGAGTCTGTCGTATGGCACTTCAGACCCACCTGCCAATTTGACAACACGCTTGTCGGGGTCGATTTGAGTCACGTAGTCTTTGATCAAGTTGACGCCATGGCGTTTGACCAAGTTATCGTAAGACGTGGTGATGTCGGCCATGGTTTTGCTGCCGCCAATGACCAAATTGGAAATAGGGCAGGAGATGAAGCTGGCGTTGGGCTCGATCAAGGTCACTTGAATGCCATAGTCAGACCACATGCGAACGTATTTGGCAGCGGTTGCCCCGCCATAACCACCGCCCACCACCACAACTTTAGGCCCATTGGCGCCGCCGATGGTGGCGCAGCCGGACATCAGAGCCATTGCACCCAGTGCAGAAGTTGCTGAAGCGGTTTGAATAAATTGACGACGTTTCATGAAAACTCCTTATTTTTTCTGTGCAGCAAAGTAACCAGCGATGGCAACAATTTGCGCGTCGCTATAACCTTTGGCCAACTGATGCATGATGGTGGCTGGCTTGCGGCCCGCTTTAAAGTCCAACATTTTTTTCACCATCTCGTCTTTGTTGGCGCCTGCCAACGATTCATTGCCTGGCTCGGCGCGGCCATTGGTGCCATGACAGTTGGCACAACCTGCTGCCCAGCTGCGAACGGTAAGGGGATCGGGTGTTGATGCTGTTTGGGCGGTCGCCACAGTAGCAGTGCTCAGCAAAGCAGCCATCAGAAAAATTAGTTTGTTCATGGTATTTCTCTATTTCAATGGAATACAAATTTGGATTGGATCGAATTTAGGGGCGAAGGTAAACAAAACCTGAACGTGCCTGAAGTAACGCAACTTCTGAAACACCAGAGGGAACCACTGAGGCTTCCATGGCAACTTTGTCTTTGGGAATTTTTCGTGTCACCAGAGTGTTGTTGCAAACTTTGAATTCCACACCTTTGGAGGCTAGGTCGCCAATGCTGCCTGCAAAGCTTTCGCCAATTGCGTTGGTGGCGCCGTCTAACAAAAAGTCAATGCCAGGGCCATGCGTGACCACTGTAATTTTGGCCGTAGGATCTGCCGCCAAATGGTTGCGGATGTTGCCCATAGCACGATAAGCCTGCGCTACGCCTTCGTTGATGTGATAGACCACTTTCACTTGTGCCATGGCCAGATTGCAGCAAGCCAAAGACGCGGAAAAAAATGCTGCACGGAGAAGAGATGATGTATTCATTAGTCGTTCCTTATTTAAGGTGATGTTATCTCTCTGTCGGTGATCTGGAGCACAGTAATAACCCGACTTCAAACTGACGTGAGACTTTCAGTTTCAATTTGAGAGCAGACCGCATGGCAAAGGTCGACAAAACTTGGATTGGCAATGCTGTAATAAATTTGAACGCCGTCTCGGCGTTTCTGAACAATGCCTGCTTGGTACAAAGTGCTCAGGTGCTGCGACATATTGGATTGCGTGGTGTCGACTTCTTCTAGCAGTTCGCTGACGTTTTTCTCGCCAGCGCACAAACAACTCATGATGCGCAAGCGCATTGGGGCAGACATCACCCGAAAAATTTCTGCGGCACGGTTGAACGTGGCGTCGTCCTTTTTGAGGGTGTCAAATTGAATAGGTTTGGGTTTGATCGCTCGCATGCCCCTAAATATAGCTTGAAAGGAGGCAGGCGGATCAGTTTCAAGCTTACAAAAGCCCGTAATGCAAAGCACGCAAGTTAGTTTTCAGGATGTCTCAGAGCGAACCCATTTGACCAAGTCAGCAGCAGAGCGTGCCCCAGAAACTCGGGAAACCTCCTTGCCCCCCTTAAAAATGGCAATGGTGGGAATGCTGCGAATATTGTGTTTGGCACCCACCTCTTGGTGCGCTTCTGTATCGACTTTCACAAAACGAGCATGCGGTTCCAACATGGCGCAAGCCTTTTCATATTCAGGCGCCATCATGCGACAAGGGCCGCACCACGGAGCCCAAAAGTCGACGACCACTGGCACTTCGCTTTTTGCAATTTGAGCTTCCAAACCAGTAGCCGTGAGGTTGGCGGGGTGTTTGTCAAACAGAGGCTTATGACAACTGCCGCACGACAACTCGGCCTCCAATTGAGCCGTTGCAACCCGGTTGGTGCTGTTGCAGTGGGGACAAACCAAATGTGTTTTCATGTGGACTCCATTTAAAGCGGATCAAAGACAAGTGGCGATTGTTTTTGCTTTTTCAAGCACATCATGACATCCGGCACTTGAAATGAATTGATCTAAGTTAAGTTCAAAGTGGATGTTGTCTCTAATATTGACGTTGCAATTAATCGGTGCAGAATGTAAGTTTCACTACATGGAGAATTCGGATGTTAAAGAATGTTGGCGGAATACATCGCATTTTGCGAGTTGTGGCAGGTCTTGTAGCCTGATGTTGAAGTTATTTTCGTTGGCCACCGTGATGGCGCTGCTTTCAGCATGTTCGTCTGGCAATGAGGCTGACAAAGTGTCGCTTCAACAAGCCCGAGTAGAGCATGAGGCAGGTCGTGCATTGCTCATTGACATTCGCGAAACGAGCGAGCACCAGACGGGTGTTGCGCAAGGCGCTGTATTGCTGCCTATGAGTCAATTGGCTGCAAAGCAAAGCCTGATTCCTAAAAACCCAGAGCAGCCTGTCTTACTAATTTGCAATACGCAAAACAGATCCAAAGCAAGCTTGGCCAAACTCAAAGAACAAGGCTATCAAAACATTCGATATGTGGAAGGTGGCATGAGTGATTGGGCCTCAAAGGGATGGCCGATGGTCAAGCCCTGAAACTGTGAAATCAGTTTAAAACCACTCAATTTGAGGCCAGCCACGTTTGGCAGCCTCCGCGCGCAACTTGACATCGCCTTGGGTCACGGTTGGGTGGTTCACCGCTTCTAGCAAGGGCAGATCATTGATGGAGTCGCTGTAGGCCCAAGTTTCAAGCTGGGCCCACTGCAAATGCTGTTGCTCACACCAAGCCATGAGCCGCTGCACTTTGCCCTCACGCATGTTCAAAACCCCAAGTGCCTTGCCGGTAAACAAGCCATCTCTCACATCTGCTTCCGTTGCAATCAATTCTGCAATGCCTAAATGCGCAGCTGTCAGTTCGGTGATGAATCGGTTGGTGGCAGTGGTCATCACCACACGATCGCCTTTGGCTTGATGGGTTCTAATTTGGGCTTTACCACCTTCACACAAGCGCGGCATGACCCAAGTGTTCAAAAACTCTTGGCGCAGAGGTTCCCATTCTTGAGGTGTTTTGAGCGTCAGCGTGCCAATGTAAAACTCACAAAACGCTTGGACGTCGACAGCGCCCGATTTGTAATCGCGCGCCATGGCTTCATTCTTTGCAGAGAAGATGGCTTTGTCTAGGAGGCCTTTTTCAATGAGAAAGTCGCACCACAACTGATCGCTGTCGCCATCGAGCAGCGTGTGGTCTAGGTCGAACAGGGCCAGGCGCATGTCAGTTGCTGCGCAGGTGCCAAGCTTTGGGGCGCGTGAAAGTAGCCAAACCCTCGCGTGACAAGGTGAGG
>JACCDN010732262.1_pt1 | contig 33094 bp, 29 predicted proteins | sample 7441691 | NCBI WGS metagenome assembly JACCDN01 (sample SAMN15323439, study PRJNA562643) | freshwater metagenome | isolation source: river surface water | place: USA:Blue River Watershed | collected 2017-08-16
GGACACCCTGAAAGTCGATGGATTCCGGCACTTCCGCCATTGCATCAAATCCTACAATGACACTCAGAAAAGCGAAGGGAGCCAATCTTAACAGCTTGAATCTAGAGGATATTTTTCGAGATGGTTGCTTATAGGTATATAATTTTGACGCCATTTCAAAGATTCACTTCTTTTTCAAACTCTTATCATGATGTAAAGAATCCTAGACCAAGCCGAATTAAACACCTAGTCACAGGTGATTTTATTTTTTTGTCGGGGTTCCGGGAAGATCCCGCCAAATGTTACATAAATCGCCTGGAACCTGCGCCGCTTCTAGCTTAGAGCCAAAATGCCCCTTTCACTGTGACGACAAAACCGGCTAATTGATCAATAAACAGACGGCAAATATTGCCCGCTGCTGGACATTTATTGTTCAAATCTGAGCACCAGGCACCTTCGCTCCCTCCTTGACATGACTAAAATCTGACCTTTTTGAGTGAGGTGAGGTCATGGCGGAAAGCGACAATAGAATAAGTATCCTCGAAGAGTCCGAAATTGATGAACTCTACGGCGTTCCCCAGTTTACCGACGCACAGCGAGACCATTTCTTCGATTTGGATGAAGCTGAAAAATCGTTGATATCCCCGCGTAATGATCCGGTCACCAATGCGTACCGCATATTGTTGCTGGGATATTTCAAATGCAAGCCGGTTGTGTTAAATCCTACGGTAGCCGAGGTAAAGGATGATCTCATCTACATCAGAAACAAATATCGTATTCCCATCAAACTTACCGACGCAGAGTTGAGCCCCACACAAAAATCCAGGATCTACTGCACGCTTCTGAATTTCTGTGGTTGCGAAGCATTTAACGAGGAGCGACATCAGCTCACCGATTTCGTTATACAGCTTGCCCGCCAGATAATTGAACCACGGGCAATTTTTGATGGCTGCATTCACCATCTCGTTGCCCGCAAAGTCGCCATACCCGCCTACAGTACACTTCAAAAAATTATCTCTGCCGGTATTCGCCATGAAGAGAAAGCGATAGAAGAAAAATTGCTGGCTCGACTCACCGATCAAGAGGTAGACGCCCTCAGGAAAATGGCGAGCACAGAGGAAAAAAATCCACTCATTACCCGCATAAAAAAGCTCCCCAAAACCTTCCAGCAGAAAGAGATCTATGCGGAAGTGGATGTTTTGAACAAGCTTCAGGATATTTTTCCCAGGATCAGAGGTACTGTTGAGTCGCTTGGACTGTCCAAGAAAAATATCGAGCATCTGGGCAAACAAGTAACCTACTACACCGTATCCCGGTTACAGGAGTTGTCGAAAGGAAAATTTACGCTCTATCTCACCTGTTTTCTCTATCAACGCTACTTCCAGATTATGGATATTATCATACAGGGATTTCTTTTTCATGTTCGAAAACTGGTGGATGAGGCACAGGCTTATGCCAAGGAGAAGCATCATGGCGAAATGCAAAACATGGAAGATAAAATCAAAAAAGCAAGCTCACTGTTGAATATTTACGTCGATGACAAGGTTAAGGATGACATTGCCTTTTCAGTGGTTCGACAGAAAGCGTTCAAGATTCTGCCAAAAGATGAGATTCCTGGCATCAGCAATTTTATGGCGGAAATCAAAACGGATTTAAAAAAATACCAATGGAAATATTACGAAGAAAAGCAGGCGAGAATTAAAAACATCTTGCGCAAGTTATTCCTTTGCCTTGCGTTTGACTCTCAGGACGAAACGGCTCAGCCATGGTTGCGGCAGGTGCGCCTCTCCCGGCAGGAGCTGATGGACACCGGTAAGATGCATACGTTTGACGCTCGATTGATCAAGCCTGAACTTAGGCCCCACCTCACCTGCGGCCCGGATGCGGAATCCAGTGGTGTTAATATGGTGCGCGCGGAAATGCTGTTGTATATACGCATCAAAGACAGAATAGAGGATCTGAAATTTTATGTTGGCGAAAGTTTGTCCTATAAGTGGTATGAAGACGATTTCATTCCGGCAGAACGCGTCCCTCAGCTTATATCGTTATGTAATTTGACAACCTTGAAGAAACCGGTGAAAGCGCTTTTAGCAGAAAAAGCCGCCATCCTGGAGCAAAAACGCAAAGAGGTGGGCGCGCGTATCGCCGCTGGAGAAAACAACGCTGTTGTCTTTATCGACAACAACGGCAAGAAAAAATGGAGCATCAAGCGTAACGCAAAGGAAAGTGACAAATCAGAAAGCTTCTACCGTAAGCTACGTCAAATTCATATTGGTGACGTCATAGCCCACGTTGAAAGAGATACCCAATTTTCAAAGGCGCTCACTCATCGGCGCCTTCGTAAAGCCGCGATCGATCTGAATACCATTATCGCTTGCATTGTTGCGAACGGCACTCGTTACGGTACCCATCAGATGGCAACATTGTGCGGTCTCACATACGACGATTTACGCGAAGCCGAAAAGAACTACCTGCGAGGCGAAACCGTTCATCGTGCCAATGATTTGGTGAGCAATGCGATTGCCAAGCTGGATATTTTCAAGTATTACAACATTCAGGAGGATTTATTGCACGCCAGTTATGACGGTCAGCGTTTGGAAAGCCGGTTCAACACCCTTAGCACCCATTTTTCTTCGAAATATTTCGGGCGGGGAAAAGGTCTATCGGCAGTATCGTTAATAGCCAACCATGTGCCGGTGAATGCGGACATCATGAAGCCTTACAGTCATGAATCCCATTATCTGTTTGATGTGCTACACGGGAATACCTCTGATATCCAACCCGATGTAGTCTCCACCGACACCCATGGAACCAATCAATTTAATTTTGCGATCCTGGATTGTTTTGGCTGGAGCTTTGCGCCGCGTTACGCCAGGCCCGGAAAAGTGTTGCTGAGTCTGTTTGATTTTGTCCAACATGACACGGGAGGCGAAATCGTGCTATTGAAACCCATTAATTACAAGCTGATCGAAGAAAACTGGGACTTTATCCAGCAAATAATGATGAGTTTGGATAGTCGCGAAGCCTCTCAGGCCAACATCGTCCGGAAAATGTCCCGTTTCAAGGCAAAAAGCAATCCCTTTAAAGCGTTGGCGGAATACGACCGCTTGATCAAATGTATTTACCTGCTGGATTTTATCGATGACAGCACGTTTCGCGGCTATGTTCAGCGCGCATTGAATCGTGGCGAGTCGTATCATATGCTGCAACGTCGGATCGAACAGGTAAACGGCAGTAAATTCCGAGGCCACTCAGACGATGAAATTTCCCTCTGGTATGAATGCAGCCGCCTGATCGCGAACTGCGTTATTTATTTTAACTCCCGCATCTTATCCTTCTTGCTGCAGCGATATCAGCGTGAAAATCAAGTGCAAAAACTGGAGGAGTTGAAACGATGCTCGCCGGTGGCGTGGACCCATATTAATTTTAACGGCAGTTACCGCTTTTCCTTTGATGGGGAGCGACTGGATATTAATCAACTGCTACAGGAAATTCTGGCGGGATAGCGCACTACTCGGTTTCAATCAGCGCGCAGTTACATCCTCCGCAAATGACAAAAAGATCGGGTTTCCCCCACAGTTGCATATGGCATTGCGGGCAACGGTATTTGTGTTTGTAATTTGCTTGTCTGGGTTTGGTGGTGGGGATGGCATTGGCGGCGGGCCTAAGGGGGGGAGCCAAGGCAGCGGTAAAGGCTGCATCCAACTCCTCCAGCGAATAAGGCAGCGCCTGTGTTGCCGGCATGTCCTCTCGGCGCTCCGATAACATGAGCTTCGCTGCCGGGAGGGGAGCACTCTGTGCTACCGGTTTTCCCTGTGGGGTGTAGGTCATGGTGGTTTTTTCCTGACGCACCACCGGGTAACGGTCCATCCACAACAACTGGAAGCCCGTACTGACCAACGCGTCAAACGCCGCGTTGAATGGACCATCATGAAGAATGTAGTCCATCATTTGTTCGCCAATTATTTCGCCGCCCGGTGCGCCCGTGGAGGACGGCATCAGGCCAATCGCCATCATTTTCTTGGCCCATTCCAGATTATGATATCCACGCCGGCCCGGTGTTCCGTGGTGGGCCTGCCAGATATGGACCATCTCGTGACACAGGGTTTGGCAGATTTCGACGAGCGGATAGTTGGCGAAGTACTCTGGGTTTATCGCCAGCTCATGCGTATACTCCTGCTGATTGTTTACCCATCGCTCCAAAGACACGTATCCCATTATCCGCTTCTGCCGCTGAAAGGTGATGAGGCAGACCGGTAGCTCACCCCCGAATAAACGCCGGTTAAAGAAGTCATAGGCTTCTTGAAACGGGCGATAGGATTCTTCAGTCGGCCCCTGCATTAATGAGAATACCTCTCGTCTATTTGGATCGTACGATCCAGAAAAATCATATTTTAGTTATATAAAAATGCCATAGCAGTATCTTTCATGCTAAAAATGGGCTTATCTGCCTTTGAGGGCATTATCTGAAGCGATAAGCAAGCACATCAACTCCTGCCCAATATTCCTCGGTCACCCGTCCAATTTGGATCATCGTACGATAAAAGGCTTCTGGAATCTTGTAAACGGCACGGTCGGGATATTGGGTATTTCAATCAGAATTGAAGCAAATCTCATTGGAATTACGTACTGAAACGTCTGTCCGCTGTCGTTATCAGCACCTTACCCGCCGCATCCTTTCGACGGGCCGCACGGGAATCCCGTCCCAACTTGGCAACTATCCCGCAACTGGAGGCAACGCAATGTGACGGTCTATGGCTGGGATTCCGGCAGCGACGGCAGTGGCAGCAGCTCCGGTGTATTCGTCAGGAACGGTGTCGAGGCATCGACATAACGCAGGGCGGATTTCACGTCTTTCCAGCCCACGTATTCCATCAAGGCCTTGGTATCCCAGCCGGACGCTTGCGCCCAGGTGGCGAAACCACGCCGCAACGAGTGGCTGCTGTAGCAGGCCGGGTCGGTCAGGCCGGCGCGTGCAAACATTTCCCGCAGAAGGGGAATGACGCTGTTAACGTGCAAAGGGAGGTCCGACACCTGTCCCCAGCGATCGATACTGCGAAACAGCGGCCCCTGCGTGAGATGAGCGGCTGCCAGCCAGGCGTGGCACGCTTCGACCGGGCAGAGCGTCTGTAGCGCCGGGACCTTGTAGGTGCGCCCAAGGGCTTTGCGATCGCCCTTGCTGCGGCAAAGATACAAGGTCATGCCCTGACCGGGCATGACCTGCAGGTGTTCCACTTGCAGACGGCACAGTTCATCACTGCGAAAGCCGCGCCAGAATCCTAACAGCACCAACGCGCGATCCCGCAACAGGCGTAGTCGTTCGGGAGGCTCCACGACATTCCCCAGACGCGCCTCAAGGCTCTCGACCAGCTGCTTCAATTGTTCGAGGGGTAACGCTTTGGCCTGCTTTTCCTGGGCAGGATGCAGCTCTCTGATCCCCTTGAGCACTTTTTTCACCAAGGGCGCCTTGGTCGGGTCGGGAAAGCCCTGCTCGGTATGCCACTGCGCCAGCGCAGCCAGCCGTTGCTTCAATGTGTTGAGGGATAATGTTTCCGCATGATCGGCGAGATAGCGGGCAATACTGTCGGCGGTGGCGGGCAGGAAGCCCCCCCATTCCACTTCGAAATGTTGCACCGCAGCCTGGTACGCCTTGCGGGTATTGGCGCGGGTCGCGGCATGGACATAACGATCGATCGAACTCATCAATGGGCGTCCTCTCCTTGCCATGGAATGAACATCGACACACCTGCCGCTTCAAACAAGGACGTGCCACCGGTGGGGGCCGTGACGTCGTAGGCAACGGCGTTGCATGCAGAAGTGTGCCACAGATTCGTGAAGGTTCACGTTTTCTTTGAGGCACGGCAGCAGCGGCGGCACCACAAAAATCGAAACAACGATAGCGCTCCCTTTTATTTACGTAACAAAAGTCAAATGCAACCCGAATAGTTAACGTAGGATGGAGACGCCATGGAAGCGAACGGATCGACGATTTGTGAGGATGACATGACAAAAGATTTTCTGGATACCAACAAGCCAATACTTAGACCTTGGTTTATTTGGATAGCTGTTTCCACCGTGTTAAACCTCGGGTGGGAAATTGCACATTTTCCTTTGTATGATGTGCCGTCTAATCAACGCTCGGGTGGTAAGACCTTCGCCATCCTTCACTGCACGGCAGGAGATGCGCTGATCTCGACTGCTTTCTATCTGGTCACGGCCTTAATGTTACGCAATGGCGCTTGGTTTCAAAAGCGCACAGGGCTTTTTTTATTTATCCTCCAAACGATGCTTTATACGATATACAGCGAATGGCGTAATGCCCTGGTCGAGAAAAATTGGCTCTATAGTGATGTCATGCCTACCTTGGGCGGCATTGGTTTAAGCCCTCTGCTGCAGTGGGTGTTCGTCCCTTGGATAACGTCTCGGTGCCTATTTGCACTACAGAAGAGAAACCTCCGCATTTTTTTCAACGGGGAAGTCAAATAGGTCGCATAGTACCGCCTGGCCACGACAAGAGCCGTCGATTTTTAAACCCGAGAGAGGAACTGTCGAGAAACGAATTTGTCCTAAAAAACATCAATTCCCCGGAAAGGACGTACACCGACAAGTGAGGGATACCCGTTGTCGGGTATAGGTGCCCGTGCTATAAATAATGATTGTTAACGTCGGCTGATCAGAAGACTCCACCGCAATGCGTTATTACCTTCGTCTTGCCATCGTCGCCTTGCTGACACTGACGCTGCCGCTGTCAGTGTTTGCCGATGTCGGCTCGCCTAAACGTTGCGTGAGACAAGTGAACGGCATCGTGGTGTCCATGACCCAGGACTGTTGCGACCCGGCCAAAGAACTCAAATCGCCTCTGAAAAAGTCCGTCTGCAAGACGGGCCAGGAATGCAACACCTATCAGAACTATCCCCCTTCCACGCTAACCTTGGCGCCTGCGCTGCCAGCCCCCGCCTATGTTGCCGTCGGCTGGACGGCGCCTGCGGTTTCCTCGCATCTCCTGGAATCCCTGTGGCGTCCGCCACGTTCTCTCTCCTGAGTCCTCTCAACGTTTTGAAATGACACGCCGTCAGGGTTCGAATGAACCCTGGTGTGCTTGTGGTATTCGACCTCATCAGGAGAATGGATGTGTTTTTCCCTCGTACCTTTGGGCTGGCCCTGGTGTGGGGACTGGCTTTGGCCAGCCCGCAGGCAAGCTTGGCGCAGTCAGCAGCGCCATTAACCTATGCCGCCGCGCTCGATATTGCCCGGCAGCGCGCCCCCGATCTGGTCGCGCAGGCGGCCCGCATGGACGCCTCGCGCGCAACGGTGATCCCCGCCGATGCACTGCCCGATCCCAAGGCGTTTATCGGTATCGACAATTTCCCGGTATCGGGCCCCAATGGCGGCAGCCTCACCGCCGATTTCATGACCATGCGTAAGCTGGGCGTGATGCAGGATGTCCTCAACACCGCCAAGCGCCATGCCCGCAAGCAAGCGGCGGAGGCGGCGTTGGAGCGCGAGAGTGTTCAGCTTCGCCTGGATCGCCGGCAGGTGCTGCGTGAAACGGCAGGGGCTTGGGTCGATCGCTATTACATCGAGAAACGCTTTACCTTGCTCGACGAATTAGAACAAGAAAACCGGCTGTTCGGCGACGTCGTCAAGGCGCAGATCGCCGCCGGCAAAGCCCTGCCGGCCGACACCCTGCTGCCGCGTCAGGAGTGGCTGGAAATCGACGCTCGCCGCGACGCGCTGCGCGGGTTGGAAGCCGAGGCCACAGCCCGCCTGTCCCGCTGGATTGGCGAGCCGGCGCAGGCGGCGCTGGCCGGCGAGGCGCCCCGCATCCCTCTGGATCACGAGCGGCTAAAGCAACATGTGCAGGTTCACCCGGAACTCGCCATCTTCGAGCCCATGCGCCGCTTGGCCGAAGCGGAGTTGTCAGAGGCCAAGGCCGCCACGCGCCCGGACTGGGGCGTGGAGTTCGCCTACGCCCGCCGCGATGAGGAATTCGGCGATATGGTATCGCTGCAATTCAACGTGGATCTACCGGTGTTCACTGCACAGCGCCAAACGCCACGCATCACGGCAAAACGCCATGAGCTTGACCGCGTCGAGGCGGAACGCCAGGCCATGGAGCGCATGCACGGGTCGGCATTGGAGAGCCAACTCGCCGAGCACACGATGCTGGCCAATCAACTGAACCGTTTGCGCACGCAAGGCGTTCCGCTGGCACGTGAAAAAGTCGACTTGCAAGTGGCCGCCTATCGCGCTGGTACCGGCACGTTGAATGCGGTGCTGGAGGCGCGGCGCGAGTGGATCAATCAACGCTTGAAAGCCATTGAATGGGAAGGCCAACGCGACACCTTGGCCGCGCAGTTACAGATTTTCTATGGGGACGAAACGCCATGAACACCCTTAAAACTCTTTTTTTATGCACTGTGATTGCCGTTGCGAGCGCCGCCTTGGGCGTCTGGTGGGCGCAGCGCCAGGCGCGGGTAGAGAGTCGGGCGGATGATGCAATGATGATGGCGAATGCCGCACCGACGATGTCGAGCAACGAGAAAAACGTCCTTTATTGGTATGATCCGATGGTGCCTAACCAGCATTTTGACCAGCCCGGCAAATCTCCCTTTATGGACATGGAACTCGTCCCCAAATACGCCGACGACGTGGACACTGCCGGCGTGAAAATCGATCCCGGCGTGCAGCAGAATCTGGCGCTTCGCCGCGCCGTCGTGGAGCGCCATGCACTATCCCAAACCGTCGAAACTGTAGGCGCGTTGATATTCAACGAACGTAACATCGCCATCGTGCAACCCCGCAGCAATGGATTTGTGGAGCGCGTTTACGCACATGCGCCGGGCGATGTTGTGAAAGAAAACGAACCCATCGCCGATCTCCTGATTCCCGAATGGGCCGGCGCGCAACTGGAATATCTGGCGCTGCGTCGTAACGGCGCCCCTGATCTGCTCGATGCCGCGCGGCAACGCTTGCAACTGTTGGGTATGCCCGAAGATTTGATCCGGACGGTGGAGCGCAGCGGAAAACCGCATACCATCGTCACTATCACGAGCCCCATTGACGGCATGATACAGTCACTGGAGGTGCGCACCGGCATGTCGGTCGGCATGGGCATGACCCTGGCGCAGATTGTCGGCATCGACCCTGTGTGGTTGGAAGCGGCCGTGCCGGAAACTCAAGCCGAATTTGTTAAAAACGGACAGTCGCTGGACGCACGCCTGAACGCTTATTCCGGCGAGACCTTTACCGGCCATGTCTTTGCGGTATTGCCGGAAACCAATGCGGAAACGCGCACCTTGAAGGTACGCGCTGAATTTTCCAATCCGGATCAGCGTTTGCGGCCAGGCATGTATGCACAAGTCCGCATCGAGGCGGGAAAGAATGATCCGCTGCTGTGGGTACCGACCGAAGCCGTTATCCGCACCGGTCAACGCAATGTGGTGATCGTCGATAAGGGTGAAGGTGCGTTTCTGCCGGTCGAAGTGGAGATAGGGCTGGAAACGTCGGGAAAAACCGCCATTCTGCGCGGTCTTGAGGAAGGCCAGACTGTGGTCGCCTCCGGACAGTTCCTGATTGACTCGGAAGCCAGTTTAATGGGGGTGTTGGCGAAATGGGACACCTCGAACAAGCAGGAAGCCGCTTCCGCGCCTAACAAAAAGGAGGATGCGGGATTGCATCTGGCCGAAGGCACGGTCAAATCCATTGGAGAACAGGAAATCACGCTTCAGCACGGCCCTATCCCTTCGCTGGGGTGGGGTGCCATGACCATGCCGTTTACCCTCGCCACCCCCGCGATCGCGGTGTCTCTTTCGCCCGGCGATCGGGTTAAATTTGCTTTCACTTCGCGTAACGGCGAGTTTGAGATCCGAACGATCGAAAAAGCAGGAGCCGCGCCATGATCGAGAAACTGATTCATTGGTCGATCGCGAACCGCTTCCTGGTGCTGCTCGCCACGGTCTTTATTGCCGCCTGGGGCGTTTTGTCTATCAAAAGTACGCCCATCGATGCCTTGCCGGACTTGTCGGATGTGCAGGTTATCATCCGCACCACTTATCCCGGCCAAGCGCCGCAAATCGTGGAAAACCAGGTCACGTATCCCCTGGCCACCACCATGCTGTCGGTGCCGGGCGCTAAGACCGTGCGGGGGTTTTCCTTCTACGGCGACTCCTTCGTCTACGTCATTTTCGAGGACGGCACCGATCTCTATTGGGCGCGCTCACGCGTGCTCGAATATCTCAATCAGATTCAGGGCCGCTTGCCGGCCACGGCAAAATCCGCGCTGGGGCCGGATGCCACCGGCGTCGGCTGGATTTATCAATACGCCTTGATCGACAAAACCGGCCAGCATGACCTGTCGCAATTGCGCGCCTTGCAAGACTGGTTTCTCAAGTTTGAATTGAAAAGCCTGCCCAACGTGGCCGAAGTCGCCACCATCGGCGGTATGGTGAAGCAATATCAAGTGCTGCTGGACCCCATTAAATTGGCGGCGTTTCGCTTTACGCACGAGCAAGTCATCAGCGCCATTCGCGAGGCCAACCAGGAAACCGGCGGCGCCGTGCTGGAACTCGCCGAAACCGAATTCATGGTGCGATCGAGCGGGTATCTCGGCAGCCTCGACGATTTCCGCGCCATTCCTTTAGGCGTCTCGGCAACAGGCGTGCCCGTCCGTCTGAGCGATGTGGCCACCGTGCAACTCGGGCCGGAAATGCGGCGCGGCATCGTCGAGCTGAACGGCGAAGGCGAGACCGTCGGGGGTGTGGTTATTTTGCGTTCGGACAAAAACGCGCGTGAAACCATCGCGGCGGTAACTGCCAAGCTGGAAGAGCTTAAAGGCAGCCTGCCACCGGGGGTGGAAATCGTGACGACCTATGACCGCTCCCAGTTGATCGACCGCGCGGTGGAAAACCTCACGCATAAATTGATAGAAGAATTCATCGTGGTGGCGGTGGTGTGCGCGGTTTTCCTTTGGCACCTACGTTCGGCGTTAGTCGCCATTATTTCCTTACCGCTAGGCGTCATGATGGCGTTCACCATCATGTATTACCAAGGGGTCAACGCCAATATCATGTCCTTGGGAGGTATCGCGATCGCCATCGGCGCCATGGTCGACGCGGCCGTGGTCATGATCGAGAACGCCCACAAAAAAATCGAGCATTGGACAGACGCGCACCCTGGTCAGAGGCTGCAAGGAAACGAGCATTGGCGCGTGGTGGCAGAAGCTGCCGCCGAAGTAGGCCCGGCGTTATTTTTCAGCCTGCTCATCATTACGTTATCGTTTATTCCCGTCTTTACGCTGGAAGCGCAGGAAGGCCGTTTGTTCAGCCCGCTCGCCTTCACCAAAACCTATGCCATGGCGGCGGCGGCCGGTCTGGCGGTCACCCTGATTCCGATACTGATGGGCTATTGGATACGCGGTCGCATTCCCAAGGAAACGCAAAATCCCCTCAATCGTTTTTTGATTGCGGTATACCGCCCCTTGCTTAACGGCGTACTTGAGTGGCCCAAGCTGACGCTGGTCGTCGCCGCGCTGGTGTTTGCCAGCACCTTCTGGCCGTTGGCGCGTATCGGCGGAGAATTCATGCCGCCGCTCGACGAAGGCGATCTGCTCTACATGCCCTCGGCATTGCCGGGCCTTTCCGCCGCCAAAGCCAGCGAGCTGTTGCAGATCACCGACCGTATGATCAAAACCGTGCCGGAAGTGGACACCGTGTTTGGCAAAGCGGGCCGTGCGGAAACAGCCACCGACCCTGCCCCCTTGGAAATGTTCGAGACGACCATTCGTTTCAAGCCGCACGAGCAATGGCGCCCTGGCATGACGATGGATAAATTGATTGATGAACTGGATCGAGTCGTAAAGGTACCGGGGCTGACCAATATCTGGGTGCCGCCCATTCGCAACCGGATCGACATGCTGGCCACCGGCATCAAAAGCCCGGTGGGCGTCAAAGTCGCCGGCACCGATCTCGCCAGTATCGATCGGGTCGCATCCGCGATCGAGCAGGTCGCCAAAACCATTCCGGGTGTCAGCTCGGCCTTGGCCGAGCGTTTGTCCGGCGGGCGTTATATCGATGTTGCCATTGATCGGCACCTCGCTGCCCGTTATGGTTTGAATATCGCCGATGTGCAATCGATCGTGAGTTCCGCCATCGGCGGGGAAAATATAGGCGAGACCATCGAAGGCCTGGCGCGTTTTCCCATCAATGTGCGCTACCCGCGCGAGCTGCGCGATTCGGTGGAGGATTTGCGCCGCCTGCCCATGGTCACCGAGCGCGGGGAGCTGATTACGCTCGGTACGGTCGCCACGATATCCATCAGCGATGGCCCGCCGATGCTCAAAAGTGAAAACGCACGCCTCTCGGGCTGGATTTATGTCGATGTGCGGGGGCGCGATCTGGTGTCCACCGTGGAGGAGTTGCGGCAAGCGATTGCGACACAGATCAAGCTCGCCCCCGGCATCAGCATTACGTATTCCGGTCAGTTTGAGTTTTTGGAGCGCGCCAACGCCAAACTTAAAAAGGTGGTGCCGGCGACGTTGTTGATCATCTTTATCCTGCTCTATCTCACCTTTCGCCGCTTCGATGAAGCGTTACTGATCATGGCGACGTTGCCGTTTGCCCTGACCGGCGGGGTGTGGTTCCTCTATGCAATGGGTTTCAACCTATCGGTTGCGACCGGCGTGGGCCTTATCGCCCTGGCAGGGGTGGCGGCGGAATTTGGCGTGGTCATGCTGCTCTATCTGCGCCATGCTATTGAGGACCGTCAGAAGGCCGGGCTGACCCTAACGCCCGAAGTGCTGGACGACGCCATTCGCGAAGGCGCAGTATTGCGTGTGCGGCCCAAGGCCATGACGGTCGCCGTGATTCTGGCCGGTCTCTTGCCCATCCTGTGGGGCGGCGGCACCGGCTCGGAGGTGATGAGCCGCATCGCCGCGCCCATGGTCGGGGGCATGATCACCGCGCCCTTGCTGTCGATGTTTTTGATTCCCGTGGCCTATCATCTGCTGCGCAAGCGCGTTACTCCACCGGCGCGTGGAGAAATGTTCAGCGACAATTCCCCAGCCTCCGAAATCAATCCCAATTCACTGACCTGATGAGAACGATCATGAAAATGCGTTTATTAAATCGGTTCGTCGTGATGGTGGCATTGCCCTGGCTGTTGGTTGCCTGTGAACCGCCAAATGAAAACAACAAAACGGCACCGCGCGTGACCATGACGGTCTATCAATCGCCTGGTTGTGGCTGCTGCGAAAAGTGGGTGGCACATATGTCTCAGGCGGGTTTTACGCCCGATATCCGCCCTGATCGATGGCTATGTCTTCGAGGGGCACATCCCGGCGGACGATATCAAACGTTTTCTGCAGGAAAAACCGGCAGACGCAAAGGGGCTGGTAGTGCCGAAAATGCCGCAGGGCAGCCCCGGCATGGACATGGGAGAGAAACGGGAGCCCTATCAGGTGCTGTTGATCCGCCACGACGGCAGTCGGCAGATCTATGCGCAACACTGATTGTGAATAGGAAAAGAACGGCATAGGCGGTAAACGAGGCGGCCTGCACCACATGAAACGCGTTACTGTTTTTTTGATGATGTTGCTTGTCTTTCTGCATCCCTGGCGGGGATGGGCCAGCACACTGTGCTGCGCCTCTTTCGCGCGGGGCGCGATGCCGTGCGTCATGCCGGAAATGAATCAATCCGCCATCGGCGCAAGCGAGGACAAGCCACCTCAGTCAGAGGCAGCCGACTTAACGAAAGACGGGCAACCAGTTAAAAAATACGATGCGTCCTGTTGTCAGCTTCATCATTTAACAGTGAGCACGATAGCAAGCGATAGCGTCCATGTCTTTCATGTGTATGGCGCTATCGACATTCCCGAAACATTGAATCCGCCGCCGGAAAGAACTTTTAAGCCTCCCAACCCTATACGTCTGTCGCTAATAATTTTAAAAAAACAGCTTTTTTTGAAGATAAAAAATTAACGTGAGGAAATTCGTATGAAACCGGTGAATATAATCTCTACTCTGATGTTGACCTCGCTGCTGTCGCTGCCGATCATGACGCTTGCCGAGGCTTCCCAGACGCCGATCGAACGACTGGTCGAGGAACTGGCGGAAAAACCGGAGCACCATGTCGCCATCGCACGGTATTATCGTGATAAGGCGGCGGAAGCACAAAAAGAACTGGCACACCATCGCGCCATGAGAAAAGCCTATGAATCCAGTTCCTTTAACCCGAAAAATCCGACTAACCCAATCAGTATGCTGGCACATTGCGATCGTTTGATAAGTCAGTACGAAGCCGCAGTGACAGAATACGAACAGCTTGCTGCGGAGCATGAGAAAATGGCGAAATAACTAAGCCGTTGCACAAGGACGCACCCTGGCCACGGATGGCATTCGATTGCCCCATTTTAATGCTGGGAAATCGACATGGAATGCTGTTTTTACTGCTTCTGACTCGCCTCGCCAGCGGATTAGCCCTGATCTCGCGTACCCAAGCAATTCCTCTGTCCGTTGCACCACTGCGCACACAAATATCTTGTAGCTCTTGCTCTCTGCATGCTGACAGCACCAGAAAAAGGAATAATAGCGCCTAAGTATTGGACGAAAAAAATCCGTGGGCTAACGTTCGACAAGGCACCTGATGTGCGCTTTAGGCACCTTTCGATTCTTTATGGTTCCGCGCCGAATGCATCACTGTAGACACATGCGAATCGGTACCGGAGTGGCTTCCATGTGAGTTCACAGCGGTGCTTAGCTGAGAAAGTATTTTGCAATGATCAGTTTCCGCGCCTGGAATGCAGCGCTGCCTGAGCGCTTTCAGTTGTTGTTCCAGTGCCATCAACGCCTGGATGCGTGTAGACACATGCTGAATGTGGTCGTCGATCAAATCATTGACCTCCGAACAATGGAGTGCAGGATTGTCACGCCAGCTTAATAACGCGCGAATTTCCTCGTGGCTCATATCCAATGATCGACAGTTTCGAATAAATTGCAGCCGTTCAAGATGGGCTTCGGTATAGGCACGGTAATTGTTTTGTGCACGAAACGGCAGCGGCAACAGCCCTTCCTTCTCGTAGTAGCGAATGGTTTCTACGGGGCACCCGGCGAGCTGCGATAACTCTCCAATTTTCATAGATTGCCAATTTTCATAGGTTGTGCGTCAAGCAGCGCTTGACCCTAGAGTAGCTATAGGGTGTTAACTGTGCAATAGAAACTCGAAAGGATAGGTGACGTCCATGTCTAGCTGCTGTGAAACCAAAACTGGCTGTAATGTAACTGCAAATGAGAGCCTAACCACGCCGGGCTCCAGCGACCCCGCCAAGGGAACAGAGACGCTGCGTTTTCGCATTCAGCAGATGGATTGTCCCACCGAGGAAGCGCTGGTCCGTACCAAGCTCGCCAATAATGCCGGCATACAAACGCTTGAATTCAATTTGATGCAGAGGGTATTGACGGTCAAGGGCACAGCACTGAACACTGCGCAAATCGATGTTGCATTGCGGGAACTGGGCTTTACGCCAGAAACGATGGATACGACGCTCGCCAAACCGATGCCTAAACCCCAGGAGGAAGCCCAGCCCCGTTATGAACTGCTGTTCGTGGCAGGTGCCGCTGCGGTGGCCTCCGAAGCGCTGGAATACCTGGGCATTGGAAATACCTGGTGGATCGCCGGTCTGGCATTACTTGCCATTGTCACCAGCGGTTGGAAAACCTACCAAAAAGGCTGGATTGCGCTTAAACACCGTAACCTGAACATCAACGCCTTGATGAGTATCGCCGTCACCGGCGCCCTACTGATCGGTCAGTGGCCGGAAGCGGCCATGGTGACGTTTTTATTTGCGATAGCGGAGGTGATCGAAGCCAAATCCATTGACCGCGCTCGACAAGCGATTCGTGAGCTGATGGCACTCGTACCCTCCAGGGTCACCGTTAAACAAAGCGATAACACTTGGGCGGAGATTGATGTCGCTGACGCGACCCTGGGTGACATTGTCCGTGTCCGCCCTGGCGAACGCATCGGCTTGGACGGACAGATCCTGTCGGGCCAGTCCACTGTGAACCAGGCTCCCATCACCGGCGAAAGTCTGCCGGTCGACAAGCGTGTGGGGGATACCGTTTTTGCCGGCACCATCAACGATATGGGATCGTTTGAATTTCGTATTAGCGCCACGGCGCAGGATACGACACTCGCCCGTATCATCCACGCGATCGAAGAAGCGCAAGGCGCCCGCGCGCCCACCCAACGCTTCGTCGATACATTTGCGAAATACTACACCCCTATCGTGTTTGTGTTGGCTGTTCTGGTCGCCACAATCCCGCCCCTGATGTTTGGCGGTATTTGGTATGACTGGATTTATAAAGCACTGGTGTTGCTGGTAATCGCCTGCCCCTGCGCCTTGGTGATTTCAACCCCGGTAACAGTGGTCAGCGGACTGGCGGCAGCGGCGAAGCGCGGCATTCTCATCAAGGGGGGTGTATACTTGGAAAACGGGCGCCACCTGCACACCGTTGCCCTGGATAAGACGGGCACCATCACCCAAGGCAAACCTACCCAAACCGATACCGCTACGTTGGTGGATGAAGATCAACCGACATTGCATGCCCAGGCCGTGAGCCTTGCCACCCGCTCCGATCATCCTGTCTCGCGCGCTTTGGTGGAAGCCGCACCCGCCCTGTTGAGCATTAGCGAGATCGTCGAATTTTCTGCGCTGCCTGGCCAGGGAATACAAGGGCAGATCGCGGGGCGGCAGTTATATCTGGGAAATCATCAACTGATCGAACAATTGGGCGTTTGCTCCCCCGTGGTAGAACAACACTTACACCAATGGGAGCAACAAGGAAAAACGGTGGTGATGCTCGCCGATCCTGTGCGCGTCTTGATGCTGTTTGCGGTGGCAGACACCGTAAAGCCCACCAGTCGTGACGCCATCCAATCTTTGTCGGAATTGGGGGTAGAAGCGGTCATGCTGAGTGGTGATAACGCCGCGACTGCGCAACATATCGCGCAGCAAGTGGGGATTCGCACCGCCCACGGCAATCTGATGCCCCAAGACAAACTAAGGGTAATCGGTTCATTGATCGCAACGAAAGGCGCCGGGGTGGGCATGGTGGGGGATGGCATCAACGATGCCCCCGCGTTGGCGCGTGCCGATATCGCGTTTGCAATGGGTGCCGCCGGTACCGATACCGCCATCGAAACTGCGGACGTCGCCTTGATGGATGACGACTTGCGCAAAATCCCGGAGTTCATCCGCTTATCACGTCGCACCTCGGCCATCCTCAAGCAAAACATTGCCGTTGCGCTGGGTATCAAGGCGGTGTTTTTGGCCCTGACGATCGCCGGGCAGTCCACCTTGTGGATGGCCGTATTTGCCGACGTCGGTGCCAGCCTGCTGGTGGTTGGAAACGGACTACGGCTTTTACGCGGTGTCAAATAGACGCTCCTGCTGGCTAAATGCTATAGTCACTTCAAGCATGAAAGGGTTTTCCTGATTTTATGAATAAAATTCTGGCGTCGTTATTGATGTTGATACTGTCGATGCAAGCACTGCTTGCGTCGGCGGATATGCATCAGTTTCATCAGCCAGTGCAAGGGCATCTCGAATACACCTCGATTCAGGTGGACACCTATCTGGATGACTTGCGTACACAGAATGGTGTGGACGATCAAGGCGAATCCTGCAAACACTGTTGCCAGTGTCACGGTGGCAATGTTGTTTACCTGAGCGGTCCAGTTTCCACCACAGTTCAAGCCGCCGCCATGCCGATTTCTATTTATCGAATCAGCGCCGCATCGCCTCGCGCATGCTCCCCCGAATTACGCCCCCCTATTGTTTAAACCCACGTCTGATTGTCTCGCTTTTACATAGAAAAATATCAATTCGATTGGTTTAAGCAGGTATGAACATGAAATTCATAGGCTTGGTTGCGTCATTATCACTGCTTGCAACATCCGCGTGGGCGGCACCGGTTAACGTAGAAATTGTGGATACACCGAATCAGAGATGGCAATTTCATCGGGTGACCGCGTCTGAAAGCAACAACGCATTAGAGGTCTCGGGGCGCTTGAATGCCCCACTGGTGATGCCCCGCCCCAGCGGCCATGTCGATGTGGCCGCCTTCAGTCCCGATGGCAAAAAACTGGCCGAAACCACCACCCGCTATGTGCCGTCCCTTCTCTCCCCCAAGCTCTCCCGTAAAGGCGGCGTCCGTTTTTCCGCCACACTGCCGGGCGCATTGCCGCCAGGCTCGGTGGTGAAGGTCGCCTTTCACGCGGACCCTGTCGCGAATACCGCTCCCCATCACGTCGCCAACATCGCTCAGTAATGCCATGGAGCACCTGCGACGCTGCCTACGGCGTCGCAGGTTTAAGGTCAGGAGTTTCTATTTATGTCGCGTCAATTTACCAAGCTGGTCTTGGTGTCCTTGTTTTGCTTTTCCGGCAGTACCGCTGTTGCGGACAACCCAGCGGCAAGTGCCTCTGCGTGGAACCAGTGGCTTTATCAGCAAATTCTCAAGCACCCCGAGGTGGTGGCGGCATCGGAAAAATTGCAATCCGCCAGTTTTGGGGCCAAAGCGCTTGGAAAACCACTCTATAACCCGGAGTTGGCTACAGAAGTCGAACGCGAAGGCGACGACCGCAATATAACGCTGGGGGTAAGCCAGAGCATCGACTGGTGGGATAAACAAAAGGGGCGCAAGCAACAGGCAAGCCTTTCCCATAACGCCGCGCACCTTGGTTACCAGACAGTGATCCAGGAAAAACTGGCAGAAGCCCTGCTCTCGCTCTCGAAGCTGAAAGCTGCGGAAACCCGCCAACGTCAGGCGCGTGAACAAGAAGCGCAAATGGATGCGTTTTTAGCTCTGGTGGAAGCACAGCAAAAGAGCGGTGATCTCGGTCAGATCGATGCGGAACTCACCTATCTGGCGTTATCACAGCGGCTTCAGGAAAGCGCAGAGGCCGACGCCGAACTGGCGCAGGCCAAAGGCGCGTTGCGCAATTTGCTGCCCGACGCACAGGGGTCGCAAGACGCCATCCCAGAAGAGTTCTGGCGCCAGATACGCCATCAGAACACGTCGTTGCTCGTCGACCAGCATCCCTCGGTGAAAACGGCCTATGCCGAATGGCAAGCCGTGCAGGCACAGGCCGAAGTCGTCAAAAACGAAACCAGAGCAGACCCCACCATTGGTCTGAGTGGTGGTAAAGCCGGTGATGACAACACTGTGGGGCTGAGCTTGTCTATCCCTTTGTATATTCGCAACAGCTACACCGCTGAGGCACAAGCGGCCCGTCGAGAGGCTTTGGCGGCGGAAGCCAGTTACCAGGCCGTACGACAAAATCAAAGGGCGCAGCTGGAGGCCAGCCAAGCCACGCTGGACGCTTATGAAACCCGTTATCAACGCTGGCGCCAGCTGATCGAGCCGCGTCTTCGTAACAGCGCAATCGCGCTCGAAAAACAGTGGCGGGCGGGCGATTTGAGCACCCCCGATTATCTGCTGGCACTCAAGGGGCGTGCCGAGAGCTTGCAAACCGGTATCCAGCTGGAAACGGAGTGGCATAACGCCGTCATTGACTGGCTGACGCAATCCGGGCAGCTGCTCGCCAGCGTTCACCCCCAATAAAGCATTTTTAAGGATCGACTATGAATTCAATCAACAAGCATGTGCTTGCCTGTGTCCTGGCTTTTTTGGCGACCGGCATAGCAACAGGTTATGCGGAACCCGACGAGCATGGCCACGAAGCGCACGAGGAAAGCGCGGCCGATGAACATGGCCACGACGAAGAGGCTGGCGACGAGGAGGAGGGACACGGTCACGGCGGCCATAAGGAAGAAGCATCGAGCGACGCCGAATTATCGGCGGAGCAAATGAGCGCGGCGGAGATCAAGGTCGTCGAATTGCAACCCCACATTGTCGACTATGAGGTGTATGCGCCCGGTGAGGTGTTGAGCAATGGCTACGCGAGTGACCGGGTATCCGCCCGTATCCCCTCCATTGTGTTGCAACGCCACATTACGCTCGGTGAAACCGCCAAGGCGGGACAGCCCTTGGTCACCCTGTTCAGCGAAGAGCTGGTGGAAGCACAGGCGGCCTATAAAATAGCAGTATCGGAATGGCAGCGCGTGGAAGCCATGGGACGCCAAGCGGTGGGCGACAAACGTTACGTCACCGCACAAGGGGATATGGCGGCACTTGCAGGAAAACTGGAGGCTTATGGGCTTTCGGCCAATGATATTGCAGACCTGACACGCAACGCCAAGCCTAAGCTAGGCGAATATGTGCTACGCGCAGAACGTGATGGTGTAGTGTTGAAAGATGACTTTCACCAAGGCCAACGCGTCGACGCGGGCCAAACCATCATCGATGTGGTGGATGAGCACGAACTCTGGGTGGAAGCACGTTTGCCTCCAGGGTTGGCGCAAAACATTCCCATCAACACGCCCGCCACGGTAAAAGTCCATGGCGAGGTATTTGATGCCAAGGTCATTCAGGCCGCGCACAAAATTGATCCGCGTACTCGCACCCGCGTCATTCGTCTTTCCACGAATAACGATGATCATCGGCTGCATCCAGGCGTATTTGCCGATGTATTGTTTCATTTTCAAACGGAAACACCGGTGCTCGCCCTACCAGAAGCTGCTGTGTTAAGAGCCGCCGATGGCGATTGGCAGGTATTTGTCGAGGCAGCACCGGGGCGTTTTGAGCCGAAAGAAGTCGACATCGTCAACACCTTCGGCAAAAAAATTGTCATCAGCGGCATTGAGCCAGGCAGTCGCGTCGTTAGCGAAGGCGCCTTTTTTGTGCAGTCTGAAATCGCCAAAAGCGGTTTTGAAGTGCACAACCACTAAGGGAGCCACGCAATGTTGAATGCAATCATTGATTTTGGCGTGAGAAATCGCCTGTTGGTGGTGTTGTCGCTGGTGGGTCTTGTTGTTGGCACCCTCATGATGCTGCCGAAATTAAACCTGGACGCGTTTCCCGATGTCACCAATGTACAGGTGCAAATCAATACCGAGGCACAGGGATTAGCGGCGGAAGAAGTCGAACAACTGATTACCTTTCCCATCGAGGCGGTGATGTATGCGCTGCCCGATGTGGAAGCCGTGCGCTCCATTTCGAAAACTGGGTTGTCGGTGATTTCTGTGGTCTTCAAGGAAGGCACGGATATTTATTTTGCCCGTCAACTGGTATTTGAACGCCTGCAAGCCGCCAAGGAGGACATTCCCGAAGGGATCGGCACTCCCGAAATGGGGCCGAACACCTCCGGGCTGGGACAGGTATATCAGTATATTCTGCGCAGCGAAAAAGGTTCGCAATACGATGCGATAGCCCTGCGCAGCTTGAACGACTGGGTGGTAAAACTGTTGCTGACGCCGGTGCCAGGGGTCACCGAAGTGTTGTCGTTCGGCGGTGAAGTCAAGCAATACCAAGTTAACGTCGACCCGGCGCGATTGTTGGCGTATCAACTGAAAATCGATGATGTGGTCGCCGCGATCGAAGCCAATAACCGCAATGCGGGAGGCTGGTATCTGGATCGTGGCGCCGAGCAACTGGTGATACGCGGCGTCGGTTGGGTGCGTAGCAATCGCGCTGGCATCGACGATATCGGTAACGTCCCGTTGAAAGACATACGCGGTGTACCGGTAAAGGTCAGCGATGTGGCAACGGTATCCTTCGGCCCTGAAATCCGGCAAGGTGCGCTGACCATGACACGCCGCAATGACGATGGACAAGCGGAACCGCTTGGCGAGGTCGTGGCTGGCATCGTGCTAAAACGCATGGGCGCGAATACCAAGGCCACCATCGAAGGGGTCAAGGCGCGTTTGCCTGCGATTCAAGCCGCGCTTCCCGAGGGGGTCAAAATCGAGCCCTTTTATGATCAAGGCGACTTGGTGGATAAAGCGGTCAATACGGTGGTGAAGGCCCTGCTGGAAGCGTTTGTGCTGATTGTGGTGGTGTTACTGCTCTTTCTGATGAATTTGCGGGCAGCCTTTTTGGTATTGCTGTCGGTGCCGGTGTCCATAGGTTTGGCGTTATTGCTGATGGCGCAATGGGGCATTTCGGCGAATTTGATGTCGCTGGGGGGGCTGGCCATCGCTATCGGCATGATGGTGGATGGTTCAGTAGTGATGATGGAGCATATCTTCAGCCATTTGAGCCATCCGGATCGTGAGCACGAACATAATGACGACAATGAAAGGGAACCGGCGTTCGTTGATCATCGCGATGCTGAACACGACAGCCATGGAATCTCCCTGAGAATTCTGGAGGCGGCCAAAGAAGTCGGGCGACCGGTGTTTTTTGCGGTCATGATCATCGTGATTGTATTCGCGCCGCTTTTCAGCCTGGAAGGGGTTGAAGGCAAACTGTTTCAGCCGATGGCTATCTCCATCGTTTTGGCTATGTTGGCATCCTTGCTGGTGGCTTTGGTGATGGTGCCTGCGCTGACCACCTATTTTTTCAGGCATGGAGTTAAACACAAGGACAATATTCTTACTCGCGCATTGGATGCCGGCTACCGCCGCCTGCTTAACGGAGCCCTTCAGTGGCGCTTCGGCGTGGTGGGAACTGCACTGGCACTGCTGGTAGGCGCGTTATTGCTGGTGCCCCGTTTAGGTACGGAATTTGTACCGGAACTGGAAGAAGGCACGCTTAATATCCGAGCCACGCTTGCCCCGTCATCCAGCCTGGATACATCAGTCGAGGTGGCCAAAAAATTAGAGCACGTGCTGATGTCGTTCCCCGAGGTGCTTTATGCGGCCAGCCGTGTCGGGCGACCGGAGCTGGGCGGCGATCCCGAACCGGTGTCCAACGTCGAAATCTATGTGGGCCTGAAGCCGGTCTCTGAATGGACGTCGGCCTATGACAGACGCGAGTTGCAACGCTTGATGCAAAAACGCATGTCGATTCACCCCGGTTTGTTGTTCTCGTTTTCGCAACCCATTGCGACACGGGTGGACGAATTACTCTCGGGTGTGAAAGCGCAGTTGGCCATTAAATTATTCGGCCCTGACTTGAATGTATTGGCGACCAAAGGGCGCGACATTGAAACGCTGACCAAGAAGGTGAAAGGAACGCGCGGTGTTGCCCTGGAGCAAATTGCTGGGGAATCGCAACTGGTCATTCAACCCGATCGAGGCCAATTGGCGCGGTATGGCATTTCCGTCGCCGATGTGATGGATCTGGTGTCCGCGGCCATTGGTGGCACGGCAGCGGGCCAGGTGATTCAAGGCAACGAACGCTATGACATTTATGTTCGATTGGCCAAGGATTTTCGTGACGACATGGAAGCCATCAAGGCGCTCATTCTGCAATCGCCCAGCGGGGCCTGGATCAGATTGGGCGATGTGGCCCATGTCTCCATCGAATCCGGCCCGCCACAGGTACGACGCGATGATGTACAACGCCGCGTGGTGATCGAAGCCAACGTCGAAGGGCGTGATATGGGTGGCCTGGTTGCCGAGTTGCGCGAACGCATCGACAAGGAAGTGGATTTGCCACCGGGTTACAGTGTCGTCTTCGGCGGGCAATTCGAGAACCAGGAACGTGCGCAGGCCCGCTTGATGGTGGTGGTGCCGCTCTCGTTGGGATTGATTTTCCTGCTGCTGTATTTCGCCTTCAATTCGGTCGGGCAGGCGTTGTTGATCATGCTCAACGTGCCGATGGCGTTGATTGGTGGAATCGCGGCGCTTTATTTCTCGGGCCAATATCTGTCGGTGCCAGGTTCCATCGGATTTATTGCGCTGTTTGGCGTGGCGGTGTTGAACGGCGTGGTGATGGTGAATGCCATCAACCAACGGTTTGAGGGTGGCGCTTCGCTGCAACAGGCAGTGTTTGAAGGGGCCTGTTCTCGCCTGAGGCCGGTGATGATGACGGCCTCCATTGCGGCGCTGGGGTTGATTCCCATGCTGCTGGCAACGGGCGTTGGTTCCGAAGTACAGCGGCCGCTCGCAACGGTCGTGGTGGGTGGCCTGGTGTCGTCGACGTTGTTGACGCTGTTTGTGTTGCCATCGCTGTTTTCGAGTTTTTCTCGCCGCAAATTGACGGATACCGAGTAACGGTACTCATAGTGCCCCGGCAATTACACCAAGGGGATTGCCGGGGCGTTATCGCCGGGTTGTTTATGGGGAGTTCACTATGCTGACTATCATCCTGCGAATGCTCGTTGTGATGAGTGTATGGCTGCTATCGCTTCCGCTTGTTGCACAGGAACGGCTGGAAGAGCGATGGCCGCTTGAAATTCACACATTACCCGATGTCGAAATAAAGAACGTGTTTCTCGATAAGGACGAAAACGACCAACTTTATCTTGCGGGGCGCGTCAAACGAAAATCGGGGCCTGCCAATACCGGGGGTTATATTGCGCTTTCGATTTCCGCAGCAGAAAGAACGTATTACAACAGCATTTCAGGCTATATTAGAAAAAATACCTACCACCATGACAGACACCGTGGTCGTTACTTTCGTATTGATCTTCCGAAAGAACCCAGCGAAAACGCGATCGTTCGGCTCATTTATTTCAAGCGCGAATCTTATGAACAATAGGAAAACAACCAGCCTGATAATACACGCCTCGTTTTCACCGGAAGTCGATCCATGGCGAGATCATTGGATAGGCAAACAGAACAGCGTTCATCATCGTTAGCCTATCAGCGTGCGCCATGCACCTGGCTTACGGTTTCTTGCTGTCGCTCGCTGCATTGGGATTCTGATGCATCATCATCTGATCCATCATTTGTTGCTGCATCCCCATACAGGCACCCATCATCTGCATACGCTGGTTCATATCCTCCTTGGGAAGGTCTTTGGCATCCCACCAACTGCCCATCATATGACCATCTTTCATGTGTCCATCCATCATATGTCCGCCTTTCATATGGCCGTTCATCATGTTGCCGCCGCCACAACAACTGTCTCCCTTCATGTTACCGCCCATCATAGGGCCGCCGCTCATCATCATGCAGCCCGACATATTGTCCGAGCCATGCATCATTTTCATGCCTTCCTGCATTGAAGCCCAATGTTCTTGCATCAAGCGTTGACGCTCCTGAGGGGCGGTCGCCTGTTGCATTTTCTGCATTTGCTCCTGCATGGTCTTCATGTGCGCCTGCATTTTGCTCATGTACGCCTGGAAGGCCTTCTCATCAGGCGGCGTTGGTTGTGGGTCAGCGGCATGAGAAAGTGGTGTAAAGAGTAATAGGGCGGCAATGAGTGAGAGCGCTTGGCGTTTCATGGTCAAATCCGTTAGATAGGTGGCGGTTCAACAACAATATACTCGTTGTGATAGCCTTTGTTGACGAAAATCAAAATCTGGTTTGTCACACTTTTCTATTGCGGCAGATGGCCTCGCTCACGCTTCCTCCGGGAAACTGACAAGGATCAGATCAGAATATCGATAATGCCACCACCATTGGCGTTCTCTGGGCTGACAAAGCCTAATAAATTGGCCTGCTGAATTAGAGGCTTAGCGGCAAGCAGTAGTTTCTCAAGCCGTTCAAAGGCAGTGTCGATGACAGGTGTTTCTTTGATGGATTTAGCGGTGGTTTCGTGGCTTCCCTGCTCAGAGTTTTCCTGGGTTGAGCTCACAGCAAATAAAGTATCAGGATCGGCTTTTTTACGAGCAATACCTCGCGTATTTTTCTCGGTACCACTTTCAATTGCGCGTTGTTTTTCTAGATCCAATGTATTTTCCAACTCACCCCTACGTTCAGGCGATAGTGGGGAATTGGAAGTCTTCTGCTCTTTTTCCTGAAGCGCCTTGATCAGTGCCTGAAAATTAGTAGTGTCCTTGTTTTTTTCGTAACTGAACTCCCGATCGACAGCGTGGCTTTTGCCTGTTTCACTGGTACTTGGCTCAAAGATGACATGGCCAGTATGTTGCACCCCTTTTACCGTTCGTTCCAGCTCATAAATCCGCATCTCAAAATCCCGTCGTTTGAGTTGCACAGAAAGCGTTTGGTCCGCTGGGATTCCCACTTTTACTTTGGTAACGTCATTCGGTGCTGGAGGTATTGAGCGTTCGCCAGACACTTGCGTCACCGCGCTCTGCGGCGAATGAATGTGTTCCGATTTAGTAATTTGTTCCCGCAACGGTTTATAGAGAGCATCAGGCGGATTTGAGATCGATGAGTGATTTTTGATTTCAGTTGTAAAAGTGTCATCGCGCGGTCGGGGAGTTGGAGATATCGAAGGCAAAGAAGACCCTGCGTGCTTCGGCTCGCTGGGCGACAACGTAAGTGGCGCACCATTGATACGCACAATACTATGCCACTACTACAACAGGTGATCGAATCATTGAACTCTCACCTCGCCCCATAGTGCCGGGGCTTGCATTATTAACTTTTCTTTTCTATGCATAGCGCATAACAACATCTTACAACACCAGGGAAATCAGTTCAAATATTGTTCAGAGCGCTTCGCTTTTGCAGATTAGCCGCTTAATACTATTGATGTTTTAGCGTGACATTGGCTTACAAATATAGGCCGTATATGACAACCACAGTGTGGATTAACTGCTCAAGAGTTCTTCCACCCTGTTACAATAATCGCCATTCCGGCCAGCGCTACGCCAGCGCCGATCCAATCCAAAGCCGACAGTTTAATACCGTCTACCACCCGCAGCCAGACTAGTGCAGTAGCGACATACACCCCACCGTAGGCGGCATATACGCGCCCGCTTGCTGCGGGGTGCAACGTCAGCAGCCATACAAACAGCATCAAGCTGATGACGGCCGGTATTAACAGCAAAATAGAGCCCCCTTTACGCAACCACAGATAAGGTAAAAAACAGCCGATGATTTCCACAAGCGCGGTAGCGATAAAAAGCAAGGTAGTTTTAACATGAAGCACTGCGATTTTCCTTCAAGGGTTCAGACATCAAATGAAGCCAAGAGTGTACTCAATGCTTCAATAATGTAGCAGTCCGGCGCCACCGAATTAGGACAGCACCGTCGACAACCGCCAGACAAGCGGTTAAGGTCTGCTTCAAATGTGGGAAGATATTCAATTTTACGTCAAACCGCGATGAATTATTCCTTCTTGGATTCAACAGCATCCTGGCGCGACCGCTTTTCATTTCCAGCCAGCGTTAAGAATATCTCGATATTGTCCAAGCTAAATCTCAGATCACATCCCCGCAAAACAAAAAGTGCAGGCGCTTTGCCTGCAGTTCGCAATATTACCGATGTGCACCACTATATGCCGGAAACAATCGGACATTTTATGCCGGAACTGACAGCAGTTTTAAAATTAGAGTTTTGGATCGGCAGTCACCTACACCTGTACTTTCCGTACCCTGTCGAAGACAAAATTTGCATCAATGGCTTCATCCCACGGGATAAGTCTCCATTATCCCACGTGTATTTTCGCTCCTACATGTTGTGTAATGGGACGCCTTATAGTATGTATTACGCTGATATGTAATGCAGTACGAAATAATCACGAGAGAAATCCCCATGGCACGCGGTGGCATCAATAAGTTTCATGTGAAACAGGCACGGGATGGGTTGATCGCCAAGGGGCAACACCCGTCGCTGGACGCCATCCGAAGCGCGTTGGGGGATACCGGGTCGAAAAGCACCATCCATCGGTATATGAAAGAACTGGAGCAAGAAGAGGGAACACGTCTCGATGACCATGCACTGCTCAGCAATACCCTCAAGGAGATGGTAGAACGACTGGCCGCCCAGCTACACAGTGAGGCGCGGGATATCGTTGCTCACCAAGACGACAGCCATCAACAGCAACTGAGAACGCTTCGTGACCGCCTGGCAAGCATGGAGGCCAGTCATACCAAGTGTACCGCTGAATCAAACCAGTGCCAAGCTGACCTGGCCCACGAGCGTTCCCAGCATCAGCTCACGACGGCCGCATTTCACACCGAACAACTGCGCGCCCACCGTCTGGAACAAGAAGTTGCGGGGTTAAAAAACCAGTTGGCTACCGCTGAGAAACACCAAGCCTCCCTGGAGGAAAAGCATCAGCATGCGCGCGAGGCGCTTGAACATTACCGGCTATCCATTAAGGAACAACGCGACCAGGATCAACGTCGCCACGAACAGCAGCTACAACAACTGCAGGCAGAAATACGGCAGTTTCAACAAAGCCTCATCGTCAAGCAAAATGAAATCACGGAAACCAGTAAAGATAACGCGCGCCTTGCAGCTGAACTCATTGCAAGCCGAAAACAGCTGGCGCACAGTGAGCGTGAAACCAAGGAATACCAGCACGCCCTGACAGTGGAAAAAGAAAAATCAGCAACCCAGGAGTACCGGCTTCTCGACGCTGCATCAAAAATAGCAGCGTTAACGGCAGAGCTTCACGCCGTACATGAAAAGAGCGAGACAGAAGTTTCAAAGAGCATTGCGCTTCAAAACGAGTGTCAGAAAATGGAGGCTAAACTGGAAGCACAGGTAATGTTGATCGACGCATTAAAAGGCCAATTGTCGGAGGGCGCATTTAGCTCTGAAAAAAGCTATGCCACAGAAAAAGACAAAATCGATATGCTGAAGCAAAGGGCCGCGCGGGCATCCGAGGCGATCGAGCATGGTCGAACAGTGGATGGAGACAAGTTCTTGGATTCGCTCGACACCGGCAAGCAAGGTTAACCGCCTAAACCAGAAGCCGATGCTGATAGCAAAAGCGGCATCGAAATTTAGCTGTAACCCTTATGTGGCAAGGGCTCCAGAAGGTTTATGTAATATTTGGCGGGATCTTCCCGGAACCCCTCAAAATGAAAATTTTTAACCCTGTCCATAGCAGCTCCTTACACCATCAGAAGATTGTTTTTTGATCTCGACACCACGACACTTATCCTTGTAATTCCACCTAACGTACCCCCCGTTAGAAGGAAGCATCGTTTTCAGTTCTCCTACAGTGGTGGCAGGGCTAACGTTTACTATCAGTTTCATGCCACCACCCCCGCAACATTGGCGAAACATCCATCAAGAAAATCAACAAGCGTGTTATTTATTTCATAAAACACTTGTATATCAATCCTTGATGCGGCCATTGCATCCTGCTTTATGATACCAAACTGTTCAAACGTCACAGCACGAGCAAAACAAAGAGGATGGGGATATATAATTATCTTCATCGAAAACGATTCAAACCCATATTCTAATGCTCGCATTAGAATTTTTGAGGTGAATCTATTCCTCTCAATGAAGCTGAAACCAATTTCAAAGCCATGTCCAATTGATACCAGCTTTTCTTTTTCTGTAGGCTGACTATCAAGAAAATGGCCGGTTAATGCCCTAATGATCTGATATACGCGCTGTTCCGTGTTTTTCATTGTTCACCTTCCGGTTGTTGGGCCTCTGGCCCGGCTTTTTACTTACTACGTCTCTCTACTCAAAGTACCCCATCACATTCAACACATCTTGCGGGACTCGTCCTGTCACTATTAAAAACTTCCTCCATACACCATAGGGAACCGTCTTATCACCACTTTTAAATGCTCTAACCCGACGATCACTCGACAGGCCCAGAAAATTGGCTAACCGTCCATCAGTTCCATACTCAGGAAATACGGACTGAAACTGTCTAAAGTACGCCGCGACAATATCACTATGTGGCGATTCCCAACCTTCATGCTCACGCAACAGGTGCGTGTTTGGATATTTACTTTCGTCAATCTCAGTGACCCCAGGATAATGAGGGGCCTTTAGATTGGCATTTAAAATTCGGATTGCCTCCTTTGTTGCTTCCTCAAATATCAATTTCTTCTGCGTCTTTATATCTGGTAAATGAATTTTCATGTGCTCTCCGCGTAAAGTAGCGGGGCCTTGCGGCCCCGGTTACCGTGGTGACAGTTCGATTTGTTGAACGTCAAAAACACGGATGTTGACTAGGCTCAGAGTACCGTGTGCCATTCCCTTCCAGTATCCGCTTTGATGTACATGCATCATTGCGTAGTAAAGGTAATCTGGCAGCAAGATATCAAGTTGCGTTACCCTTATTCCAATGTGCTCTTCGTTGAACACCCTGGTCGGTTCCCCAACTCGCTCTATCGAGCCTCGCCGCACAATCCAGAAATGAGCATCTTGAAAGTGCGTGCGTATAGTCGCCACATCTGAAAGTTTCATCTCGTCCATCCGGTGGCATCGACTAGCCCCCTCGGAGAATGAGTGGCTTTCTGCGTGCCACCACAAGAACAATAATAGGCTCTTTGAGCCTATTATGCAAGATGTGCCTTAATTATTCCTACAAAAATTTGGCTGTAGTTATGACCTCAACTGCACACCTTTTCTTTCCCTATCGCCTGCTTTTATTGCCTTTTCCATGAGATCAAATGACAGATGACTTTTTATGTTCACAGGTATTTTTTTTGTTATCTCTTCAATAGAATTTTCTTTGTAAATATCAGCAAAGGTGAACGATAGAGGAATGATTTCGTTTTCTTGTGGTTTGTATGAGCTGGATTCGATTAGGAGTAGTGTTGCACTTTTGATTATCCATGCTGGTGGGTTTTTGTTTTTTATCCATCGCTGAAGCATGGCTCCAGTAGGGACTTCTCGTTGTTCAAGCAGATGATGTTTGATTGCATTAGTTGTTAGCTCTAAAGCAATTTCAGAAGCACCAAAGTGATTTTTTTTTCTTAGGTGCGTAATGGCTAATAGCAGCAGGTAACGTGTTTCTAATGCTGTTTTCCTGAAGTCCTGGAAGGAGTGTTGGTTCATTCGTTGGTGGGCTCCTTTTGATTTGAGAGACTTTGTTGCAGCTTGGCACTGAACTAAGCCTAGCGCAGCGGATAAAAAACAATCTCGCCTTGGCGAGGCATTTTATGTTCTGTCTAGTATTGGGATGCTGGGGAAAACGGTAGGTTTTTTATTACTATTGATTTTAGGATGATCACATATTGTTGTGGGTAAAATCACCTATTGGTTTTTCTCTGCTGCTTTAGAGGAATTTTGCATTTTTATGCTAACAGGGCAGGGGGCAACGCAAATCAATGATCAAATAATGATCTGATTTGGGGGTGTTTTGAGGTGTTGGCAATAGAGCGGCATCGCCATTTTGTAGCGGTAGGATGTAGTGTTAGTGGAGGAAATTACCTGGCAGGTGGGCCATGATGTGTTTTTTGTTTCCAGCTTTTTTGTTTTGCTGGTAGCTGGTTAAGAAGGGGCATAAGGTCGTTCAAGAAAAAATCTTTTGCTTCTTTGGCCTTGGCATAATTCAAATCACGCTCTCGCTCTGCTGCGCGTTCTGCCGCCGCTTTGAAGCGTTTCAGTCGCTCTTCTTTCCATTTTTTGGATTGATATTCTCGGCTGGACTGAAGCCACTTCCTGGGGATTCCGATCAGAATGAAGACTGTATCCTTGATGCAAATAATTGGCGACTTGGATTCCCAGTTGCCTTCCTCGTTCTTGCGGCGCCGTTGCGTTATCGAGAGATAACCGGCGTGTTTCCAATGTGCCAAGGCGCGGCGAACTCTCTCGACGTTTTGTCCGATCGCATCGGCAATCTCCTGCTCTGTCGGGCTGAATAATTCTTCAAAATTACTGTAGGGGATAACGCCGACTTGCAGCTTGATTAAATTGATTTTGCTCAGGCAGTAGGCCATGACCATGATGTTCACGTCGCATCGTTCCGAACGGACTTTGCGTGGATTGCCATCTTTGCGGCGCTTGCGTCTGTCGCCATTGCTACGGATTTCCCCAAGCTTGCCAAGTATGCTGGGGTTGTCGTAGTAGCGGCCAAGTTTCTTGATGGCTTGCTTGATCAAAGGGTGGGGCGCTTGGTCAGCACAACGATTGATAACCTCACGGAATGCAGGCGCATTCGGGTCATGTCCACAATAGTTGCCACCGGCGTTGATGCGGGGGGTGTATTTTCGTTTTTCTTGTACCTGCATATCCCTGCGTTTGTCTGTTTTTGGTTACACAACGCGCAGGTGACTTGCAATTCATGTCATGTCTTTCTAAAATAGAAAGACAAACGTGAGCTGCATTTCCTGCGCCACGGTGAAACCCTCAATCAGAACGTCTTGGCGGATAGACTGATTGGGGGTTTGTTTTTTATATCAATACGTTATGCAACTTTCCAGTTTGCAAACTGGAACCCTATCTCTTCTAACGTCGTTTGTACAGTATCCAGCCTCTTGATGACCTTAGGGGTGCTTGAACGCTTCCGAGTCAAATAGATCTCTTCCCCGTTCTTCCGCGTAAACGAAAGCATCCACCCTTTTTCCATTGGGGCAGGCAAAACTTGTGCTTGAACCAAATCACCTGCGTCAAAATAAATACGCAAAGCCGGGAGTTCCAAGACCATACAAGCCTCTTTTAATAACCATTACCTAACCTAGTTTTATTGTTTATTCCTGCTTTGTCAATCAAAGCTGCCAAAATTGATTGTTTTGGGCGTCATTTATAGGGGTTCCCGGAAGGCTCCGCCAAATGTTACACAAATTGCCTGGAGCCCACGCCACACTTGGCTTTGAGCTAAAAAGCTGTTTATGGGGTTCTGGGTACTTAGCCGCAAAATATATCACGAGGTGCCTCTAGCCCAGGAACGACGCTGGCTGCGGCGAAATTGAGAATAGCCTTGGGGAGCAATGGAACCAAAAACCAATGTACGTGGATTTCCTGTCTCTGGTTTTGGTTTCCTTTCGTCCCTCCGCTCTATTTAACAACGATCAGGCCGTCGGGAAGCCTTTATCTCTGATTGGGTTTACCCTCTCTCTTCTTACCCCTGCGCCCACGCCTGACCGTACCCTCACCGAGTCCGTAGGGTGGCCATTTTTTTAGAGTAAACACTGAATTAATATCCTTGCAAAACATTTACTTACGGCAACTGTGGCCCCGTGCTCCAGAATCCCGGCCACCCGTTCTGCTCAAAAAGTTAGAATTTTTGGCCCCCGAAAAATTCTAACTTTTCATTGACCTTATTTTATGAGTACCCCAAAATTAGACGTATCGGGACGACTGACCGGGTGAGATCGAACGTCCCCCAGCAGCCAAATTGGCTGTAGTCGCGCTAGGCGGCTGGTAACTGGTGCCCGGATCGAGTTACAAAAAAAGGTGCGCAAGCGCCTTTTTTTGTAACTAGCGTTTAGTCGACACCGGCTTGCCAAGATACGTATTCGAGCACAACGAATAAAACCCCACCCGCCCCAA
>JACCDN010442708.1_pt1 | contig 33091 bp, 39 predicted proteins | sample 7441691 | NCBI WGS metagenome assembly JACCDN01 (sample SAMN15323439, study PRJNA562643) | freshwater metagenome | isolation source: river surface water | place: USA:Blue River Watershed | collected 2017-08-16
AAAAAATCAGGGGAGGTGATTAAGTAATGAGTTACACGCCAAGATTAAAAGAAAAGTACAGGAACGAAATCAAGCAAACGCTTCAAGAGCGTTTCAATTACAAATCTGTAATGAGCGTTCCTAAGTTAGAAAAAATTGTACTCAGCCAAGGTATGGGTGATGCAGTTGCCGACAAGAAATTGATCGACAGCGCCGCTGCAGACTTATCTCGTATCGCTGGTCAAAAAGCAATTACAACCATTTCTAAGAAAGATATCTCCAACTTTAAGTTGCGTAAAGGGATGCCAATTGGTACAAAAGTTACCCTTCGCGGTGACCGCATGTACGACTTCCTAGATCGTTTACTTGCTGTGGCATTACCAAGAACACGTGACTTCCGCGGGATCAACCCAAAAGGATTTGACGGTCGTGGTAACTTCAACCTCGGTATCAAAGAACACATCATTTTCCCAGAAATTGATATTGATAAAGTAAATCGTATCCTCGGTATGGACATCACCTTCGTGACTTCAGCAGCGAGCGACGAAGAGGCAAAAGCATTGTTGGATGCATTTGGTTTTCCATTTATTAAAAAGTAATAGAAATGGCTAAAGAATCAATGAAAGCGCGTGAGCGCAAAAGAGAAAGGTTAGTAAACCGTTACGAAAAGAAACGTGCGGAACTTACCAAAATTTTGAAGTCAACTGATGCATCTGAAGAAATTCAGTCTCAAAAATGGGATGCAATGATGCAATTGCAAAAATTACCAGCAAACTCCTCTAAAATCAGAAAACACAACCGTTGTGGCTTAACTGGTCGTCCGAGAGGTTACATGCGTCAATTTGGTATCTCAAGGGTTACTTTCCGCGAGATGGCTTTGGCTGGTAAAATCCCCGGAGTTAAGAAAGCAAGTTGGTAATTAAGATAAAACTAAAGAAATGAATACAGATCCAATAGCAGATTTCCTCACCCGCATCAGAAATGCGAGTGCAGCAGGCTTGAAGACCGTAGATATCCCAGGTTCAAACATTAAACGTGCAATGACACAAATTTTGTTTGACCAAGGGTATATCCTCAACTACAAATTTGAGGAAGACAACAAACAAGGAACGATCAAAATCGCCTTGAAATACAATATGTCTACGCGTGTACCAGCCATTACTAAATTGCAACGTGCTTCACGTCCAGGACTTAGAAAATATAGCAGTGCCGAAGAAATGCCACGCGTTTTGAATGGTTTAGGTATTGCCATCGTTTCTACCTCTCGTGGTGTGATTACAGATAAAGAAGCACGTCAACAAAACGTTGGCGGCGAGGTTATTTGTTACGTTTACTAAAAATCAAGAGCAATGTCAAGAATTGGAAAAGCACCTATAACTATCCCAGCTGGCGTCGAAGTGACGTTCAAAGATGCCGTCATGACGGTAAAAGGGAAAAAAGGAGAATTATCTCAACACATTGATGCTTCGGTAAGCGTTAGCATTGAAGACAACGTCATTACTTTTGCGCGTTCCACTGACGCTCCAGATCACCGTTCCAAGCATGGTTTATACCGCGCTTTGGTTTTCAACATGATCCATGGTGTGTCAGAAGGATTCAAAAAAGAAATGGAAGTCATTGGAGTTGGTTACCGTGCAAATGCAGTTGGTCAACAACTCGAATTAGCCCTCGGATTTTCACATGCCATTATTTTGGAAATCCCGAAAGAAGTGAACGTTACCACTGTAACTGAAAAAGGTAAAGCGCCTGTCGTGACTTTAGAGTCTTTTGACAAGCAATTACTCGGCCAAGTTGCAGCCAAGATTCGCTCTTTCAGAAAACCTGAACCATACAAAGGAAAAGGTATCCGCTTTGTAGGTGAAGAAATTCGTAGAAAAGCTGGTAAGTCAGCAGGTAAAAAATAATCGAAAGAATTATGGCACTAAATAAAGTATTAAGAAGAGCAAAAATCAAGCGAAGAATTAGAAAAAAAGTTTTCGGTACTTCAGCTATTCCGCGTCTTACAGTATTCAGAAGTAACAAGCAAATCTATGCGCAAGTAATCGACGACAACACAGGTCGTACACTTGCCTCTGCTGGTTCACTCAAAATGGATGATGCGCAAAAAGTAAACAAAGTTAATCAGGCAGCAGTTGTCGGAAAGAAAATCGCAGAAGTTGCTCAAAAAGCAGGTGTAGAACGCGTAGTTTTTGACCGCAATGGTTACTTGTATCATGGTAGAATTAAATCCTTGGCTGATTCAGCTCGCGAAGGAGGACTCAAATTTTAAGAAAAATGGCAGCTCAAATCGTAAACAGAGTGAAATCAGCTGATATCGAGTTAAAAGACAAACTCGTTGCTGTAAACCGTGTTACTAAAGTGACTAAAGGTGGTCGTACGTTCAGTTTCTCAGCTATTGTTGTAGTTGGAGACGAACACGGTGTTGTAGGTCATGGTCTTGGTAAAGCGAAAGAAGTTACCGAAGCCATTACTAAAGGCATCGACGACGCTAAGAAAAACTTGATCAAAGTTCCTATTCTTAGAGGTACTGTCCCGCACGAACAAAAAGGTAAATTCGGTGGTGCTGAGGTATTCCTCAAGCCAGCTACTGAAGGTACTGGTGTAATCGCCGGTGGTGCGATGCGCGCTGTACTCGAAAGCGTTGGCGTACACAATGTATTGGCAAAATCTCAAGGATCATCTAACCCACACAACGTAGTTAAAGCAACTATGGACGCACTTGCAAACATGCGCGATGCAGTTGCAGTTGCTCGTCAACGTGGAATTTCCCTTGATAAAGTATTCAACGGTTAAAATATTCAGCAATGAGCACAATCAAAATCAAACTCGTGAAAAGTGCGATCAAGCGTCCAGCTGATCAAAAAGCTACAATCCAAGCTTTAGGTTTTCGTCGCTTGAACCAAGTTATAGAAAAAGAGGTAACTCCTCAAATTATGGGAATGGTGAATAAGGTAAAACACCTTATTCTAGTAGTGGAACAATAGACTAAGAAAGAAATGGAATTACATAATCTTACACCAGCAGCAGGCTCGATCAAAGCGGAAAAGCGTATCGGTCGTGGTCAAGGATCAGGACGCGGTGGTACCTCCACACGTGGACACAAGGGTGCAAAATCTCGTTCTGGTTACAAAACCAAAATTGGTTTTGAAGGTGGACAAATGCCTTTGCAACGTCGCGTACCGAAATTTGGTTTTAAAAACATCAACCGTGTTGAGTATAAAGCCATTAACCTCGATATCATCGAAAATCTTGCAAGCGTAAAAGGCATTTTGGATATCACTCCAGAAGTCATGCGTGAGAACGGTCTTTTATCAAACAACGAACTCGTCAAAGTACTTGGTCGTGGTGACTTAAAAGCAAAAGTGAACATTACTGCTAACGGTTTTTCAACTACAGCAATTGCTGCAATTGAAGCTTTAGGTGGTACATGTACAAAAATCTAACTATCTTTGCACGCTTTTAGATGAAACGATTAATAACCAACCTGCAAAATATCTGGAAAGTTGAAGAGCTGCGCAAGCGCATTCTCTTGACACTTGGCCTTATTCTTACTTACCGAGTAGGATCATTCGTGATTTTGCCAGGCGTCAAGTACGATGCCCTGACTAGCACGGCTACAGACCAAAACTTTCTAGAAAGTATCCTCTCCGTATTTTCCGGTGGAGGATTCACCAATGCTTCGATCATGGCACTTGGCATCATGCCTTACATCAGTGCCTCCATCATCATGCAATTGTTAGGAATGGCTGTTCCAGCGGTTCAGAAAATGCAAAATGAAGGAGAATCAGGCAGAAAGCAAATCAATAACTATACCCGTCTCTTGACAATTGTTATTTGTGCTTTGCAAGCCCCTAGTTACCTTACACTTTATGTAAGTAACAAAAATGCAATGCCAGACAACCCTGATACATTTTGGTGGACACAAACCATTATGTTATTAATTGCAGGGTCTATGTTTGCAGTGTGGCTCGGAGAACGCATTACTGAGCGCGGTATTGGAAATGGTATTTCTTTACTCATTACAGTAGGTATCCTCTCTCGCTTACCAGGTGCATTCTTTGCAGAATTTGGTAAATCAGTTGAAGCTGGTAACCTCATTCGTTTGGTATTGGAAATCGTTATGTTCTTCTTGATCATCCTCGTGACCATTCTCATTGTGCAAGGTGTCCGACGCATTCCGCTCAATACAGCGAAGCGCGTTGCCGGAGCCAGAGCAATGGAAGATGTAAATGGCGCACGCAACTACTTGCCTATCAAAATCAACGCAAGTGGTGTAATGCCTATCATTTTCGCGCAAGCGATCATGACCATCCCAATGATGGTTTATCAAGGAGTGACGCAAGAACAGGACGGTGGATGGTTGACCAAAACCCTTGGAGACCCATACGGTTTTAGCTACAACCTTCTTTTGGTTATTTTAATTGTAGTGTTTACTTACTTCTACACCGCTATCATGATCAACCCTAGCAAAATCGCCGATGACCTCAAAAAGAGTGGTGGTTTTATCCCAGGGGTTCGTCCAGGTGAAGAAACAGCTGAGCACGTCGATCAAGTCGTTTCTCGCATTACATTCCCAGGGTCTTTATTCCTTGCATTGATCGCTATTTTGCCTTCAATTGCAAAACTAGCAGGTGTCAACGACAGCTTTGCCATGTTCTTTGGTGGTACTTCCATCTTGATTATGGTTGGTGTTGTCCTCGATACCCTTCAACAAATCGAAACTTACCAACTGAACCGCAACATGGATTCACTCATGGAGGGTACACGTGTAAGAGGTCGTAGAGGTGCTAACGAATTATCTGGAATGTAATATATGGCAAAACAAACCTCCATAGAACAAGACGGCACTATACTCGAGGCACTGCCTAACGCAATGTTTAGGGTAGAACTCGAAAACGGACATGTCATTACTGCCCATATTTCTGGCAAAATGCGCATGTTTTACATTAAAATACTTCCCGGAGACCGCGTTAAAGTAGAAATGTCTCCTTATGATTTAACAAAAGGTAGAATATCTTTTAGATACAAATAACTAGAATTATGAAAGTCAGAGCATCAGTTAAGAAGAGAACTGCAGATTGCAAGATTGTGAAGCGTAAAGGTAAAGTTTACGTGATCAACAAGAAGAATCCGAAATTAAAACAACGTCAAGGATAATTATAAGTATATGGCACGTATTGCAGGTATAGATTTACCAAAAAACAAAAGAGGAGTCATTGGCCTTACTTACATCTACGGAATTGGTAGAAGTAAAGCTAAGATGATTTTGAACACTAACGGTATTGATGAAAACATCAAAGTCCAGGAATGGAATGATGACCAATTAGCCGCTATTCGTAACACCGTTAATGAAATCAAAACGGAAGGTCAGTTGCGCTCAGAAGTTCAGTTGAACATCAAGCGCCTCATGGACATCGGATGTCAGCGCGGAATTCGTCACCGTTTAGGCTTACCGCTTCGTGGTCAAAGAACCAAAAACAACTCTCGCACACGTAAAGGAAAACGTAAGACTGTTGCGAACAAGAAAAAAGCAACTAAATAATAACTAGTTCCCAATAAAATGGCAAAAGCAAACCAAAAAAAGAAGAAGAACGTTAAAGTTGATGCTGCCGGAGAAGCGCATATCCAAGCGAGTTTCAATAACATCATCATTTCTTTAACGAACAATGCCGGACAAGTGATCTCTTGGTCATCTGCAGGCAAGATGGGCTTCAAAGGTTCTAAAAAGAACACGCCTTATGCTGCACAAATCGCAGCAGAAGACGCATCAAAAGAAGCACATGACTTCGGACTACGTAGAGTGCGTGTATTTGTAAAAGGCCCAGGTGCCGGACGTGAGTCTGCCATCCGCGCCCTTCACAATTCAGGCATTGAAGTAACAGAAATCGTTGACGTGACACCAATGCCACACAACGGTTGTCGTCCTCCAAAAAGAAGAAGAGTATAGTTTTTTTTTAACCTGCGGGCTTAGTGTCATCGAAGGAATGCCTTAATTCATGACGCCTGCACAATTTTATTTATAATGGCAAGATACAGAGGTCCCAAATCAAAAATTGCGCGTCGTTTCCGCGATCCAATTTTTGGCCCAGACAAATCCTTGGAAAGAAGAAATTACGGTCCAGGACAACACGGCCCATCTAAGAGAAGAGGTGGCAAGCAATCTGAATACGCAGTTCAGTTAGGTGAAAAGCAAAAAGCGAAGTACACTTACGGAATTCTTGAGCGTCAGTTTGCAAACATGTTTGAGAAAGCATCACGCATGAAAGGTATTACCGGTGAAGTGTTATTGCAACTTTGCGAAGCTCGCTTAGACAACACAGTTTACCGCTTAGGTATCTCTCCTACTCGTCGTGGCGCTCGTCAGCTTGTTTCTCACAAACACATCACAGTAAACGGAGAAGTTGTAAACATTCCTTCATATACTTTGCGCATTGGTGACGTCGTAGGCGTTCGCGAAAAATCAAAGTCTTTGGAAGCGATTACAGGTTCACTTACTGCTAGCAATAAAACTTATGATTGGCTTGATTGGGATTCGTCAAGCATGAGCGGTAAATTATTAAACTTACCTGCAAGAGAAATGATCCCAGAAAATATTCGCGAGCAATTAATCGTCGAATTGTATTCTAAATAACCCTAAGCGATAGAAAATGGCAATATTGGATTTTCAAAAACCTGACAAGGTTATCATGCTCAACTCCGATGATTTCAACGGAGAATTTGAGTTTCGTCCGCTAGAACCGGGCTACGGAATTACCATTGGTAACTCCCTCCGTCGAATTTTGCTTTCTTCCTTAGAAGGTTTTGCAATTTCGTCTATTAAGATTCAGGGTGCAGACCACGAATTCACTACCCTAAAAGGTATTGTAGAAGACGTTACAGAAATTGTCTTGAACCTCAAGCAAGTGCGCTTCAAGCGTCAGATCGAAGGAACAGACACTGAAACTGTTATTGTATCAGTAAGCAACCAACAACAACTCACTGCCGGTGATCTCGGTAAATTTACAAGTGCGTTCCAGGTCTTGAATCCTGATCTCGTTATTTGTAACATGGAGACTTCTGTTAAATTTGAAATGGAACTCACGATTGTTAAAGGTCGTGGTTATGTACCTGCAGATGAAAACAAATCTGCAAACGCACCTTTCGGAACAATTAGCATCGACTCTATTTTTACACCGATCGTCAATGTTCAATACAGCATCGAAAACTACCGTGTTGAGCAAAAAACTGACTACGAGAAATTGGTTTTCCACATCAAAACAGATGGTTCTATTCATCCGAAAGATGCCTTGAAAGAAGCTGCTAAAATTTTGATTCATCACTTCATGTTGTTCTCAGACGAGCGCATTACTTTAGACAGTGAAATCAAAGCTGAATCAGAAGAATTCGACGAAACATCACTACACATGCGTCAGTTACTCAAGACTAAATTGGTAGACATGGACCTTTCTGTTCGTGCCCTCAATTGCTTGAAAGCAGCAGATGTAGAAACACTTGGAGACCTCGTATCCTATGCCAAATCTGACTTATTGAAATTCAGAAACTTCGGCAAGAAATCACTTACGGAGCTAGAAGACCTCGTCGATAGCAAAGGCTTGACTTTCGGGATGAATGTCGCAAAATATAAATTAGACAGAGATTAAGATTTTAAGTCATGAGACACGGAAATAAAGTAAATCACTTAGGAAGAAAGACTGGCCACCGCAAAGCAATGCTTCAAAACATGGCTTGTTCTTTGATCGAACACAAGCGCATCACTACAACCATTGCAAAAGCAAAATCATTGCGCGTATTTGTTGAGCCTTTGCTCACGAAATCAAAAACCGATTCTACACACTCTCGTCGTGTTGTTTTCTCTTACTTACAAAGTAAAGAAGCCGTCACCGAATTATTTAGAGAGGTTGCGCCAAAAATTGCAAACCGCGAAGGTGGTTACACACGCATCATCCGCACTGGTTACCGTTTAGGTGACAACGCAGAAATGTGTATGATCGAAATCGTTGACTTCAACGAATTGTACAACAACAACGAAAGCAAGAAAACTACACGTCGCTCACGTCGTGGCGGTAAAGCGAGCGAAGGTGTTGCAGCAACCGCTGTTGAAGTGGTTGAAGAAGCACCAGTTGCAGAAGTTGTTGAAGAAACACCAGTTGCAGAAGTTGTTGAAGAAGCTCCAGCTGCAGAAGTTGTTGAAGAAGCACCAGCCACAGAATCAACTGAAGAAGCAGATACTGCTACTGAAGAAGAGAAAACTGAAGAATAAATTGACATTATGTTGATAAAAAAGGCGGACAATGTCCGCCTTTTTTGTTTTTATACCCTTCCTATTTTAACAAAGTCCGTAATTTTGGAGAAAATTTATAAATGCAGCAAAATCAAGCAGCTATTCTCCTTTTAGAAGATGGCACAGTATTCAAAGGCATTGCCATTGGCAAAATAGGAACCACTGGCGGTGAAATCGCCTTCAATACAGGCATGACCGGCTATCAAGAAGTATTTACTGATCCTTCTTATCTCGGTCAGTTATTGATCATGACTACCTCCCACATTGGCAACTACGGTGTGCATACAGAAGAGATCGAATCAGATTCAATCAAAATAGCTGGGCTTATTACCAAAAAGTTTTCTAATGGTTTTTCGCGCTCGGCCGCAGAAGGCTCGCTACAAGAACTCATGGAAAAGAATGGCACAGTGGGTATCTCTGACATTGATACACGTGCACTTGTACGTCATATCCGCAATAAAGGCGCCATGAACGCCATCATTTCTTCAGAAATCCTAGATGTAGCTATCCTCGAAGAAAAGCTCAAAGAGATTCCATCTATGGATGGTCTTGAACTTTCTTCCCGCGTGACCACAACAACAGCTTATGAGGTAAGTCCTGAAAATCCTAAATACCGTGTCTCTTTACTTGATTTCGGTGTCAAGAAAAATATTGTGCGCTGTCTAGTAGAGCGCGGTTGTCATGTAAAGGTATTCCCTATGCATGCAACCAAAGCTGAGCTCGATGCCTTTGAACCAGATGGCTACATGCTTTCAAACGGCCCTGGAGACCCATCTGTCATGACGCAGAGCATAGCGCTTGTCAAAGAAATTGCAGCCGGTCACACTCCCGTATTTGGTATTTGCTTAGGTCATCAAATTCTGGGCCTCAGCCAAGGGCTCAAAACGGAGAAAATGTTCAACGGACACCGCGGAATCAACCATCCTATTTTGAATTTAAAGACTGGAAAAGGTGAAATTACCTCGCAAAATCACGGTTTTGTGATTACCAAAGAAAGTATTGCCTTGAATCCAGCTATTGAAGTGACACACGAACACCTCAACGACCATACAGTTGCCGGCATTGCCATCAAAGACAAGCCCGTATTCTCTGTTCAATACCATCCAGAAGCATCGGCGGGTCCGCACGACTCCCGTTACCTTTTTGATGCCTTTATTCAACACATGCAACAATACCAAACAAAATGAGTTTTATCGCCAGCATCCACGCCCGTCAAATTTTAGATTCACGCGGCAACCCAACTATAGAAGTTGATGTCCTCACCGAAAATGGCGTGCTCGGACGCGCGGCAGTGCCCTCCGGAGCATCTACAGGTGTGCACGAAGCTGTAGAATTACGCGACGGCGACAAATCTGAATACCTTGGTAAAGGCGTAAGAAAAGCCGTTGAAAACGTCAATACCACCATCCAAAATGCCTTGCTTGGCATGGACATCTTTGAACAAAAGAAAATCGACTACCTCCTAATCGCCCTAGACAACACACCCAATAAATCTAATTTAGGCGCCAACGCTATTCTCGGAACGTCTTTGGCTATTGCCAAAGCTGCTGCTGCAGAAGCTGGTCTAAGTTTATTTCAATACATCGGTGGTGTAGGCGCCGTCACGATGCCGGTACCCATGATGAACATCCTCAATGGTGGTTCTCATGCCGACAACCTTATCGATATCCAAGAATTTATGGTCATGCCATTTGGTGCCAAAAGTTTTTCGGAAGGTTTGCGTTGGGGAACAGAAGTATTTCATCACTTAAAAGCGGTTCTTAAATCCAGAGGAATGTCTACCAACGTAGGTGACGAAGGTGGTTTTGCGCCTAGCTTAGGTTCCAATGAAGAAGCATTGCAAGTAGTGATGGAAGCCATCGAAAAAGCTGGCTTTAAGCCGGGTGTTGACATGTACATTGCGCTAGACGCTGCTGCTTCTGAATTTTATGATGAAGCTACTGGTAAATATAATTTTGCCTCAACAGGTGAATCTAGGTCTTCTGAAGAAATGGTTGCATTCTGGGCAGATTGGTGTGAGCGCTACCCGATTATCTCTATCGAAGACGGCTTAGCCGAAGACGACTGGGCAGGTTGGAAACTCGCTACAGAAAAATTAGGACACAAAATCCAATTAGTAGGTGATGATCTTTTTGTGACCAATTCCAAAAGACTGCAACAAGGTATCGAACAAGGTGTTGCCAATTCTATACTTGTCAAGGTCAACCAAATCGGTACGCTTACAGAAACCATTGAAGCCGTTAATTTGGCTACACGCAACGGTTATTCTTCAGTCATGAGTCACCGCAGTGGCGAAACCGAAGACAACACCATTGCCGACCTAGCCGTGGCACTCAATTGTGGGCAAATCAAAACCGGATCAGCCTCGCGTTCAGACCGCATGGCCAAATATAATCAATTGCTGCGCATCGAGGAAGAACTCGAAGAAGCTGCGGTTTATCCAGGAAGAAACTTCAAGTTTATTCGTTAATTGGGTCGCTTCAACCTACGCGTTTACGCTTTAATTATCAATGAGTTCGGTGAAATACTGCTCTCAGACGAATGTCGTTTTGGTACTTTTTTCACTAAGTTTCCTGGCGGAGGCGTAGAAACTGGAGAAGGCATCAAAGACGCCTTATGCCGAGAACTCCAAGAAGAACTTGAACTCGAATGTACAGACTCCGAATTTTTCTACGTCAATGAATTTCATCAGTTATCTGCTTTTGATCAAAGCAATTTAGTAGCTTTTTACTACCTGGTGCGCTTGCAAAAGCATGACTTTCCGGCAAGCGAGGCATATCAAACTCCTTTTGAAGTAGAACAAGAGAAACAGCGCTGGATAAGTATTCAAAAATTGAATAGCGAAGACCTCACCTTTCCTATTGACAAAATTGTCTTGGATAGGTTACAGAAAATAATTCGCTTTTAAGACTTACTTCTTAAAATTAGAGGCTACCACCAAATCTTTGGTGCCATGTGTCCAAGAATAGAAACCTTCTCCTGATTTAACACCTTTTTTACCGGCCATTACCATATTGACAAGCAACGGACACGGCGCGTATTTTGGATTGCCAAAACCTTCGTGCAAGACTTCTAAAATAGCCAGGCAAACATCGAGTCCGATGAAGTCGGCAAGTTGTAGCGGCCCCATTGGGTGTGCCATACCGAGCTTCATGACGGTGTCGATTTCTTCAACGCCAGCAACACCTTCAAATAAAGTATAAATCGCTTCGTTGATCATTGGCATCAGGATGCGATTGGCCACAAAACCTGGGTAATCATTGACCTCTACTGGTACTTTAGATAAGCTGCGCGAGGTTTCCATGATAAGTGCTGTAACCTCGTCCGAAGTAGAATAACCACGAATGATTTCAACAAGTTTCATGACCGGAACAGGATTCATGAAGTGCATCCCAATGACTTTATCTGGGCGATTGGTCACGGCAGCAATTTTGGTGATCGAAATTGATGACGTATTGGTAGCGAGAATGACCTCAGGAGCTGTAAAAGCATCCAGGTCTTTGAATATTTTTAGTTTGAGGTCGACATTTTCTGTAGCAGCTTCTACCACAAGTTCTACGCCTTTAACACCTTCAGCCATATTGGAAAAGGTTGTGAGGTTTTGAAGTGTTTGGGCTTTCTGCTCCTCGGTGAGGCTGCCTTTGGCAACTTGGCGATCGAGGTTCTTGGCAATTGTGCCGATAGCACGCTCGAGGGCGGCTTCTGAAACATCGATTAGATTGACGTTGTATCCAAATTGGGCAAAGACGTGTGCGATGCCATTTCCCATGGTGCCTGCACCAATTACTGCTACGTTTTTCATTTTGTTGAAAGTTTGCACAAATATACTGCTCCTATGTTATTTGCGCTAAAAATGAATACATTTTGATTTGATTATCTTTGTAGTGTTAGCTCACTTATGTACCAACGCATCCGACAATATTTTACCAACTCTGGACTACTTCGCAATTCGGCTACACTGATTGTGGGTACGGTGCTTGCTCAAATCATTCCCATTTTATTTCAGCCTGTGCTCCGCAGAATATTCAGCGCCGAAGAATTTGGAACAGCCGCACTTTATGTCACTGCTGTTGGCATGCTCGTAGCCATCGCCAATCTCAAGTATGAGAGCGCAATTGTTTTGCCGGAAGAGGACAAAGAGGCCAATCATTTAGTAGCAGGAGGCGTCTTGATTACGGCTGTTCTTGCCTTGCTTGTTTGGATTATTGTGTTTTTAAATGAATCTTGGATTGTTCGACGGTTTTCCTTGAACGACCAAGAATCTTGGTACCTGCACTTATTGCCGGTAAGTGTTTTTTTGGTGAGCAGTTTTCAATGCTTTAATTTATACCTGATCAGAAAAAAAGCATTCAAAGACGCAGCAAAAAACAAGGTATACCGCAGAACAACCGAAGCCGCTGCACAGAGCGCAAGTGGTTATTTTGGGAACAGCACTGGTTTGCTTTTAGGCAACCTAGTAGGCGATATCATCAATTTTTTTGGCGGATTTTGGCAGGCCAAGAGAATGGGGCTCAATTTTGCTTTTCGACTCCAAAATACCATACCGACACTCAAAAAGTATTGGCGCTTTCCAATTTACCACGCCTTTCCATCTTTGCTCAACACCATCAGCCTCACCCTACCAGTATTTATCGTGAATGCAGCTTTTGGCAAAGCACAAACAGGGCAATTTGACCTCAGTAGAATGGTGCTTTCCTTGCCTATGGCACTTATTTCCATTTCGCTTTCTCAAGTTTATTTGCAGCATCAAGCAGAGCGCATCCGCAAAAAAGAAGCAATTGTTCCAGACTTCAAAAAAGTGAGCCTGACCCTACTGCTCTTGAGTTTGCCCCTTGCGGTCTTTTTGTTGCTCTTTGCCTCACCGCTCTTTGCCTTTGTTTTCGGACCTGAATGGCGGCTCGCAGGCCAACTTACCGGCGTACTTATTTTTGGTCAGACCCTCAAATTTGTGGTTTCACCCTTGAGCTCAACTTTGGTTGCACTCCAAGAAGTACGTTTCAGTGCCCTTTGGCAAATTCTTTATTTTGCATCAATGCTTTGGCTTTACTTGAATCCTGGTCAGGATATCCAAGATTTTGTATGGCGTTACTGCCTTGTTGACCTCATTGCGTACAGCTGTTATTACGGCCTGATCTACAACCGCGTCAACCACTACGAAAAACTGCGCGCATGAAACATTTGAGCGCTTTAGTGAAAGCCCACCCCTATTTGACGACATATTTGTTCGTCTATGCTTTGTTGCAAGTGGGGCTCATCTACAGTTCCGGACTCACTTATGCAACGCCACTCTTCTTTTTATTTTTGCTCCCCTTGCTAGCGCTATATGGCATTTTTTCTAAACTGAACTATCCGTTTGTCTTCCCTGAGCGCAACTTCAAGCATTTTGAAAAATACCTTTTCATTTTCGCAGTGGTGATCATGGTGCTTCACCTTTCATGGCTTGGGAAAATACCGTTTCTCGAAGCCTGGCAAGCTTCCAAACTTTCGGATGCCAATTCCATTCGCAAACTCAGTTCAGCCACTTTACCCAAATGGTTGCATTATACAAGTACGTGGTCTATTAGAGCTTTGCTACCGGCCAGCGCTTTATTCTTTGTCTTGCGGAAAAATTACCTCGGATTTTTCTTCAGCGCGGGTGTGGGTTGTTTGTATGGACTTGCGCTACTGCAAAAAAGCTTGATTTTTTGGGTAGGGTTTCCGGTGCTTGTTTACTTTTTCTTGAATAGAAAATGGTGGGCAGGTGTGGTAAGTACGTTTGTGATGGGTGTTTTATTCGTTGTTGCTGTGTTTGCGAACAATCCGCAATTGCACGGCGGACAGCACGACCTTAAACCAAATTTAGCAAAACAAGGCAGCGCTAATGTCGTGTCGGAAGGCATCTTCAAACGGATATTTATTGTACCGGGTAAAACCATGAGCATGTGGTTTGCGCATGTACCCAATGATAAACCCTATTTGTATGGCAGAGATTTTGGCCCTTACGCCAAACTTACGGGGCAAAAAACGGCAGACTACAACCTCGAACTCTATGCACTTTTCTACCCTGACTACGCCAAACAAGGCGTTCAAGGGAGTGTCAATACCGCTCATTTTATGCGCACCTACGCCAATTTTGGCTGGTGGGGCCTGCCGTTTGCTGCTGCATTTCTTGCCATTTTCTTTCAGTTTTTAAACATTATACACAGGAAAACCAATGCAATACTAGCGTTCAGCTTGCAGATTTTCCCGCTACTTTTGCTCAGTTCTGGATCCTTACTCACCTTGCTTTTTAGCGGTGGTTGGGGCCTGATCTTACTGCTTTTATTATCAAGCCAAACAAAGGAAAGCCCTCATGCCTGAGCCACAACGTATTTGCCACCTCACCAGCGTTCACCTCGATGGCGATATCCGCATCTTTCACAAGATGGCTAAAACAATGACGCCATATTTTGACATGCATATCGTGGTGCCTAATACGGAAAGCCGCATACAAAACGGGGTGCATATCCATAGTTTTTCTGCTGAAACACAAGTCCGAAGCAAACGGATTAAACATACAGTGAATGACGTATTAAAGGTAGGTTTGTCTGTTCAGGCTGATATCTACCATCTTCACGATCCTGAATTGCTCCGAATTGCTTCGAAACTTCAGCAAACAGGAGCTAAAGTCATCTTTGACTCACATGAAGATGTACCCAAGCAAATTATGGATAAATTCTGGATTCCTTGGGTTTTTAGAAAACTGATCTCTTTGGTGTATACTCAGTATGAAAAAAGAAGTGTTCGACGACTCAATGGCATCATCTCGGTTACACCAGGCATCTGTGCGCGTTTTTCAAAATTGAATCAAAAGGTGGCCCTGGTGCGCAATTTTCCGTTGCAAGCTGAATTCCCGCTTCCAGATTGGAGCCAAAAAAATAGCAAGCATTTTTGTTATATCGGTGGGCTTTATGAGTCGAGGGGAATTCGCGAAGTAGTTTTGGCCATGAAAGACCTCGATGCGGTCTTACACTTAGCTGGTACTTTTGATGACCCACTCTTACAAGCTGAATTAGAAAGCTCAAAAGCATGGCGAAATGTGCGCTTTTATGGGCAAGTTGGACGTGAAAAAATCCAAGAAATTTTGCAGCAGTGCTCCGTTGGCATCGTCACGCTGCACCCGACGCCAAGCTATAAAGAAGCGTATCCAATCAAAATGTTTGAATACTTAGCGGCGGGCTGTGCGGTGTTGGCCAGCGACTTTCCTTTGTATCGCAGCCTACTTGAAGGTGCGCCGTGTGGGAGATTTGTAGATCCGCAAAACGAAGCCGAAATTGCTCATGTACTGCACGACTTTTCTGCGCAAAGTGAAGCGACTTCAAAAATGGGGCAATTGGGCCGCAGGCTCTTTGAAGCCAAATACAATTGGGAAATAGAAGCCCAAAAACTCCGAGAATTTTATATTTCTTTATAAATGTCAACTACCCAACGCTTGTTCAACTTCGTCCTGATCGCATTTTGCGGCACGTGGTTGCTGGAGAAAGGGTTATCGGGTCCCTTATTGATTTTACTGCTGGGTATTGCATTTGTAGGTCGAGTGAAAAAGGAGAATCAATTTCAATTTCAATTCATTCATGTCACTTGGCTGCTGCTCTTTATCTTGTATAGCAGCTCCTTGTTTTGGTCCCGAACACCTGATTGGAGTGCACTCGAAAGAAAATTAGCGCTACTGGCCTTACCCCTGCTCTTTTCCTTCAAATGGAAAAACCCACTGCCCATAGCCCAAATGTGGTTGGCGCATACATTAGCCTGCTTGGTTTTGATTGTCATTGCCTACTACGATGCCATCATGTGTCAGCTGACGCTTGGCAACAGCGTGCGCTGCTTCAGTACCACCTATTTTTCGCAGCTACATCATCCGTCGTATTTTTCAGCCTTTTTGATTTTTGCCATCATCGGTTTGCTCCTCGGTAAAGTGGCGTGGTTTCGCGGCAAAGCCCGCTGGATTTCTTGGCTGCTGATTTTAATTTTTGCTAGTATGCACCTGCATCTTGGCACCCTAGCCGGCATCATTGCGCTCGGTACGGTTTTGATGATTTTTACAATTTACCGTTTGCTGCAATACATAGGAACGACCAAAAGTATTGTCATTGGCGCACTGCTTTTATTGTGCAGCATCGTACTCGCCCTATTGAGCAAGGACATCCGTGCAGATGCTCAAAATGCAAGCAACTTTACCCGAAGTTATATTGAAAATCCGGAGGGGTTTGTCAAAGGGAGAAAAGAACCGCTACAAGGCAATGAGGTGAGACTGATTCTCTGGACAGCAAGTGTTGAAATAGGAACGGCACAACCGTTTGGGCTTGGCTTAGGAGGATTGGAGCCTGCACTTTCCCAAAAACTCATCGCTTGGGGCTACCCAGAACAGGCGAAAAAAGAATTCAATCCGCACAATCAATTTTTACAAATTTGGAATGAAATCGGCTACATCGGCGTGCTGCTTTTTATAGGACTTTTGGCCTTCATCAATCAAGCATTTTACAACAAAAGACAACTCAGCGGACTATTGCTTTCCCTTGTTTTTATTGTTTTTTGCTTATTTGAAAGCATCTTACAACGCGAGTCTGGCATCGTATTTTTCTTGTGCTGGTTCACTGCACTTAGTTATTGGCCTAAAAATGCGACTACATGAGGCTACTCATCCTGACACAATATTATCCTCCAGAAATTGGCGCACCACAAAACCGCCTCCACGAACTCGCTATTCGGCTCAAGGCTTATGGCATGGAGGTAGAAGTGCTCACCGCACTGCCCAATTACCCCAAAATGAAAATTCAGGAGGGCTATGAAAAGGGCAAGAAACGCGAAGAACAGATCGACGGCATTGCCGTGCACCGCGCAGCTATCTATGTGTCGGCGTCCAAAAGTATCGTGGCGCGCTTGCTCAACTATTTCAGCTTTGTCTGGACCTCTTATTGGCGCGGTAGTAAACTCGATAAATTTGATTTTTTACTCGTAGAAAGTCCGCCGCTTTTCTTGGGTTATAGTGCCATGGCTTTGTCCAGAAAGTTAAGCGCTAAGCTCATTTTTAATGTCAGCGACCTCTGGCCAGAAAGCGCTGAAAAACTTGGTATTGTCAATAACCAATACCTGCTCAAAATGGCTTACCGACTCGAGGCCAAGTGCTACCAACGCGCAGCACTCATTACGGGCCAAACCGAGGGCATTGTGTCAGATATCGCTCAGCGCTTTCCCTCTAAACAGGTTTATTGGTTGCCCAATGGGGTTAATCTTGATTATTACAAGCCCTCAAACATCAATGAAAGCGACTTTAGAACCCGAAATGGATTTAAAGCAAGTGACCTTTTGTTTTTTTACGGCGGAATCATAGGTCATGCGCAAGGGCTTGAAGTGATCTTGCACGCGGCTGAGCAACTTTTAATGCATCCGCATATCCACTTTATTTTACAAGGTTCAGGACCCGAAAAAGAAAAATTAATCGCCCTCAAAGCATCCTTGAATCTCTCCAATATTCACTTCCTAGAACCCGTTGCCAAAGCAGAAATGCCCGCTATTTTACAAGCCATCGACGTCGCATTGGTTCCTTTGAAAAACCTACCGTTGTTTCAAGGTGCCATACCATCAAAAGTATTCGAAGCACTTGCCATGGAAGTTCCCTTACTATTAGGAGTGGATGGCGAGGCCAGACATCATTTCATCGAAAAGGCCGAAGCGGGCTGGTATTTTGAACCAGAAAATCCAAGAGAATTGGCAAATGTGATTCAATCTATTGTTGCAAAACCGGATGACATAAAAAGCGCGGGTAAAAACGGTCGAATATATGTGAGTCAACACTTCAATAGAGACCAAATTGCCGCATCTTTGTACAAACGCTTAACCTCACTTTCATGATTCCTTTTTCTCCTCCTCGCATAGACCAAGCCGTCATAGACGAAGTTACGGCAGCGCTGCAAAGTGGCTGGATCACTACCGGGCCACGCACCAAGCAATTTGAAAAAGAAATTACAGCATATTGCGGCTCAAAAAGCACCATTGCCGTCAGTGCCTGGACCACCGGAATGGAAGTCTTGTTGCGTTGGTGGGGCGTTGGACCTGGCGATGAAGTCATACTTCCTGCCTATACGTACTGTGCAAGCGCAAATGTAGTGTTACATACGGGCGCAACCCCGGTTTTTGTCGATTCCGACCCCACTGATTTCAATCTGTCTATCGAGGCGGTAGCCGCTGCCATTACGACACGCACCAAGGTAATCATGCCTGTAGATATCGGTGGCTTACCTTGCGATTACAATGCACTTTATCAAATTATAGCCGACAAAACGCCTCTTTTTGAGCCCAACTCTCCCGAGCAAGAAAAACTTGGTCGGATATTGATTGCGGCAGATGCTGCGCATAGTTTTGGTGCTTTATACAATAATTGCCGCGTAGGCAGTATTGCCGACATCACGGTATTTTCTTTTCATGCCGTTAAAAACCTCACCACCGCGGAAGGCGGAGCCATTACTTTTAATTTACCTGACCAATTTGACCACGAGGAAATTTACAAGACTTTCAATATGAAAATTTTGCATGGTCAATCCAAAGATGCGTTGGCTAAAACCCAAAAAGGAGCGTGGCGCTACGACGTCTTGGAACCTGGCTACAAATGCAATATGACAGATATACAAGCCGCTATTGGGCTTGTTGAACTCGGTCGATATCAAGAAAATTTAGATCGTCGCAAATTAATTTTTACCCAATACGACCAAGCCTTCTCTACGCATAAGTGGGCACAAACACCAACATACCAAAACGATCAAAAAACAAGTTCTTATCACCTCTATCAGCTCCGTATTCACAACTGTACAGAGGTCCAACGCGATGCTATTATTCAAGCGATTTTTGACCACGATGTAGCAGTCAATGTGCATTTTCAGCCCTTGCCTTTACTCACCGCTTATAAAAACTTGGGTTATCAAATGGAAGCTTATCCAAATGCATACTCCCATTATGCAGCAGAAATTTCGTTACCCGTTTATTACGACCTCACAGATACACAAGTTCAGACCGTCATTGCTGCGGTTTGCGCATCTGTAGAAAAGATGTTGGGTTCTAGAAATTGAACCGATCTACAAACTGACCAATCAAAGCGCAATTTATGAAAGTGTTACTTTATTTTCGTATTCTCCTTCTTCCGTTATTTTCGCAAGCACAAGATTGGCCAATTAAAGGAACCCCAGCCTGGCCTGATGTTCAAAAAGATTTGAACGATACCTGCGATGTGATCCCATTAGGGGTTGATTTTGGATTGTGCGCCATGGAACTTGGTTGGGCGCTGACCGATTCGGGCTGTGTGGTACTCTCGGGTTGTGGCTGGATTGGCAGCAATGGCATTGATTACACGAGCTCTTTTTTTAGTTCGTCGTATGAATGCAACAGCGCCTGTTTGCAAGATACAGTGGTTATGTTGAATTGCATCGATTCTAGTTTAATTGACCCCCAAGTATTTTGCGGGGGTGCGCTTGACCCGGTATGTGGCTGTGACTCGGTAACTTATCAAAATTGGTGTCAGGCGCAATATTACCACGGAATTACGTCCTACTATCAAGGTGCATGTGTAACAAGTCAAGTGCAGGCCCGGGCCCACGAGCCAATTCTCGCCTATCCAAATCCGAGTAATGGTGTGTTTAGCTTGAAGCCCCTTCAATTAGCAACGACACTTCGGTTTTATAATGTCTATGGTCAACTGATTTTCTCAACCGAAGTAAATGCCATTGAAATGAAATTCGACCTCGAACTACTCCCTAAAGGATGCTACTTATTCACAATTGACAACGGGATGAGTCAGAAATTACTGATAGAGTAAGCAAGTATTGACTTTTGAGCACTGGGTTCAGTGTTTTTACTGAAATCTTTTCGCAAATCGATCATGAACTTTGGATCAAATTTGATTCAATATGTTCATCAAAACCTACTCCAGCGCAGTTTTTGGCATCAGTGCCACCACCATTCAAGTCGAGGTCAATATCGATATCGGCATCAATTTTCATTTGGTGGGCCTGCCCGATATCGCCGTCCGAGAGAGCCATCAGCGCATCAAAGCTGCATTTCGCAATAATAAACTACACTTCCCGGGCAAAGAAGTCACAATCAACCTCTCTCCGGCCGACATCCGTAAAGAAGGATCTGTTTTTGACCTCCCCATCGCTATCGGTATTTTAGCCGTGACCACACAAGTAAAGGCCACCCGCCTAAGCGAACTCATCTTATTGGGTGAACTCTCTTTGGACGGCAGCATTCAGCGTACAAAAGGCGTTTTGGCCATTGCACTTCAAGCAAAAGCAGAAGGTTTTAAAGGTCTAATTGTTCCATCTGAAAACGCAGCCGAAGCTGCTATTGTGCAAGGCTTAGAGATTTACGGCGTCAAGAATATTCTCGAAGTCATTGCCTTGCTCAACGGAAAATCTGGTATTTCTCCCACCCCAACGATTGGTCCGGAAGAGTTTGGTCAGTTGGCGGCTCACTCGCTGATCGATTTTGCAGAAGTCAAAGGACAAATGCATGTCAAAAGGGCTTTTGAAATTGCGGCAGCCGGGTCGCATAACCTGATTCTTGTTGGGCCACCAGGCGCCGGTAAATCCATGTTGGCCAAGCGCCTGCCCACCATTTTACCTCCCATGACCCTTGAAGAAGCGCTCGAAACCACCAAAATTCATAGCGTTGCGGGCAAAAAGCGCAGCGCCGGAATCGTTTCGCAGCGCCCCTTTCGCAAGCCACACCACACCATCTCAGACATCGGGCTCATTGGCGGAGGTAGCTATCCTCAGCCCGGTGAAATCTCGCTGGCCCACAACGGCGTTTTGTTTTTAGATGAGCTACCCGAATACAAAAGGCATGTGTTGGAGGTCTTGCGTCAACCGCTCGAAGACCGCGCTGTAAACATATCTCGGGCGCGGTTTTCGATAGATTATCCCGCCAATTTCATGTTGGTAGCGGCCATGAACCCCTGCCCATGCGGCTTTTTAAACCACCCCGAAAAAGCCTGCGGTTGCCACCCCACTGCTGTGCAGCGCTACTTGCAGCGCGTCTCGGGCCCACTACTCGACCGCATTGATATGCACATTGAGGTGAGCCCCGTCAAATACACGGAGCTCAATCAGAGCGCTGCTGCTGAGAGCAGCCAAGAAATCAGGCTGCGCATTCTAGCTGCAAGAAAAATTCAACAACAGCGCTATCTTGATACCGGTCTTCACGCCAACGCGCACATGAGCAGAAAGCAAGTTGAGGCATTCTGCCAACTCAGTCCAGAAAGCCAAAAAATGCTGCAAAGCGCCATGAAAAAACTAGGCCTGTCTGCCCGCGCCTACGAACGCATCCTCAAAGTAGCCCGAACCATCGCCGACCTCGATGCAAGCCCTGTGATTTCTACCGCGCATCTTTCTGAAGCCATTCAATATCGGAATTTGGACAGGAGCAACTAATTGGTACTTGAGTTGTTAGTTCTTTATTCAGTACATTTATAGAAAAGAAACCATGCCAATTACTATATCCAAATGCTTCCTCATCCTTCTCATTGGATTATGCTCGTCACCATTTATAGTTGCCCAAAACCTCTTTGTAGGCCATACCACTCTCACCTTCAATGACCCCACCCGCACTGGAGGCTTTGGAAGCGGGGCTGGGTCGGGGCGCCAAATCCAAACAGAAATTTATTATCCTGCAGCAGCGGCAGGAGAAAACGTGGCTGCAGCAAATGGCCAGTATCCATTGATTGTTTTTGGGCATGGTTTCGCGATGAATTGGGATGCTTATGCCAATATTTGGCAGGCCTTGGTTCCGGCAGGTTATATGATGGCCTTTCCGCGCACTGAAAGCAGTTTATTTCCTTCGCCAAGCCAAGCCGATTTTGGACTTGACATCGCACTTGTGTCCCAAAAAATGAGCGAACAAGCACAACTAAGTACCAGCCTTTTCTATGGAAAACTTACCGACTATACTTGTGCGATGGGCCACTCCATGGGCGGCGGCGCGGCGGTTTTGGCAGCCAGTCAGAATGGTTTATTCGATTGTTATGTTGGTCTAGCACCAGCTGAAACAAGCCCGAGCGCCATCACTGCGGCGGCTTCAATGCAAATTCCATCGCTTATATTATCGGGAAGCAATGATGGCGTCACGCCACCAGCCCAACATCACATCCCTATTTACGATGCCATCCCACACGAGTGCAAGAGTTTTGCCAATCTCATTGGCGGTGGACACTGTTATTTTGCCAACACCAATTTCAATTGTGACTTTGGAGAAAGTACCACCTCAACTGGCATCAGCCTCACAAGAAACCAGCAACAGAGCATGATGTATCAGCAACTCTTTTCATGGTTGTCTTATTTTTTAAATAGCTCCTGTGTTGGTTATGAAGTGTTTATGAATTACCCAATTTCAGGTATCGACCTAAACACCACCTGCCCAGCATTTGATTCAAATCCAGTCGTCATCATACAAAACGGCAACATACTGAGCACCACAACCCAGGCCAATTCTTTTCAGTGGTACCTCAATAACCAAGCTGTTGGGGGTGCCACCAATGATAGCCTGATCATTGACCCTAACTTCTCTGGGGCATACAACTTATTAGTCACATATGACTACGGCTGTGCATACAGCAACAACATCGTTGGACTTGAGGAAAATAGAAGCACTTTTCAGATTTTTCCGAATCCTGCTCAAAAAATGCTTCGCATTGAAGGTCAGATTCAAAGCAACATTCCGTATAATGTATTTAATCTGGAAGGGCGAGTTGTATTATCTGGTACGTTTGAAAAGGGGCAAGATGCAATTGACATCGAAAATTTGAAAAACGGGACCTATTTGCTGCAATTAGTTGACGAACCATCCTCTTTTCATAAGGTGCTGATTGCACATTAAGTAGTCTTGAGAAATCAAAACAATTCATTAACTTCGGGAACTCTTATCTGAACAAATGCTCAAACGAATACTCCTTCCCCTCCTGATTCTGATTTGCAATAGCCTTGCAGCACAAGATTACGTTATCCGCGGTTTCTTACACGACGCCTCTAATGGCGAGCCAATTTCCGATGAACGCGTCAAAGTGCTCAGGCAAGACAGCACGCCAATTGCATTGGGTTACACAAATATTGCGGGCTTCTTTTCTGTGCCAAAACTGCCCATGGGTTCGTATATCCTCAAGGTGGAGAAAGGCAAATATGAGCGCAGTTTCCTCAATGTAGACATGACTGCCGCCAAAAAAATATACGACATCGGTTCTTGGAACCTCAACCCCAATACACTGAACATCAAAGATGTCCGCGTGAGCAATCAGGCAAAAGAAAAAAAGCAACAAATTGGTATGTCTGAGGTCAAAATGGACAAACAAGCCGTTGAACGCATCCCGATGTATGGCGCCGAAAGCGATATTGTGGGCGCCCTGAGCGTTACACCAGGGGTTGTGACTACCGGAGACCAAGGCGGTCAGTTGTATGTGCGCGGCGGAACACCTATCCAAAACAAAACGCTATTAGATGGCATGACCATCTATAACCCTTTCCACTCCATTGGTTTTTACTCCATTTTTGAGACCGAACTCGTGAAGTCTGTGGATATCTACACCGGGGGTTTTGAATCCAAATATGGAGGGCGTATTTCTTCCGTTATGGATATCACTTACCGCGACGGCAACCGCAATAAGTTTGCAGGTAAAGTTTCGGCCTCTCCTTTTATGACAAAGGCCGTGATTGAAGGTCCGTTAGGCAAAAAAGGAAAAGATAGTTTGGCTAGTGGCTCCTACATGTTAACGGGTAAGCATTCACTTTTAGACTACACAAGTAAGTCTTTGTACCCAAGCGTCAACGATGGCAACGGTTTGCCATTTAACTTCACCGACCTCTATGGGAAAGTTACCTTCAACGGAGAAGGCGGCTCCAAAGTGAGTGTTTTTGGCTTCTCCAATCAAGATTCAGTCAACTACAACGTTGCAGACCTCAATTGGAATGCTGCAGGAGGTGGGCTCAACTTTACACTCGTCCCGAGTAGCTCTCCAATATTTATCCGCGGTCACGTCAACGGCAGCAACTATGAAACGACGTTTTTAGAAACTGGTCAAGAGCCGCGTTATTCCAAAATTGGTGGCTTTGACCTCGGCTTTGATTTCACTTTCTTTCAGAAGAACGAAAGCGAACTCAACTACGGTTTCAATTTGAGTGGCTTCAATACACAATTCATCACCTACAATGAGCTCGAACGCAAAATTGAAGCGAGTAATTTCACCACCGAAATTGGCTCATATGTCAATTACCGCTTGGTCACACCGCGTTGGGTTTATCAAGGCGGCTTGCGCATGCAATTATACGCTTCACTGAATACCGTTTCTATCGAGCCCCGAATTGGCGCCAAATACAACGCTACAGACAACCTTCGTTTCAAATTCTCAGGCGGTAGGTTCTCCCAAAACTTCACCTCAGCATCTTCGGACAAAGACGTCGTAAACCTCTTCAATGGTTTGCTCTCTGCACCTACAAATGTACAAGATCAGTTCATCAATGAATTTCAGCAAGTTTCTGAGATCAAGAACGGCTTGCAGTACGCTTGGCATGCCATCGCTGGTTTTGAATACGACATCAATAAATATTGGAATGTCAACATTGAAGCATACTACAAGTATTTTGACCAACTCAGCAACATCAATCAAAACAAACTCTACACCGACATCGCTCAGTTTGAACTCATCGACGACGTCTTTAAAAAGGACTTTATCATTGAATCCGGGCAGTCTTATGGCGTAGATGCACTCGTTAAATATTCCAAAGACCGCATCTTCCTTTGGGCAGTGTATTCACTAGGGCACAACACCCGCTGGGATGGTTTTGACAACTACTTCCCTGTTTTTGACAGACGTCACAACGTCAATCTAGTGGGCTCCTATGCTTTTGGCAAAAAGAAGCAAACCGAACTCAATATCCGTTGGAATTTGGGTTCAGGGCTTCCGTTCACGCCAACTGCGGGCTACTACCAACTCGAGAATTTCGGTGAAGGCCTCACCACAGATTACGTCACCAACAACCCCAACAACCTAGCTACTATGCTCGGCACCTTCAACTCGCAAAGACTGCCTACTTACCACCGCCTAGACATCACTGTGAAACACAGCATCATCACCAAAAAGAAGAACAACCTAGAAATCGTACTCGGTGTAACCAACGCTTACAACCGAAACAACATTTTCTACGTGAATCGCATTACCAACGAAATCATCTATCAATTCCCTGTATTACCTAGTTTAGGTATCAGTTACAAATTCTAAAATAATGGCGCAAATCAGGGCATTTAAAGGAATTCGTCCGGTCCGCAGCAAGGTACATTTAGTAGCTACTAGGCCCTATTATTCCTATAAAAAAAATGTACTCAAAGCCAAACTAGAAGACAACCCATTTACTTTCTTGCACATCATCAATCCTGAATTTGGGGCCCAAATCAAAACCAAACCAAATTCTACTGAGCGTTTTTTGCAAGTGAAGCAAAAATTCAATGATTTCAAAGCAGCCAACATCCTGACCACAGATCGAGAAGCGCAGCTCTATATTTACAGACAATCCAGAGCAGGAATGGTGGTTTCTGGTTTTTTTGCCGGAGTGAGCGTAGACGACTACCTCAACGGCAGCATTAAAATTCACGAACAAACGCTTACCGCCAGAGAAGACGTCTTCACTAACTACCTGCATACTGTTGGTTTCAATGCCGAACCTGTTTTGCTCACTTATGAAGGGCAAGCACCGATTCAAAAGATGCTTGACACCTACTTAGAAACGAGGGCAGAATACGAATTTACAACAACAGATTGCATTACCCATGAGGTATGGCTTCTGAGCCCAACAGACTCCGAAGTTATCTGCGAAGCTTTCCAAAATGTACCCGCACTTTATATTGCCGACGGACACCACCGCTGCGCCTCATCGGCACGCTACACCCAACAGCTGCGCGAAAAAGGACAGGCTTATCCGGCAGCTGCAGATTATTTCTTGGGTTATCTAGTAGATGAACGCGAAGTACAAATTGCCGCATTTCATCGCTTGCTCAAATCTACCAATGGCCTAGATCTCAAGGGGCTCATTGCTATTTTAGCCAATGAAGGCCAGGTCGAAATACTGCCAAGTGCACAAGTGCCCACACAACAGCACGAAATCCATATTTACATGGAAAAAACCTGGCTAAAATTTAGGCCAAACCTCCACTTCATCAATGACCAAGACCCGATAGAAACTTTAGACTCCTTTATTCTTTCAGACCTCATCCTCAAGCCTATTTTTGGCATTATCGACCTCAAAACGACCAATCAAGTAGAGTTTGTACCCGGCAATGAACCCATCCAAAAAATGATAGACGCCATTGATGCCGAGAAATTTGAGGTGGCTTTTTTATTGCATCCAGCGAGTATTGCCGACGTCAAAAAAGTGGCGGATGCGGGCTTGAATATGCCACCAAAATCTACTTGGGTTGAGCCCAAATTAAGAAGTGGACTCACCATTTACTCACTCGAGGCATGATCCAAGAACAACTCCAACAAGTACAAGCAGAAATCCCTGCAAACGTTACGCTCATTGCAGTTTCCAAAACCAAACCACTTGCTGATCTACAGGCTGCTTACGACGCTGGGCAACGTCATTTTGGAGAAAACAAAGTACAGGAAATGGTCGAAAAAGCGCAGCAGCTCCCGACCGACATCCATTGGCACCTCATTGGCCATTTACAGACCAACAAAGTAAAGTACATGGCGGGCTTTGTACACCTCATTCATGGAGTGGATAGCCTTAAACTATTGCAAGAAATCGACAAACAAGCCCGCAAAGTCAAACGCGTACAAGACGTCTTACTTCAATTTCATATCGCACAAGAAGACACCAAATTTGGTCTAGACCTACAAGAAGCTCAAGACATCTTAGCTTCTGACACGTTCAAACAGCTCAAATCGGTCCAAATTTGCGGCGTCATGGGTATGGCGAGCAACACCTCCGACGAAAAGCAAGTTGCCACCGAGTTCAGAACATTAAAGCAGATTTTTGAGCAGCTCAGTAAAGACTACTTCCAAGGACAGCTTAGTTTCAAAGAAATTTCAATGGGCATGAGCGGCGACTACCCTCTTGCCATCCAAAATGGTAGTACCATGGTACGTGTGGGTAGTAAAATTTTTGGGGGGCGATAAAATCTAGCTCAGCAATAAGCGATCATCAAGCGTTTTCTACATCAAAAATCAGTGAAGACATTTGCTCTTTCCTGAGGTATTGTTGTGCCAAAGCTTGAATTTCTTCGGCCGTGACTTTGTCTATGGCTTGGTGCATCTCGGCAATGGTGTCTATCTGACCAAAAGCCAGCATGCTCTTGCCTAGGCCTTGCATCAGACCAGAATTGACATCCATACCCAGCGCCAAGTGTCCTTTGAATTGTCTTTTAGCCTGCATGAGCTGACTAACGGACAGCTTTTTGTCGCGTAATTTTTCGAGTTCTCTGTCGATGATGGTAAGTGTCTTGTTGATGTTTTTAGACTCCGAACCAAAATAGATTTGCCAATAACCTGTGTCTGAAAAAGTGTGGTAATTGGCTTCTATGGAGTAAGCGTAACCATAGCGTTCTCTGACCGATAAATTGAGGCGAGAATTGAGTGCCGGGCCTCCTAAAATATTGATCAGCAAGGACATCGCTATGCGTTCTTCTTGGTGATAACTTGGCGCCAAGCCACCCAAAACAGCGTGTGCTTGGTAGTTGGCTTCCTTGACCGTTTCACTGAACGGAGCCGTGCTCTTAAACGGATGTGGAGCCGGACGCTCGGCCGTTTTGGGCATGGCCGCAAGTGCGGTTTCTAAGGAAGATTTAAGTCTTGGTAGTGACATATTGCCAACGAAAGAAACCACCAGGTTGTCGGCAGTGAAATATTGCTGGACGTACGCTTGCAGATCATGCTGTGTAAAACCCGACACGCTTTCTTTGGTGCCGAGGATGTTTTGACCTAAGGGGTGGCCGGCAAAAAGTTTGGCGTCGTAATCATCGAAAATTTTGTCGCTCGGAGAATCTAGGTAGGAGTTGATTTCATCTAGAATCACTTCTTTTTCTTTTTCGATTTCTTTTTGCGGAAAAGTTGAGTGGATGGAGATGTCAGCCAATAAGTCGATGGCACGCTGGGTGTGTTCTTTGGAAAAAGAGGCGTATAAGCACATTTCTTCTTTGGCTGTGTAGGCGTTGAGTTCGCCGCCAACGGAATCTATGCGCGATAAAATATGTAAAGCCTTGCGCTTGTGCGTTCCTTTGAAAAGACAATGCTCTAAAAAATGCGCCAAACCAATTTGATTTGCGGCTTCGTGGCGTGAACCTGCAGCAAAGAAAAAGCCCAAATGTGCTACTTGACTTGGAACTTTCAGGTAAACCAAGCGAGTGCCGTTAGACAATACTTCACAAATGGGTTGATAGGCCTTCATTTAGGGATTGAGGAGTTTGGATTTCCATTGATTTTGACTGAACTCGTAAACGCGACGTTCGTGCAGGCGAGAAGGTTGGCCTTGCCAAAACTCCATGTAATGTGGATTGAGTGCAAAGCCACCCCAATGTGGTGGGCGGGGCACGGCACCCGGAAATTGTAAATCAAATGCTTCAAAACGCGCTATGAGTTCCGATCGGTCGGAGAGGGTCTCGGATTGTTGAGAAGCCCAAGCACCGAGCTGGCTTTCTCGGGGGCGCGAAGCAAAATAAGCGTCGGAAATGGCAGGGTCAATTTGCTGAACGCTGCCTTCTATACGCACCTGGCGCATGAGCTGCGGCCAGAAAAAAAGCAAGGAAGCCTTGGGGTTCTTGCTGAGCTCTTGCCCTTTATGGCTGCTATAGTTGGTGTAGAAAATGAATTGTTGGTCGAGGAGTTCTTTGAGGTAGAGGATGCGGGCAGAAGCTTGTAAGGAAGCATTGGAAGTGCTCAGTACACATGCGTTGGCCTCGCGCTCTTGGGCTTGAACTGCGGCATCAAACCACTGTGAGAAGGCTGCAAAAGGATCTGAAGGAAGACTACCAATTGCCGATGACTGATCGAAATCGGCGTGGTTTTCACGGTATGCTTTGAGCCACTCACTCATATTTAGGCCTCTTCGGTTTCGTCGGTTATTTCTGAATCGTCTTCATCGTAAAATACATCTTCGTCGGTGAGGTCGTCGTGGGAATCAGAACCCGAAGCAGAGAAGACTTGACGGATGGGCGTATGGGTTGTTTCTTCCTCGAATTTAGGCGCCTTTTGAGCTGGAGACTGAACGTCTTCTTCGCGGTAAGGGAAGATTTCAACGATTGGCGATGCGGTGATAGACACGACATTGAAGTCGATCATGAGGGTTGCTAGGCTCTCTTCTATGCGCTCGTAAGCTTCTTTGACTTGCGCTGCGCTGACCAAAAAGTTTTGGGAGATGGTTTTGGCTTTTTCACCGTCTTCATCTATGCGGTCATAGGTGACTTTACACTTGAACCATTGTTCGGCGTCGTCGTATTGGAAAATATCGTGGAGATCGGTACGGGCGATGCCGGTGACTTGAAACTCTCCGCGAATGCTCGAACCTAACTCTTCATAAATGCGGGCTTCTGCATCGGTGAAGGTCATGGCGGCTAGCAAATAAGGTTCAGAAACCCTTTTGAAGGTGCCATTTTCGAGTTGTTTGGTGTATTTGACTTTGACGGTAAACCAGCTATTCATGCGTATTAAATTTGGAATACAAAGATAACACGCTCGTTCGAATTTACACTACTTCGAGAAGCCAAATGGCAATAAGTTTTGAACGGTATCCAAGACGAGGATTTCGCCCGATCTTTGTACTAAAAGCACCTCAATCGGATTGTTTTGACGCGCCTCGCTTTCAAGCAGCACTTGCCGACAAGATCCACAAGGAGACAGCAAAGCGCCCTCGGGCATTAAGTCGCCCTCTGCCACGATGCAAATCTTTAAAATTGCGTCTTCCGGATATGTTGCACCGGCATAGAACAAAGCGACACGTTCAGCACACAAACCAGAGGGGTATGCAATGTTTTCTTGGTTATTTCCTTCGACTATAAGGCCACTTTTTAGTAAAAGACTGGCACCGACTTGAAATTTAGAATACGGCGCATAGGCCCTTGAAAGCGCAGCGTTTGCAGCAGCTAACAGCGCTTGATCAGGGCCTGACAAGTCTTGTGGCGCAGCAATCAAACGGTACGAAAAAGCAAAGTGTTGTGTCATCGGGGCGTTTATACGCAAAAGCCGCTCAAAAGTTTCATGATTAAATTTGTCAAACAGGGAGAAACACAGCCCTTTTTTCGGTAAATTCGCGTTTTTAGCATTTTATGGAAGCAGACAAATCAAAAGCATCATATGGCGTAGGCATGAGCATCGCCGAAAGTTTAGCACAACAAGACCTCTCCACCCTTGACCTCGATCAAGTATTGGCCGGAATGCGTGCCATTTTCAACGGCGAAACCCCACTCATTACCCCAGAAGAAGCCAATCTGCATATCCAGCGTTATTTAGACGCGCAAAAAACGCAAAAATACGAAGTCAATAAATTGGCCGGAGAAGCTTTCTTGGCCGACAACGCACAGCGGCCAGAGGTCAAGACCACTGAAAGTGGTTTGCAGTATGAAGTACTGCAAGAAGGCGACGGGCCCAAGCCTGGCCCAACGAGCCAAGTAACGGTACACTACCACGGCACGCTCATCGACGGCACTGTTTTCGACAGCTCGGTAGAGCGCGGTGCTCCCGCTACCTTTGGTGTCAATCAAGTGATCCGCGGCTGGACCGAAGCTTTGCAACTCATGGCTGCAGGATCCAAATACCGCCTCACCATTCCTCAAGAACTCGCTTACGGCGCCAATCCACATCCGGGCGGAGCTATTCAACCCTACGCGGCACTCATTTTTGATGTCGAACTTTTATCTATTGCCTAATCCATCATTGCTATGAAATACCTATCTCTCCTTGCCCTAATTTTCACCCTTCTTGCTTGCGGTGAAGACGTCGTTACCTTCAAAACCGACAAAGAACGCTACTCTTATCTTCTCGGTGTAGAAATCGCCAAGCCGTTCATTACCCAAGCGCCATTTACCAAAATGGACAAAGAAAAAATGATTGAAGGTTTTGAAAATCCAGTAAATGAAACCGAACTCAAAAAATACTACAAAGAACTCGAGCTGTTGCTAGGGCAAGACGGTCAAAGCTTCAATGAAAAATACAAAGAGCAGGGTTCTTTTGCAGTGGGCAAGATCAACCGCGAGCGCTTTGATCACTACTTTGAAGAACTCAACGCTAAGGCGCTCATCAACAGCGATTTTGTCAAAAAAGGATTCGCCGATGGCCTCAACAAAAAAGACGCTGAAGCACTTAAAGGCCAAGACCGCAAAAAAATTATGGCTGGTTTTGAAGCCCTCATGAATCAGAAATACCAAAAAATTACTGCCGGATACAAAGCTGAGGGCGAAGCATTTATGAACGCCAACAAGAACAAACCTGGTGTCAAAACCACCACGAGCGGTCTCCAATACATGGTACTCAAAGAAGGTAAAGGCCCTAAGCCTGGCCGCGACGCACGCGTCAAAATGAGTTATGTCGGCATGAACCCAGACGGCAGTATTTTTGACCAATCACCGGCTGGTGAAGGCATTAGTTTTGGCCTCAACGAAGTGATCCCCGGCTGGACCGAAGGCATTCAACTCATGAGCGTAGGTAGCAAAATTCGCCTGTTTGTTCCACAAGAACTCGGTTATGCTGGCAATCCTCCGCAGGGCGCCAATATCAAACCCTATTCTCCACTTATTTTTGAAATGGAACTCATGGCGATCGAAAAAGCAGTTGCTCCAAACACGGCCATGCCGATGCCTAGCCCAAGACCACAATAATCCGTAACTTAGACCATGCGCTTTTTAAAATTTCTCTCCATTTTTGTTGCAGGAGCCTTTGCACTAAGCTCTTGTGAAGAAGACATCATTCTCGATGGCGACTTCGTTGAAACTGCAGTTGTCTATGGCCTTCTCGACCAAGCCGACTCCATTCACATGATCAAAATTACGCGCGCTTTCATTGGCCCGGGTTCTGCCCTAGACATCGCTCAAATTCCAGATTCTAGTTATTTTGAACAAGTTGAGGCAACGGTTTCTGAATTAGTAGACGGTCAAGTGACCCGCACTTGGGCACTCCAAGACACCATCGTTCAAGACAAAGACACCAACGGCCTATTTTATGGCCCCGAACAAAAAGCATATTATTTCAAGACCCTTCCAACTGGCCCTCTCGAAGCGATTCAAACGTCTAGCAACCCTATGCTGAGTTCACTGAAGCCAACAGCAACCTATCGTTTCAAAGCCATTATCAACGGTGGTGAGTTTGAAGTGAGCGGCCAAACCGAACTCGTTCGTGGCATGACCTCTCCTTCTGCATCTCAAAATTTCACTTTCAAATTTGCCGACGATCCAGGAGAATACATCTCCACCGGAATCGCTATCTCCAATACAGGTAATTCCTACATCACCAGCGCGCACCTAGATATCTTGTTTAACGAGCACCAAGGCGCCGCCATTACTGAAAAATCTTTCCGTTGGAAACTCGGCGAAGCGCCAGCTGAACCCTACACCTCCCGCACTTATTCAGCAGTTGGCCGAACTTTCTACGACCTTGTGAAAGCCAATGCAAGCAACAACCCAGCGATAGACAAGCGCACCTTCAAAGGCATCCGCGTCATCCTTACTGGTGGTGCCGAAGAACTTTACAACTACATGAGTGTCAATTCACCGAGCTCAAGTTTGGCGCAAAGTAAACCAACCTGCACCAACCTTAGTGTCACCAACGGCAAGCGCGTGGTCGGTATTTTCTCTTCG
>JACCDN010810222.1_pt1 | contig 33069 bp, 30 predicted proteins | sample 7441691 | NCBI WGS metagenome assembly JACCDN01 (sample SAMN15323439, study PRJNA562643) | freshwater metagenome | isolation source: river surface water | place: USA:Blue River Watershed | collected 2017-08-16
ATTTATAAAACTCTTCTTGAATTGGAAGATGTGGTTTGCGGGTTTGTTAGGACCTTAACTCCAGAGATTATTAGGAGTGTTTGTAATGTTAGATATATGGAATTATAAATGGGATTTGGTATTACTCATCGCTATCTGATATTTAAAAATGTTTTTTATAAATGCTCTTCTGGATCCTGATTTTAGGTATTTTTTGAATGCTAAAGCCTTTTTAGGGCTTAAAAACGCAATATAAACTTCTAATTTCCATCGCTTGGATCTTGCTGTGTAGATTGATTTGCCGGTATGATGAGATTTTAATCGTGATTTAAGATTCAAATTACAGCCAATGTAAGTCTTGGTCTGGTCTAAGATGGATTTTATGATATAGGTGTATTACATGTTGATTTATTTTTTAGGTTTATTTTACTTTAATTAAGCCTGAGCTTTGTTGGTAAGATCCTTCTTCGTTAAAGCTACGGCGGACAAGCGGCGAACAGCCTTCAAGAAATACTCCCCCACAAAATATCAAAATCTGCTGCATCATTAACGCCGCAGCCAGCCGTAGCCTTGGCGAAGGCTGGCGGAAGAAGAGGGATTCGAACCCTCGATAGAAGTTTTAGCTCCTATACACGCTTTCCAAGCGTGCGCCTTCAGCCACTCGGCCATCCTTCCGTTCGTTGGTTGCGATTCTAAATTTAACCATCAAATTTTGCTATTAAATTTTGTACTTTATTTCTGATTTGATGTAACTCGGTATTAGCACTCCTAAAATCGCAGTTAAATATGTGTTTTGCCAGGAAATAACCACTTAATTTAAAGCCTTCTAATAACTGATTATAATCATATTCAAGATTGTCGTCAAGTAGAAATGGTGGTAATTTTAATAATCGGTTTTGATAATTTTGACCAGCTTCAAAGGACACCGCGCGGGCCGATTTGGGAGAAACAAAGACCAGATCATTGGTTTGATTGGTGACAGCGCAGCAAGATAAATCAATCTCATAGCCTAAAATTTTTAAGATTTCTAATTCTAATCTGATATAATCGGCAAGATATTGTTTCTTTTTTATATCATGATTTGCTAGATTTTCTAGAAATAAATTTAGGCGCTCAAATAAAGAAGATTGTTTTTCTCTTTCTAAAAAACTGCTGTTAATTATTGAAATCAGGCAGTTAAAGCAGATTAATTTTTCAATATCAAAGATTATTTTTGATGAAAATGATTTGATTAAATCAATGGCAAAAAATTGGCCCAAATTTTCTTCAATTCTTGATCGCCATTCAAATGAAACCAAATTACCGGACTGTATTATGGTAAGATTTTTTGGCGATTTACCGGCAGTTACAAAGCCATTAAAAATTCCATGGTGATTGGAAAAAATTTTGATAATTAAAGATTTTTCGCCATAATTACGTTTGCTGATTATAATCCCTTGATCGCTGAATTTCACTGAATTTTTAAGTCAAATATAAATTAATAAATGAAAGATAATCAACAATTACCGGCAAAAAATCTGATTACTAATTTCTTAGAAAAAATTCTAATTGAAGATGGTCTTGCGGCTAATACAATTAGTGCCTATGGCAATGATTTATCATTATTTGCGGATTTTTTGGCTAGCAACAAAGTCTCAATAATTGAAGCTGATAGTCAAAATATCAAGGATTATTTTCAGCAATTATATCAAGGTCAGTTAAAATCTTCAAGCTTGATGCGAAAGATTTCAGCAATTAAAAATTTCTATCAATTTTTATTGGCAGAAAATATCATTAATTTGAGCCCGGTTGCCTATATTGAAAGGCCAAAATCAGAATTAAAATTACCAAAATTTCTTACCGAAGAGGAAGTTTTAAAATTATTAAATACTGCAAATAATGATAAATCAGAATTTGGTATTCGCTTGTCTTGCTTGCTTGAAATGCTTTATGCTTCCGGTCTAAGAGTAAGTGAATTAGTATCATTGCCAGTTTCTGCAGCTTCATCAATTAAAAATAATAATTTAGAAAAAAATGATAATTTAAATTATTTAATTGTTAGCGGTAAAGGCGGCAAGGAAAGAATAGCGCCGCTTAATCTTTCGGCAATTAAGATTTTAAAAGAATATTTGACTCTAAGGCAGAATTTAGGCCAGGAAAAATCCAAATGGCTATTTGTTGGTAAATATCGCAGCAATAAGGATGGCAAAAAAAATACTACCAAAAAATATTCGACTTTAGATCAGCATTTAACTAGACAAAGATTAAATCAAATGCTAAAAGAATTAGCAATTAAGGCCTCAATTGACCCGGCCAAAGTTCATCCCCATGTGATCCGTCATTCTTTTGCCAGTCATTTACTTAATCATGGAATTGACCTTAGAGTTTTGCAAGAATTGCTTGGTCATAGCGACATTTCTACCACTCAAATTTATACCCATATTCTTGATTCTAAACTCAAAGAGCTGGTGTTTAAACATCACCCTTTGGCAAAGAAATAAATTGCTGTGATATTTAATTGATTTTTTCTCACATATAAACTAGTTTTCTAGCTAGTCTTAATAACAAATAAAGGAGTTTAAAATGGTTGTAAAATTACCAATTAACATTGAACAAATCATCAAAAGCATTCCCCATCGCTATCCGTTTTTATTGGTTGATAAAGTTATCGCAATGGAGCCTCGTAAAAGTGCAATTGGGGTTAAAAATGTGACATTTAACGAGCCGCATTTTATGGGCCATTTTCCGGATAAACCGATTATGCCCGGAGTTTTAATCATTGAGGCTATGGCTCAAACTGCAGCAATCATGGTGATTAATTCTCTTGATGTTGATCCGCAAGATAAATTGGTTTATTTCATGTCAATTGATAATGCTAAATTCAGAAAACCGGTGGTTCCAGGTGATGTTTTAGAGCTCCATATCGAAGTAATTCAAAATCGTAGTAATGTTTGGAAATTATCTGCAATTGCTAAAGTAGAAGGCGTTAAAGTTGCTGAGGCAGAAATTTCAGCAATGATTGTCGATAAAAATAACCAATAAATATCATGAAAATCGGAAAAAATTGTCAGATTCATCAAACTGCGATCATTAATCAAGGCGCCATTATTGGTGATAATGTCGAAATCGGCGCTTATTCAATAATTGGCGGCAAAGTTACAATTAATGATGGTACCATCGTTAAATCACACGCACTAATTGATGGCGATACTATTATTGGCAAAAATAATGTTATTTTTTCTTTTGCGGTTGTAGGTGAGATACCGCAAGATTTGAAATATAAGGGCGAAAAATCAAAATTAGTGATCGGTGATAATAATCGCATTCGTGAACATGCAACTATTCATCTTGGAACCGAAACCGGTAAAATGGTCACTATTATTGGCAATAATTGTTTATTTATGATCGGTTCTCACATCGCTCATGACTGCGTTATTGGCAATAATGTTATTTTGGCTAATAATGCTACTTTAGCTGGACATGTTGAAATTGGTGATTATGCCATAATTGGCGGCCTGTCGGCGGTCCATCAATTTGTTAGAATCGGAAAACATGCAATGATTGGTGGCATGTCAGGAATTGAAAATGATGTGATTCCTTACGGCGCTGCGATGGGTGAGCGCGCATCTTTAGCTGGTTTAAATTTAGTTGGTTTAAAAAGAAGAGGCTTTGATCGTGAGGCAATACACGCCCTTAGAAATTTCTTTAAAAAATTATTTGTTGAAAATAATGAAGAAAATTTTAATACCAAATTGGAAGAATTATCGAGTTCTTGTGATCAGCCAATCATAAAAGATGTGATCGATTTTATTAAAAGCCAAACTACTGGCCGGTCTTTTTTAAAGATCAAAAATCTCAATTTAAATGATGAAATTTAACCGATGAGAGAAATTTGTCTTGATATCGAAACGACAGGTCTTGAACCTAAAAATGGTCATAAAATTGTTGAAATTGCCTGCGTTGAATTAATCAATAAAGTAAAAACCGGCAATAATTTTCATAGCTTTGTTAATCCACGCCGTGACATGCCTGATGAGGCGTTTCGTATCCATGGCATCTCCACCAAATTTTTGCAAGATAAGCCAATTTTTGATCATGTTGCAAGTAAATTTTTGGAATTTATTTCAGATGCAAAGATCATAATTCACAATGCTGCTTTTGATACTAAATTTTTAAACCATGAATTAAAAACTCTAAATCTTGAGTCAATTGACATGTCATTGGTGATTGATTCTTTGCTAATGGCGCGTGCTAAATTTCCCGGAGCGCAAAATTCTTTAGATGGTCTATGTAAAAGATTTAATATTGATTTATCAAGAAGATCCAAGCATGGCGCGCTTTTAGACGCTGAGTTACTTGCCGATGTTTACATTGAATTAATGGGTGGTGCCCAAACCAATTTCCTTGAAATTAATAATTGCAATCAGGATTTTTCAAGGCAATCCCCGGATCAAAATCTTAACCAGGAAGTCATTTTAACCCCTGATTATTCGCTAAATAAATCAAAATTTAAAAAGCGAAATTTTAATTTAAGCGATCAAGAGATAAAATTACATCAGGAATTTATTACTACCAATTTCAAAAATAATTTATGGGGATATTAGGTTGTTCTTAAACATATTACAGCAAGAGCTTTTTTATAATCTAAAAAATATCAGCAAAATCCTACATAATTTCCTATTTTTTCTAATCTCTTTTTGTATTTTCTTCTTCTTGGTTTCAGGCAATGAAAATCAAGCTTCAAATCTGTTTTTGGTCAATAATATTATTTGGTTTTGCCTGTTATTTAATATTATTTTTGCCAATAGTGATTTTTTAGAAGATGACTATAAGAGCGGTGTTATTGAGCAGATGGTGATTATTTTCCCAAATTTTGAATTATTTATTGCCGGCAAAATAATCGCTAATTGGACAATATTTTGCCTACCAATAATTATTGCTCTGATCTTGTTAAATTTATTAATCGGCCTTGATTTTAACCAGATAAAAGATTTATTTCTCATCACTATGATGGCGAGTTTTGCCATTAATTCAATTGCAGCACTAACCGCTTCTTTTAGCATCTCTGAAAATAAAACTTCTCTCATTGCAATTATAACCCTACCGCTAATAGTACCGATTTTATTGGTAGCCTTTTCATCAATTGCTGATTTTGAAAATAGTGATTTTAATTTTTCACTAAAAATACTAACTTTATTAGCAGTGTTAGCCTTTATTCTAGCCAGTTTCTTTGGCGCTAAGATCGTTAAAATTATTCTTGAATAGAGTTCATTTCTTCTGGATCACAATAGTAGGAAATATCGCAATAAATGTTTAAAAAATATCCCTCAATAATTTTTGTAATTCTTTTTGATTGTCATCTGCTAAATGCTCAATTTTATGCAAAATAGATTCTTTGATAATATTAGCAAATTTCGTCCTGATAAAAGAAATATGGTTTAATCCCAAATCTTTAAAATTAGAAATTTTAATATCATTTCATAGTTTGAAATTTTTAGCAGAAGTAATCATTGCGATTACAACAAAATCAGTATTTTTATTATAGCTATTGCTTGATACTATAACAGCCGGCCTTACTTTAGTAATTACTGGTCTATCTATAAAAGGAAAACTGACGGCGATGATATCAAATTATTATAATACCAACTCTTATCTTTGGATAATTATATAAGCTTCATCTTTTTGTAAATTAGCAAAAGCTTTTTCATTGCTTTCATCTTCCTACTCATCAGCGAAAGTTTTATTGCAAGCTGCAATAAATGATGATTGTGTTTTCTTATCAATGGCCGTTACGGTATCCTTGATAATTTTCTATGCAGTTTATTAGAAATCTTCTGATTACAGAGCTTCTACTCCTATCTTTTCGTTTGGCTCAATTATCAATTTCTACAACTGGTTTGTGCGGTAGTTTTAGCGAAATTAAATCTAATTGATTATTTTCTAATTCTTGAACTTTGATATTGCGACATAAATGTATTTATTATGAATACCTGTTATTAATAGATACTAAATGGTAATACTTATTATTCATATTATTTTTCAAAATACAATGATTATCAATAAGCAATCACGCTAACAAAATTCAATTTGCTGATATCTTCGGCCATTTCAACTTCTACCTCATCCTGGTCAACTTTTTTGACTATTCCAATTAACAGCCCTGGTGGTAAGGCTTCGCCATCGGCGGAAGTAAAGACTAAATCGTCAGTTTGAATTGAGTGGTTTTTTGGTAGATATAGAATTTTCATGATATGGCTATTATTGCCGGCCAATATTCCTCTGACTCTGGCATTAGAAGTTATGATTGGGATGCGGGATTTGGCGTCGGTGATTAGCATTACCCTTGCTTTGCCTGGGTATATTTCAATGATTCTGCCAATTACTCCAACGCTGCCAGTGACTATATTGCCTGGTTTTGGAGTATAATTTTGGTCTAATTCGATTAATAGATTTTGATTAAAAATTTCATGAGCGCGACTGATAACTTTGGCAATTTTATAGTCAGAACTTACCGGTACGATGAATTTTAAGATATTTTTTAACTCGCGATTTTCCTGATTGATACTGATGGCGCTTAAATAAAAGGAGCGTAAGCGATTATTTTCTTCCTGTAAAATTTGATTGTCACTTTTGGCATTGATTAATTCTCCAAGATCGGTAACCAGCGAGACGGCGCAGTTAAAGGGGAAAGAAGCCATAGTTATAATCGGGTTAGAGATCCCAACAAATATTGTTGAGACTTTGGTAGAAAAATCCTGGTTTATTTTGGCAATTGTTAAGAAAATGATGCTCAAAATTATAAAGAGCCCAAATTCAATTTTTTTATAAATTGAACCAAAATAATGACTAAGACTATATTTAGTAGCAGAGCTGGTAAAATTTAAATATTGCCTCATTCATATTGACCCATAAATTATTCCTGACGGAAAATAGTGGCGCGAAACATTTTGATATTTTCTAAAACTTTACCGCAGCCATTAACCACGCAAAGTAGAGGATTTTCAGCAACAAAAACTGGCAATCCGGTTGCTTGTCTGATTACATAATCAAGATTTTTAAGTAAGGCGCCACCACCGCTTAAAATAATGCCTTTTTCAACGATATCAGAAGATAATTCCGGTGGCGTACATTCTAAAGCAACTTTGATTGCTTCAATTATTTGTTGAACTGGCTCTAATAGGCTTTCACTGATTTGTCTTTCATTTAAGATGATTTCTTTAGGGATGCCATTTAATAAATCGCGTCCTTTCACCTCAATGGTTGGCCCGTCACCTTCTTCAGGAACGCAGGCAGCGCCAATAGTTTTTTTAATTTTTTCAGCAGTTGCTTCACCGATTAATAAATTGTGATATCTTCTAATATAAGAAATAATGGCATTATCCATTTTATCGCCACCAACTCTTACTGATCTTGAATAAACAATACCGCCCAAAGATAAAATACCAACCTCAGTAGTACCGCCACCAATATCAACAATCATTGATCCGGTAGGTTCAGTAACTGGCATATTGGCGCCAATTGCAGCGGCCATTGGCTCTTCAATCAAATAAACTTCTTTTGCTCCGGCTCCTTCGGCAGCATCTTGAATTGCCCTTCTTTCAACTGGAGTTGAGCCTGAGGGCACGCAAATAATAATCAGTGGACCAATCCAACTTCTGGTTTTATTAACTTCGTGAATAAAGTGACGGATCATCTCGGCTGCGATCTTGAAATCAGCAATTACCCCATCTTTTAATGGTCTGATTGCATCAATTTTAGCGGGGGTACGACCTAACATCATTTTGGCGGTACTGCCAAAAGCACAAGGAACCAGGCGACCATTTTCATTAATTACTGCAACTACTGATGGTTCATTAAGTACCACCCCTTTGCCGCGTTCATAAACTAGAGTATTGGCAGTGCCAAGATCAATTGCGATATCTTTTGATGATAGTGAAAAAAATTTTTTAATCGACATTTTTTTAATAATTTAATTTATCTAAACAATTTATATAAGCTAAGGCTGAGGCTACCAATATATCGGTATTAGAAGCGTTAGCGCTAAATATTTGGTTATTTGCTTTTAACCTCACAGTGGCGGTAGCTAAGGCATCCGTTCCTTCGGTCACGCCATGCAATTGATATAATTCAAGCGAAGCCTTATGGGGAATTAATTTTTTTATCGCATTAAATATAGCATCAACCGGGCCATCTTTAGATATAAAATTAGCAGTAACTTCTTGACTGTCAATTTGTATTTTAATTTCAATTGCTGCTTTAGAATTGGTGCTACAATTAACATTCAAGCTTATTAGCTGATAATGAGATTTTTTATTAGTGAGCGAATCATCAACCAAAGCAATAATATCATCATCGGTAATATCTTTTTTGCGATCGGCAAGATCTTTAAATTGCTTAAAAGTTTGCTCAAGCATTTCCTCGCTTAACTCATAACCAATATTTTTTAAATGATCAAAAAAAGCTGCCCGCCCGGAATGTTTACCAAAAACCAACAATGATTTATCAAGGCCAATTGCAGCTGGGGTCATAATTTCATAAGTATTGCGATTTTTTAACATCCCATCTTGATGAATGCCGCTTTCATGAGCAAAGGCATTGGCCCCAACAATTGCTTTATTATATTGAATTGGAAAGCCGGTAACATTAGAAACTAATTTTGAAATTCTGGAAATCATCTTAGTATCAATATTACTATCAATATTATAGAAATCCTGACGAGTTTTAAGTGCCATCACAATCTCTTCTAAAGCAGCATTACCGGCCCTTTCACCAATACCATTAATTGTACATTCAACTTGTCTTGCTCCAGCCTTAATTGCCGCTAAAGAATTAGCAACCGCTAAACCTAAATCATTATGACAGTGAGTTGAAATCACCGCCTTATCAATATTACTGACGTTATTTTTAATTTTGGCAATCAAATCATAATATTCCTGCGGCATCATATAGCCCACAGTATCTGCAATATTAATAGTGTTGGCCCCGGCTTTAATTGCGGTTTCAATTGCTTTAAATAAAAAATCGATTTCAGAGCGGGTGGCATCTTCTGGTGACCAATCAACATCTAAGCAAAAATTTCTTGCAAGCCCCACACTGTCAGTAATTGCCGATAATATTTGGTTTTTATCCATTTTTAATTTAAATTCCATATGAATGGGACTGGTGGCAATAAAAGTATGGATTTTTGGCTTTGGAGATAATTTTATCGCTGCCGCAGCTTTCTCAATATCATTTTTTTTGGCACGTGCCAAAGCACAGATGGCGGAATTTTTGATATTTTTGGCAATTTCAGCTACCGCCAGAAAATCTCCCTCAGATGCTGCTGGAAAACCAGCCTCAATGACGTCGACCCCCATTTTTTCTAGATGTTTAGCGATTAATAGCTTCTCTTCGAGGTTCATAGTTGCTCCTGGTGCCTGTTCACCATCTCGCAATGTTGTATCAAAAATAATGATTTTTTCCTTTCTCATATAAAATTAAACGAAAAATTAGCAAAAGACTTTAAAATTCATATGTTACAGATAATATAAATTATGCTTTAATATTAAAAAATACTAACATTTTACCAAATTAATTGTAAATGAATAATCCTATGGAACACTTACCCTTCTTAAAAGAAAACGATATGGTTGATATGATTTCTCCTGCTACTAGTTGCACCAAGGAAGAAATTAAAAAGGCAAAAAAATATTTGGGCAATATTGGCTTAAGAAGTAATATGTTTTTTGAAAAAAAAATGTCTTTGGCCCGAAAAATTCATTATGATCTACCGATATTTGGCGTTGAAGATAGATTTGAGCAGCTAATTTCGGCAATTGAAAGTGAATCATCAAAAATTATTTGGTGCTTAAAGGGTGGTTATGGTAGCGGTGATTTGCTCAAATTATTGAAAAAAATTAAACCAATTAAACAAAAGAAATTCTTTATTGGTTTTAGTGACATCACTTCACTAACTAATTTTTTTGTTGAGCATTGGGGTTGGAAAGTTTTTTGTGCCCCAATGCTAATGCAGCTTGCCGAAGATAAGGTTACTACCTCCGCTCAAAGACAATTAATCTCAGTATTATTTGGCGAAAAACAAAAATTAGAATATCAATTAACTGCTTTAAATAAAGAAGCGTTGGAATCTAATTTGCTTACTGCGCAAATTATTGGTGGCTGCTTTAGTGTAATGGCCAGCCATTTTGGTACCTCTAATCAGCTTGATTTTAAAGATAAGATTTTATTCTTAGAAGATATTAAGGAAAATGGTGAAAGGCTTGATCGCTATTTTCGTCAATTGACAGAAATTATTATTGAAAAAAAGCAATATCCAAAAGCAATATTGCTTGGTAATTTTCTAAGCTCGGATCCTTACAATCTTTCAAGAGGCGGTCCCAAAGCCAAGAGTATGAAATTGGCACTACTTAGATTTGTTGAAAGATTTAGCGACAATCAACCTTCAATCCCAATTTTTGAAGAAGTAAGCTCCAATTTAGGTCACTCACGTAATATGTTGCCTTTAATTTTGGGATCTGATTCGCAAATAAAACAAATGGGCGAGAATTTTTCTTTGACAATTAGTGTAATTTAGAATTTAATCGACGATCCTTTATTGTGCTGGGGTTATTTGTTATAGCGGAGTTCTTTGTCATCTAGGCGAAGGCCGGGATCGATTGTTCAGCAATTTTGGTGTTGTAAAGTGGATCCCGGCCTTCGCCTAAATGACAAGAATAATTTATAATTGGGATAACAAGAATGCTTGGCAACCGGGAGGGAGGTTACTTAATATAATTCAATCAAATTTGTCTAAAGAGATGCAAAGTCAAGAGGTGCAAAATAAAAGCGGCGCCAAAAATATGATTATTAATTTTGGGCCGCAACATCCTGCTGCTCACGGGGTTTTAAGGTTGGTACTGGAAATGGATGGTGAGGTTATCGCTAGAGCTGATCCTCATATTGGCTTACTTCATCGCGGTACAGAAAAATTAATCGAATATAAAACTTACCTACAGGCTTTGCCATATTTCGATCGGCTTGATTATGTTTCGCCAATGTGTCAGGAGCATGCTTATTGTTTAGCGGTTGAAAAATTACTTGGCTGCAAAATACCGCTTAGAGCACAATATATCAGAGTTTTATTTAGCGAAATTACCCGTATTTTAAATCATATTATGGCAATTACCACTCAGGCCCTTGATATTGGGGCGATGACGCCACTTCTTTGGTTGTTTGAAGAAAGAGAAAAAATGATGGGATTTTATGAGCAAGTAAGCGGCTCTAGAATGCATGCTGCTTATATTCGTCCTGGTGGCGTCCATCAGGATTTACCTAAAGGATTACTTGAAAATATTGCTGATTTTGCCGAAAAATTTCCTAAATATTTAAATGACACTGAAAATCTATTAACTGAAAATCGGATTTTTAAGCAAAGAATGGTTGATATTGGCGTTGTCAGTAAAGAGCAGGCTTTGGATTGGGGATTTTCTGGCCCGATGATTCGTGGCTCCGGCATTGCTTGGGATCTAAGAAAATCTCAACCTTATGAAATTTATGATCAATTAGATTTTGATATTCCAATTGGTAAAAATGGTGATTGCTATGATCGTTATCTGGTGAGAATGCAGGAAATGTATGAATCAATAAAAATTATCAAGCAAGTAATTGCAAAAATGCCGGAAGGTCCGGTAATGATTGATGATCCTAAAATTTCACCACCAAAAAGAGCAGCTATGAAGAGTTCGATGGAAAGTTTAATCAATCATTTCAAGCTTTATTCTGAAGGTTACCGGGTGCCAGAAGGCGAAGCCTATGCTTCAGTTGAGGCGCCTAAAGGTGAATTTGGAGTTTACTTAATATCAACTGGCGGCAATAGGCCGCATCGTGCACGAATTAGAGCGCCAGGATTTGCACATTTGCAAGCACTCGATTTTATGGTTAAGGGTCATTTTCTAGCCGATGTGGTTACTGTAATCTCAACTCAGGATGTGGTATTTGGTGAAATTGACAGATAAATTTTGAGCTGCCCTTGTAATAAAAAAAATTCCTCCTATATCTTCTCAAGTATTTACAAAAATTAGGTGCTTTTAAATTTTTACTTAAAAAAATTTGAGGCATCTGATCTAATATCAAAACTAATCCTAAAAAATAATTTATGAGTGAAATATTTGCAAATGAAGTAATCGGTATCGATCTTGGTACCACCAATTCTTGTGTGGCAATCATGGAAGGCAAAACCCCTAAAGTGATTGAAAATGCTGAAGGTATGCGTACCACCCCCTCAATTGTGGCTTTTCTGGCTAACGCTGAAATCACTGTTGGTGGACCGGCAAAAAGACAAGCAGTTACTAATTCACAAAATACTATTGCTGCAATTAAAAGATTGATTGGCAGAACCTATGCTGACCCTCTTACTAAAGAAGATCAAAAATTAGTATCTTATAAAATAGCAGCTTCAAATAATGGTGATGCCTGGGTTGAAGTTAAGGGTGAAAAATATTCTCCTAGTCAAATTTCTGCTTATACTTTGAAAAAAATGAAGGAAACTGCTGAAAATTATCTGGGTAAAAAAGTTGCTAAAGCGGTGATTACTGTGCCGGCTTATTTTAATGATGCTCAAAGACAAGCAACTAAAGATGCCGGAAAAATTGCTGGGCTTGAGGTGCTTAGAATAATTAATGAGCCAACTGCTGCCGCTCTTGCTTATGGTTTAGATAAGAAAGAGGGTAAAACTATTGCGATCTATGATTTAGGGGGCGGTACTTTTGACGTTTCAATTTTAGAAATTGGTGGCGGGGTATTTGAAGTTAAGTCAACTAATGGCGATACTTTCCTTGGTGGTGAAGATTTTGATATGAGAGTTTTGCAATATATTGCCGATGAATTTAAAAAACAAAATTCTATCGATCTAACCAAGGATCCGCTAGCTTTACAGCGTTTAAAAGAGGCGGCAGAAAAGGCTAAAATTGAGCTTTCTTCAACAGTTGAAACTGAAATTAATTTGCCTTATGTTACTGCTGATGCCAGCGGGCCTAAACATTTAAATGTTAAATTATCACGCGCCAAATTAGAGCAGTTAGTTGATGATCTGATCCAAAGAACAATCAAGCCTTGTGAGAATGCTCTAAAAGATGCTGGTTTAAATGCCGCTAAAATTGATGAGGTAATTTTAGTTGGTGGTATGACCAGAATGCCAAAAGTAATTGATGCAGTTCGCAATTTCTTTGGTAAAGAACCAAATCGCAGCGTTAATCCTGATGAGGTAGTGGCAATTGGTGCGGCAATCCAAGGTGCAGTTTTACAAGGAGATGTAAAAGATGTGTTATTGCTTGACGTTACTCCACTTTCTTTAGGAATTGAAACTGCTGGTGGGGTATTTACCCGCTTAATTGATCGCAATACTACGATTCCAACCAATAAAAGCCAAATATTTTCAACTGCTGCTGATAGTCAAACCGCGGTTACTATTAAAGTATTCCAAGGTGAAAGAGATATTGCTGCTGCCAATAAATTACTTGGCGAGTTTAATCTTGAAGGAATTCCGCCGGCTCCGCGTGGTATGCCACAAATTGAAGTAACTTTTGATATTGATGCTAATGGTGTGGTTAAAGTTTCTGCTAAAGATAAAGCAACTAATAAAGAGCAAAATATCAAAATTCAATCTTCTGGTGGTCTTTCTGAAGCTGACATTGAAAGAATGGTCAAAGATGCCCAAATCAATGCTGCCGCTGATAAGAGCAAGAAAGAATTAATTGAGGCTAAAAATCACGCTGATAGTTTGGTTTATTCAACTGAAAAAAGCCTGGCTGAACATGGCGATAAGGTTGACGGGGCTACTAAAGAAGCAATCAGTGCTGAAATCCAAAAATTAAAAGATTTACTTGCTAAATCAGAAAGTGGTGCTGAAGAAATTAAGGCTGCAACTGACAGTTTAATGCAATCTTCAATGAAATTGGGTGAAGCTATGTATAAACAACAAGAAGCTCCTCAAGGTGGCGCTGAAGGTCATGAGCATGCATCTGAAAATAATTCTTCTACTACTGCCGCAAATGATGAAAAAATCGTTGATGCAGAATATGAAGAAGTTAAGGATGATAAAAAATAGTTTTGGAGCTATATAAATCTCTGTGATAATGCAGGAAAGATAGCGCAGGAAGCGGTCTATTGAGACCCCTTCCTGCGGGCGGGGTCTTGGATTACAATATGGATTCAGCAACCTCGACAGCCTTCATAGAATCAAGATGAAAAAATTTACCACTCATCTCAATTCCTTTAATTCTCGATAAAATACCATCTTCAGTAAGCGCTTTCTTATAAAAATAATTCATCGAAAAAGCTACCTCGGGGCGGTTAGCCAGTATTTTAGGATTAATAATTTGAATACCGATAAAAATATGACTAAGATCTTGATTTAGTGGCTTTGAAAGCTCTTTGGTAATCGGATTAAAATTAAAATCTCCTTTAATTATCCTATCATCACTAATCACTGCTTCTTTTCTTTTGAGGCCAAGCAAAATATCGCTTTCTTTTGGATTATAATTTTTCATTATCAATTCCAGATCAGAAATATTATTTTCTTCTTGCCATAAAATATCGCCATTAATTAACAATATCGGCTGATCAAAATCAAGCTTTGGAGCTGCAAATAACAAGCCGCCGCCAGTTTCAAGTTTTTCTTGTTCGCCAGAAAAAATAATTTTTGGATTTTGTAGCTCTCTTACATAATCTTCAATTTGATTAGATAAATAAAAGCCATTGATAATTATTTTTTTAATATCACTAAGTAATGCTAATTTTTCGATTGCGTAATCAATGATTGATTTGCCATTAATTTTGACTAAAGGTTTTGGAATTAAGTCAGTGAGTGGGCGCATCCTTTCTCCCCTTCCGGCGGCAAAAATAAAGGCTTGCTTGATTTTCATAAAATTCAAATTTACTTAAAATTTGCGATAAAATAGCTAAGATATTTATGGCTTAGAATATATAAAACGGAGGTTAAGATTATTTGAATAATTACGATATTGATACTGTAAAAACTGAGGCTAAAGATTGATAATAACGCCCATTTAAAAATTAAGAAAACAATCATGAAGGCGCTAAATTGCTGCCAGATCTGCTCGAAGCTTTTTCTAATGATTAGCCGGTGATTAAGGATATTAAAGATTTTTACTGATAAGATGTAGCATAGTGAAGTGATACCAACCATATTACCATTTAGCGAATCATGATAAAGGCCAAGCAGAAATAAAAACCAGATTGCAAATATATTTCTAAAGATTGCAAAATAGAAAATAATTATTAAATCAAATAACGGCAAAATAGCTGAAAATCCAGCAATCCTGATGTCCAAAACGCTAAACATCACCGATAAAATAGCGAGTAGATGAGCAAAAATCTTCCCAATTATTTCGCGCTTATCGGTCATTTAAGTTTTTAACTATTTGAATAATTTAGAATAATTTTTTCTAGTACGTTTTTTCCAATGGCCCTGATGATAAGCGTCACTTGCAAGTAACGGCATTACCGAACCAGCCTCGGCAAAAACCATTTGCTCAAAACTAGTATCAACCTTGCCCCAAGAGCAAGCTTCCTTTAAAGTTGAGCTTGAGCAAGCGCCATCTCTGACATCAGCAATGGTAATTTGAACCGCATATTTATGCATCTCAACATCTTTAACGCCAAGTATTTCAGCGCATACCACCGTATCTTGAACAAAGTTTTTTGGTACCCCGCCACCAATCATTAACAAACCGGTAGTGCCAGCTTTAATTTTAATATCGGTTAATTCTTTAAAATCACGAATTGAATCGATAGTTAAATGTTGCTTAGGATTTTTTACCTGATGTAAAACTAATCCAAATCCGGCCGAAGAATCGGTAAATGCTGGGCAGAAAATCGGCACATTATGATCATAGGCTAATTCGACCAAGGATTCTTTTTTCTTGGAGTGGGTCTTTAGATATTTGCCCATTTCTTTGATAAATTCACGTGACGAATAGGATTTTGCTGGCAGTGAATTAGCAATTTTAAAAATAATATTATCGCATTTTTGCAGATCTTGCTCATCAATGTAAGTATCGTAAATTCTATCGATGTAATTATCTCTTAAAAATTTATCATCAATAAATTGCGAACCTTGATAATGCTTAAATCCTAAAGCTTCAAAAAAATCCATATCAACAATTGAAGCGCCAGTTGCAACGATCGCATCAACCATATTATATTTGATCATATCAGCATATAATTTCATACAGCCGCCAGCTGAAGTTGAACCAGCAAGAGTCAGGATCACTGAGCATGATTTATCTTTAAGCATCTGATTAAAAATTTCAGTTGCTCTTGCTAAATCGCGAGAAGTAAAAGACATATCAGCCATTGATTTGGTGATTTGACGGGAGTCAAAAGAGGTAATGTCAATATGCTTTACTACTTTTTTTAATAAATCTTTTTTCGATATTTTTTTCTCTTTAGCCATTTTATTTTATTTTTTAAAAATTAATGCAAGTTATATATATTTTCTGTCGCATCGGCCCATGTCAATCATCGCAGGAATCAATCTGTGACTTATTCCTGATGTTTGAATCAGGTCAGCAGCCATAAATTCTTAAGGCTTGATGACATGAACATGAGCAAGGGGTCAATAGAGCCCTTGCTGCCGCCGAAGATTCATTGCCGCACCAACATGTTGATTATTTCACCGACTTCCTAAGGCTTTTTTTCTTAGCTAGCAATTCGTTATTTTTATACATGCTAATTAGCGGCTCATCTTGAACCTCAAATTGTAAATTTTTGCTAAAACCATTAAAGTCGGTACGAATGGTTTTGCTATAGGCGCCAAGTTGACCGATTTCAATATAATCGCCTTCAGCAATATTTGCTGGCAAGTAAAATGGTCCCTTCATCGTATCTAAACTATCGCAAACCGGACCATAAAATCCAAATGGTATCAGATGTGACGAAAGAGGTTGGTCATTTTTTACTCTAATTGGTTTGGTTGGGTAAATAAAGCCGGGATAGCCAGCATCAAAAAGACCACCATAAGTGCCGTCATTGATATAAAGCATATTTTTCTTACGTCCCTCAACCCTAACTAAAAGCGAAGTTGACTCTGCAACTAAAGCTCTTCCTGGTTCGCACCATATTTTGCAATTTTTATCAAGGGGTAATTGATGCAAACTATCGTAAATTTCATTAAAATAAACTTCTAAATTTGGCGGGGTCAGGCCCGGGTAAGAAGAAGGAAAGCCACCACCAATATCAAGTACGTCTAATTTTACCTTTGATTGCTCCAGCACATCTTTTACCATCATCAAAGCTGAGCGATAATCGCTTGGATCCATACATTGTGAGCCAACATGGAAGCAAATACCGAGATATTTTGCAATGCTGCGAATCTTGCGAATCAATTCAATTGATTCAGTTGGCAAAATTCCGAATTTTCCAGAAAGATCAATCGCAGCGTGAGAATTAGGAATTGCTAAGCGCAAATGTAGGCCTAAATCCTTAGCGTTTTTAGTAACTTCAAGAATTTTATTTAATTCATCAAAACTATCGAGTGAGAAATTGCGAATGCCATAATTAAAATAAGCCTCATAAATTGCTTCACGAGCTTTGATGGTATTCATGAAATACATTTTGACATCATGGCCAAAAGATTCTCTGATTAATTTAATTTCTGGTAGTGAAGCAACGTCAAAATTTCTAACTCCACTGTCGAAAAGATTTTGCAATACTGATTTATCAGGATTGCTTTTAACCGAATATAAAACATCACCCTTAAAATTATTCAAAAACCAGCTTGCTGCCTTTTTAATTGAGTTAGGACGCACAAAGTAAGTTGGAATTGATGGCTTAAGGTCAAAAACCAAATCCTCTACTAGCGGATAGTTAGATTCGATTTTTTTATCGATAAGATTTTTAGCAGCAATAATCGAGCTTTTAGGCTTTTTAGGAAAATTTAGATAGTGAATTTTTGAGTTTTCATCATTTGAAGTTTTCTGCCGATCATATTGCTCTTTTTCCATTTCTTTTTAGTGTTAAATTTTGTTAATTAAATTTATAAAGTTTTTATTAAGTTTGCGTATAAATAAATTAATTTTTTTTAATGTAAATAAAAAATTTCACTTTATTTTGGACTCTTAAATCCGACCCTTTATTTTAGGGCATCGACGCCAGAAATTTTTTTACCGCAAAAACGCAGATTTTAAAAAAGAATTGCAAAAGTTTCTGCTGCAAAATTTTGTTAGCAGAATTATTGTTTAAAAAGTGAATAAAAAAATCAAAAATTTGTCAGTAAATATGTCATTATCAGAGGAGCAAAAACAGCGTTATTTAAGAAATATAATTTTATCAGAAATTGGCGAGATTGGCCAAGAAAAATTATTACAAGCAAAGATTTTGGTAATTGGCGCTGGTGGTCTTGGCTCACCAGCCTTGCTTTATTTAGCGGCGGCGGGCGTTGGTAATATTGGTGTAATTGATGATGATGTAGTTGAGCTTTCAAATTTACAAAGACAAATTATTCATAATCAAAAGGATCTTGGAATAAAAAAAATTATCAGCGCCAAAGAAAAAATCTCTGTTTTAAATCAAGAGGTCAAAATTACCACCTATGAGGCTCGCGGGGATGCTAAATTTCTAGCTAAGATAGTTACTGATTATGATTTTATCCTAGATGCCAGTGATAATTTCCCCACCCGTTTCGTGATTAATGAAATTTGCCATCATTACCAAAAACCCTTAATTTTTGCCGCAGTAAAAGGTTTTTTAGGTCAGATCAGTGTTTTTAAATCATATCAAAACAGCCCCTGCTATGCCTGCTTTAATCCTAACATTGTCGATGATAAATTTAGTCTGCCTCTATCAGAAAAAGGAATTTTAGGAGCAGTTGCCGGGGGTATCGGTGCGATGCAAGCAGCGCAAACAATTAAGGAGATTTTAGGAATTGGCGAAAGCCTGGTTGGCAAAATATTGATCTTTGATTTTCTAAAAAATGATATACGCAAAGTAAATCTAAAGAAGAATCCAAATTGTAAAATTTGCTGTTAATGTCATTATCTTTTGTCATCCATACTTCCTTTTGTTATTGCGGCTTGCGCTGCAATGACAAGGGGGTATGAAATGACGGAAGGCAAAAAGCTACCTGGTAGCTTTTTTAATTCTTGCGGCCGTAATATCTTCAAATCTGACAATATTATCTTCTCCTAGATAATTGCCAATCTTGATTTCAATAATCTCTAAAGCTTATAATTGCTGATTTTCAAGTCGATGCTTTTTGCTGGCTTTGATATAAGTTGACTCACTTCCATTTAAATAATTTTTTGGTCGTCACAAGTAACATTGGCAATGTTTTTTACTATTACTGAATGTTTGGAGCGATGCTTATGTATTTGTAGCGAAAGCCAAGAATTGGGATCAGCAATAATTCTTTTAATTTTAAATTTTTGATCAAAATTAATAATTTCAAAACTTCCCCAAGATCTTAATATTTTGTTGTGATAAGGGGAGTAATTTTCATGACGCAATTCAGAAAAGTTTTTAAGCAAAATTGGCGTTATGAGACTAAATTCTTGCCGGTCATTTCTTCAGGTTGATCAATTTTCATCAGGCTTAAAATAGTTGGAGCAATGTCGGATAATTTGCCATTACTTAGTTTAATTTTAGCTAGATTATTGCCAATTAAAATGCAGGGTACCGGGTTAGTAGTATGGGCGGTATGAGGTTGGTTATTGTCATCTTTCATACATTCGATATTGCCGTGATCGGCGCTAATTATCATTAGACCATCTTTAGCTAAAATTGCTTTTTCCAGAATTACTAATTGTTGATCAATTGCCTCGCAAGCTTTAATTGCCGGGTTAACCAGGCCACTATGACCGACCATATCGGGGTTGGCATAATTAACGATGATGAAATCATATTGACCTGACGCAATTGCTGCTGCTAATTTTTCAGTTAACTCAATTGCCGACATTTCCGGCTTTAAATCATAAGTAGCAACTGCCGGTGATTTAACCAAGATTCGATCTTCACCAAGAAATTCTGTTTCTCTTCCCGCACTAAAGAAAAAAGTTACATGAGCGTATTTTTCAGTTTCAGCAATTCTTAATTGTTTAAGATTTTTTCTAGCTAAAATCTCTGGCAGTGAATTGTTAATCTGAATTGAGGGAAATAAAATCTGATAAAAATTATTAAGCTGATTAGAATATTCGGTGATGGCAATTTTGCTGGTAAAATCAATCTTTTTAGTTTGAAAATGCTTAAAATTTGGATCAAGTAAAGCATAAGAAATTTGTCTAATGCGATCTGCTCTAAAATTAGCCACTAATAAAGCATCTCCATCTCTTTGTCCCTTCTCCCCTTGTGGAAGAGACTTAGGGTGAGGGGTGGAGTTGGATTCTGTTCCTAAGTAAGCAGGGTGGCCCTCGCCCCGGCCCTCTCCTACAAGGGGAGAGGGGGAAAGAGCTCTGATTACAGTTGGTAAAATAAACTCATCAGTGATTCCTTGATCATAAAATTCTTTAACTGCCTTGATTGGATCATTAGAATAATTGCCAACCCCTAAAGCGATGGCATCATAAGCCTTTTGAGTACGATCCCAATTATGATCGCGATCCATTGCAAAATAACGTCCGCAAATCGTCGCAATTTTGACATTATCATAATCTTTAGTTGCAGCTAAGAATTTTTCTAAATAATCAATCGCACTTTTTTGCGCTACGTCACGCCCATCCAAGAAAGCATGCAAAGCAACTTTTACATTATTTTGTGCCAAAAATTTAGCCAAAAAAATTATATGATCAAAACTAGAATGCACTCCGCCATCAGATAAAAGGCCAAGCAAATGGCAAGTCCGGTCACTATTTTGTAAATTTTTAACTAATTGCCGCAAATATTGATACTGCTCTAATTCATGATTTTGAATCGCCAAATTAATTCTCACCAAATCCTGAAAAATAATCCTGCCGGCCCCAATTGTCATATGTCCAACTTCTGAATTGCCCATTTGGCCTTCAGGTAGTCCAACATCAAGTCCGGAAGTCTGTAATTGAGAATTAGGGTAATCCTTTAAATAACGCCGATAATTTGGCGTTTTAGCCATGCTGATTGCATTATAGTCAGAATCACCTGCAACCCCCCACCCATCTAAAATGCAAAGCAAAATTGGCTTGTTCATGCTATTTAAAAATAAAAAACTCAACTAAAAATAAAATCATTATCACTCAACCAAACAAACCCATCAAGCTTAATATAAAATTCTGTATGATCGCTAATATAAGTAGAATCCCCATGATGTTCAATTGCCAAATCTCCATTATGTAAACTATCACGATCAAATCCCATATCACGCAATTCGATTTTATCCCTGCCTACTTCAAAATCCATAATCGTATCAACCTCAGTTGCTAGTGATGAATCATTATATGACTCAAAGATAAAAGTGTCATTACCATAATCACCACGCAATATGTCTTTACCAATTCCGCCATATAGCATATCATCGCCTTCACCGCCGTTTAAAACATCATTTCCTTTATCGCCCATCAGATAATCATCTCCGGTTCCGCCATTTAGATTATCATCCCCTTCACCACCATCCATGTCATCATTTCCTTCACCACCATCAAGATAATCATTGCCTTTACCACCCTTCATATAATAATCGCTGCCATTTTCACCATATAATTTATCATCACCATCATCACCAAGTAGTTTATCGCTACCATCACCACCATGTAATTCATCATTACCATCGCCGCCACTGACGAGATCATCACCTTGCCCACCATCAAGATAATCATTACCTCTTTCGCCTGACAAAGCATCATCACTTTCTTCGCCATATAATTTATCATTTCCTTCATTGCCATGTAATTCATCACCACCAGCGCCGCCATGTAATTCATCATTTCCTAATTCACCGGATAATAAGTCGCTACCTGCTCCGCCACTGAGATAATCGTTTCCCACTCCTCCAGTTAGCTCATCATTACCATCTTCGCCATAAATTCGATCATCTCCTTCTTGCCCCCACAAGGTGTCATTTCCTAATCCGCCATGTAACTCATCATTTCCATTTTCACCAAATAAACCATCATCTCCTTCGCCACCATTTAAATAATCATTTCCCACTCCTCCGGCCAGCTCATCATTACCATCTTCGCCATAAATTCGATCATCTCCTGATTGCCCCCACAAGGTGTCATTTCCTAATCCGCCATGTAACTCATCATTTCCAGTCTCGCCAAATAAGCCATCATCTCCTTCACCACCATCCAAATAGTCATTTCCTATTCCCCCATTTAAAGCATCATTACCAATGCCGGCGTACAATTTATCATCTCCTTCCTGACCAACCAATAAATCATTCCCTTCTTCGCCATATAATCTATCATTTCCTTCCTGACCCCACAAACTATCATCACCATATCCACCATGCAGTTCATCATTACCTAGATTGCCCCATAAACGATCATTTTCTACTTCACCATCCAAATAGTCGTTTTCTATACCGCCAAAATAATCAGCTTTTTGAAAGGCTGATTCACCATCCTTTTCTAAATTTTTAGCGATAATATCGGTTGAGTTATTGTTAGTTTTTTCCATGAAGTTAAGATTTTGAAGATCTAATTCTTTCGATAATTGATTTGTCATAAGTTTAAGATTTATTGGTTAATAATTACAAGATAAGTATTTTTCAATATCGATAATTTTTTTTAATAATCAAGCTAAGATTAATTTTAGCCAGAATTTTGTAAAACTCCTATTAAAATCAAAAAGTCCGACCAGAATTCTGATATGCTTTAAAGCTAGGTAAAGCTTGATCCTTGGTTGAAACAATTGGGTCTTTAATTGGCCATTTAATATTTAAATCAGGGTCATTATAAGCAATTCCGCCATCTCCTTCTTTTGAGTATTGATTATCAACCTTATACATTACATCAGCTGGTTCATTACCAAGCACACAAAAACCATGAGCAAAACCTGCCGGAATATAAAGCATTTTGCCATTTTCACCATTTAGTTCAATTGCAAAATGCTGGCCAAAAGTTGCAGAATTTTTTCTAATATCTACTACCACATCCCAAATTCTTCCCCTGCTACAGCCAACTAATTTGGCTTGTGATGGGTTTTGTTGATAATGCAGGCCACGAATAACGCTAGGCAGTGAATAAGAAAAATTATCTTGAAAATATTCAGTTGGTAAGCCAAGTTTGGCAAAAGTTTTTTTATTGAAGCGTTCGACAAAAAAACCGCGAGAATCTTGGTAAATATCAAGTTGAACTATTTTTAGATCAGCTATAAGAGTATTGGCAATATTCATTTTATCAGTAATTATTAATCAGATTAGTGATTTTTAACACCTCTTCATCACTAAGACCTGGATAAAGTGGCAGGCTTAAAACCTGATGATGAATCTTTTCAGTTATCGGTAAGGAAAAACTTGCAAATTCCTGGTAAGCAATTTGTTTGTGTGGCGCAATTGGGTAATGAATCACGGTTTGTACAGCATTTTCTAAAAGATATTTTTGTAATTGATCGCGATTGTCATTTCTGATCACAAATAAATGCCAAACATTTGCAGATTCTTGGCCTAATTCCAATTGATGTGACAATTTTGGTAAAATTATTTTAGGATTATTAATATTTTGGCAGTAAATTTTGGCGATTTTTCTACGATCTTCATTTTCTTGATCAAGATATTGCAGCTTAACTTTTAAAATTGCTGCCTGAATTTCATCAAGTCTGGAATTAAAGCCCTTATAAAGATTATGATATTTTTGATGTGAGCCGTAGTTTCTGAGTGCTTTAACTATATCAGCAAGTTTATCGTCATTAGTAGTAATTGCTCCACCATCTCCTAAAGCCCCAAGATTCTTACCCGGATAAAAACTAAAGCCGCTGGCATCACCTAAATTACCAGTCTTTTTGCCATGATAAATAGCGCCATGAGCTTGCGCCGAGTCCTCAATGACTTTTAAATTATATTTCTTAGCAATGTCATTGATTTTGTCCATTTCAGCACATCTACCATAAAGATGTACCGCTAAAATTGCCCTGGTTTTATTGGTAATTTTTTTAACAATTAGATCGGAATCAATATTGTAGCTATCTATGTTTGGCTCAATCAAAACCGGTTGTAAATTATTAGCGCTAATTGCCAAAATTGAAGCAATGTAAGTATTGGCAGGCACAATAACCTCATCACCATCTTTTAGAATCCCAAGCTCCTTGTAAGCTCTAAAAATTAAAATTAAAGCATCCAAGCCATTAGCCACCCCAAGACAATGCTTAACACTGCAATATTTAGCAAATTCATTTTCAAATTCCGCAACTTCTTTTCCCAAAATATACCAGCCTGAATCCAGAACTCTTGCAATAGCTTGTTCTAGCTGTCCTTGATATTTGGAATTAATTTTTTTGAGATCAAGAAATGGGGTCATTGTTTTTATATATTCAATTCATAATGATCATAGCAAATTGCTCTGCCACCAAACATTTCCTTTTGGTTAATTAAGCCTTCATTTAAATATTTTCCTTGTTGCTCAGTGGAAATACCAAAATCAAAATATTTTTTGTTTTTATATTCTTCTTCCAGTAAGTACCAAATTATTATATCTAGGCCACCAATCTCCATTCCAATTTTGCTATTTGCCATATACTGAGTATGAGTAATATTTTTATTTTCAAATATTATAATACCCGCAACCATAGACTCTTCTTTAAATGAGGCGAATAATTTTATGTTATCAGGAAAGTTGTTAGCTAATAATTTTATTTCTTCTATATTGTGAACTGGTCTAGCGCTATGTTTTTGTAAAGTTATCTCCTCTATTTCCATAAAACTTTTCCAATCATAACTTCTTTTTACAATTAAATTATTTTGCCTTGCTTTGCTTAATCCGCATTTTTTGCTTTTACTAAATCCTAATTTTTTATTAATATAAATTGTAGTTGCAATGTCTCTTCTCGATAAAGAGGCATTATTTTTAAATAATGCATATAAATCCTCTTCTGAGGGCTGATTATGATAGATATAAGGGATTGCTTTATAAACTAGTTTACGAATATTGTTTTTTTGCAAATATTTTATTAGTTCACCAAAAATATCCAACATCAAAGAGGCCTTCATCTTGTTATTAATTATGAATCCTCCATATGTCAATCCCTGATGACTATATAAAACTTCATCTCTCAAATTAGCGGGCAATAAAGCTACCAATTCTTTTTCTTGATAAAACATCAATGAATGATCAATAAATCTGTCAGAGTGATAATCCATATAATCACGATTTAAGAGAAAGGTGCCATTCTTCGAATTTTTTACAAACTCATTCCAAATATTTTGTTGATTTTGGCAATATTGATTTATTTCAATCATATTTTTATTATGTCTTATAGATTAATATATCATCTCTTCTGCCTGGCATTGACATGACTATAATATACTCAAGTTCTTTCGAACCTTAATATATTTATTTTTTTACATCGCATCGCCGCCGCCCCACGCTCGTGGGGATCTCCGATATATTGAAGTAGCTTCAGTATATGAAGCGCATCTATCAAAATAAGCTATACTTACAATTAATTGCATTATTAATTCATCAATTTTATCAAGATGTTGAGATAATTCTAATGACGGGTTTAAGTTAAACCTATGATCGAATTTTATACTAGAGTTTTTGTTCATAGATTCTAGAAAAAATCATATTATTTGTTAAAAACTGAACTTTTTATGTGGCTGGTTGAGATACCTTCCGTCCTGGTAAGATATACTACCTCGCAATATTCTTTTAAAAAATCAAATTCGCCTTTCCAATCATCGCCAATAACAAAAAGACCTATATCATATTTCTTTATATCACTAATTTTTTGATTCCAGTTACTTTCCATAATTATATTGTCAACATATCTAATTGATTCTAATATCAATTTTCTTTCTGCATATTCATGATAAGAATCTTTGTGCTTTAATTTGTTAAATTCGTCCGATGACAACCCTACAGTAAGATGATTACCTAATTCCCTTGCTCTTTTCAATAAATTAACATGACCCCAATGTAATAGATCAAATGTTCCATATGTAATTACCTTTTTGATTTTTTGCATAACTAATTTTTAACCGCTATTTTAATTCTTAAATATTAACCTGGAAAAGCAGTATTTCCTATAAAACCAGCCTTTATAAGAAATATTGTATTTCCTGATAAGAAAATAATAATATTCTAATCTGATTAAAAATTTTTGAATAAAAGAACTATTTTGATATTTAAGGAATTTAAGCGTAGTATGACATTTATCAATAGTTATACAGTCTAAATATTTATCAATTAAATCAAGCATTATTCTTGCTTTGTTCTTATATAAAAATTTATAATTACCAAGATGGCGAAGCATCGAAAGGTTTTTATATTTTGGATAAATTTGTAATTCGATATCATAATCAATCAAATTTAAAATTTGTTGTTCCATCTCTGATTTATTATTCCAAATACTATTTTTTACCTGACGATAACAAGACATTGATTGGTCAATGTAAAAAATAGAGCCAAAGCCTAGCATGTAGAATGTAATAAGATTATCGTCAAAATAATTTTGGTTACAAAATGCTGGAAAATTTTGTTTGAAAATATTTCTAAATACAAAAGAGAAGTTAGGAAAATATAAATTGGGCCAATATTCTTCTATAGTGATTTTGCTGTTAAGAACTTTAGTTATTAATGGCTTTCTTTGATTTGTCTCTTCATATAAATAATCCACATTATGCGCACATCCAATGCAGTCAGCATTTTTTGGATCATCTAAGATATCTATTTGGGTTTGTAATTTTTTATTATCAGTATAAAAATCATCACCATCTAGAAAAGCTATATATTCTCCATATGCTTGCTTTATAAGGTTAATACGATTTTTTGATGCTCTAGAAATCGAATTATATTTTTTGTTTTGATTTCTATCCATAATTGATATTTTCATTTTGCCAGGATATTTATCTTGCCAGGCCTGAACTTTTTTTACGGTGCTATCAGTAGAGCCATCATCTCCGACTAATATTTCAAAATTAAAGTTAGTTTCCTGAGATAAAATACTGCTCAAAGCCTGGTCGACATATTTTTCCTGATTGTAGAATGTCACCAATATGCTTAGTTTTACTGCTTTTTGGTTGTTTTCTAAAATGACCATTTCCGATTATTTTGCTGTTGAAAATCCTTTTTGAGCGATTCTTTGATATAGTTACCCGCACCTCCAGGTTGAAAATAAAATTCCTGACTGATAATTTCTGATCTTTTACTTTTAAGAGGATCGTTACCAGATTTAATCATATCAATAGTTTCTCTTAATTCCTGCCAATTTTTAGCCCAGTAGAATCCTTCTGATAATTTTTGACCGAAATCATTAAAATGGTTGGTTTTATGGCAATATATTATTGGCTTACCGGTCAATAAATATTCAGGCATCAATGAAGTTATATCTGCTATTAAGGCATCTGATGAATAAAATGTTGCAAGATATTCCTTTTCTTCATCTATTGAACTATTTGCAGTATTGAAATATAGCTTACATTGCATAACTTCTTGTTCAGACATGTTACCGCTAGCGATATATTCTAAAAATGCTTGTGGATGAGGGCGAAAAACCAATTCAATATCCGGGTTACTCTTGGCATATTCGATAATTTTATTTTTATAATCAAAGAAATGACAATTACTCTCAGAAACGCACCAGCGGGGAGTCCAAATTAACCGAAATTTATTTTGGCTTCTGGAGAATTTCCATATTTTGCTTTCAGAATCTTTATATTTTTCTAATTCATCAAATCTTGGGTAACCACTAACAATAATATTATTTTCCAAAGAGCCTCTAACTGATTTTATTCTATCCCAATATTTTTTTTTATAATTGACATTCTCAGCAAAGATAAGACTTAAATCATTAAAAAAATCTTGTTGATAAATAGAATCCTCAACCTCACCTTTAAATACCAGCATCCCATAATGCATATAACATAATTTGGTATATTTAGCAACGGTTTTACTGTGATATTGAGGGGGGCGAGTAATATTATACGGAGTCTGGAAGAATAAATATTGCGGACTCAATGTTTTTAAATCAAGCCATTTTTTGTTTTTCTCATCATAACCATTTAACGCATTATTTGATATTTTTTTAAAAAACTCATAAGCTCCTTCATCTATATATTCGTCATGTTCTAATCCTTTTTGTGGAAGCTGTTTTTTTGTTGGTATGGCAACTATCATTGGATTAAATAACGAATCACGCACCAATTCATCATATAATGTTTTTAAAGAGCCCCATAACTGAGGGCGATTACAAACAAAAACGACGGTTATTTTTTTATCAAGACCCTGATTTTCTTTTTGCTTTTGCCTTCTTGACCAGAATTTTAATCTACGAAGATTCATAATCAGTTTTTAATTTTAGTAATGTAATCTAGAAACTCTTGATAATCTCTAATATAATCTTCTTCATCATAGTAATTATCAGCTAAAACCATTAAAACACAATCAGCGGAGAAATCAAACATTTCACGCCAAATTAAGGACTCAACCAAAAGACCTTGATCGGAAGAATTGAGTAAAATTTCTGTTTTTTTACCATTATCAAGTAATATCTTACAACTACCGCTAACGCAAATTAGAACTTGTCTAAGGTTTTTATGAGCGTGGTAACCTCTTCTAGTGCCATTTATGGTGCCAAAAATGTAATATACTCTTTTAATATCAAAAGGGATATTTTTGTTTGACTCTAAAGAGATTAAACTTCCTTTTTCATCGCCATTTATTTTAAATCTAATAAGCTCCATTTGACCCAATATATTTTTTAAAGTTTTTATAAAGACAAGATTATGATTTTTTGGGTTACAAATCTATTATTATTCTTTGATGCATTCAAGATGCTATATTTTTATTAGCTATTTTTGGTATTCTGATTTCATTTTTTGGTTTTTTAAAACATTACTTATAACTTTAATAACTTCTTTATATTTTTTTTTGCATTTCTTGCCCAAGCTAAGTTCACAATATTTGTCTATCAAAGGATTTTCGCTGGTTAGATTAAAGAAATCAGAAGCTTGAAAATTAAAATTTTGATATATCTCATTTCGTGATTCTTCATTCATTAATAGGTCATATGCTATTTTTATAGCAAAGTTTTTATAGCAATTATCAATAATGGAATTAGATCTGCGGCTATTTTTTAATGCTTCTTGTAGTAAAAAGAAGGGCAAATATGTTTTTTTGTCTGTATTAACATCATCCTTGGCGTTTGGAAAAATCTGCTTTAACTCTTCTATATTTTTAATTTTTAAAAAATTTTCTAAGATTTTTGTAGTTTCAAAATGTATCCTAGAAAAAAAGTTACTATTTGATTTTGTATTGCTTATGTTGCTTAGATTATCCCCTATTCTGTAATAAGTTAATTTTTGTTCAATAAAACCTATATTATATCCCTTGATTAATATTTTTATCCATGCATCGAAATCTTGGAGTTGTAATAAACAGGGATTTAAACCGCCAATGCTTATTAAAATATCTTTTTTAATTAAACAGCTGGGAGCGCACAGAAAATTTCCCTTATAAAAAAAATAATTGAGAATCTCATATCTTGAGTCAAAAGACTGATTAAATGCTTTCATCATCTTGTGATCTATTGGTGAATTATTTACATCTATAGTTTGGACATGGGTAAATACAGCGTCAATTTCTGGATTTGAGGCTAAAAAATTAAATGTTTTTTCAAGTCTGGTTCTCTCCATCATATCATCAGACGCAATTAGGGCTATTAGGTTACTATTTGCATGGTTTATTGCTATATTGGTATTAATTGAAGGGCCTTGATTGCGCTTGTTTTCTATGATTTTTATTCTGGGATCTTTAAAATTCTTTATTATCTCTAAGGTATTATCTTTAGAATTATCGTCAGAAATTATTATTTCGAAATCCTGAAATGATTGATCTAATATACTATTCAAAGTATGAGTTATATAATTTCCATGATTGTAAGATGGTATGCAGATTGATATTTTGGGCATAGTTATTAATTTTTAAATAAGAGATTCGCTATTTTTGATAGTAATTGTCTAAGTTGATATATTTTATTTCTTTTTATCATTTTTTGCTTCCAAAGCATTATTCCGTAAGGGTAAAGAGCTGAAATTTCAAGGTATTTTTTAAAGCTAAAGCCAAAATCTTTTTCTAGAATTTTTAAGCAATCTGGTTGGCTTGATATTTTTTTGCATAAAAGATTTAATCCAAAATTTTGAATATTTGCCAGATTTTTTATTTTATTGGTACTGAAAAAAGATTGAATAGCAAGATCTAACATATAAATGAACCCAGGATAATTATTTGGAGCCGTTGTTGAATAGCTAGGAAAAATCTTACTGAATTCCTCAAAATCTTTAATATGAGAATAATTATAAAGTAACCCCTGACTTTCTAGGTGATATCTAATTGCAGTTGATGATTTTTTAGCGCTCAGATTGGCATTATTTTTTAATAATCTAAAGTTAGTTAATCCTTCTTGTATTATATGGATTTCGTAGCCAGCCAGACATATTCTAACCCACATATCTAAATCAAGCAAAACTATAAAAGACGGATTAAACAGACCAACATTGAGGTAACAAATTTTTCTAGCCAAAGAGCTTGGATAACATAAGCAATTTCCGTGATAAAAAAAACTATTGAGCCACTCATATCTACTCTTGTTTTCTATTTTTTCAAAAGTTTTTGTGCAGATAATTTTATCATTTTCTCCAATTGTATTAGCTGCAGTAAAGCAAATTCCATATTCAGGATTCTCATCTAAAAATTTAACCTGTTTTTCTAATTTTTCTACTTGCCAAGAATCATCAGAATTGATAATTGCTATATATTCGCCTTGGGCTAGATTAATCAGTTCATTAGTGTTTTGAACCATACCTCGATTATAGGGAGATTGAAAAACCTTAATTCTGTGATCTTTATCATAATCTTTGGAAATATTGAAAGTCTTATCTGTTGATTGGTCATCCATTATCAGAAATTCCCAATCCTGAAAATTTTGTTTTAAGACGCTTTCAATTGCAGAAGCAACAAATTTCTCATGATTGTAAGATGACATGATTACTGATACTTTAGGCATATTGGCAATATTTATGTTAATAGTTTTTGTAATTCATTTCAGAATTTTCTCAATTTTTTGAACTGAATCTTGAATCTAAATCTGGTTACTTTAGTTTTATATTTACTACTTTTAAAGTTTGGTCGCTTCCTCTTAACTGATCAATAATTCCAATCGTAAAATCATATCAAGAAATATAGCCCCCATCATTTAGATGATAGATTTTATTATGGAAGCCTCTATATAATCATAATACTACTTTAATAATTTTGATAGTATTTTCTGTCGCAAAATTTGCTGATATGGGGCTGCCAATTCTTGGCTTCTCTTCTGCCTTCCGTCAATATTGATGGCAAGTATGGCATTGATGATAAAATCTGACTTTGGGAGTAAATTATTTAAGTAATTATCTAGGGTCGATAAATTTTGATAAATAGACTAACTAGATTAGAATCAACTCGACCATTTCTACTAAAGATCGCAATGTTAGTGTTTGTTATGTTCTGCCACAAATAATTACAATATTTTTCATTTACTTGTCTGTTTTACAAAATTTGAGATTTCATCCAATGCTGTTTTGGCGCTAATCTCATTAATAATCAGGCCTTTATCGTATTTTTTAACATATTCCGATTGGGCGCCGATATCAAAGCAGGCAATTTTAATGTCCATTAGCATAACTTCGTGAGTTGTATAACTGAAGGTTTCTGGCCATATTGATGATATAAAAACTATGTCTATTTGATTATTTTCAATAATTTCTGGTAGGTTTTTTCTATCATATTTTCCAAGAATTTTTAGTGCCAAATTAGCTTTCTTTTTACATTTACCAATAACAATTATCTTAATTGGTAAATCATTATTGATGATGATTTTAGACATCTCTTCCACTATATCGCAACCCTTTATTTTATTTAAGGATCCCATGATTCCGATATTTAACATTTTAGTTGTTTTAACAATATTGGCTTTCCTTAAAAAAGGAACATAGTGAGCTACATTATTGATTTTATTGGAGATGGCTGGATAAAATTGACTAACAATTTGTTTGGAATCGCTAGAAAAGCATAATATTTCATCTGCCTGATTGGTTAAAAATTCTTCCCATTTTTTAACATTTTCTTGTGCTAAGGCACTGCAATTGCAATGATTTTTATTGCTGATCATGTCACATTTAGTGCCATCATTTTTGGTTAGACTAATATTTTTGCAGATGCTGGCAAAATCATGTATTAACATAGTGGTTTTGGTACTATTATTCTTGATTTTTTTGATAAAATTAAAAACAACATCAATATCTAGAAAGAAAGAAATCTGATTAATATAAATTTCATCGATTCTTATTTTGCTGTATAAGTTTAAAAGTTCTTCGAAATTATTGAACAAAACCGAGGCAAACTCTTCTTTAAATGTGATTTGAAGATTTAGCTTATTTAGCTTTTTTTTGTAGATAATGACAAATATATAATTATTATCCTTTAAATGAGCGATTCTATTTTGAAGATATAAATCTGAGCCGCCTCCCCATTCATGATGAAGATAGATAAGTTTTTTATTTTCTTGATTTAGATTAGAAATAATCTTTTTAAAGGCTGATTTATTTTTTTGATTACCAATTTTATTTTGATATCTGTATTTAGCTTGTTGTAATTTTTTAAATAATTTGCATATGAAGTTATTGCAATTTACTAGCGGTAGATTCATAAAAAATTCTTTTTGGTAAAAAATTATGTCATTTTACTAGCAATATAATCTAGCTGACCATCTTCTAAAGACATAATAGAGATAGGTATTAAAGTCACAATCATCAGATATTACTGAAGTCTATTTTTTAAATATTGGATCATAAAAATGTCAAATTTTATCCTGCAATTATTGTATTATTTGACAATATTAATCATGAGTTCTTCCATAAATATCTTGAAATCTCTTTATATCATCTTCGCCTAAATAGCTGCCAATCTGCACTTCTATAATTTCTGCACTTTCATTACTCTCATTTGAAAG
>JACCDN010526189.1_pt1 | contig 33035 bp, 21 predicted proteins | sample 7441691 | NCBI WGS metagenome assembly JACCDN01 (sample SAMN15323439, study PRJNA562643) | freshwater metagenome | isolation source: river surface water | place: USA:Blue River Watershed | collected 2017-08-16
AATTTTTGCTTTTTCTGCTGGACTATATTTTGTATGTTTTTCAGCCATCTCGCCTCCTGAATTTTTAGACGAGAATTATATCTTAACTACCCCGCTTCTGTGGTCTGAATTTGTTCGCCCACTATACACCTCACACCAACAGAGATCGATAAACTCATTGCGGCAGCTAAGCAAGTTGGACGACACGGATTACGTGACGCAACCATGATTTTAGTAGCTTATCGGCATGGGTTACGTGTATCAGAATTAGTATCCTTACGCTGGTCGCAGGTTGATTTTAAACAAGGAATACTCTACATCGTACGATGTAAAAATGGGTTATCCGCACAGCATCCTTTGTTTGGTCCTGAACTTCGGGCTTTGCGTCAATTGAAACGAGATTACTCAGACACAGATTATTTGTTTATGACAGAACGTAAAGCACCCATGATAACGGATACTTTCCGAAAGATCATAGCCCGCGCAGGTCAGCAAGCGAAACTCGGTTTATCAGTACATCCTCATATGCTTAGGCACTCTACGGGGTTTAAATTGGCCAATGATGGACGAGATACCAGAACGATCCAACATTATTTAGGCCATAAAAATATACAGCACACAGTACGTTATACTGAAGTAGCTTCCATTCGATTTAAAGGATTTTGGAATGATTAAAAGTAACTCGGAAATTTCTGAGGTTTACGCCTAGAAGGCCTAACAGGACAAGGCGCACAAATAGATACCACTACACCCCATGGGCGATTAGTTTTTGGCTTGTTTGCAGCGTTAGCTGAATTCGAGCGAGAACTTATTGTAGAGCGTACAAAGGCAGGACTTTCCGCTGCTCGAGCACGAGGTCGACGCGGCGGTCGACCTCGTAAAATGGATAAAGAAACACTACGCATGGCAATGGCTGCCATGGCTAATCCACAGTCAATTGCCACAGAAGTGGCGAAAAGACTGAATATCACTACTGCGACACTTTACACGTATGTCAATGGTGACGGTTCATTGAAGGAAACGGGTATAAAACTGTTACATCGGTAAATTTACTTAATGTTTTGACAAAACGGCTTAACGTGCATTTACGCACGTATCTTCCTGATACCCTTAGTTCAGCTATTTACACACTTCTTCTAAAGACGCCCTCTCAACTCATTGAAATTAAAGGTTTTTCTACAAGCTCGACTCCTAAATCTTTAGCGCGCTTTTTCAAATTTTTTAACATGCGCTGACGATAGTGCTCTTCATAATAAGTTTGTCCCGTTTCCTTATACGCTATTTTTTTACTTAACATCGTAAAAATAATCGTCGCTAACTTATGGGCTGCCGCAGTTGTTGCCTTGGGTGCTCCCAAACGGGCTTTTAATCGGCGAAAGAAAGCGCCTAAGGCACTTTTACTTTGATGCAGTGTGCTGGCGACCATCCGCAGTATACTGGCAGCGTAATTGGATGTGCGTTTACTTTTCCCATCTAGACGTTTCCCACCGGATACTTTATTGCCAGGACATAAACCTAACCACGAGGCAAAATGCTTGCTACTTTTCCATCGACTCATATCAAGCCCGATCTCCGCTACTAGTCTAAAGGCGCTTGATGCTTCTATCCCCGGAACAGCCGTTAAGTCTACTCCCGTTATTCGCCATAAGTGAGACTTCAGATCAAAAGCAGGTGCATTTTTACAATGCGATTTTTTTTGTTTCACCATGTGTAGTGGCTTTTGTTCTGACACTTGCTCTACTTTCTCTATCCTAGCATTCTTTATTTTTATTAGCTGTCTCTCAATTTCTACATCACAAGCCGCTATTTTTTCTTTATAGGTATCATAAAGCTCCAGGGCTTGTTTCAGGCAAAAAATATGTTCTTCTCGGTAATGACCGGTTAAAGATTTCTCAATCACTTCTTCGGATTTCTTACATCCTTTATCCCGGTAGCTTGCCAGTTTTCTAGGATCATATTCACCCGCGACAATCGCACGAATGATCTTTAAGCCCGTTACCCCGCTAATATCACTTAATACATGCTGTAATTTAAGGTTCATCTGGCTTAAAGCTTTTTGCATCCGTTGAATATGACCTGATGCTTGTTCTATCAACATACTTCTGTGGCGCGAATATATTTTTAGTTTATTGATCTCTTCAGCCGGGCGAAAGGCAGCATTCAATAAGCCATACGTGTGTAACTGCTGGATCCATTGGCAATCCAGTACATCCGTTTTACGACCGCTCACATTTTTTACATGGCGTGCATCGACCAAATTCACCTTAAAACCTCTGGATTCCAACAATTCATACAAGGGTATCCAATACACCCCTGTTGATTCCATGGCAACGGTTTGTATCCTACATTGTTCTAACCAATCCGCTAATTTGTGCAAATCAGGGGTGAATGCTGCAAATTCACGCACACATACCTCATCACATCCTGGGGGAACCGCTACAAAATGAGATTCTGCTCCGATATCTATACCCGCTGCCAGCCGGTTGATGTGTTCCAAATGCTTCGGTAACTTCATCGCGTAATTCTTGTTGCTTTTCTTTGACTTCCCTGGACATTTTTTAGTAATCTGCTTAGGCATATCGTTATCTCCTCTTAAAGGTTGAAAAAACGATATGTTTGTGGTGCAGGGGTTGAAAAGGCGCGATCTTCTAAACGGGATGATATGCAAAAAATATCTCACCAATCATATTGTCGCTTAACCCCTGTAACCATACTTAAGTACAGGCAATAAGGCACTAATGTGTAACCGGCTTTTACAACCACAAACACACCAGCTTAGATTTTACCTATCTCTTGCGTCTTTCTCTAATATTTCCCTAGCTTTTTCTAGGGTGGGAAACTTATTCTGACACTCCCGCACTAAAGCCATTTAGGTTAAGATATTTAATTATTTGGCTTAAACCGGGTTCATCATGGATCGTTTCATGATCACCATCTATATGGTAAACGTTAATTGTTCCTGAAGTATAATTTCTCCAATAATTATGATCAACTTTATCATTTAATTCATGATATTGATCTAATTTTTTAGCTTTAAAAAGATTAATATTAAGATTTGATTTTTTAACTTGAAAATTTAAAAGAAGCTTCATTAATTGCCATCTCGCTTCCTGTAAATACTGCTTTTGATTTTCTTCAATATCAAAAAGTTCATTTTCAAATTTACTATCCTGCTCCTGCATAACTTTATTAAAAGTTGATTTGTTGTTAAAACAATCTGGAAATTCTGCCCAAGAATCAAACATAGATATGGACTTAACATCACACCCCATTTTCATCAAATGAATAGCTATTTCATAAGCAATCGTACCTCCCATAGAAGAACCCATCAAAATATATTCTCCACTTTTTTGTATTTTGAGTATCTCCTTCATATATCGTTTTGCAAGCTCCTCTAAAGTTTTCGATCTTATTAGCTGTTTACCATTTATATTTATATTTTGTATTCCATAATAGTTATATTCATCTGTCAGCCTATTGCTTATCTTTAAGTATGAATTAACTGATCCGCCAACTGGGTGTATAAAGAAAACATTTTTATTGGTTCTATTGTGGTTAATCGTAAGTGGTATGACAATATCAGTTGATTGGGTATTAAGAATTTTTGCCGAATAAAAGCTAGCTATTTTATCTATAGTGTTAACATTAACAATATCGGACAACGAAATTTTAATGCCAATTTTTTTAAGTTCTGATGACAACCTGACTGCGTTTAAAGAGTTTCCTCCTAAATCATAAAAATTATCGTAAACACTCAACGACTCAGAACCAAGAATATTAATAAATATCTCTGCTATTTTGTATTCAATATCCAAGCGGTTCGTTTCATAAACTCTGCCAATAATCTCTTCTAGTTTTTTAGAAGCAGGCACTAAATCCAGGCTGCACAAGCTATTTTTATTAGTAACATAATCTATTTCAGTCTCAACATCTGGCTGTATCCAAAATGATTTTTTTATAAATTGATAGGCTGGAAGATCGTATAAGTTATAATCATTAGAAGCTAATTTTTCCTGCTCTTTATCGAAAACATTAACCTTTATTCCGTATAGCCACATTTTTTTTACTATTTCATCTTTTGAAAAAAAATCGACATTTTTACCCAATGTACTTAATGCCTTTATTTCTTGGTTTTCATATTGTTGATATTGATTGACGAAGTTTTTCAAAGAACTGCCTGGACCAACCTCAACAAAAACAGGCGCGGAAAATTTACTTATTATTGTCTTAATCCCTTTTGAAAATTCAACTGGTTTTATCATGTGCATCCCAAAGTATTTAGCAGAAGGAAGATTATTTTCTTCAAAAAAATCACCTGACAAATTGGACACGACAGAAGGAAAAGAAAGTGGGTAGAACTTTACTTTCTTTAAAGCTAGAATAAACTGGTCGCTTGCTTCTTTCATCATGGCGGAATGAAATGCACGATTTACATTTAAAACTTTACTCGCCACTTTAAATTTCGATAATTTTTTCTGTAGCTTTATTATTTGATTTCCTGGGCCTGACACAACGCACATTTTTGTAGAATTAATACATGCTATTTCCAAATCATCAAATAAAAAATCTTTGATAAATTCATTGGACTCTGAAATAGCTAACATCAGCCCAGGAAGAGAAGAAGATTGCATCAATCTGCCGCGCAAAATAATTATTTCTATACAATCATTAAAGCTAAATACCCCCGCAAGAGCTGCTGCAACATATTCTCCAATACTATGCCCGATATATGCCATTGGACTTATGCCTATTCGCTGAAGGAACTTTGCAGTCGCATAGCAGGTGAGAAATAATGCTGGTTGCGCCCAGTAGGTTTCTGAAAGGCTGTAAATATCGTTTATTTTTTCACTTTTAGGGTATAATGCAGGGTACAATATTTTTTTGAAATTTACTTTTGTTAATTTATTGATTATTGCAATACCTTCATCAACAATAGCCTTGAAATGATCATCGCTTTCATATAAAGAAAGCCCCATATTTTCAAATTGCGCTCCCTGACCAGGGAACATAAAAATAACTTGTTGTTCAGATAAAGAGTCAATTTTAGATTTAGTAATAAACGAATCATCATTTAACTTATCTAAAAGGTTCTCATAATTTGTGCAAGTAATACATGATCGATAAGCATAATGTTCTCTATTTAGTTGTAAAGTCAGTTCTAATTTTTGAATATTTACAGTTGGGTTTGAAAGTAAATATTTAAATAATTCAGACTTATAATTTTTTAGTGCTACCTCACTCTTGGCTGATAATGGAATAAAATATGTATTTTTTGTGTGCTGCTCTGTAGGGTTTTCTGAGTAAAGATAAGCTGTATTTTTATATTCCGTTACAATCAAATGTGCATTAGTACCACCGATCCCAAATGAACTGATTCCAGCAATACGATTTCTGTCACCACAATGCAAACTCCATTTTTTATTCTTAGTACTAATTGAAAATGGTGTATTCTCTATATTCAATTCATTATTTGCTTGAGTATAATTAGCTTGCTTAACAATAAGATCATCTTCAAACATTTTACAAATTTTTATTAATCCTGCAATACCAGATGCAGAATCAGCATGTCCAATATTGGCCTTGACAGATCCTAGATGACATTTAAATTTCCGATTAGAAGTGTTTGTAAAAGCATGGGCCAATGCTTGAACTTCTATTGCATCACCAATTCTTGTTCCAGTACCATGACATTCGATGTAAGAAATATCGTCTGAGCTAACCTCAGCCATTTTTTGCGCCTTTAAGATACAATTTATTTGTCCATCCGAACTAGGTGCGGTATAACTTACCTTAGAATTACCATCATTATTAATAGCATATCCTTTAATAACAGCTAGGATATTATCTTTATCTTCTTTTGCACGGCGCAAAGATTTAAGTAGCACTACACCACATCCAGATCCTAATGTTGTACCACTAGCCGCTTCATCGAATACACGACAATGCCCATCTTTAGAAAAAATAAGTCCATCTTTGTATTCATACCCCAGGACACCCGAAGGCAAAAAAGAAACTCCACCGGCAAGTGCCAAATCACATTTCCCAGATGATATTTTTTCACATGCCTCTACAACCGCCACCAGACTAGTTGAGCAAGCCGTATTGATATTCAGTGCAGGACCTTTTAGCCCAAGATGATAGCTAGCTCTTGTTGCAAGAAAATCTTTACCATTCGCCGTATTAACTTCCCATGAATTTATTTTATTTTTATAAACACTTTTTAATACATTTTCATGTAGGTAATTCATAGAACCACATCCAGCGAAAACACCTATAGCTAAATCTTTGCGTTTTGATATGTAGCCAGATTTTTCTAAAACACTCCAGCAACTCTCTAAAAATTTTCTTATTTGAGGATCCATAAACTTGGCATCTTCAAATGAAATATTCCAAAAATTAGGATCAAATTTATCAATATCAGGAGTTCGGCTATCAACTTGAATTTTATTATTATTCTCAATCTCGTTATTCGAATTAACAAAAATACTTTCTTTACTTTTTTTTAAAATTTCCCAAAGATCATCAATATCTAGACAGCCTGAAAATGAGCCTGATAAACCAATAATTGCAATGTCTTCATGAATGCCAACTTCCTGTCTATTTATATCATTAGTATCAACTGTATCTAAACGACTGCTTATAAAATTAACCAAACTAGAGAAATTTGAACACTTAAAAAAATCTGCAATAGAAAATTGCAGAGCAAAGTGTTTATTAATGCTATCTTTTAGCAGTGCCACTGAAATAGATGTGCCTCCCAAATCAAAAAAGCTGTCAGACTCTTTTATTTGATTTGCATGAATACCTAATATTTCTTCCCAGATTGCCCTAAGCTTACCCTCTGCCGTATAATCTCTAGTTTTGATAGCATTACTAAACGGCATAGCTTTATAAGATGGAAGTTTGCTTTTATCAACCTTGCCATTTTCATTAACTGCTATAGCACTCATTGATATAAAATATTGAGGAACCATATAGTTAGGCAATTTAGATAATAAATATTGCCGCAATGTATTTTCACAAATCTTTTGATCAGAAACATAATAAGCAACCATATATTTTGTATTGCTCACATCATCCGTACTATTAACCATAATCGTGCATTGCTTTATCCCTGAAAATAATAGCAAAACAGACTCAATTTCTGATGGCTCTACTCTAAAACCCTGCAATTTTACTTGAAAATCTTTACGGCCAATATACTCAATATTTCCATCTTCCAGCCATTTCGCTAGGTCACCTGTTTTATATAATTTTTTATATTCATTATTTTCAGCTAATTTTTCTGAAAATGGGTTAGCTATAAATCTTTCTTTAGTTAGCTGATCACTATTTAAATATCCTCTAGAAATACCAACCCCTCCAATATAAAGTTCTCCAGTGACACCAATCGGAACAGGGTTCATTGCAGCATCAAGGATATAACAAATTCTATTAGCCATCGGTTTACCAATGATAGTGTTTTTTCCACCATCATAGATGGCACCCGTACAGCCAATAGTTATTTCAGTTGGCCCGTAGCCATTCATTACTTGATGACCTGTATCTCGCCATCTTTGCATATAATATGTTGGACATTTATCCCCCATAATAACAATTTTTTTTGGATATTCTGTGATAGGTAGTATATTTATAATAGCAGCAGGAATTGCAGCAATTTCAATTTTATTATCTTGCAAGAATTTAGACAATTCTTCCATGTTTTTTCTAGTTCTGTCGGACGCAACAAATAAAGTTGAACCAGAAAAAAGAGCTGTATAAATTTCACTACCAATAGCATCAAAGCCGATCGACAAAAATGAACAAATGTTACATGGTGGCTTCAAATTATTATCTTTGATATATCCATATATGAAATTTGGAACTCCACTATGTTTTATCATTACTCCTTTAGGTTTCCCCGTGGTTCCTGAGGTATAAATAACATAAGCTAAATTATCTGATTTGCAAATATAGGGTAAATTATCATATTGCTCTTTAACATAGTGCTTTTTCCCTAGCTCTATATAATCAACAGTAAAAGAATATTTTTTTTGTAGTTGGCTTTGAGTTATTACCAATTTTGTTTGCGTATCCTCCAATATATAGTTAACCCTCTCTTCGGGGTAATCTGGATCTATTGGCACATAAGCCCCACCAGCTTTTAATATGCCTAATATTCCAATAACCATATCTAAGCTTCTATCAACACAAATAGCAATTAATGTATCTGGTTTAATATCTATTTTTGTAACTTTCTTATAATATTTTTGAATGTAATTAGCCAATTGATTGCTTAAAGAATTTAATTCTCCATATGTTAATTTTTGTTTTTCAAAGACAACTGCATTTCTGTCTGGATTTCGTGAAACTTGTTCTTCAAATAATTGATGAATTAATTTTTCTTGATTAAAAATATGTTTTGTTGCATTCCAGCGAAAGACAATTTGTTTAAATTCCTCTTCGGTCAGTAATGAGATCTGATTCCATGGACTATTTAATTTTTCAGGCAATTGCGATAAAATCGTCTCTAATTGTTGGAGGTAACGCATTGCTAAATTATTGGATAATTTATTCTCATGGTAGAGAAGCTTAATTTGTAATTGTTCTGAAATAGCATCTACCAGTATTGCCGTTTGGTAAGGAAGTTTTTCTACATGATGAAGCGCATGAATAAACAGAGAATTTCTACTGTTTTGTTTTTTAGATTTTGTGTTAAATACGACCAAACTACTAAATAATGAAAAAGCATCCTTGCGTAAGTTAGATAAGTCTATATGACTATAGCTATTAAGTTCGGAAATTTTTTCATGAATTTCATGCAAAATATTAATGCTTATCTTATCCTTATTCCAGTCAACTCTTAGAGGACATGTATTAATATAAAGTCCAACACTTTGATTTATATGCTGAATAGGTATATCTCTTCCAGAAACGATCGTGCCTACTATAGTTTGCTCATCTTGAGTATAGGTCTGTATTAGCTTGTGCCATGCAAATTGTATCAGCACATTCAATGTCAACCCTGTCTCAGATATCAATAATTTTAATTTTATATATAAATCATTTTGAATTTCTATGTGAACTTCATTTGACTGTTCTGCACATTCATTATTTTTCTGCAGATTATTGCTTGGGAATATATTAGGGGATTTAATATAATTTATTTCTTTCTTCCAGTAGTTTTTTGCCTCAGCATGATCAAGAGAATAATATAATTGTACATCTAGATAGGTATCGTCTTCCTGAATTGTTAATTGATGACTATTTTTAAGCTTCTCATAATAATGGTGAACTTCATCAAGAAGAATTTTCTCGCTTACACCATCTAAAATACAATGGTGATAACTTAAGATGATTTTGAAATAAGAATTATTTATTTTGATGAGATGAATCCGTAATAAACTAGGCTTTGATAGATCAAAATAAGATACCCTATCACTTTCTAACATATTCTTTATAAACTGATTCTGTTGCTTAATTTCTTCCAAATCAGAAATATCGCGATATCTAAAATCGGTTATTCCATTTTTATAGATGACTTGGACTATATCAAAATCCATATTAAAAAAAGTTCTCAATGCTGGATATTTTTCTATAGCTAATGACCAAGCTTTTTTATAATTTTCAACGCATAACAACTGTTTATATTCAAATATCATTTGAACATGGTAAGTAGAATCATTAGATTGCTTGAGGTAATTGTAAATAAAGCCTTTTTGTAAAATATTTGCTGGGAATACAGCTTGTATTTCATTAAGATCTTGCTTTGCTCTTTTTTCAAGTTTATCAAGCAACTGAGTGTCTAGTTTTGTTGTATTTAGAAATCTAGAAGTATTTTTTACTTTAGCGAAGTTAATGAGAGTTTTTGATTTATCATTTTTTATATTTTTTGCCATCACGGCTATACTTCTATTTTTAAAAATAAAATTTGAATCACAAATATATCCATGCTCTCTGAATATAGAGGCTAATTGTATTGACAAGATCGAATCACCACCTATCTTAAAAAAATCATCATAAATACTGATCTTGTTTATGCTAAGAACTGATTCTAGCCAAGCATGTATTAGTTCTTCAATTTTATTCCTAGGCCCAGCGTATATTTCAGTGCCTATGTTATATTTATCTGGATTAGGTAATTTTGTGCGGTCAATCTTGCCATTAATCGTTACTGGGAACTCCTCAATCCATATAAAATTTCTTGGGATCATATATTCAGGCAATACTTTTGATAATTGTTGTCTTAATTTTTTCTGCTCAATTATTTTATCTGAACTGTAATAAGCAATAATGTGGTTTACATTGATATTAGCATTTACAATCACACATGCCTGCCTAATATGCCGGATTGAGATAAGAACTGATTCAATTTCAGCCAATTCAATTCTATGACCTCTCAGTTTAATTTGAAAATCACTACGACCGATATATTTGAGATTGCCATCTGTTGACCAGCAAACCAAATCACCTGTCCTATATAACCGAGTATCACCATTTAATTTATCCTCTTGCGTTGCAAATGGATTCTCAATAAATTTTTCTGTTGTTAACGTGGCATCATTCAAATAACCCCGAGCCAACCCAATTCCGGAAATATATAACTCACCTTTTTTCTGTATGGGCACTGGACGCAACTGTTTGTTCAATACAAATACTTTTTCGTCATCCAATGGCTTCCCGATATAAATTGGTTGGTCTTTTTTGAGGACATAGAAAGTAGACCAGATGGTGGTTTCTGCTGGGCCATAGACATTAATAACTTGTTTGAAGGAGTCTAGTAAGCTCTCCCCAATTTTAAGAGATAGTGCTTCCCCCCCCACAAGACAAATTTTTTCTCTAAATACGTTGGGATATATTTTAACTAGCTGTTGTAATACGCTGGGAGTTTGTTGTACTATTGCGCAACGTGATATTTCTTTTTCCTCGACACTATCAGGCTTTGAAAGAATAACTGTACTTCCAGTCACCAAAGGTAAACCATACTCCAATCCAAAGATATCAAATACGTAGCTGCTTAAACTCAGTACATTATATTCAAGTAGGGTTGTAATGGAGTCCAATCGCCTATTGAACCTCTGAAGAAAACTTGAAAATGCCTGATGCTCTATCATAACTCCCTTAGGGCTACCAGTAGTTCCAGAAGTATAGATAACATAAGCAATATCTGTCGGACTACTTATCTTTTCTAAATTAGTAGATTCTTCAAATTGATATGGTTTTTTATCCATAAAAACACATTTCAATTTCACCCCACAAACACTTGTTTTATTTTCATTATTTTTAAATAAACTAGATTGGGTTAGCAACAACTTACTATTTGTATCTTTTAACATATAATTGATGCGAGATTCAGGATAATTTATTTCAATAGGGGTATATGCAGCTCCTGCTTTTAATATCCCTAAGATTCCAATAATTACATCTATACCTCTCTCTAAAAATAAAGATACAATAGTATCCGGTTTTATATTTTCTCCTGTAGAGGCAGAATATTCTGAAATTATATGTCTTGCCAACTGATTACTTAACTTGTTGAGCTCACGATAGGTAATTTCTTTATCTTTCCAAATAATGGCTATTTTGTCTGGATATTTTTCTACTTTCCTTTCAAATAGCTGATGAAAATTTCCTGCTATCTCAAAACATTTATTGGGCTGATCGCATTGAGAAACCGCTTTTTTATCTTCACTACTTCTAAGAAGATGGTGATCAAATTTTTTGAAATTTTTATTTGTCAAAGTAGTTCTCCCAAAAAAATAAATTCATAATAGTTTTATGGTCGTGATCGGGTAGGAGGAGCCTCACGACTCCGTCCTCCCACACCACCGTACAAGCGATGTCGCATACGGCGGTTTCAGTTAAATGTTTAACTTAGCTCTTAACGTAACTCTTCGCTTCGTTAAGTGCCTCGTCAGGGCTTCTTCTTCGGTCGACATCATTGGGGTCTGTCGCGCCTCGTGTGCCGCAGTACTCATACGCTGATTACCGCTTGTACGTGGTTGATGTGTCTGCATCATTTCTGCTCCGCCATCCTCATTGAGTCTTCCAAGATTATTGTTCATTAGCACCCACCGTCGACACAAAGTATCCAGTCGACCATACAGCATCTGTACCCCAATAAACCTCCTTGAGCATTGGAAATTTTTCCTTAAATCTGCGACTGGTATTTGCCTTGATTATTCCCACAACTTTGCCGACACTTATTTTCGGCGGTATGCTCACTAATATATGCACATGGTCTTTGTCGTGATTAATTTCTAGTATGTCAATCTCAGGGTAATGGTCCTTCAACTCTTTTAGTCTTTCTAACATGTACGCGAAGATACCCTCGTTGAATATCTTACGACGATACTTCGTGGCAAATACCAAGTGGTACTCGCATTGGTATACACAATGGCTCTGTTTTCTTAATTTCATCCAGCTATTTTATACACGATTCAGGGTATACTTCATCCCTAAGCTGACGCTTAGGATTTTAAGTGCGGATTTTATAAATTGTTATACTTCATTAGTATGGACTCTGACATATCACTTTATATAAGTTATTTAGTTTTTTGGGCGAATACTGATCATGATAAATTTTATTATATTCGTCACATAAATTCAGAATATCTTGATATATCAATTTGACTCTAGCTGAGAGATCTTGTGGATTAGAGGTTCCCGTGCCTTCTTCTTGACTTGATGCTGATTTATTCCTCATCTGCTGACAAGGCCCTATTATATAATCAAAAACCAATTTAAAATGCTCAACTAAGAATTGCAGGTAATTAGCATATAATTCTATGTATGCTTGGAAAGATTTTTGATTGCTTTTTATAAGTGGAAAGTGAGCATGAAATTGACCAGCAACAAATACGATTATCTCCATTCTATCATTAGGAATAGAATCTGCTGCACTCTTTAAAACTAAGCTTAAACTCTCATTGGGACTTTTGTTCGCTTTAAATATATAATTAAATAACAATAAAGTGGGTGATTGTGCTGCAGATGGTCCAGGTAAATCTATAGTATCCTTTCCGGAAATCTGCATTTTTTTATACGATCCTAAAAAAATTCTTATATATTTTGCATATTCAGATGGTAGGCATTTATTGTACATTGTTTTTAATAAGTCCAGAATACGATCCAATTCATGAGACAATAAATTTAAGTTTTCTGCAATGATTTCATATTTAAAAATCTCTCCTATTTTAAATGCTTCGATAATTTTGCCAAGTATATTAATAATTTGAACGGATCTCTTTTCAATTTTAATATGTACTTCCATAAAACCACTTTCAAAATCATTGACTGATTCGTTTTTTTCGGATTCTTTTGGCTTTATTGAAAATCTTCTAATTGGTCTATCTTTTTCATGATCCCAATTTAAGATAAGATGCGAGTAGTAAGTTAATATTGGTGGGACACTAAGTTTACTTGAAATAACCGCAATTGGATCAGATAAATTCGTTGGGATATTTATGGGTTTATTTAAATCGATATCGGGCAATTCTTGCAATTCTTTGAATGTGCCTGAAATAATGAAGGCATAGTGTGCATACAACACCTCCAATATACCTTCATCATGAATGTCTCTAATCCGAGCTTCATAATTCTTTAGAATATGAGAAAAGCGATTATTGTACAATTTATGATAGATAATTCGAGGGAGTAATTTCTTCTGATCTAATAAGATAGGTAAATCATCAATGATACTCTGCAAGTCAACAAATTCGTAACGGACAAAATCGAAACTGCTTCCAGATGCACTAACAGATGTAAAATCGACAATTTTTTTCATGTAAAGTCCATTGATTATTGACATTTCTCATGCGTGTTCTTCTATTCCGGAAATTTGAAGATTCACAAATGTATTTTCTATATATTGCATAAGGGAACTATAATTTATAATTCTTCCATCATTGTCGATTATATTTTTTTTATCAATGGCTTTTGATAAAATCAATTTTTTTTGTTTATGCAACAAATAAACCTTTCTTAGCGGTATATTAGAAAATGAAATTAAGGGATAAGTAGGTATCCAGTGATCAGGGAATTTTTTCCAAATGGCATTATCTAACTCCCAATGATTCTTATTGATCAATAATGAACTTGTGCGCAAATTTTTAAAATTCTCTAATGACATTTTCGCCATAGCATCAGTATCTGGTTTTCTGTACAATTGATATTCCTCAAATGATTTGCCCAAATTACCGTGATTTTTTTCTAATAGCTGATCAAAAAGAGCGCAACTTTCAAAAGCTAAATTCATTCCCATCGCATAAAAAGGAGCAATTGCATGACAAGCATCACCAATTAGAAAAATATTATTTTTATAATTCCAATTATGGCAATTTACCATATACATTTCATTTATAGGATTACTTTTATCTAGCGCTGTTAAATTTGGGATAATATTAACCAGGTGAGGAAATTTTTTTTGAAAAAAAGGCATAGCATCGAATATTTCTGTGCTATTGAAGCCTTCTTCTCCATCAGTAGTTGCATACAGATTTGCAATAAACTTTCTCTCTGTAGCTGAGGGAAGTGCCACAAAAACAGCCTTTTTTGATGACCAAACATGAACATAGTCATTTTTTAGCCTGGCAAGTATGTCTGGACTATAAGGTATGTGAAACTCTTTATATCCCAAGGATAATTTTTTGATTGCTGAGCTTGTCATAGTGTGTTTCTCTAAACATGCTCTAACTACAGAAAATACTCCATCGGCACCTACTATATAACTATATTTGATTTCACGCTGCTCATTATTATAATGGACTTTCACTTTTGAATTATCAAAATCAATTGAACTAAGTTGCGAATTAAAGTAAAAATTAACATTCCCTGTGTTTTGTGCCTCTTGAATTAAATAATTAATTAATCTTTTTCTTTCTATTGTCAATAGTGCATTGTTTTTGTGATCTGCATGGTAATTTTGTAATATGATTGCGTCATCTTGGTCATGAGTTGCTCGTCCATAAGTTGGTGTTGTGAAACTTGCTATGCCATCAAACAATCCGGCTTTTTTAAGAGCAGAAATACCTCGTTTTGAAAGAGACATAGCAATTGAACGCTTCTTATCATCGTTGTAAGAATTTAAGCAACGTTTTTCGTGAATATCTACGGTATATCCCCTTTTTGACAGGTAGATAGATAATAGCGTTCCAGCCAGTCCTGCGCCAACAATGCATACTTTATCCATAGTCATAACTCTCCATAAAGTTATTTAAATCCCGGTTCATTTTCCATTGCTTTTCTTAAGCTGAGTGGACGCATATCTGTCCAGACGTTATCAATATAGTCTAGGCAATCTTTTTCAGTACCGTATTGTCCAGTTTTTTTCCACCCTATTGGTAAGTACTTATCAGATGGCCAAATGGAATATTGCTCCTCATCATTAATAACTACACTAAATTCAATGTTATTTTTCGTATTCATAGATGATTTATAGCTCCATAAGTTGTTAAAGAAAAATATTATCTCGAAATATCACTAAAGAAATCTTCGATATTAGTACTGGATTCCGAAGGTAAATTATGAATAATAAAATTAGCAAGTGCTAAATCTAATATCCCCATTCCCATTGGTGAAAATATAGTAGGCTTATTTGGATGGATTTTAATTTTTCTTAGTAGTAATTCAGCAATTGTACCATTGATGAAATCTTTGCTATTTTGTTTTTTAAATGCAAGTTCCACACTTGTTTTTTCAACCAAAACATGATCAATATCGTCAACAATATTATTAGAGTTTAGGAGAATATCAGCATCAATATCCCTTAATGAAATATTTAATATGATAGGATTATGTTTAAGTAAATCATGGTTAGTAATGTAGGGCACACTGGCCGTTGTCGTGCAAACAATCATATCTGAAGAGTGAATTAAATCCTCGTAGGAATCGAGTATTTCTATCTCTCCACTGTATTCACAGCCTATAAATTCACTTAATTTGTGAGCAGAACTTATATCAAGATCAAACAGTTTAATTTTACCTATATGCCAACCATTTTTTAGAAAGCATGAAAGAATATATTTCGAGATTATGCCATTGCCTATTAAACCTAATACTCCAACATTTTTTGATTTTGAATTAATATATTCAGCAGCCAATACTGCGGAACAGGCGGTTCTCATAGCACTAATAACTGATCCTTCCAAACAAGCAATCGGGTAGCCTGTTTCATAATCATTCAATATGATCACCGCTGACGCTCTTTGAAAGCCATGTTGCACATTTTCTGGATAACTAGAAATCCACTTGATACCTGAGATTTTTTTACCAAAATTAAGCGCAGCCGGTAAAGCAATTATACGGGCGGAAGGTTTGTCTGGAAATCTTAAAAAATAGCTATTGGGATTAACAGTTTTTAATGCGTCATGTGCAAGATATGCTTCTTTAACTATATCCACAGCCTGAGGAATCATTCCATGTAAAAATGAATGAATTATCCCACCTTTTACCAATTTAAAATTTGATCTAATCATAAATTAAATAACTCCATAGGTGGTATCTGTGGAAATTTATCTTGTAGCCACTCGTTATTGTAAATCGTATTAGTATATTTATCACCAAAATCTGGAGATACTGTAACTACAATGGCATGTTGCACTATATTTTTCGCATACTGTTTTATGCCTTGCAATACAGAGCCGCTAGAGCCACCCAAAAATAATCCATAGTTTTCAAGTAGATTGTGACACATTTTAATAGTATCTACTTCTTCAACAAGAAGGATTTCGTCAATAAAACTGGCATCTACAATACTAGGTGCGCTACTGGTTCCTAATCCTGGAATAAGACGTTTAGCCGCAGGAAAACCAAAAGTAACAGAACCAACAGCATCTACTGCTATAATTTTAGTGCCAGGAGAATATGTTTTAAAAAACTTTGCGCATCCCATTAAAGTCCCTGTAGTACCAGCACCTAAAAACAAATAACCAATTTTAGGAAATTCAGAAAATATTTCGCTTGCAGTTGTTAAGAAATGTGCATCGATATTATCTAAATTAGCGTATTGATCAACGAATACATATTCCTCGTTATTATCTAGCATCTCCTTGATCAATTTAAGACGGGTTCCAAGATAGCCGTTATTTTCATCTTTTTTAGTGACTTTGATGATTTTCCCTCCATACAAGTTAATATATTTTTCGCTGAAAGAGGAGATATTTGGATCACTAATACAAACAAGTGGATAACCTTTTTCTTTACATACAACACTAAGCGCGATTCCCAAATTTCCAGATGAAGAACAAACCACAGTTGATTTATTACGAACGAGACTTCCTTTTTCTTCAAGCTTTTTAATTAACCATATGGCGGGTTTCATCTTAATAGAGCTTGAAATATTTAGCCCTTCTAGTTTGATGTGTACATCAACGCCATTTATAAAATTTTTAACTTGATAAAATATAGGTGGAGCAGTAATTTTTGTCAGGGAGTCAATGATCATATATTTAATGGTGGAGAGTAAATTGATAATTAATAAAACCGTTGGGAATTTTTGGCAATATCCAAGTCGAATTCGGCGGAATTTTCTTGTTTACGTTTGCAATTTCAAATATATCATCCATTGTTATTGGAGAACTAAATACAGCCAATCTTATTTTTTTTCCAGCACTATTTATCAGATGCTCATTAAAATCAACTTCTCCATTTAAAAAGCTAATTGTTTCATTGTATGCGTGCTCCATATTACCCAACAGCGGTTTTAATATAAAATTTTCAATTACAAAAGGTTCGAGGAGATCAATTGAATTTAGCGTGGAAACGATTTCTTGTTTTAGCATCAGCCTATACCATTTTCCAGTAAGATAAAGATTGAGGGTGCTATCAGCAAGATTAGTATCCATTTTTTCTATTGAAGTGACCACAAAATTTTCTTCTAGCATAATCATGAATTGACTTTCTTCATGTCCATTTAAATCAGGCAATATGCGATTAGAACATTTGACAATAACTTGACTTCTAGGGACTAAAATAGAGAGAAAATATTGATAAGACTTAGCAAGGTCTGATTTTTCTAAGAACAAATTAGAAATTGCTTTTATACGATGGTGTCCATCTCCAACATACATAGAATTTACTTTTTGATACAGGCTGTTAATTTTCTTAATATGCATACGATCCTTAATTATCCAAAATCTATGTTCTGTATCGTTATTAGAAAAAATCACCGTCGAAGCTGGGGCGCTTATGGCTTCGTCAATAAATTTATTTATATTAAAATTATCCTCATATATCAGAAGAACAGGATTAATTTGCGTATATACATTTTTAATACTATCTTTGGTAATAGCCAATTTTTCTGACAAAACTTCTTCATGAGTTTTTACTGTGGAATTAAAAACTGCATCAATTGAAGTTAACGCAACGAGGCCAGTCGTCTTGAATCCAAGACTAACTTGCTGGTAAATATAATAACTAGGTTTATCTTCGCAAACATACACACCGCTATCTATTTTAGGTAGAATTTCAGGTTTGATAAATCTGAATAAAGTATCATTAGCGCCGCTATCTTTTACGCTAAAGCTTGATTCATCTTGCAACCTAATTCCACGAAATGGCCTAAGAATGCTCATGGCAATCATCCTTAATTATATCCTTAATTTTTTTCGGCCTGGCTTTAACTCGCTGCCATAACTGAAAAACCCTCTTCCAAATATTTTTTTAATAAAACTCCCTGTGACAAGCCTTGGGGTATAAATTTTGAAATATTTGCTATATGTCAGGATCAATAAAATAATTTTTTTGAAAAATTCCCATGATTTTTTAATTAAATTCTGTTTGGGAAAATAGCTTGGTAGACATACAAGTTGTTTTCTTGTGTTTTCTAAATATGCTTTGAAGCTTCATTCTATAACGATACACTAACCAGATTGTGGCAATAATAACACCGATGGTATAAGTTAAACGCAGCACCACAGGCCCACCGTGAAAAATAAATCCACCTAGGTATGCACAAGGCAAACCTATTAATAAAAGGCAACCAACACCTATTTTCATTGGCATTTTTGTATCCCCTAGACCGCGTAAAGTGCTCGTTAAAATATGGCGTACGCCATCAAATACCAAATAAAGAGCAGCAATTTTCATAAAATCAATTGTATACTTCACTAACTGAATATGATCTGCTTGGTGAATATTTAGATAAAAATTCATTAAGGTGCTTGAAAATGCTAAAAAGGCAAATATAAAAATAGAACTGATCAATAAAATGAGAAATATGCCTGCTTTTGTTATTTGTTGAATGGCAGGCAAATTTTTCTGACCATTGGCTTGACTAACCAGAATAGTGACTCCTTGTTCCAAGCCCATCGAGATCATAATAAAAACCATCACATATTGGACAACGACTTCTGATGCCGCTAGAGCAGAAACACCAAACAAGCCTAATAGATATGTGGCTAATGTCATAGCGGCAAGTTCTCCACTAACCTGAATACTGATAGGCCAACCCAATTTAATTAATTCGATACAATGCTGGTAGTTAATACCTAGAGGACGAGAAAAAATAAAGTATGTTTTAGAATGTTTGGATAGCTGGACAATCCCTATCGCACATAGCATAAAGATAGAATCTGCAATAAAAACAGCACAAGTGATGCCAGCTAATCCTAACTGTGGAAGACCGACGTGCCCAAGCACCAGCATATAGGAAAGTATTACTACTAATGGCAATGTGATTATCGAAAGAACTAAAACAATCCTAGGATGACCAATACCGGAGAAATATTGAGTTAACGTTGAGTTGATCAACATTGGAATAATATTTAATGCACCAAAGAAAAAAAACGGTTTGGTTATTTGTACTAAGTGCGGGCTTTGCCCAAACCATAGCAGTAAGAAATGGGCATTTAAAAGGATAAAGATTGCTGGAATACCTAATATCAATGCTAGTAATAATCCATTTCTTGTCCATAAACCAATTTCTCGGTTTTTTTTATTTTCACCATAACAATGTCCCACCTTAATACCTATAGCGTAGAAACCAGCCATAAATATAGTAACTATTGTATAAAAAGTAGGTACTGCAATAGCTGCGGCAGCCAGTTGCTCTTTTCCAAGTTGGGCCAACATCCACATAGAAAGCAATAAGGGCGACATATTTAACAGTGTGTTAAATATCATGGGGCTTGAAAAAAATAGTAGCTTTCGTACAGTTTTTGGGAAAACAGCTGGTTCAGTCATATGCTACTACTCCTATATCATCTCGATATTATTGAAGTACGATTTTAACGTGCCTTTTCGTCTGACATCACAAGTTGAGCAATGTAAGCCTCCTCCAAATGGGAAAAAATGGTTAATATCCACCGCAATCGGTTTAAACCCTAATTTTTTTAAAAATTTAATCGTAGGTTCTTCGGAGGCTTCCACCAATATTCTTTCTTTATCTATAACAACAGTGTTCATAGATAGCCAACGGCTGGTTAAGTGTAACGGAATGTGAGATGGACATAAGCCAGCTGGAGGTGTGTGAACTTCCCAACCTGATTTTTCAAACATATCCAATATATGTTGATCTAAGCAGGGACGTTCAGGACAAGTTAATACCATTCCTTCAGCGATGGGTACCCAGGTTGTATCCATGTGCATTGGAGAATCATCCTGAAATCGCACGACGTGAATACGATAATCAGGCCCTAAGTGTCTGCGCATCCACTCAATGCCAAAATTATTTGTCACTAAACTTCGACTGACCAAAATATCTCTGCCAAATCTTGTAAAATCTGCACCATCAAAGCAAGGCTCATATTCTGTCGTTATATATCTGCCTGATGATATCCATTTTTTACTTTCTTCTACATCCGTCACTGGAAATTTTTGATCATACATCGCATCTGCCATAGTACATTTTGGCGCAGCTGTCCAACGAGCACCTTTGTTAAAATAATCTTTTATTAAAGAACGATAAGCCTGAAATTCAAAATATCGACAACGATAAGCCATAGGCGATTCTATAATTTCATCCCCGATGACTAACAAAAAGTCTCTAGCATTGCCTGAATTAAAACCACAGGATTCGAAATCCAGCGTTTTATATGTTTTAGTAAAATCTATAACATCTGGACGTTTTACAACTATACCTTGGTCCTCCAAGGTTTTTTGAAGATTATTTAATGCCTGAACCCCTTTTTTGAACAATTCTTGGGGATAAGGTTTTCCTCCATATTGCCTAAAAAAATCCCAATATTCCGGTTTAGCAAAGGTCTTAAATTCTCTGGTTAGATGTGGTACTACTGCACCGTCAATACGTCCCACTATAATTTCTTCTAAAGGATCCCACTCATTATAAGTACAAACAATCGATGTAGTATTTTTTAAGGATTTATAGGTTGTTAATTCTGTCATATATTGCTCCTCGTTTAATAAGTGTTCAACAAATGAATACTCTCTTTATAATATTGTACACCCACTTTCTTTGGGATTTCCGATGAGTGGCGTAGAGCTACCTATAGGAGGAGTAGTCTTTGCATCGTTCTCGACCTCGACTCCGATTCGCGGAACCACAAAACCCGATTCTAGCCATTAACCTGGCGCAACAACGTGTGGGTCTGCCCCCCGTTCGCTTTTTTTCTTCTTCCTCTACAGGTGCTTCCACGCTTATGTGGCGGCTTTTATGAGACCAGCGATGCAATAATATACCTGAACTAATCGCAATAACTGCATCTCGCGCGATATAAACGCCGTTGGCTTTCCATCCAACAGGAGATCCTAAAGCATATCCTAATGGCAAGCCTAGACCCGTCGATAATAAAGCAACCAGACCAGGCGTGCGATTATTTTGCAAACTACGCAGTAATCCGATTACCATATTTTTGATGGAATCAAAAACTAAGCCTACACCCTGAGTAATAAAAAGTGCTTCAGCAAGAGAAAGGGTTTCAGAGGTATCAGAGCCGGCGGTGGCACCTAATAAAAAAGAAGCCATAGGTTTTGCAGCAGTACAAAAAATAAATAACCCAGCCAGTGATACACCCGTACACAAAGCTATTGAAACATTACCCAAACGTCGCACATTTTTACTAGACGATTTTTCAGCCACCTCTGCTATATAACCACCCATAGCTTCCGCAGTGGCCATGGCAGGTGTGATAAATATCCAAACATAGGGAAGCACTGCTTGTTGAGCTGCCAGGGACTGGGTGCTCCCCATCCGACCTACTAATATGCTCACTCCTGAGAGCCCAATTACTTCTATTCCCACTTGCAAGCCAATAAAAGCACCTTGTTTTGCTATTTCCTTGAACTTAATCCAACCACCTGTAAAATCAACTGTAAATAATCGATAAGGCAGTAGTGATTTGCTACCCCTTAAATAAGCCGTTGTTGCTACGAAATGCAATAATGCTGAGCCTGCAAAGGCGTAACCTAATCCGCTCGCCCCTAGACGTGGAGCACCAAATTTTCCTAAGGTAAGAGCATAGCCAAGCGTCGTTGAAACAAGTGCGTTAGAAATAACACTTACCGTAGCTGCTAACGATTCAGAGATACCTAGTAATACTTGCTGATTAACGGCTAATCCAGCAATGAAGGGTATTCCATAAGCTTTACTAATAACACAATAATCCAGCAATGCGAGCCACATGCCGAGGTTGCCCCGTAGCAACTAGTAGGGATTCCGCAAATGGCGATACTCCCAGAAACGGTAGACTAATTAAACCCCCGAATATCAAACCTTGTCGAAAAACTAATCCAACCTGCGCATGATTACCCTTGCCTTTCTCTTTGCCAGCCGAAATAGCCACACTGACCAGTGATATCAATGCGGTATTGAAAAAGACATATTGCACAGAATCTATTAAACCAGTGGCAGCTAATTCGTCTTCACCTGCCACTGCCATAATATAAACCGTGGCGGAATCACCGACTAAACGAAGAAGTTGAGCCAGTGAATAGGGAATAGCAAGCCTCAATACCTGCTTTAATGCTTTACAGTAGCTAATAACATTCTCTTCTTCACCTACCACTACGGGTAATCTAATAGCAGATTCATGTGGCGGGGAAACATGAGTATCGGGTATTTCACTTTCAGCACGCATTAGCATATTAATTATTACCCCTTGTAAAAATTTATAAACGCTGTTATGATATATCCATAAACGCCTTATTTTCTACCACCTACTATTGTTGCATTCCCCCCCTACAAATGACTATAAATCATAGTCTATGATTTATAGTAAGTTATGATTCCAAGATTTTCAATAAAAAAATCCTGTTGCCAATCAAATATTTTAACACCTGAGAAATCTAATTTTCTTATATCAATGTTTCTTATCTCAGCGTTTCGCAAATCTGCTTTGAATAGAGATAAACCATCATATTCACTGGGTGCAAATTCAGTGCTTGTCAGATCAGCTTCTTCCAAATTTGCTTTTGAAAAAATCACAGATGAAAATTTACTTTCAGACAAGTTACACTTTTTTAGATACACCCCCTCAAAGGTTGAATATCTAAAATCTGTTTTGGTTAGGGTTGCTGAGCTAAATAAGACTGTACGGCTTACAATATTCACAAAATTTGCAGATTGGAAATTACACCCTTGGGCTTGACAATCATTGATTGTAAGCTGAAATACATCTGCGCGTTTAAAATTATTCATTGATATATTGCAACGCTGAAATTCTGCCCGTCTTAAATCTGTTAAGCCAAAATTACAACCGTTCTGGTTATCTTTGTCATAAAACAAGCAATCTTCAAAAAATCCATCTTGTATGCTTGCATTTTTAAAATCACAATTAAATAATTTACAGTCTTCAAGACGCAAACCATTCAAATTTGAAGCTGAAAAATTAGAATTAGATATCGTACATTTTTTAAATGTAAGGCCTTGATAATTCTTTTTAGGAAAGTCTAGATCGGTAAATTCTCTATTTTCAATTATTATGGTTTCGGGAGTAATAATCAAACTCTCTTCTACCTCTTTATAGAAATTAATAATTGGATCTTCTCTATCCTTAGATTTTAATTGATCATTTTTTTGAACTATGTTTTTATTAGACATATTATCACCAACAATTTTTCACTACCTATTTTAAAAAAACAGTGATTCATCTTTCGCCATTTTTGCCCTGTTCTAAGTTTAAATACGATACAAAAATTTGTATACCAGCAGCCCGTTCTACAATTTAGTCTCTCAGGATTGCTCTTACTGGACTTGCATCTGCACCGACAAGCTTTAGGGGCAGTGCAATTAATTCATATATTTTTTCAGAAACATTTCTTAAATCTAAACCTTCTAAAATAGCCATACCGTATTCGGAAATTTTTTTGTGTGTTTCTAAAGTTTTCGAATGAAAAGCATCAACACTTGGGGTATCAATGCCGATAAGCTTAACATCATACTTATACAGTTCACTAATGAGCTCAGGGCATAAATGAGCAAAATCATTATTCCATTGGCAAAAATTGGTGAATGTTCCCGTTTTAAAAAGGACACGCGGTGCTTTTATTTTTTTGTCTTTAATATCTTTTATTGAAATTGTAAAGGGTTCATGCAGAGCCTCAATTTGGATAACCTGACAGGGACCTAGATAGTATTCAAGCTCTACTTCATCGATATTTTTTCCAAAATAACTATAGTGAGAAGGTGCATCTGCATGTGCTCCAATATGCAAGGTCGTCCTGATATGACTTACTGTTAAGTGTGCGCCTGTTTTCATATCTACATCAATAGTATTTTCATAGGAAACATCACCTGGCCATACAGCGGTATTTTTATTAATTGAAGGAGAAATATCGTAAATCATTGGCAATTCCCAATTGTAAATATAGCAATTTTAGGAAAAATTATTTTCTTTTATATAGATTTGATCCTCAATAACTAAAACATCTAATCCTGATGTCTGAAAAACAGCAACAGCATCTTCTACTGTATGAATAATTGGTTTACCCATCACATTAAAGCTTGTATTAAGGACTAGTGGGATCCCTGTTATTTTTTTAAAAGCTAAAATAAGTTCATAGAATTTCTCATTCCATTCACGCTTTACAGTTTGCAATCTTCCGGTGCCATCTATATGAACCACACCAGGCACCTCATTGATCTTCTCTTTTTTGAAACGCAAGGTACGTTCCATATAAGGGCTTTCTTGATAGTTTTCAAAATATTCATCACCATATTCATGAAGAATTGAGGGGGCAAAAGGCCGAAACTCTTCGCGAAATTTTACTGTGATATTTAACCGATCTTTTATATCAACTGCACGAGGATCTGCTAATATAGAGCGATTTCCAAGTGCTCGAGGGCCAAATTCAGCACGTCCTTGCACCCAACCAATAATTTTTCCTTGCGCAAGTAATTCTGCTGTTTTCTGCGGTACATATTCTTTAGTGATGTCCAATGCTTTTAAGCCATTATACTTCTTTAAGTGCGCAAGTGATTTGGGTGACATAGTTTCACCCAGGTAAGGCGTTTGAAATTTTGCCAATGAGCGCTGTGGTTGTGGTGGATTATCTTCATAGTAAGCCAAAAGGGCAGCTCCCACAGCATTGCCATCATCGGCAGGGGCACTATAAACATGTAGCTTTTTAAAAGAAGTTTTTTCCATCAAAATGCCATTACAGGATGAATTAAGTGCACAACCACCACCAAGAATCAAGTTATCAGAAATTCCATGGCGATATAAATCTTCTAATAACTTTATTACGATGTCACAATAAAATAATTGGCCCGTATATGCCAGATCTGCTGCCTTTAATGGATCATCATCAGGTTCAACACGTAGTTCATTCAGTTTAATGCGAGCTAATTTGGAGTCTTTTCCTTCGACTAATACACCTTCTTTAACAGTCAATAGTGACTGCAATATCTTATAAATATTTTCATCATACTTGCCATAAGCAGCTAAACCCATCACTTTCCACTCTTCTCCTTTTGTAGATGAAAAACCGCATAGCCTACATAAAGTAATATAATAAAGTCCAAGACTCTCCCGTGATTTTAACCGTCTACTTAAACTAGTTATTTTTCCATTTTTATATTGATAAAACGAAGTGGAAACTCCTTCGCCATGACCGTCTATAATAGCACAAATTCCTTCGTTAAATGGGCTACTGTAACAGGCTGCAGCAGCGTGAGTCAGATGATGGTCATATGTTCTTTTATTTATTCTTATTAAGGGATCTGTTTGATACATTTGGGCAGAAATAGTTTCCCCTGCATGAGGATTATAAAAAGAGGCTATCATAGCCAAATGGTGAGTCCATTTTATTTGTTCTTGCTTAGAACTCTCATTGAACAATATTTTAACTAAATATTTACGCAATGGATTAAGAAAAAGCATTTTGTTTAAATAAATATATTGTTTAGTCCAAGTTGTTGCTATCACCAAATCTGCATTTTTATCACAATACTTCTCAAGTAGACCCTTAGTACGAATTATATCTTCAGGAGAGCTGCACCAAGCCCTTTTATTTTGCAGATATCGTTCTGTTGCTTCTGCAAAAATAACCTCACCTTTAGAATTTACAATCGCCAAAGCAGGATCGTGTGGTGTAGTTGCAAGGCCAATATAATTACATACCATATTATTTTTCTCCTAAAAAAAATGATCACATTGTAATCATACGCAGGTTGAGTGCAATTCTTAAACATACACATCAAACCAGTTGTTAAGCACCTGCATATATTCATCTGTTTTTTCAATCAATGGCCAATGAGCACAATTTTCAAAGGCAATAGTTGATGAATTTTTTATTTTCTTGAGTAATTTTTTATGATCTTCTGTTACAAAATCATTTTCTCCAAACGTTATTAAAACAGGAGTATTTATCTTGGACAAGAGATCACTCACATCCACACCTTGTAAAGTTCCCTCGGTTGGAAAAAACATACCTTTCTTGCCAGCCATTCTTTCGCAAAATTTCTGATCAATATATAAATATGCTTTTTTTAAATAGTTCGTAAATTTATCAGACTGAAGTACAAACATGTCGACAAATTTACCCCTAGCCTCGACCAGTTCTGGCGAATTGTAAATATCATTTTCACGGTGATAGTCAATTATATTTTTATATTTTTCAGGCATACGTCTACTTGTTATTAGCAGATCGGCATCATGAAGCTCTTCACTTATTGATGGGCTTGACAGGATTACTCCTTTTGATTTATTTCTATATGTTGTAACGTATTTAATAATCACTGTACAGCTAAGGCAATCTCCAAATAAGTAGTATGAGTCAAAGTTATAAGCATTTATAATTGCTGCAAGAGCGTCTACAAACATGTCAAAATCTGACACACTTGAACGCAAAGGAGTATCAGAACGACCGCCGCCTAATTGGTCAAAAAATAACAAAGGTCGATTTAAGCATAAAGGAAGTAAGTGTCTCAATGCGTCATGGCTTCCGCTTGGCCCTCCATGAAGTAATATTAGAGGTACATTTCCCTTACTTTCATTTGTATAAATTAACTGTGTCCAGACAGACCCATATTTCGTTTCAATAATTTTTTCACTTTCTTCAAAAGAAAATAATTTTTCTTCTTCTCTCGCAATTAGGTCGTTGAGGGAAGTTGAAGTGCCACTTGAAATGTTCTCCACCTTCTTTTTTCTTATCATTTCATAAACATTGGATATGGTTAATCCAGCATAAATATCGGTAGATAAAATAGAGATATTAAAAGCTTCTAGTATCTTATTTTGAATTGCTAGGCATACTAAAGAATTTCCACCCAGGTGAAAAAAATTTTCCTCAATTCCAATTTCATCTATTCCCAAAGCTTCTTGCCAAATTTGACATAACATGGCTTCTTCTTCACACCTTGGTGCAATATAATTTTCTCCATACTTGCCTGTCACAGGTTCAGACAAGGACTGAACATCTAACTTGCCATTTTTATTTAATGGGAAAGTTTCTAATGGAATAAAATTATTTGGGATCATGTAGTCCGGTAATATTTGCCCTAAATAACGAACTATTTGCTCTTCTGTGATTTTATTCCTACTTTTATAGTATGCAACCAGGTATTGAAGGGTAGGACTTCCTGTTCTAGTGACTCGCTCCTTGAATAAAACTAGTGCTTGTTGAATATCAGGGAGACTCAAAAGTGCATTTTCTATTTCTCCTAATTCAATTCTAAAACCACGTAATTTTATTTGACGATCAACTCGACCTAAAAATTCTATATTACCATCAGAGAGATGGCGACCAAGATCACCTGTTTTATAAAGTCTTGTGAATTTTTTATCATTTCCTAAGGTCTCAATAAATGGGTTAGGAATAAATTTTTTCGCTGTCATCCCTCGATCAGTATAGCCTCTGGCAAGCCCCATGCCAGCAATGTAAATTTCCCCTACATCACCCAATGGAACATTATTCAATTTATCATCAAGTATATAAATTTGTGTATTAGCAATGGGCTTCCCAATAGGAATATCAGACAAATATTTCTTTTTTAAACAATCATAGCTGATCGCATCAATAGTAGCCTCGGTTGGGCCATATAGTACGGATATTTTTGTATTGTAGTTCCTTTGAATAAATTTATTATATATTGATGAGTGTAGAAATTCAGAACTAGAAAATACCCATTTCAAGGAGTCATTTTCAAAAAATTTAGTTTCTAGCAATAGAGAAATTGCTGATGGCGTTAACTCAATAGCATTTATTTTTTCTTTATTTACAATTTCTGCCAAAAGATAAATATCGTCAGTTTTCTCCTCAGGTAAGATAACCATCTTACCTTGGCAAATCAATGGAAGGAAAATCTCCCATAAAGAAGCATCAAAATTATAAGAGGCTTTTTGTAGGACCACAGGAGTGCTCGTAGAAAAATATTTTTGCTTCTGCCATAACATATGATTGGACACGGCGCCATGAGTTATTTGCACACCCTTTGGCTGACCTGTTGAACCTGAGGTATAAAAAACATAAGCTAATGAATCCGGATAAATACTAAGTCCCAAATTTTCTATTGGAAAAGTTTCAAGCTGTTGGTTTTCCATTACAATAATTTTCCCAACAAAATTCTGATATTTTTGTTCGCACTGTTTATTAGTCAGTATTACTTTAATCTTGGCATCAGCAATCATAATATTGATTCGCTCATCAGGATAATCAGGAGACAAGGGAACACAAACTGCTCCACTTTTTAACGCCCCCAGTATACCAACGACGAAATCTATGCCCTTTTCAATACTGACACCAATTAAAGTTTCACGAACAACGCCGGATTTTCTTAACAGCTGAGCTAACTGATTTGCTCTTTGATTAAGCAGCTTATAGCTGATTTTTTTATCTAGATAGGTAACAGCAGTTTGTTGCTCACTGTTTTGTACAGCTTGCTCAAACAACTCATGAATACAACCTGATTGGAGAAAGTTGTGGTTAGTGTTATTCCAAGCCTGCAGCGTGCGTACTTCATCTTGCTTTTCTGTAGATGTCTCAAACAAATCCATAGATGTTATTCCTTTTGTGATTTTATACGGGACATCGTGCACTAAAGTAACTGTGCAAGAACAACTTTTATGATGCCTAACGCGTTTAAACCAAGACTTAACTAGACAAATAGTTATAAATCGTCATTATATTGATGGTGGAGCGTATCCCTCAGTGAGTCTTGCAATCTCTATGCTTTCTTTTAAATGGCTAGTTTCTCCTCTTTTTGCCTTATATTCGCGTGTTACGAAATTCATACTTACCAAAGGGCTTCGTGGGTGTGGAACATCTCCAGCCTGAAATGCCATCGCATCTTCTTCCATATTTGGGTATCGATCAATTTCGTATGGAGAGTCTGATGACAATTCATCATGGGTGGCGAAAGAATCTGTTTCTTCTTCGCCCATAGTTATTTGTCTTGCCACGGGAAGAGCTATAGGTGCACTACCATCATCTTCTTCCGCTTTATGATCCCCAGCCACACCGACTTCATCCGCCATTTCTTCTCTGGACATCTTTCGAAGCTCAGAAGACCACATACCACTAATCACAAAAGCCTGTGCTATACTACCCGCTAAGTAACCTAAACATATATCTAATGTTTCCAATTTTGTTTCAAAATATAATGAAAAAGTGACGGGTAAGGTTACAAGCAAAAAAGTCAAAAATGATGTTATAGCAGGCACTTTGGCATTCTCTCTTCCCAAAAATGCACCTGCTAACACTTGGTTTATAGACTCAAATAGCAGTAGGAATGCGTTAATATAAAGCACATTACTAATAAGCTCCATATCTTGGTTTGAAGAATCTTTAATAAAAAATCTTCCAATGTGTTGAGGTGCTACAAACGCCGGGATCGAAAATACCAAAGAAGTGCCAAAGGCACATCCTAAACCAGCTTTATAATAATTCTTTATCGCACGCAAGTTTCTTTCTCCCGTGGCTCGCGCTGTTAACGTGGAAACAGCTTGAGCAATTGAATCATTAACAAACCAAGCAAAATTAGTATATGAAACAGCAACTTGCACCGCTAATATAGCTCCTTCATCACGCGTTCCTATCATCGACTGTCTGTAAAATATAGACGTAGACAGAATCAACATTTTCGCAGTCAGAAAACCACCCAACTTTAAAAAACGCTTTGCCAACGGTTTAAAATTATTAAAATTTGGTTTAAAGAATGAATATCCATCACGTTTTCCAACATATCTCAAATAACCCATTGAGAGAAAACAGTTTAACCAAGCCTGGGAAACCGTGGCTATTGCATAGCCTTTAAAACCCAAAGGTGGAGTGAGCGGTGTCCCCAAAACTAACGCTGCATTTAAAGCCGTACCAACCACTAAATCAAACGCATTGAACCCAATAATTGGTAATGTCTGGCGTTTCCCATAAACGTATCTTGTGTTTGCTGCTAAATAGGCCAATGCAGGTAAAGCTATAATACTTATGTCAAAATACGGCTCAGCAAGATCAATCAAGTGATCCGGCTGTCCAAGTGCCCTTAATAGGGGTTTGGACATACCGTAAATAATGGCTTGAGGAATACAAAGCAAACTCCCAAATACCCAACCCTGCTGGATCATTTGTACGATAGTCCCTCTATCCCCCCTAATATCGAGTTCACTAATAATAGGTGAAAGCCCAGTGAGCGATGCATTAAATATTAAAGAAATGGGAATTGTAAATGCGGCTAGGTTGGATGCGGCTAAATCGCTATTGCTTGCTCTGCTCAAGATATAGCTACTTGCCTGTTCAGAACCCACTAGAAGCAGATTTGCAGCAGCATACGGCAAACCCAAAGAGAGGAGTGTTTTTGTATCAGATAAGAGAGTGCGCTCAGCGGAGTCGGTTTGAGCGGATGCGGTGGTTGTTTCAACGCGGGAAGCTTCAACAGTCATGGGAATTCCATTTTTTAGTTTTTAAGGTGCAGGTTACAGCGGGGTTAGAAAAGAAAAAGAAAGCCGAGGGGATTTAATCAGATGAAAAGCCATAAGTCAATAAAATTTAAGCGTTTTTTAATGAAAAGGTACGTCAGGAATCCATGAGGTTGGATGCGGGTGTGGGCCGCTCTGCTTAACGGTGGAAGTGGCGCCATTTTTTTCGCTAAGAATGGCCAGGGTTGATTCGTTTGGCTTCCAGCTGAAAGCTCTTGCCGCAAAAAGCCAAACCTATGTTCAAGATATCGTGCAGACCCCGTTGCTGCAGTTCCGCTTGGTAGGCATAGTTTTCAATCTGTACCAAGGCCGCTTGGGCTTCTTTTTGGAGTAATTCGTCTAAATCGTTTTCTTTGTCTTTTTTAGGCAGTTTGACGCTTTTGAGTTCCAACAAAATCGCTAAGTGTTGCGTATCTTTGGGTATAATCGCAATGTCATAACGACCATAGCCGCTTTCGCGGTTGGATTTTTTTTCATAGTGTTTTTTATCTAAGCTCGCGGTTAACCCGAGCATCAATCCTTGATAAAACGCTTCGGGCTCGCGCGCGAGATCATGCACACTGGCCGTTTGCAGCATGATGTCTCTCAACCCTTCTTCAAAGCCTGCCACATTGCCCGTTAATAGATCTTGCAGAAATTGATTGTACCATTCAATGCCTTTGCCATTGGATAGCCATTGCTCAATAATATGGCGGTATAAGTTTCTAATCTCTTGGTTAGGTATTTGTAATTGACACAACGTGCCTTGTAACGTTTCTTCTGAAGACACTACCTTCAAATAACCCGTCATCCATAATAAACTCCAAACCACCGAGGGATTCTTTTTCAAGTCAGGAAAAACAAAGTTTTCATCTATAAATTTTTCGGTGGTGTTTCCTTCCAGCAAGCCTTCAAATTCGTTTTTAAACGAGGTGCTGGACTGAATCAACAATTCTTTGATCAGCGCATTGTCGCTGGTGTTCACCCAGTAGGGTTTGAGTACACCTGCTTCTTGAATACAGTTGACAATCGACCAGGGATTATAGATGACCACATGGCCTATTTTATAGCCATTATACCAGGTTTTAATCTGTTCAGGCTGTGTATGCAATTTGGCCTGATCAAATAAATCATTCACTTCTGTTTCTGTGAACCCGAAGTGTTCGCTGTATGTGGGGCTTAACATGGAATACACTTTTAGATTGTTCAGTCCTGAAAACAAGCTTTCTTTGGAAACGCGTAAAATGCCGGTCAGCATTGCACGATGCAGATACGGATTGCCTTTTAAGCCTGCGCCAAAAAGATGACGCATGAATTCTACTATCTTCGTGTAGTAACCGTGCATATAGCCCGATTGAATAGGCGTATCGTATTCATCCATGAATAAAATGACACCTTGGTTATAATAACTATATAAACAGCTCGTTAAATCAAACAAAGCCGTTTTTATTAGCGACTCATCGGCTTCATTTTTTAAGACCGCTTCAAAATTTTTCTTCTTATCGCTGGGCACTTGAGGACTGTCCAATAAAAATCGATATTCTCCAAACACTCTAGCTAATAAGTTTTTCAAGTTAGCATAATTTAAATTGGGATCGCTATCTTTTACATCCTTAAAACTTAGAGAAACAACGGGGTATTTACCTTGATGCTGACCATACAGATCGCCCTGCTCCATGATTTTCAGTCCTTTAAATAAACCGTTGGTTGGCTTGCCATGTACTTCCGCCGCAAAGAAATGATGCAACATGGACAGATTCAGCGTTTTGCCAAAACGACGAGGACGCGTGA